>JACCDI010118717.1_pt1 | contig 22890 bp, 22 predicted proteins | sample 7442791 | NCBI WGS metagenome assembly JACCDI01 (sample SAMN15323434, study PRJNA562643) | freshwater metagenome | isolation source: river surface water | place: USA:Blue River Watershed | collected 2017-08-15
GTTCAGGTGTCTGAGAGCGGATGACGAGACTCGAACTCGCGACCCTCACCTTGGCAAGGTGATGCGCTACCAACTGCGCTACATCCGCACTGCTCTCGACAGAGAACTTGAAAATTATGCCACATAAAACCGAAACCTTGTCAAAAAAGCGAAAAGCGGTGGGATTTCTCCCACCGCTTTTCGGTTTGAAGTTACCGACCAGCTGGATCCTGGCCGAAACTGTAGGCTGCCTCGCCGTGGACAACCAGGTCCACACCGGCAATCTCGTCTTCTGACTTGACTCGGAAGCCAATGGTCTTGTCGATTGCCAGTCCGATTACCAGCGCTGCAACGAATCCATAGATCAGGACTCCGAAGGCTGCGATTGCCTGAACAATCAACTGGCCGAAGTCTCCTCCGGTGAACAGGCCGGTGTCGGTTGCGAAGAAGCCGAGGTACAGCGTTCCGATCAGTCCAGCAGCCAGGTGAATACCGACCACGTCGAGGGAGTCGTCGTAACCGAGCTTGAACTTCAGCTCAACAGCTAGTGCACTCAATGCTCCGGCGATAACTCCCAGTAGCAGTGCGTAGCCGGGGGTGATGCTCGCACAGGCCGGGGTGATTGCAACCAAGCCGGCAACTGCTCCGGATGCGGCACCAATCGAGGTTGCCTTGCCCTCCTTGAGCTTTTCAACAAAGAGCCAGCCGAGAATTGCGGATGAGGTTGCACCGAGCGTGTTGACCGTGATCAAGCCGGCGTTCTCCATTCCGTTTAGGAACTCAGCACCAACGTTGAATCCGAACCATCCAAACCAAAGTAGGGCTGCACCCAGAAGCACCAGTGGCACGTTGTGTGGCTGCATGATGCCCTTTGCGAAGCCGAAACGCTTTCCAAGTACCAGTGCAAGAGCCAATGCTGCCGCACCCGCGTTGATGTGCACTGCGGTACCACCGGCGTAGTCGATGACATCTGGCATGTTGAGCCATGTGCCCAACTCCATGATCCATCCGCCACCCCAGACCCATGCCGCTACCGGGAAATAAGAAACGGTGGCCCAGATGCCGGCGAAGACCAACCAAGCGCCGAATCTCGCTCGGTCTGCAATTGAGCCCGAAATCAGTGCCACGGTAATGATTGCGAATGTCGCGCCGTAGGCGGCTCCAACCAAGCCCTCGTTGTCGAGGCTTGCTAGACCGAAGTTAGTAAAGGGGTTACCGCTGAAGTCGGTCGGACTTTCAACCGCAGACATGCTGTAGCCATAGAGAACCCACAGGGTTCCAACCAAGGCCAGCGAGCCAAAGCTCATCATCATCATGCTTACGACTGACTTTGCCTTGACTAGACCACCATAGAAAAAGGCCAAGCCTGGGGTCATTAGCAGCACCAAAGCAGTCGACAACACTGCAAACGCTAGTTCTCCGGTACCTAACATCTTCACCTCACTGATTACTCAAAAATGGCTCACCCAACTGCGGCCATGGGACAATCATTCGAGAGCTTGATTTCGGTCAGGGGCGCAAAAAGTTTCAGCCTCGTTACAGATTCGAGTTTGAGTTACGGTTTTGTTTCAGAACCCTCAGGAGTGAAATGAAAAGCGATCGTTCTGCGGCATTGCTGCTACTGGCAGCAGCCGTCATGGGCCTGGTTGTTGCCAACTCCCCTATCGGAGCTAGTTTTCTCGATTTCAAACACACCTACGTTGGACCCGATGCTTTTGGTCTGAAACTTTCTATAGAGCACTGGGTTTCGGACCTGCTATTAGCCGTGTTTTTCCTGGTTGCAGGCCTCGAGCTCAAATACGAATTGCGGCTTGGTGTCCTTAGCAAGGTTAAAACCGCCCTCGTGCCAGTTCTCGGTGGCATAGGCGGCGTGGTGGTTCCAGCGGCTATTTATCTGAGCTTCACCTGGGGAACCGAATTGGTTACCGGTTGGCCCATTCCAACCGCAACCGACATAGCATTCGCCCTTGGAATCCTCGCCGTGTTTGGTTCGCGAATGCCGAAGGCTGCAAGGGTCTTCTTGCTTGCCCTGGCGATTTTTGACGACCTAGTTGCAATCACAATCATTGCCATCTTTTACACAACCGATGTCAAGGCAGAGTGGCTTCTGGTCGCACTAGTAATCGCAGCTGCGCACAGCATCGCGGAGCGAATCAAGCGGCTACCAATCAACTTGATTCGATTGATCACCTTCCTGCTGCTTTGGTACGCGGTCTATCAGTCGGGTGTCCACGCAACTATCGCCGGAGTCGCACTTGGGTTGCTAATCCCAGCGTCAAAGGCGCACAGCTTGACAGCGAAACTCCAGCCTTTTACCAACACTTTCGCATTGCCGATATTCGCTTTCTTCGCCGTGGGGATCGCGCTCCCACAATTTGAGTCTGAGATTTCCTTGGTCTTCCCGGCCATCGCAATCGCCCTGCCGGTAGGAAAAATAATCGGCATCACCTTGCTTGCCTACCTTGCCAACCGCATGCTCAGCCAAACTGATCGGCTTGATTTGAAGCTGCTCGACTTCATAGCGGTTGCGGCAATCGCAGGCGTGGGCTTTACGGTTTCACTTCTTATGACCAAGCTCTCATTTGCACAAAACCCAGAGGTGCTGGCCGAGGCAACATTGGCCGTGATTCTCGGAAGCCTGATTTCAATGACTGTTGGCGGCTTGTTAGCGAGTCTTCGCGGTAGGCACTACAGACGACTTGCTAGATCAGTAAAGCTCGCAGAGCGCTCCGATTCGTGACACCGCTCTCAGGTACTTCTTGCGGTAACCGCCCGCAATCATCGACTCAGAGAACACTTTCGTAGCTGACACGCTGCCTGAGGTTCGAAGCGGCACCTGTTGCTCGTAGAGGCGATCTACAAAACTCACCAGTCGAAGCGCTGCAACCTGGTCTTCCAGCTGGTGCAGATTCATAATCGCTAATGCGCCAACCTGATCAATGAGCTTGCGAAACTTTGTTGGGTGGAGTGTGCCTAGATGTGACAACAATTCGTCGAAGTTCTCGAGGAAGCCGTCTTCTTGATACCCGATCCAATCTCGAAGCTCTAGCTCAGAGAGATTGCGGGAGTCTTGGTTGCTATCTCGATGGCGGTAGTCCTCGCCATCGACACTGACAATCTCAAAACGCTCCCCCAGCCCCTGGATCTCGCGCTTGAAGTCCTCGGCAGCAAACCGCCCCTGACCAAGGGCATTTGGCGGGGTGTTCGAGGTGGCTGCGAAGCGAACACCCTTCTCACTGAGCTCCTTTAGGAACCTCGACATCAGCATCGTGTCACCTGGGTCATCGAGTTCAAACTCGTCAATGCACAACAGCGCATAGCCAGAGAAACTTGCAACAGCTTGAGCAAAACCTAGATAGCCAACCAGGCTGGTGTATTCGAGAAAGCTTCCGAATGCTTTGCGGCCGCTAAAGGCGTGATAGATGGAAGCGAGTAAGTGCGTCTTACCAACACCGAACCCACCATCCAGATAGATGCCAGGTATTGTCTCCTGGCGGGAAAAGAGTTTGCGACTAGGGCCAGTTACGAATTGTTTCGATTTCTCAACGGCCTGCTGTTGCGACGGAAACTGGGGGTCCGGCCGGTAATTTTCAAACCTGGCTTTCACAAACTCAGGCGGGGGTACCAGCTGTCGAATAAGCTCTTCTGTAGCCGTAGTTGGAACCACGCCAACCAAGGAATTTGGTTGGTTTTTACTCGGTTCTAACACTAAGGCTCCTTTGTCGGAGCAAGCATAGACAATCTTTAGGAGATCAGGTGTCAGACAAGTTCGCAGGTTATGCCCACCCAGAGGTTTTGGTTACTACCGACTGGCTAGCGGAGAATTCAGCCAGCGTGCGCATTGTTGAATCAAACGAGGACATTCTGCTTTATGACACGGGTCACATTCCTGGTGCCGTGAAGCTTGATTGGCACACCGAGCTCAACGACCCTGTTCGCCGTGACTACCTAGATGGCGCTGGGTTTGCGGCCCTAATGCAGCGCAAGGGAATCTCTCGCACCGACACCGTGGTGCTCTACGGAGACAAGTCAAACTGGTGGGCAGCTTACGCATTTTGGGTCTTCAAACTCTTTGGCCACGAGGACGTTCGGCTCCTTGATGGTGGTCGTGCAAAGTGGATCGCCGAGGGTCGAGAGTTGACCAAGGACCTACCTGTGCTTGCTGCCGGCGATTATCCTGTGGTGCAGCGCAAGGACAGTGAGATTCGCGCGTTCCGCGATGATGTGCTCCGTCACGCCGGCAACCCGATCGTTGACATTCGCTCCAATCCTGAGTACACCGGTGAGCGCCTGCACATGCCGGACTATCCGAATGAGGGTGCTGCTCGGGCCGGCCACATCCCATCAGCCAAAAACGTGCCATGGGGTAAGTGCGTTCAGGAAGATGGAACCTTCAAGAGTGTTGAGGGCCTAAAGGAAGTACTTTTTGACGAGACCGGTTTCCAAAAGAACCAGCCATTTATTACCTACTGCCGCATCGGAGAGCGCTCGTCGCTCACCTGGTTTGCCCTGAAGTACCTGATCGGTGTCGAGAACGTTAGAAACTACGACGGCAGCTGGACTGAGTGGGGCAACCTAGTTGGCGTTCCAATTGTTCAAGGCCAAGAGGCTGGAGTCCTGGCATAGTGCACGAAAGGGTCAGTGCTGTAGTCGATGACTTCCAGTCGATGACTGGAAACGATCGGCTTCAGATGCTGCTTGAGTACGCTGATGCACTGCCCGAACTGGATCCGAGATTCGGAGAAAATCCCGAACTATTGGAGCGGGTGGAAGAGTGTCAGGCCCCGGTTTTCATCGCCGTGGAGGGAACTGCCACCAAAGTCGACCTGCACTTTTCTGCACCAAAAGAGGCACCGACCACTCGGGGTTTTGCATCGGCTCTAAACTCCGCGCTCAATGGGTTGAGTGCGGAGGAAATTCTCGCGGTCTCCGATGATTTCCCCACTGAACTCGGTCTTGATCAACTTATTTCACCGCTGCGAGTCAGGGGAATGCGCGGAATGCTGACCCGAATCAAACGAAAGACCCGGGAGCTTGCTACAGCTCAGTGATCCACTTGGCCAGGTGGTGGTGAGTGAGAATTACCTGCTCGCAATCCTCGCTGGCCAGCGCCTTACATCGAGTCTCGTGGTAGACGCAATCGGCTCAACCGTAGACCAAAACGGAAGCTCAAAACTTCTAGGTGGAGAGGCCGATCTAGTGTGGCTAAGGGCTCTTCGCTCGCGAGTCAACCTGGTGGTTACCGGCGGCGCTACCTATCGAGCGGAGCAATACCGAATGCCCAGGAGTGCGGACCTTGCTGTGTTCTCAAGGAGTCCGTTGGTTGCGCCATCAGGCTTCGAAGACTCCCCCAGATTCTTGTCCTTTATGGGTGAGCAGCAGTCACTAAGTGGAGAGATTCTTCAGCTGATGAACAAGTATCAACACATCCACCTGGAGTTTGGTGCTCAGACCCTGATTCCGATACTTCGACAGCTTGGATTTGGCGTTTGGATAAGTAGTCAATTCAAATCCGGCATCGAGGCTTTCTGTCTGGAAAATGGTATTCGGCAGCGGCACGCCATCAAGGTCAGAGACCTGTACATCGCTTACTGCTTATAGCGGCGTGGCAGCAGGTCTGCGGGGCGGCCTAGGGGTAACTTTTTCGAGTGGAGCTCGACCTATCCGAAATCAATGAACCCTTCAAGGGCATGCTGGCATCTTTGGTCGAGGTCGAGACCCGAGAAGAAATTGAACTTTCTCAAATTCCATCACCCAAGGGAATTGCACCAGAAGCCTTCGCCATCTCGGCAGAGATCAGGCATCAGACCGAGTCAGACCATGGTGTCAGCAGGCTCGTTTTTTGTCGTGATCCGCAATCTCCTGAAGGTTGGAACTCAGAGTTCCGGATCATCGGTTACGCGAAAAGCCCTATTGAACTGGATATGGCGAAGGACGAGTATCTATCCCAGCTGCCTTGGGAGTGGCTCAGAGATTCACTGCTTCAAAATGGTGCTCAATTTGCTTACGAAGCAGGCACAACAACAACGGTGGTTTCAACCGGCCACGGGTCCCTTATTACCCAGCCTCAACATGCCGAGTTGGAGATCAGAGCCTCTTGGGCGCCGATTGGCTTCGACCTAAAGCCACACCTGCTCGGTTGGATTGAGTTGCTCGCGCTGATCAGTGGTTTGCCACCGCGAGATAGCAAAGTTGTGAGGCTTGGTTGAGGCTTGATGCTCCCAGGCTTCCGGTGACGCAGGTCACCGGTGAGGCCGAATTAGAGAAACTCCTAGATGCGCTGGCGCCGCACGAAGAGGTCTCCTTGGACGCGGAGCGAGCCAGCGGCTTTCGCTACTCGCAGCGTGCGTATCTCATCCAAATCGCAACCCCTGACGAGATTTACCTGATAGACCCGATTGCCCTGGAGGCCGTTTCGGGGTGGCAGATTCGCCTGGCTCAGCAATTGAATCAAAAGACCTGGCTACTGCATGCTGCCACTCAGGACCTGCCCTGTCTTGCCGAGCTTGGTTTGCACCCCAAGGCTCTGATCGACACCGAGCTTGCAGCGCGCATTGGAGGTCTTGCTCGGGTAGGCCTTGGTTCGCTGTGTGAAGAGTTGTTGGACCTGGAGCTCGCCAAAGAGCACAGCGCATCGGATTGGTCACTCCGCCCCTTGAACCAAGAAATGCTTAACTATGCGGCCCTTGATGTTGATGTCATGGCTGAGCTTTGGGTGAGACTTAGAAAACTACTCGAGGGGTCAGGCAAACTCGCATTCGTGGCGGAAGAGTTTGAGCACCTCTTGAGCTTTAGGCCCAAGCCACAACCTCCCGAGCCCTGGCGCAACCTTCCGGGGCTCAGCAAGATACGAGATCTGGACAAGATTAAGATCGCTGCCAGCCTTTGGCTCGAGCGAGACAGGATCGCTAGAGAGTCAGATACCGCTCCCGGCAGGCTAATTCCAGATCGCTCGATCATGGCTGCGGTGACCAATCCCCCAAAGTCACGCTCGGAACTTGCTGGCAACAAAGAGTTTCAAGGTCGAGCCTCCCGCACATTGCTCAGTAACTGGTGGGAAGCGATTTCACGGGCCCATGAACTCGACATAGAAATTCAGCCGACTGAGCGGGGCAACGGAATACCTAACCACAGGTCTTGGGAAAAGCGTTTTCCTGAAGCTTTCCAGCGGTTAGAAGCTACTCGACCGCTTCTCGTGAAGCTGGCCGAGGAGCTGGCGATTCCCGTTGAGAATCTACTAACCCCGGATTACCTTCGTAGGGTGTGCTTTGCACCGGAGGCCGAAATTTCGCTTCAGCTTGAATCGCTAGGAGCCAGAAAATGGCAAATCAGCCTAGTTGCGCCTCTGATCCAAGCTGGCTTTGCTCAGACTCAAGCGGTTTAGCGTGTGGCACCTTGGTGCCCACTACCTGAGCAACAATCTCATGCGCTATCGCCTGAGGTGTTAGACCGAGCCTCTCGAGAATCTCCTCGCGTTCAGCGTGTTCAAGGAACTCTGCTGGCACACCAATCTCGTTCAGCCCAGTGTCAACTCCGTTTGCCCTTAGTTCCTGACGGACCCTGGAACCAAAGCCACCAACTCGAACGCCATCCTCGAGAGTGATTACCAAGCGATGCTGGGCAGCCATCTCAACGATGCTCGATTGAACTGGAACTATCCAGCGCGGGTCGACAACCGTGGTTCCGATTCCCTGAGCTGACAGTAGGTCGGCAACTTTCATGGCCGTGTGAGCGAAAGGCCCCACCGAGATAATCAAGACATCCTTGCTAGCAGAGCGTTTGAGGACATCAACGCCATCGGCTGTGCGGTATTCGGCTGGCAGATTTGCGGAGACAGAGCCCTTTGGGAATCTAACCACCGTTGGTGCATCTGAGATAGCAACCGCCTCGGTCAGCTCCTCGCGGAGAGTTGCCTCGTCTCTAGGTGCGGCAAGCCTGATTCCCGGCACAACCTGAAGAATCGAAAGATCCCAGACTCCGTGGTGAGAAGCCCCATCTGGACCCGTGATACCGGCTCGGTCTAAGACAAACGTCACTCCTGCTTTGTGAAGGGCAACATCCATCAACAACTGATCAAAAGCTCTATTCAAGAAAGTTGAGTAGATCGCAACCACCGGGTGTAGTCCGCCATAAGCCATACCTGCAGCCGACGCGACTGCATGCTGCTCGGCTATACCTACGTCGTAGGTGCGATCTGGGAATCGCTCCGCGAACTTGTGCAGCCCTACTGGAATTAGCATGGCGCCAGTAATGGCAACAATGTCAGGGTTCTTCTCACCGAGTTCCACCATCTCTTGCGCAAAAACCGAAGTCCATGATTTTGAAGAGCTGGCCTTGATTGGCAAGCCAGATTCGGGATTTATTTGTCCGACCGCGTGGAACTGATCTGCCTTGTCCTCAAGGGCAGGGTTGTACCCCTTACCTTTTTGAGTGATGGCATGCACTATAACGGGCGCGCCATAGCTCTTTGCCTGACGAAGAGCTTCCTCCATTGCCCTCAGGTCATGGCCGTCGATCGGCCCAATGTATTTGATGCCGAGGTTGGGGAATATGCCCTGCGGGGCATTCTCGGTTACCAGTGAGTGTCCAGCCGCGTGAGCAGCGGAGAAGACTGCCCTGCCGAGGTAACCAAACTTATAGAAGAGTTTCTTGGAGAGGCGATATCCCTTTTTGTACCAACCTTCGGTGCGGATCGCATTCAGGGTTTTGGCAAAACCACCGATGGTTGGTGCGTAAGAACGACCATTGTCATTCACGATGATCACGAGTTTGCGATCGTTATCGTGACTGATATTGTTCAGGGCCTCCCAGGCCATGCCACCAGTTAGGGCGCCATCACCGATGACAGCGACCACGTGACGATCTTGGCCGGTTGACTTGAACGCTCGACTGATGCCATCGGCCCAGGAAAGCGAGGAGGACGCATGTGAGGATTCAACGATGTCATGCTCCGACTCGGAACGCTGCGGGTAGCCGGCGATCCCGTCTTTTTGCCTGAGTCTGGAGAAATCCTGACGACCCGTTAGAAGCTTGTGAACATAGCTCTGGTGTCCGGGGTCCCAAAGGATCGAGTCGCGGGGGGAATCAAATACGCGGTGAATCGCGACTGTAGTCTCCACAACGCCAAGATTCGGTCCCAGGTGACCACCGGTTTTCGAGACCGACTCAACGAGGTACTCGCGAATCTCCTGGCAAAGCTGCGCCAATTCATCGCTCGAGAGCTGATCAAGAACTCGGGGCTCCGTTACCCTCCGCAGAATGTCCATGATGAACTAAACCCTAATCGGATTTAGATGATTCCTAGGCGACCAGGGATCTGAGGACGTACTGAAGGATTCCGCCGTTGCGGAAGTAGTCAGCTTCACCCGGGGTGTCGATACGCACCACAGCATCAAACTCAACTACCGACTTTCCTGCAGGAGAGTGCTCAGATGGCTTTGCAACCACCCTCACGGTCTTCGGTGTAATGCCTTCATTGAGTTTCTCAATTCCGGTGACATCAAACACCTCAGTGCCGTCAAGTCCGAGCGAGTCAGCAGTCTGTCCCTTCGGGAACTGCAGTGGCAGGACGCCCATTCCAATCAGGTTGGAACGGTGAATTCGCTCGAAACTCTCGGCGATTACGACCTTGATACCCAACAGGCTGGTGCCCTTAGCTGCCCAGTCTCTGGATGATCCCGACCCATACTCCTTGCCGGCCAGCGCTACAAGTGGGACACCCTTAGCGCGGTAGTTCTCAGAGGCGTCAAAGATGAAGGATTGCTCGCCTGCTGCTGAAGTGAAATCGCGAGTGTAGCTACCCTCGACGTTGTCCAACAGCTGGTTGCGCAACCTGATGTTTGCAAAGGTGCCACGAATCATGACTTCGTGGTTACCACGTCGTGATCCGTAGGAGTTGAAGTCAACACGTGAGACGCCACGCTCTGTCAGGTACTTACCAGCTGGTGAGTCCGCCTTGATTGAACCTGCAGGCGAGATGTGGTCGGTGGTCACCGAATCACCCAGCTTGACCAGAACTCTTGCGCCGGTCACGTCTGAAACAGGATCCGGAGTTAGCTTCATGTCGTCGAAGTATGGAGCCTTTTTGACGTAGGTAGAGTTCTCGTCCCAGGTGAAAATTGAGCCCTTCGGAGTCGGTAGCGATCTCCAGCGCTCATCTCCATCGAATACTGAGGCGTACTGAGTCTTGAACATTTCAGAGTTGATCGAGGAGTCGATCGTTGCCTGCACCTCGTCTGGGGTAGGCCAGATGTCGCTTAGGAATACATCATTTCCCGACTGGTCTTGACCAAGTGGATCCTTCTCGAAGTCGAAGTCCATTGTTCCGGCAAGCGAATAGGCAATAACCAGCGGTGGTGATGCGAGGTAGTTCATCTTGACGTCAGGGTTGATGCGACCCTCGAAGTTGCGGTTACCGGAGAGAACAGCGGTGACGGCCAGGTCATTCTCGTTGATGGCCTTCGATATCTCGTCTCTTAGTGGACCGGAGTTTCCAATGCAGGTGGTGCAGCCATAGCCAACCAGGTTGAAGCCAAGTGCATCCAAAGACTCAGTCAGTCCAGCCTTTTCGTAGTACTCAGTTACAACCTTTGATCCCGGAGCCAAAGAGGTCTTTACCCAAGGCTTGGCCTTCAGACCCTTGGCCACTGCCTTCTTGGCAAGCAAGCCCGCCGCCAGCATTACCGATGGGTTTGACGTATTGGTGCAAGAGGTGATGGAGGCGATGGTTACTGCACCGTGGTCGATACTGAAGTCTTTGCCGGCCACCTTCGCAGGCTTTGAACCCTCCCCTGCGTAGCTCGGAAGAGCCTTCTCGAATGCGGACTTTGCATTCGAGAGCTCAATTCGGTCCTGCGGACGCTTTGGTCCAGCGATGGAGGGAACGACGGTTGAAAGATCGAGCTCTAGGTACTCGGAATAGACCGGCTCGATAGATGGATCGTGCCATAGACCCTGCGCCTTGGTATATGCCTCGACTAGGGCAATCTCATCTTCGTTTCTGCCAGTTACCCTCAGGTAGTCAAGGGTCACATCATCAATTGGGAAAATTGCAACGGTTGAACCAAATTCCGGCGACATGTTTCCGATAGTTGCGCGGTTTGCAAGCGGAACCTTCGAGACGCCCTTGCCATAGAACTCAACAAACTTGCCAACCACCCCGTGCTTACGAAGCATTTCGGTGATAGTTAGCACGACATCGGTTGCGGTGGCTCCGGTTGGAATCTCTCCAGTTAGCTTGAAGCCAACCACTCTCGGGATGAGCATTGATACTGGCTGCCCGAGCATGGCCGCCTCGGCTTCGATGCCACCAACACCCCAACCCAGAACTCCCAGGCCGTTGACCATCGTGGTGTGTGAGTCGGTTCCCACGCATGAGTCTGGATAAGCAACTAGCTCTCCGTTTACCTCGCGGGTCATCACGGTTCTGGCTAGGTACTCGATGTTTACCTGGTGCACGATTCCGGTTCCAGGTGGAACGACCTTGAAGTTGTCGAAGGCGGTCTGGCCCCAGCGCAGGAACTGGTAACGCTCTGCGTTTCTCTGGTATTCAAATTCAACGTTGCGCTCAGCAGCGTCGGGAGAACCTGCGACATCAATTACGACGGAGTGGTCGATAACCATTTCTGCCGGCGCTAGCGGGTTGATCTGCTGTGGGTCTCCACCGAGCTTTGCGACCGCTTCGCGCATAGTTGCTAGGTCAACTACACAAGGAACTCCGGTGAAGTCCTGCATGATTACACGAGCAGGGGTGAACTGAATTTCGATGTCTGGCTCGGCGCTTGGATCCCAGTTAACCAAGGCGTCAACGTGAGCAGTGGTGACATTGGCACCATCCTCGGTACGCAGCATATTCTCTAGAAGAATCTTGAGGCTGTAGGGCAGCTTCTGAGCATCTAGCTCGGCCATGCTGTAGTACTTGTAGGTCTTTCCGCTTGAGGACAAAGACTTAGCTTGGAAACTTTTACCCATGATGATTTCCTCCAGAGTTACCCGACTAATCTACCGCTTTTGGCTGCTGGATTCTTCGCATCAGAACCCATGTCAGAGCTAGAAGGCCCGCATAAGCCGGAGCTCCCATCACCGCTCGAGCCATCGCTAATTGCTCCACCAAGTTTGCCCAGTAGAGCGGCAGCTGAACCAGTAGCCTTAGGGCGAAAAACGCCACCCAGACTAGTGTGATGATTTGAAACTTGCGCCTTAGGACCTTGTTTTTGCGCCATCCATCTAAACCAAATAGAAATTGTCCTGCGTAACCGAGGATCGGGCGTCCGATAAGGACGCTCAGCAGCAAGACCGACCCGTAGCTGGCGTTGGTGATGTACCCTGGGACAAAGTAGTCGGCAGCCTGTCCACCCTCGCGCAGGGCTAGAAAAGCTGCAAGTCCGACGGCTGCCAGGCCAATCAAGGCTTGCATCAGAGACTTTCTCTGAAAGAGCCTGATCACGATAAAGACAAATGACAGTGCAACCGCTGCACTTACCGACCAGATTGCGGAGCGTGTGAACGCATAGGTAATCGAGAACGCAGTTGCGGGAAGGACTGCCTCGAGAATGCCTAGAACACCTCCGATTGAAGCAAGTAGCGACTGGGAGGTAAGTGCAAGCTCCTCGCCTTCCTTGGCAAGGCCGAGACGCTTCGCAACGTTCTCTTGGTTACTCATTGGCGGTTGGAAGGCTGATAGGTAATAGCTCACCCGGTGGTAGGGCGCTGTCTCCTCGGTTGACTGCAACCGATCTAAATAGGGCCACCAGCTTGAGGTAGGTGTCTGGTTGGTAAATCTCGGGGCCGGTCAGCACTCCCCTGAGGAACCAGCGCGGTCCATCCACACCAATGAACCTCGACTCGCGAAGGAATCTTTGCCCATTCTCGGTCACTGAAGTCTGCACTCTCAGCTCTGGTCCAAGTGCGCCCTGAATGATCTCTGCCAGACCATTTTGCTCAGTGATGCCCTGGGCGATGGCGTTCATGGTGTATTCCCAGAGTCCATCGGATTTGGTAGCGGTAAAGGCCTGCACCTGAAGGCGGTGGCCATCAAGTTCCAGAGTTAGCGAAACAATTCGCTTGTTCTGATCATCAACATCTGCCTTGATTGTCACGCCGGGAGTTGGTGAAATGCGAAGCGATCCAAAGTCTAGATATGGGGTGAGTACCCCTACCTCTTCGATATCGAACGGGCCATTCTCGAGGCGGTCCGCTGGTTCAAGTTTTGCCATTAGTTCCTACCCGAAGATCCAAAGCCAGTTTCACCTCGGGCGCTCTCGGGAAGCTCCAAGACTGGGTGGAAAGTAGCGCGCTCTACCTTCTGGAACAGTAGCTGTGCGATTCTGTCACCGCGAGAGATTTCGAATGACTCGCTTGATGTGTTGATCAAGGTAACCATGAGCTCACCCCGATAACCAGCGTCAACGGTTCCAGGGGTATTTAGGACCGTGATGCCGTGTTTGGCGGCCAGACCCGATCTGGGATGCACCAGGCCAACATAGCCATCAGGCATAGCGATTCTTACACCGGTTTTCACCAGTGCTCGAGCGCCTGGTTCAAGAGTCAAAGATTCGGTTGATCGAAGATCAGCACCGGCATCGCCGGGTTTTGCGTAAGAAGGCTCAAAGCCTGGCTCAGCGATTATGAGAACATCTAAATTCACCCCGTCAGCGTAATCTATTTGGGTGAAAGATGCTTTTTCTGAGCGCGTACTGCCCGCTCCAACCACCTATCTCGCGCTCGCACTGTCTGTGCCCATGGTTTTACTTGCGGCCCTACCATTCGGACTTGAGCTTGCGATTGTGGTCTCGATCTTGGTGGGCTTGTCGCTGACCACTTTGGTAACGGTTTTGGCGCCAAAAATAGCAGTTTCGGATGGTCTGCTAACCGCGGGTCGCTTCACAATTCCGCTTGAGTTTGTTGGTGATGCAAAGGTCCTAGATGCTGATGCATCAAGATACGCGAGGGGTCCTGGCCTAAACGCAAACGCCAGATTGATGCTGCGCGGTGATGTTCCCAAGCTAGTAAAAGTGGAAATTACCGACGCCGATGACCCAACGCCCTACATCTTGATTTCCTCCAGGCGCGGTGAGGAATTAGTTAGCGCACTCCGTGCAAATCGGCCCTAGCTTGGACTTGCTAGCCATCTGGTTCTGGGGCTTTACCAAGAAGCAGCTCATGCAGGTGAATTCGTTTTCCTGAAGCGGAAGAATCACTACCTCTAGCTCTTCATTAACCACATCCGGGATCGTGAACGAGTCGACATTGTCGACATCGTCCTCGCTCAGACTTGGCTTGGAGGGAATACGCTCCTTGATCGCTTCAATGGATTCCGTATCGTCATCATTTTTGCGCTGAGCGTCGTAATCAGTAGCCATAGAGCATCCCTTTCCCTTCCTCGGCGTGAAGCATGCCCTAGAGCCACTAGAAATGCAAGTTAGAAACGCCGAGCGGTGAATTCTCTCTGGAAACTCACCGATGTAGTTGCCGCGGTGTTCACTTTTCTAGTGGGAAACTTCACCCCAGGAGGCTTTGACATGGAGCTTAAGTTCATCAACCGGGAAAGCGACTTCCTAATCTTTGAGACCGATGCAGGCGAACGAGCCCGAGTGGTCATTGATGATGCGCTTCGTGAAGCAGTGAAGCGTGTTCCGCAAATCACCAGCTCAGGGGTTTCGCCTAAGGATGTCCAGTCAGCAATTCGATCCGGCAAGAAACCAGAGCAGATAGCTGCTGAATTTAGTGTTCCTCTTGAAGCCGTGATGCCATTTGCGGCCCCGATCCTGGATGAGCTCAGGTTCGTATTGCAGCAGGCCCTCACTACCAAGGTCTCCCACGGAAACCGAATGCAAGATTTTGGTGACCTAGTTTCAGCTACGTATCCCAACCCTGAGTTCGAGATAACCAAACCCGCAGACAAGTGGGTGCTCACCGCAGGATCCAGCCTCAAGTGGCACTTCGACCCAAAGACCCGGGTCATCGATCCGGTCAGTCCAGCTGCTCAGGAGTTGGCAAAGTCAGTTGCCAGCGAGCGAGAGATGATTAGGGTTGCTCCCCCGGCTCCACCAGTTCAGCCATTAGCTGAGATTACGCCGGAGCCTGAGGAAGTGTCCGCGGAACCCGCGGCCTCGGTTCATGACCTCGTCGAAGAGCTCCGAGCCAGAAGGGCTGCGACCCAAATCAAACCGGCGAGTGCGAAGGGCCGAGCGTCGCTTCCAAGTTGGGATGAGATTGTTTTGGGCACCAGTTCAGATGTTGATCCTAATCAGGGGGATCTGTAACTCCTGAGGGGTCAGCCCACCGTGGTGAGCAATCATTCGGTAGGACCTTGGTTTGGAGAATCGTTCGTGATACAGGGTGTTCGCACCCTTCGCTAGCAGCACGATCTGAGGCAATCTCGCATGGGCTCGCTCACCGATGTCTCCGTAAATCCCAGCCTCGATAAGTTGCTCAATCGCGTGCGCTGTGAAGAAAGGTGACCCCTCGAGACTTCTCAAGGCCGCAGCCTGTGATACTTCATCCCGAAGGTAGACATACATACTTCTGGTGTCGCCACCCACAAATTCAACACCCACTGAATCCAGTACTTCTGCCAACTCAATTCGCTTGGCATCGGAGGTATCAAGCATTCCGTGGTCAGAGGTGATAACCAGGCCAGCGTCACTTGGGATCTGGCGACTGAATCTTTCAACGAGATTATTGATCTTTTCCAAAAGATTTCGCCACTCGATTGTTTCCCAACCCTTGACGTGTCCGAGTTGGTCTAGCTCTTGTATGTATAGGTAATTGATTGAGCGCTCGCTAGCCAACAGAAGTCTTTGAGCGGTACTGAACCGCTCCTCAAGATCGTCCGCTGCATGGAATCGAACCGAGCGCATAGTCGCTTTAGTGAATCCTGTATCACGGTATTCGCTGGAAGAAATCACGTTGGTTGCAACCCCATGCGTGAGCGCTCTTTCCGCAATTGTCTCGGTTGGTTGCCACTGGGTTGGATCTGTGTCCTCAGTCCAACCGTTGAGCAGATTGATACTTTTTCCGAAGTAGGAATCCTTCACAACGTGGCCGATGATTCCATGCTCTCCTGGCTTGAGCCCGGTAGCGAAGGTAGTGATGTTCACGCTGGTGGTGGATGGAAATGCTGCTTGCAGAATTTGCCCTTTGCCTGCCTGAGCAGCCAGAAATGGTGCGTGACCCGATGCGGCTTTCAGATTCTGATGTCCGAGCCCATCTATGAACACCACCAGCACTTTGTTTCTGGGCTTGAATCCCAGTTCGGAGCGCTCCCCCAGAACTGCACACAGGGCAGATTTGAACACATGCCTGATGCTCCCAAGTCCTTTGGGTACTGGAGGTAGAGTCATGGGCACCGTAGAAGTTTTACACACCGAGGATTATGACGCTGTCCAACGAACGCATTATTGACGTAGATGTCTCTAAAGAAATGCGCGAGAGCTTCCTCGAGTACTCCTACTCCGTCATCTACTCAAGAGCGCTTCCAGATGCCAGGGATGGCCTTAAGCCGGTGCAGCGCAGAATCGTCTATCAAATGGGCGAGATGGGTCTTCGGCCTGACCGGGGTCATGTGAAATCTGCTCGCGTAACCGGTGAGGTTATGGGAAAGCTGCACCCACACGGTGATGGTGCCATCTATGACGCCCTGGTTCGCATGGCACAGGATTTCAGCCTTCGTCTGCCACTGATTGATGGACATGGCAACTTTGGAAGCCTGGATGACGGGCCAGCCGCAGCCAGGTACACCGAGGCCAGGCTCGCTGCCGCCTCACTTCTTCTCAATGAGTCTTTGGACGAGGATGTCGTTGACTTTGTTCCGAACTACGACGCCCAACTTACTGAACCGAGCGTTCTTCCCGCGGCCTTCCCAAACCTATTGGTAAACGGTGCTGCTGGCATCGCGGTTGGGATGGCGACGAACATGCCGCCGCACAATCTTCGTGAGGTAATCGCAGCGCTGCAGCTGCTAATCGAGAATCCGGAGGCGGATCTTGCTGAGATTATGAAGCTACTCCCAGGGCCAGACCTTCCTTCCGGGGCAATTGCGCTGGTTGGAGAAACACTGACCGAGGCCTACGAAACTGGCCGTGGCAGCTTCAGAATGCGCGCCAAGATCAGCGTTGAGAATGTCGGTCCAAGACGCACCGGACTGGTCGTAACCGAGCTGCCTTATCAGGTTGGGCCAGAGCGAGTGATTGACCGAATTCGCGATGCCGTGAATGCGAAGAAGCTTGAGGGTATCCACGATGTTGTGGATCTAACCGACCGTGAGAATGGACTGAAGCTAGTTATTGAACTCAAGACTGGCTTCGACCCTGCCAGCGTGATCGAAGCGCTCTACAAGTTCACTCCGCTCGAGGAAAACTTTGGAGTAAACAACGTGGCTTTGGTTGAGGGCCGTCCAAAACAGCTTTCGCTCAAAGAACTGCTTGAGGTCTACATCCTGCACCGCCTTGAGGTGGTAAAGCGTCGCAGTCGTAATCGCAAGGATCGAAAGAGCGCGAGGCTTCATCTTCTTGAGGGTCTGCAGGTTGCTGTTCTCAATATCGACGAGGTGATTGAGGTCATTAGAACCTCAGACACGGTTGATTCGGCGCGCACGCGCCTAATGCAAATCTTTGACCTCTCTACTCTTCAGGCAGATCACATTCTCGAATTGCGCCTCAGGAGGTTGACTCGCTTCTCAGTCATTGAGCTCGAAACTGAGGCAGATGAGCTAAGGCGTGAGATTGAGGAACTGACGAAACTGCTCGCCTCTGATCAGCTAATGCGAAATTTGGTATCGCGAGAGCTCCAGCAGGTTGCCGAGAACTACGGAGATGATCGTCGAACCCAGCTCGTGGACGCAAGCGGAATTCAAGTTCAAACCAGATCTCGAGTGGTTGTTCAGGAGCTAAGCGATGAACCAACAACCATTTACCTCAGCCCGACTGGCGGAGTCTTCAGATACGCAGGAGACCTGGAGCTCGCGGTCGGAAAGAAGCTTTTTGACAGCACAACCAGAAGCGACATGGGGTTTGTAACTGCCAGCGCTGAAGCGGTCAGGGTTCACGTGTCTGACCTACCAAGCTTCTCCCCCGGAGTCTCAGGGGCCACACCAGAGGCAACGGAGTTTCTGGGTCTGGGAAGAAAAGTGGTGGGATATGTTCAGTGGTCCGCGGAGGCGACCTATGCCCTTGGAACTGCCCAGGGAACTGTCAAGAGAATCGTCGGTCCACTCCCCGATCGCGACTCAGTATCGCTGATGCCGCTGAAAGAACTAGACGAGCTGGTGAGCCTAGTTGAGGCTGGTGACGAAGCTGAGTTGGTCTTTGTGACACAAGAGGCAAATGCCCTGATTTTTCCGGCTGCTAGCGTTCGACCCCAGGGGCTGCCCGCATCAGGTATGGCTGGAGTCAACGCTGAGAATTCCCGAGTCATATACTTCGGGACAGCCGCTCAAAATGGCTACCTCGCAACCGCCGCAAACCTCTCCGTGGCTTTGGGCGACACCGACCCCGGTGCGGGAAAGATTTCCCCGCTCAGCGAAATCCCCCGCAAGGGTCGAGGTGCTATGGGCGTCCGAGTTCAGCGATTCCTAAAGGGTGAGGATCAGCTGTACTTCGCTTGCGTTGTTGAGGCAGGCTTGCTGTTTGATCTGGATGGAAACCCACTGCCTCAGTTGCCCCTTGACTCAAAGCGCGACGCCAGTGGCCTGAAACTCGAACGCTACATCGGGTCTGGGTTCTAGGCGTCGATCTTCTCTCGATCAAAGTCATCCGCTGCATCGATGATGAAGTCTTTGCGCGGTGCAACATCCGATCCCATTAGAAGTTCAAACATCTCCTCGGCCAAGGCGGCATCTGATGCAGTAATGCGACGAAGGGTCCGGTTCTGTGGCTGCATGGTTGTCTCGGCGAGCTGATCCGCATCCATCTCCCCTAGCCCTTTGTAGCGCTGAATCGGCTGGAGATAGGTCTTACCCTGCCTATCAAGTCGCTGGAGCAGCTCGGTTAGTTCTTGTTGTGAGTAGGTGTAGATCGGGTCCTTGGTCCTACCATTTTGAACCATGACCCGGTGAAGCGGTGGAACAGCTGCGTACACGCGGCCCGCCTCAACGAGCGGACGCATGTAGCGGAAGAACAGCGTGAGCAAGAGGGTGCGAATGTGAGCTCCGTCAACATCGGCATCCGACATCAGGATGATCTTCTCGTAGCGGACTTGCTCTAGGTCAAACGTTCTGCCGGATCCACCACCTACCACTTGGATGATGGAGGCGCATTCGGCGTTCGAGAGCATGTCTGAGATGGAAGCCTTCTGGACATTGAGGATCTTTCCTCGAATGGGCAGTAGCGCTTGAAACTTTGAATCCCGGGCCAGCTTTGCAGTCCCCAGGGCACTGTCACCCTCGACGATGAACAGCTCCGATCCCTCAGTTGCGCTGGCACGACAGTCAACCAACTTGGTTGGCAAAGATGATGACTCGAGCGCATTCTTGCGGCGCTGGGTATCCTTCAGCGTCCTGGCTGAAATACGAGCCTTGGCCTCGTTGACAATCTTCTCTAGGAGTTTCTCCGCCTCTTGCTTCGTTCCGCGGACACTGCCTGCAAGGAAGCTGTCTAGGTACTTGGAGGTCGCATTGGCAACAATCTGCTTAACTGCGGGTGTGCCGAGGGTTTCTTTGGTCTGACCCTCAAACTGTGGTTCTGGCAAGCTCACGGTGATTACCGCGGTCAACCCGGCAACCACATCCTCCCGCTCTATCTTTAGGCCGTTGGCTTTGAGCTTCCTTGCATTTGCTTCAATTGCACTGCGCACGGACTTCAGAAGTCCAAGCTCAAAGCCAGCCTGGTGAGTTCCGCCCTTTGGCGTGGAAATAATGTTCACGAAGGAGCGAATCTCGGTGTCGAATCCAACCCCCCACCTCAGGGCCACCTCGACTCTGCACTCACGCTCGACTTCCTTGGAGACCATAGATCCCGACTCATCCAATACTGGAACGGTCTCCTTGAAAGTTGCTACTTCTGAGATTCGCTTCGTGGGCACAACCGCTTGCTCCTGGCTTAGGTGCTCAACGTACTCGGCGATACCGCCGTCAAACTGGAACTCGAGTTTTACCCCGGTGCGCCTGTCTTCGGCGCTGAGCTTTAGCCCAGGAACCAAGAACGCGGTCTGGTTCAGTCTGCCTTTGAGGTCTTCGAGAGAGAATGCAGCTGATGACTCGAATATTTGGTGGTCTGGCCAGTAGCGGACCTTGGTTCCGGTAACGCCTTTGGCCACCTTGCCAAGTTTGGAGAGCTCCGATCCATCTTCAAAGGCCTTGAAGTTCGAGTCAGGTGCATCGCCGGCAAACTTTCCGGGTTCGCCTCTGCGGAATGACATTCCCCAGGTTTGACCATCACGGTTTACCTCGACATCCAATCGGGCACTTAGCGCATTCACCACAGACGCACCCACACCGTGGAGCCCACCGGATGCTCCGTAGGAACCCCCGCCGAATTTGCCTCCAGCGTGCAGCTTTGTGAACACCACTTCGACACCCGACAAACCGGTTCGAGGCTCGATATCTACCGGGATACCGCGACCAAAGTCTTGCACCTCGATAGACCCGTCCTCGTGCGCGGTAACCCGGATCTCTTTGCCATATCCAGCTAGAGCCTCATCGACTGAGTTGTCGATGATCTCCCACAGGCAATGCATGAGTCCGCGACCATCGGTGGAGCCGATGTACATACCAGGACGCTTGCGAACGGCTTCTAGCCCTTCGAGAACAGATAGATGGCGTGCTGAGTAGTTTTCCACCTCGCAACGCTAACCGATTGCCCAGTTTGTGCCCTGGTGCCACTTCGCAGATAGCGAAACTGAAGTCAAATCAAGCCATTCTGCAACCGAGCCGTGTTTCAATAGTCGGGATGGAAAACACAGTTGAGAAATTAGTCGCCACCGACCGTTGCGATGTCTGCGGCGCTCAGGCGTATATCCGTGTTGAGCTTGAAATTGGTGAGTTGCTTTTCTGCGCTCACCACGGAAATGCAAACAAAGAGAAGCTTCAGCCGATCTCCATCAACTGGCACGATCAGTCAAGCGAGCTTAGCCAGCGCTAGAGGTTCTGATTAGCTCACTCAGGTAGCCACTGAGGCGCGACTCCATTGCAACATCCAGCGCTTCGCCGACTCCAAGTCCATCTAGCACAACCTTCAGAAGATCCGGCGACTTGGCAAGCACAGGTCCATAGAGCGTCGTTCCGATGAAGGCACCCTTGACGAATAGGTCTCTCGAATCCAAATCCGTGTTTCGGTAGCCAAACGCCTTCAAGCCAGAGTGCTCGGGAGCGCGGAATTCGCTTGCTCTCTCGGCCCGAGCAGCCGTCGGAAGCCCGCTAACTGAATCAAGGAAGAACTCATAGCTGGACCCAACCAATAGAGTCGGCCTTCCCAGGTCGAGGCGAGCTTGGATAGCTGGAACTAGATCAAGCAGTTGAGAGCGGTACTCTCTCATGACTGCGTTGAAGGCGTCTCCGATGAGCACGAAGTCGGCATCAGGATCAAATGGGCTTAGCTCCTCAAACCCCACACCACGCCACTGCAGCTGTTTGCGCAAGACCAACATGTTTCCTTGATCCGCATTGCGGTTGAAGAGGTTGGGTTCGAAGCTAGAAATGGTGATCATTTGGCAAGCCCCAGATGTCTTCGGGTGCGACGCATGGCATCTGCTGAGAAAAGAATTGTTGGCTCATCACCTGGAAGGGTCAAAAAGTAGTCCGCTGCATCCTGCGGTGATTGAATGACTTCTCCGATTTCGACATTGTTGTAGCTCAGCACAAGAGCAAGGTCGTAGGCATTCAGTCCGCCGACAACATCTACTCTTCTGAGCTTGGAAAAGTCCACATTCCATAGCCAACTTGGGTCGTGAATGTCAGACCCGGCCATAAGCATCAGGGGCGATTCGGTGCCGGTGATGTTCTCAAGATTGAGATTGAAGGAAACAAAGTTCTGCACCAGCATTAGGCGAACTTCGCGCCCCTGTATGTCAACTCGTTCATCTCGCGCAAACACTGGAGGCATGGACTCGAGGGTGCTCTCTATCAGCTCAGGCTCCGCTTGCGTGATTTCAGTGACAGCCGCGATAGCCGCAGCGATGTTTAGAGCCTGGTGCGTTCCCGCTGCCGGCAGTTTTACGAAATAGCGAGTCTCGCCTGCGGCGATCTCTGCAGATGCGTCCTCAACGCGGATGACCTCAAACTTGGGTGTTATGCGCGGTGGTTGCGAGAAGTTGATTGCGTAATCGGGCCTGTCCCCCTCGAAACCTCGGGCGAGGCCATAACCCACAACTTCCAGCCCTTGCGCGAACTCCAACAGGTTTGGATCATCGGTATTCAGCACAACCTTTTCGCTTGCTCGCGCGATGCGAGCCAGCTTCTCCTGAACAAACTCAGGGTCAACGAATCGATCTAGCTGATCAGGAAGCACATTCGTCAGTACCGACAGTCTTGGCTTGAGTGAGTCAATGAGTGCTGCACCATGGCCCTCATCTAGTTCAAGCACAACCACATCGGCCTTGATTCTCCCCCGCCAGTCACCAAACTGCAGCACTGCCGCGTAGAGACCCTGTCGAATGTTCGCTGTTGAAGGGTTTGTAAAAACCTCATGGCCCTGAGCCCTGAGCAGTTCCACAATTGCCTTTGTTGTGGTGCTTTTGCCAGCCGTACCGGAAACCGCAATCAGTCCCATTGGAGCGGATTCGATAGCCCTTGTTAGTAGCTTGGGCTGGATTTTGAACGCGATGGTTCCCGGGAGGGCAGAACCCCCACCGCGTCTTACGAGTCGCAACAGAAACCGGGCAGTCTTGCCCAGCATCATTGCTGCAATGGTGCGCAATTAGCTGTCCAGGTAATCCCGCAGTAGCTGAGAGCGAGATGGGTGGCGCAGCTTCGACATA
>JACCDI010150173.1_pt1 | contig 22885 bp, 25 predicted proteins | sample 7442791 | NCBI WGS metagenome assembly JACCDI01 (sample SAMN15323434, study PRJNA562643) | freshwater metagenome | isolation source: river surface water | place: USA:Blue River Watershed | collected 2017-08-15
CAGACATCACTGCCGCTACCCAAATATTGGCCCTGATAAGCGCCGCGGAGCATGGGTCCAGCTGGCAAAAAAATGGTTGGTAAGTTCATGCTGATGGCGCCCATCAGTAAGGCTGGAGTTGTCTTATCACAACCGCCCATCAGCACACAAGCATCGGCTGGATAGGAGCGTAAGAGCTCTTCGGTTTCCATTGCCAACAAATTGCGATACAACATTGTGGTCGGTTTTTGAAAGGGCTCGGATAGGGTAATGGCCGGCATCTCCACTGGGAAACCACCTGCTTGCCAAATTCCTCGTTTAACCTCTTCGGCACGTTGCCGAAAATGTGCGTGACAAGGCTTAATATCACTCCACGTATTGATAATTGCAATTACAGGTTTACCGGCATAATCCGATCGCGTGTAACCCATCTGTGCAGTTCGAGAGCGATGACCAAAGCTACGTAAATCTTTAACACCGTACCAACGGTGACTGCGTAACTCTTCTGGCTTCTTTAATTTGCGATCTGCCATAGTTATCATTCAAGTGAAGTAGTGATTGATTTAATATACACGAGAACCCTTATTAAATCTGTTCATTCCCAATGCCCACCATTTCTGCCCAGCAACTCGAGCACGATATTACCCAGATCGTGCAGGCGATGGGTAGTCAGATTCAAGAAGCGCAAACCGTTGCTCATAATTTAGTACTGGCAAATCTCAAAGGGCATGACTCGCACGGTGTTGTCATGATCCCGCGTTATGCTGAGGCACTTACTGAGGGATCCTTACAGCTTAATCAAACCGTTCAGGTACTCAGTGACCTTGGATCATTATTCGTTTTAGATGCGCAACGCGGTTATGGCCAAACAACGGGTGAGCAAGCGATACAAATGGGCATTGAGCGTTGCCAGCAGCATGGTAGTTGCATCATCTCCTTAGCGAATGCGCATCATCTAGGTCGTATTGGTCATTTTGCAGAAATGGCTACTGCACAGCAATTGGTCTCGATTCATTTGGTGAATGTACTTTCATCACCAGTAGTGGCTGTTTGGGGTGGAAGCGATGGTCGTCATGGTACTAATCCATTCTGTGTCGGCGTGCCACTACCGAATCAAAAGTCATTTATTCTGGATTTTGCAACTAGTCGCGTTGCGCAAGGAAAAATGCGCGTGGCTCATAACCGTGGCGAACGTGTTCCCCCTGGTTATTTAATGGATAGTCAAGGGCACGCTACGCAAGACCCAAGCGTTGTTGTTAAACCAGATGCGCAAGGGAAGATGGGTGCGTTGATGCCTTTTGGTGATCACAAAGGTTCTGGATTGGCTCTAGCGTGTGAGCTTTTAGGAGGAGCTTTAACTGGAAGTGGGACCTGGAAGCCTAGACCAAAAGCGAGTCGTGCGATTTGGAATGGCATGCTAACGATCTTGATTGATCCCAAACGAACAGGAGACTATGAGCAATTTGAGTCTGAGGTACGCTCATTTATTGACTGGGTTAAACAAAGCCCACCCCATCAAACCGACTCTGTAATGATTGCTGGTGAGCCCGAGTTGCAGACGCAGACAGAGCGTTTGCGAACTGGAATACCGGTTGAGGATAAAACCTGGCTTGATATCAGCAATGTGGCGAAACAATTTGGCGTGCAGTTGCACTAATTATTACTGAGGAATATATGTCGGATTCAGAACTGTGTTTTAAGACCGCTTGTGAGCAACAGCAACTCATTCGTTCCAAAAAAATCAGTGTCACGCAACTGATCACTGCGCACTTGGATCAAATTGAACGATATAACCCAAAACTAAATGCGATTGTGACCCTCACCGCTGAGAGTGCATTACAAGAAGCACAACAAGCAGATCAGGCAATTGCAAACCAAGATGAACTAAAACCCTTGCATGGTTTACCAGTGGCGCATAAGGATTTATTTCTAACCAAAGGTGTACGAACTACCTTTGGCTCGCCCATTTATAAAGATTTCATACCCGAAGTTGATTCGTTGCCAGTGGAGCGTTTAAAGAAAGCCGGTGCCATCAGTTTAGGTAAAACCAATACCCCCGAGTTTGGTGCCGGTAGTCAAACATTTAATGCAGTGTTTGGAGCCACGCTTAATCCCTACGACATCACCAAAACCTGCGGTGGCTCTTCTGGAGGAGGCTCAGTTGCATTAGCCACCGGAATGGTTGCAATAGCCGATGGCACCGATCTTGGAGGATCGCTGCGTAATCCAGCTAATTTCTGCAATGTGGTTGGTATTCGTCCCTCGGTAGGGCGAGTTCCAAGTTGGCCCGATCAATTAGGTTGGTACACCATGAGTGTTGCTGGACCCATGGCTCGCACGGTTGAGGATTTAGCCTTAGCCATGTCGGCAATGTCTGGACCCGATGATCGCTCACCGATTGCCTTGGATACCCCCGGATCAATCTTCACAGCTCCGTTACAACGGCAATTTAAGGGATGCAAAGTTGCATACAGCGAAGATCTTGGTGGTTTGCCGATTGAGCCTGAGGTGCGCAAGGTCATGCAAGCATCCCGAACTGTGTTTGAGAAACTTGGATGCGAAGTGGTTGATGATGTCATCGATCTAACCGAAGCGGGTGAGATCTTTATGCTCTGGCGGGCATGGCGAACTGAGCTGCGGATTAGCCCGCTCATGAAAGACCATCGCAATCAACTTAAAGATACGGTGATTTGGAATGCGGAGCAGGGACTTGATCTAACGGGCCCGCAATTGGCGAGGGCGGAAGCCAAGCGAACTGAAATTTATCACCGCATGCGCGAGTTCATGACCCGTTACGAGTTCTTTGTATTGCCCGTCAACCAAGTGGTGCCATTCTCGGTGGATTTGGACTACCCCCGAGAAATCAATGGCGTGAAGATGGAAACTTACATCGATTGGCAAAAGACGGCGTATTTCATTAGTGCGATGGGCAATCCAGCCATTTCTGTCCCTGCAGGCTTCACGGATTCGGGTTTACCTGTAGGTGTTCAAATTGTGGGTGGGCATCGGCAAGATTTCGCTGTTTTGCAAATGGCGTACGCCTTTGAGCAAGCCACCCGTATTGGTGAGCGCCGCCCCCCGATTTGCCGCAATTGATTTATCCCCAAAATTGTGTAGTAATGCCTGTTAGCAATTGGCATTTAAGACTAAAACATAGAGGAGACAATATGCGGCTTCTGCATCGAATCGTATTTGGTTTACTTGCATTATTTGGCATCGTAACCGCTTCATGGGCACAACAATACCCAGATCGTCCGATTAAATGGATCGTTCCTTATCCACCCGCAGGCACAACCGACGTGATCGCCAGAATCGTTGCCCAACCTCTGAGTGAGGTGTTAGGGCAGCAAGTCATTGTTGAGAACCGACCTGGTGGTGGTAACAATATAGGCACAGAGGCGGTTATTAAATCACCGCCCGATGGCTACACCATGTTGTTTGTTAATCCTGCAAACGGTATTAATGCAACCTTGTATAAAAACTTACCCTTTGTATTTGTGCGCGATATTGCTCCTGTAGCCGGATTGGTAAGAACCCCGAATGTGATGGTGGTTCCTCCAAACTTTCCAGCAAATAACGTCGCTGAGTTTTTGGCTTACTGTAAAAACAATGTTGCCAAGATCAATATGGCTTCGTCTGGTGCCGGGACATCGGTTCATATGTCTGGAGAGTTGTTTAAGTCGATGACCGGTTGCAATATGTTGCACGTTCCATATAAAGGTGCGGGCCCAGCGCTTGTTGATTTGATGGGTAATCAAGTGCAAGTGTTATTTGATAATTTGCCATCCTCGGCAGGGCACATCAAATCCGGCAAACTCAAAGCATTGGCTGTAACCTCCGCTAAACGCGAGCCCTCACTGCCAAACGTGCCTACTGTAGGTGAAACAGTTCCAGGCTATGAGGCTACCGCATGGTTCGGAGTTGGTATGCCTAGAGGCACCCCTCCTGCAATCATTAATCGCATGAATGCAGCGATCAATAAAGTGATGAGCGAGCCCAAAGTTCGCGAACGTCTTGCTGAACTCGGTGGAGTTCCCATTACTGGAACCCCTGAGGATTTCGGAAAAATTATTCAAGCGGAGACCGATAAGTGGGCCAAAGTTGTGAAGTTTGCAGGTGCCACCGCTGAATAAATAATTCAGATCACCTTTTATTCTTGGTACAGTAGGGCCGATGCAGTTATCGGCCCTTACTGTTTTTTATCTCACCACCGCAGCCTTGATGTGGGCTGGTAATGCCATTGTTGGCAAGATATTGGTGCTGTCGAGCTCCCCAGTTCTTCTCAATACGATTCGTTGGGGAGTTACAGCACTTATTTTGTTGCCATTAGCCTGGCGAGTATTTGCTAAAAATAGCCCACTCTGGCCCAACCGAAAACGGTTTGTCGTACTGAGTCTTTTTGGGGTTGGAAGCTACAACGTCCTACTTTATCTGGCATTACAAAGTTCCACCCCGATCAACGTTACTTTAATTGGCGCAAGCATGCCAATTTGGGCGATCTTGATCGGTACGCTCTTTTATGGGGAACGAGCGCACCCCATACAAATCGCTGGTGCTTTGTTATCAATGGTTGGGGTCGCAGTTGTAATTGTGCGCGGGGAACTAGAGCGCTTGATTGAAATTGAATTTGTTCTGGGCGATTTATTTATGGTGCTCGCAACCATTTTCTGGGGCGCATACAGTTGGATGCTGGCACACCCGAAACAGAGCACTGAGCGTTCATGGCCTTGGGCAGAGTTTTTGCTTGCCCAAGTGGGATTTGGGTTTTGCTGGTCTTTACTGTTCGCAACCACTGAATATCAATTGGGGTTGAGTTATTTCAGTGGCTCATGGCAAACAATCGCAATGATTGCCTATGTCATTATTGGGCCTTCACTCATTGCCTATCGCTGTTGGGGACTTGGTGTGAACAGAGCTGGCGCCACCATTGCGACTTTCTTCACCAACTTAATCCCAGTATTCACAGCAATTCTTTCGACCTTGCTATTGCAAAAGCCGCCTGAACTTTTTCAGATCGTTGCTTTTGTCTTAATTTTGTCCGGAATATATTTATCTGTGCAACGTAAGTAATGGCAAATCATCAAACATAGGCTAACCACCGACCCATAGCAATTACACAAGCCCAGCCAACTAGAGATCCAATCGCCTGAACTTTACTGAGGGCATGATGTTCGATCCGCATCCGCAAAATAATGGCATTCGCCAAGAGTGCAAAGATGAGACACATTTTCAGAATAAATAAGCGCGAGTTAATTAGTTCAGAAGCTTGCGTGATAAACATGAGTGAGCCGGTTAGAACAGCTAAACTGAAACCAATCAGGGCAACCGTAATGCCCAGACGTGCAAGTGCCGTTTGATCAACTTTGCTAGCAAAACCAAAGATGCGCAAATCCATCATCACAACGCTACCAAAAAGTAGGGCAACACCCCAAATATGTGCGGTCTCAACTGTGGGATAAAGCCAAGCCGAGTGTTTCATGGCCTGGGCCAACCAGAGACCCTCCAGTGCCATGATGGGAGTGTTCATTACCTCAGTTCGACCGTTTTATTATTTACAGTGATCCGCTCAGCCCGCAACTCATCAGGCTGACTGCGATTGATATAACCTTCAACCGTCACTGAGGCGCCGTTGGCGATATCGTTTTTGGATAAGCCGCGGTTTTCCATTCGAAAGGGCGGAGCCAACACAACTGTCCAGGTTTTTTGATCGGCAGTCATTTTGATAACACCGTGAGGATGTTCATAACCACTTTGAGAGACATTGCCCGATAGTTTGACCAGTTTGGTTTGATCGTATTCCGACCAGCCGTGATGGGCCTGAGTCATGCCGATGGGAGCGCAAAGGGCTAAGGTAAACAAAAGTTGACGTGTGATGGAGTTCATATGCACCTCGAAGATGGATTACTCATTGTAGGTTTACTGAGTTGCTTGCGCAAACTAGCGGTATCGTTCGGCTGCTTTGCGGTGCTCTTCTGAAACCTTTTTTCTTAAGGAGGGTGGAGAAAGTACCTCAACACCGTCCCCATGTTTCATGATATCCATGACCAATTCAGGATCTTGGTTGTAATCAAACTCCAAAAGATAGTTGCCATCCTTATCAAAGCTACTGATTTGTTGACCGTGCCAAGTCTCTGCTGCGACCCAGCGAGCTTTTTCTGGGGTGAAGCGTAATTTAGCGCGTTGCGTTGCTTTGCCTGAGAAGATGCCATAACTCTCGGCGAAGTTCTCATGCAATTCCTTTTCAGAGACCTCCAGCGCTTTTTCCTCAAGTACATGGGCCGCCCGAATTCCATCCATTACAAAACTACGTAAGCCCTTCCGAAAATGGCAATAGGCATCGAGATACCAGTTATCGCGATAAAAGATTAAACGTTGCGGTGAGACATCGCGCTCGGTCGACTCGTCTTTGCTCTTAGAGTAATACGAAAGGTGTAAACGTTGGCGCTTTAAGAGAGAGACTCCAACTTCTTCAAAGTTCTCCAATACATTTTTACGGGCAGACATACCAAAGACCTTGATTCGTTTGCGCAACTCTTTGGCGGAGATCTCGGATTGGCCCAGGATGCCATCGATGATATTCATTAACGGAGAAATATGCGGACTCAGCAAGCCACTAGTATCGAGATTGGATAGGAGGTGTTGCATTAGCACTAAAGCAGTGGTCTCTTTTTCAGAGAACCACAAGCCAGGTAATTCAATTTTGTCTCCCGCATTGGGTTTATCAAAGCGATAACCCCCACTCGAGCGGTCGTAGACAATCGGTGCGTTCATGCGATCGCGCAAATAATCCAAATCACGCTTAAAGGTGGCACGCGAGATCTCAAGTGCGCTCATGAAGTCTTCAATCGGTACGCAACCCCGACTTTGAATCATGTATTTGATCTTGTGAAGCCTTTCCATATCGCTCATCTGGATTCTCCTTTAGCCGTCTGATAGGAAATTAAGCACTATTAGAAGCTCATTATATGAGCCTCAGATATTTGGGTGGCTACATCCCTAAAAGGGTTATTCCTAGGGAAAATACTGTCCTTAAACTAAATCTGCTTAACAACAAATTTGTAGCAACTGAAGTATTCTCTCTAATCATTAATCGACGTATTCATCATGGCTAATCTACCTGTAACGACCCAAACTCTCGAAGCATTTTCTGCTGCTTGGAATGCGCACGATATTGACGCCTTAATGTCGTTTATGGCCCCAAATTGCATATTTGAGACCGTCTCGGGAACCAATGTATTTGGTAATCGATTTGAGGGTCAGGAAGCAGTGCGAACTGCTTTTGAGTCCGCTTGGAAAAATTTCCCGGATGCACAGTGGCTCAACGGTAAACATTTTGTTGCGGGTGATCGCGGTGTATCCGAATGGCTTTTTGTGGGGACTGGCTTGGATGGTAAACGGGTCGAGGCAAACGGGGTTGATATTTTTACTTTTGCAGACGGTAAGATTTTGGTAAAAAATGCTTTTCGGAAAATGCGAACCTAATCATGTCTAGCCTAACCCTCAATCCTGTCATCCAGCATTACAACCCCCGCTTTGATCCTTTGGTTGACCAGCGTGTCGGACACGCGATGGCATACGCTCCGACCTACTGGGTTGCGACCGCAGGCGCACCCCCAGAAAACGATGGACCTGTCACACGCGATATTGATGCCGATGTTGTGGTGGTTGGTAGTGGTTTTACTGGCCTCGCAACGGCATTATTTCTGGCGCGTGAACACGGTATCAAAGCTACGGTCTTAGAAGCAAATCAAACTGCCTGGGGATGTACAAGCCGTAATGGTGGCCAAGGGCAAAACGCAAGCGGTCGACTGTACCGTTCGCAATGGATCGAGCGTTGGGGTCTGGATACTGCTAAGCGCTTAGACGCTGAAATTAGAAGTGGTTTTGAGACCTTCAAGAGTTTAGTCAAAGAAATTGATTGTGATGCACAAGATTATGGCCACTTATATGTAGCGCACCGCGATAAGAAGATGGCGTTCTTGAGTAATGAGGCTAAAGTGATGCGCGATATTTTTGGCTATCAAACTCGTATTCTGAACATCGCAGAGTTGCAAGAAGAGTTTTGCTATGACCAAGAGGCAAAAGGAGCGCTTTATGAGCCCGAAGGAGTAGGTGTGCATCCACTCAAGCTTGCGTTTGGTTATCAGCGCCTTGCTCGCGCATTGGGCGTGAAGATTCATACGGGAAGTCCGGTGATTGGCTGGTCATCGCGGGATGGCAAGCATTGTCTCGAGACCCCCGGTGGAAAGGTGTATGCCAAGGTTGTGGGTCTTGCGACCGGTGCCTATGGCGGGCAATCACTGACACCGCATCTACACAATCGCGCAATGCCAATTTTGTCGAACTCGATGGTGACACGAGTGCTCAATGATGCAGAGTTGGCTGAGATTGCAGTCAAAAAACCCGCGTTCATTACTGATACTCGTACCTTACGTTTTTACTATCGCCTCCTGCCAGATCGACGAATGCAAATTGGTAGTCGTAGCGCAGTTCACGGCTCAGATGCGACCGCACCAAAGCATTTACAACTGTTGCGCGATGGTTTAGCACGTAAATTTCCGATTCTTCGTGATATCTCCGTGGATTATTCTTGGTGGGGTTGGGTGGATGTGTCGCACGACATGATGCCGCGGATTGTGCAACCGGATCCCAATCAAAGTATTTTTTATGCCTTGGGATATGGCGGCAATGGGGTATCGTTTTCAGCACATGCAGGTCGCCGCTTAGCGCAACGCATGGCAGGTAAGTCAGATTCTGCTTTTGATTTACCGATCTACAACTCTCCATTACCAGGACATCTCTTTGCGCCATTTAGACGCTTGGGACAAGCACTGCTATACCGTTGGTATTACCTGCGTGATGAGGTACTGTAAATTAGCCGACTAATATTAAGTAGCAAAAATCTTGTGCTGAGGCACTGGCGAGCCGTGTTGCTAGTACTCGCTTTGGTTCCAAATGTGTCGATGGCCTTAGTTATTGGCCAGACAGTTGAACTTGGGCAGCTCCAAACCTTTAATAGCACCCCCTATGTGATCCCGGCTAACAACACCAAGAACACGTTGATTCAGGTATGGGCTTCGTGGTGCCCGTTTTGCAAAAAACAGAATGCCCATCTTGAAGCATTTCTGAAGCAAATACCACCAAATTCGATGAACATTATTACGATTTCGATCGACAAAAACCCGCTGCTGGCAAAACAGTACATGGCAGACAATAAATATAGTTTTCAGGCGGCGATGATGACTCCTGAACTCCAGAAATCGATTGGCAAAGTGAAGGGCATTCCCATTCTGATTATCTTGGATAAGAACAATAAAGTGATTTACAAAGAAGTGGGAGAGATCTTTGCTGAGGAGTTTGCAGAACTCAAACGTTTTGCAAAATAATGCGAGTTAATTGAGGTTGGTAGAAGGACGAGCCCAACCCTCGGCACTGATAGTAATTGGGTATGGCTGCTTCGTTCCCGACCTGACCAGGTTGCCAAGCCACCATGCGAGGAGGCCCGTCCCTCATTATTGTAGCCCTTGTTAGAATGACGCAATGACCGCACTCGCATTAGCTCGTAAATGGCGCCCCAAAACCTTTTCTGCTTTGGTTGGACAAGATCACGTAGTTAAAGCATTGACCCATGCCTTAGATCAAGGCCGCTTGCATCATGCTTGGCTGTTCACTGGAACTCGCGGGGTTGGTAAGACAACAATTGCACGCATTATGGCCAAGGCACTGAACTGCACGGGTGCCGATGGTCAAGGTCAGATGACCTCCAATCCTTGCGGAAAATGTCAGGCGTGCACCGAGATTGATTCGGGTCGATTCGTTGACTACATTGAGATGGATGCTGCGAGTAATCGTGGTGTTGATGAAATGGTTTCATTGCTGGAGAAAGCTGCTTACGCTCCGAGCAGTGCGCGTTACAAGGTTTACATGATCGACGAGGTGCACATGCTCTCGACTCATGCATTTAATGCCATGTTGAAAACCTTGGAAGAGCCGCCACCCCATGTGAAGTTCATCTTGGCAACGACCGATCCCCAGAAGGTCCCTGTAACTGTTCTTTCTAGATGCTTGCAGTTCAACCTCAAGCAGATGCCTGTACCCTTAATCGTTGAGCACCTTCAACAGATCTTGCAATCCGAATCAGTTCAATCGGAACCCAATGCGCTGCGAGTGATTGCCAAAGCTGCGCAAGGCTCGATGCGCGATGCCTTATCACTCACTGACCAAGCGATTGCGTATGCAGCTGGCCCGGTGACTGAGTCAGCTGTGCGAACCATGCTAGGTACCATCGATGAGACCTATCTCATCAAGACCTTGGATGCTCTACAAAACAAAGACGGTAAAACTCTCTACGCAATTGCTGAAGAGATGGGACTACGCAGCATGTCTTTCTCATTAGCATTGCAAGATCTTGCGAGCCTCTTACATAAGATTGCTACGGCTCAGGTTGTGCCGGATTCGGTATTAGATGATTGGCCGGAGGCGAATGAGATTCGGCGTTTAGCAAAAGGCTTCACTCCGGAAGAGGCACAACTGTTTTATCAAATTGCAATTACCAGTCGCTCAGACCTCATGCTTGCACCCGATGAGCAAGCTGGATTTGCGATGGCGTTGTTGCGGATGTTGGCATTTAAGCCCGGCGGTAGTAGCGCAGCGCAGGCATCGAACCTCGAGAGCAAAGCGAGCCCCAAGACTCAACCAAGCGCACCCAAGCAAACTCAATCAACACCCATCTCCACCTCAAGTATTGCGCAAGCACCAGAGTCAACGCCTACCCTTAATAGTGAGATTCAGCCTGATTGGCATGCCTTGGTGAGAAGCTTGCCGATGCGTGGTTTATTGCAACAACTTGCCCATCAGACCGAGCTGATAGAGTGGCGGGATACTCCAGCGACTTTATTTATTACTCTAAATACCGCAATGCCTCAATTGGCAACCGATGATGCGTTGCTGCGTTTGGGAGAGGCCTTACGAGCCCAATACGGTAAACCGGTCAAGGTACAAATAGGCGAGGGTAAAGCAAAGCATACCGTTGCCAAGGTGGATGCCGAGATTTATGAAGAGAAAAAACTCAATGCCGAAGAGCAAATTGCAGAAGATCCCTTTCTAAAAGAACTCGAGCGCGAGTTTGGGGCAAAGGTTGTATCGGGTTCGGTTCGCCCCTTGAACTAATTATTAATTGCGGAGAAGCACACCATGATGAAAGGTCAATTGGCCGGCTTGATGAAACAAGCCCAGCAAATGCAAGAGAAAATGAAGCGCGCACAGGAGGAGCTTAACGCGCTTGAGCTCACTGGTCAGGCTGCTGGGGGAATGGTTAAGGTAACTATTAGCGGTAAATATGAGATGAAGCGTGTACAAATTGATCCATCTGCAATGGATGATCGTGAGATGCTCGAAGATTTACTAGTGACTGCATACAGCGATGCATTTAAACAAGCGGAAGCAGCAAGTCAGGCTTTGATGTCTGGAGCAACCGCCGGTATGCCAATGCCGCCCGGATTTAAATTACCGTTCTAGTTTCATGGGCAGAAATTCATCCCCAAACGAAATTCAAGACGCACTTGGTCGTTTGGTGGAGGCACTACGTGTGTTGCCGGGTGTGGGTCCAAAATCAGCACAGCGCATGGCGTATTACCTACTACAACATGATCGCAACGGGGCAGCTGTTCTAGCCGATGCTCTAGGCGAAGCCGTTAAAAACATCGCACATTGCAAACGGTGTAATACGTTTACGGAACATGATCTGTGTTCCACATGTGGTGATTCACGTCGAGATCCAAGTTTGTTATGCGTGGTTGAGACCCCCGCTGATCAAGTGATGGTGGAGCAGACCATGAGTTTTAAGGGGCAGTATTTTGTGCTGATGGGTCGTATCTCACCCTTGGATGGGATGGGACCGAATGAGATCCACTTTGATCGTTTGCTCGATCGAATTGAGAAACCTGAGTTTGGCGGACCCGTTCGCGAAGTTGTATTAGCCACGAATTTCACGAGCGAGGGTGAGGCGACCGCACATTACATCGGTGAGGTGTTGAAGATTAAAGGTATTAAAGCTACTCGGATAGCAAGAGGAATACCGGTTGGCGGTGAACTCGAATATGTTGATGCAGGAACCTTAGCCCGTGCACTTTTAGATCGCCGCTCGATTAGTTAGTAATTCATGATGGATTTGAGACAACAATGAGCAAAACCCCACATATTCTGGTGAGTAACGATGATGGTTATCTAGCACCAGGCCTATTGGCATTGGTAAACGCCTTGCGTCCCCTAGGTAAATTAACTGTTGTTGCCCCAGAGCAAAATCACAGCGGCGCGTCAAACTCTCTAACTCTTTCTAGGCCATTGAGTATTCATCGAGTAGCAGGAGGTGAGCGTGATGGATTCTTATTTGTGAACGGCACACCTACCGATTGCGTCCATATGGCGATGACCGGTTTCTTAGAGAGCAAACCGGATTTAGTGGTCTCTGGCATTAATCAAGGCGAGAACATGGGTGAGGATGTACTTTATTCCGGAACTGTGGCTGCTGCCATTGAGGGCGTGATGTTTGGAGTTCCTGGGATTGCGTTTTCTCAAGTTGATCGTGGGTGGGCACAAATCGATGATGCTGCAAAGGCTGCTCGCGATATTGTGGCGCAAGCACTCAAGGAGCCCATGGAGCGAGGCGATGCGATTGCAACCTTACTCAACGTCAATATCCCTAATGGGCATTATGAGCAACTTAAACGTTGGCGTGTGACTCGTTTGGGGACTCGACATCATTCTCAGCCGGTGATCGTGCAGCAAAACCCCCGCGGTGAGAACATTTACTGGATTGGACCGGCTGGTGAGGCGCGTGATATCTCAGCAGGTACGGATTTTCATGCGATCAATGAAGGTTGTATTTCAATTACACCGATGCAGCTTGATCTTACCCACCATGCTCGTCAAGTCAGCATGCGCGCATCGGGTTGGGACCGTGGATGAAAGCAGTTGAGCGGTTCGCTGGTCATCGCCAAGACCTAGCACGAAAGGTTCATGAAGCGGGGGTAAAACACACGGCTGTCTTACAGGCAATTGCGACCGTGCCACGCCACTCCTTTGTGGATGCAGGATTGCATGCGCAGGCGTACGAGGACTCGGCATTGCCGATTGGTCACCAACAAACGATATCTAAACCATCGGTTGTAGCACGCATGATTGAGTTGCTCCACAAGAACAAACAACCGCTTGGTAAGGTGCTTGAAATCGGTACGGGTTGCGGCTATCAAGCTGCTGTCCTCAGTCTATTGGCAAAGGAGGTGTACTCGATTGAGCGGGTCAGAGCCTTGCATGATCTTGCTAGAACCAAACTGAGACCATTTCGGATTGCTAATCTACGGCTTATTTATGGCGACGGAATACGTGGGCTACCCCAGGCTGCGCCATTTGACTCCATTATTCTGGCGGCTGCTGGTTTAGGTGTGCCTGATCCTCTCTTGGATCAGCTTGCGATTGGTGGGCGCTTAATTGCCCCGGTCTCCAAAAGTGAGACCGAACAGCAGCTCTTACTGATCGAGCGGGTGAGCTCTCACCGCTATCAAAGGACTGCACTTGATGAGGTCTTTTTTGTCCCCTTACAATCAGGGGTGATATGAACTTTGTGACCTTCCATTTGAATCAATTCAATAGGCCAAGCAGTTTCCAAACCTTGGTCTTACTTCTGGTGATGAGCCTTGGTCTTGCCGCCTGCTCGACACCCCCTCGAACCAAGCCTGCTACGATCACCGACCGCAGTTCTCCGGTAGCGAGTACAGCGCCAGCCCAAGAACCAGTGCCACCCGGATTCTATCGAGTCAAACGGGGCGATACCTTAATCCGGATTGCTTTGGATAACGGTCAGTCGTATCGCGATATTGCTGCTTGGAATAATCTAAGCGATCCCAATCTCATCGAAGTCGATCAGGTTTTGCGCGTCAGACCTCCACCAAGTGCTGCTCGGGTTGCAACAAAACCCATAGAACCAGTTAAACCCGCTGACCCCAAAGCTACTAGTGAGAAGAAGCCAGTCGCTAAGAAAGCAGAAGAGAAAGAGGTCGCAGTTAGTGAACCGAAGGCAGATGCTGTTGATCCACCGATTAAGCTCTCATGGCCCGCAAAAGGTAAAGTGGTTGAAGAGTTTAATGAAGCCAAAAACAAAGGAATTGATATTGCCGGCAAACTCGGTGAGCCGATTCAGGCAGCAGGAGATGGCAAGGTGGTCTATGCCGGTAATAGTTTGCGTGGCTACGGTAATTTAGTGATCGTGAAGCACGACAACACCTACCTAACTGCCTACGCTCATAACCGTACCCTCTTAGTAAAAGAGGGAGATACTGTTCGAAAAGGGCAACGAATCGCCGAGATGGGTGACTCAGATGCCAATATGGTGAAGCTGCATTTTGAAGTCCGCATGAACGGTAAACCCGTTAACCCCATGCAATATTTGCAATAAACGTTTGGCTAAATCCATCGCAAGCGTACTAGTTTTTGATATCGAGACCGTCCCAGACGTAGCCGGACTTCGACTTCTTAATGACTACCCAGCATCACTGAGCGACGCAGAAGTCGCTAGGCTCGCTATGGATGAGCGAGGAAGCCAAACTGGTAGTGATTTTCTACCCTTATATCTTCAAAAGATCATTGCGATTTCGTGTGTGATCCGCAGAACTACAAAAGAAGGCTTGCCTCAGTTTAAGGTTGGTAGCCTTGGTAATGCGGGCGACGATGAGAAGATCCTAGTTCAAGCATTCTATGAGCTCATTGAAAAATACACACCTCAGCTGGTGTCGTGGAATGGCAGTGGGTTTGATCTACCAGTTTTGCACTATCGTGCTTTACTCAATCAGGTTGCTGCCCCACGCTATTGGGAGATGGGTGAAAGTAACGATAGCGATAGCAAAGACTTTAAATGGAACAATTACATCAATCGTTATCACATGCGGCACATTGATCTGATGGATATCTTAGCAAAACATAATGCTCGTGCAAATGCACCGCTCGATGCGCTTGCAAAGCTTTGTGGTTTCCCTGGAAAGTTGGGTATGGATGGCTCTCAAGTATGGCCAGCGTATCAACGGGGCGAGATTGAACAAATTCGTCAATACTGTGAGACCGATGTGGTCAACACGTATCTACTGTATTGCCGATTTCAGCAGATGCGCGGTGGGTTTTCTCCTGCTGAGTATGAAGAAGAACTCACCTTTGTTAAAAAACAACTTGCGCATGAGGCTCAACAGGGAAGAGCACCCTGGCAAGAGTATTTGGCTGGTTTTACAAACTAGCATCATTGAATGAGTGCTGTACCGCCTGTTGTAACCATCGATGCATTGGATCTAGACGCGCAGGGCGTTGCTCGTCAGTCGGACTCTGAGGGCGGCAAAGTTCTTTTCATACGAGGCGCGCTGCCTACCGAGCGGGTGACCTATACCATTACTCGAGAGAAGGCGCGCTATGCCAAAGCCAAACTCAACAGTATTCTCAAACCCGCGGTATATCGAACCGCACCAATGTGTCAATTCTTTGGAGTTTGTGGCGGCTGTAGCATGCAGCACCTCGATTTTGCAGCGCAAATCGCCATGAAGCAACGCGTTTTAGAAGATGATTTATGGCACATTGGTCGTATGAAGCCCCAAGAGATCTTGCGACCGATCGCAGGACCTGCTTGGCACTATCGTCACCGCGGACGATTGAGTGTCATTGATCGTTCGATTAAGAAGGGTACGATGTTGGTCGGCTTTCATGAACATAACAGCAGTTATGTCGCGGATATGACCTCCTGCGAAGTGATTCCAAAACGAATCTCCGATTTATTGATTCCGATGCGTGAGCTGATTGGCTCCTTGAGCATTCGGGATCGGGTACCCCAAATCGAGTTTGCACTTGGCGGAGATCCTAACAATACGGAGATTAAGCCAATAGCGTTGGTGGTCCGTCATTTATTACCACTGAATAAAAAGGATCTGCAATTACTAGAAGACTTTGCTAAACACTATCAGCTTGGTATTTGGCTTCAACCCCAAGGGCCGGAGAGTGCTAAGCCATTTTATCCACAGAAACAGCAACTCAGTTATTCGCTCACAGAATTCGGAATTACGATTCCTTTTCTGCCAACGGATTTCACCCAAGTCAATCATGCGGTAAATCAAGTCTTAGTAAGCCGCGCTATCTCTTTACTTGATCTAAAACCCAATGATCGAGTGATTGATCTATTTTGTGGAATCGGTAACTTCACATTACCCATTGCGACCATGGCAAAAGAGGTTCTTGGTATTGAAGGTAGCAAAACTCTTACAACTCGAGCTCTTGAGAATGCCAAATACAATCAGCTTGACCACAAAACCCAATTTCAGCAAAGCAATTTATTTGAGGTTAGCCCAGATGATGTTGAGAACTGGGGCAGGGCAGATAAGTGGTTAATTGATCCTCCCCGCGAGGGTGCCATGGAGGTCTGTAAGGCACTGCAAAGTGTTTCAAAAGAATTCTTACCCAAACGAATTGTTTATGTCTCGTGCAACCCTAAAACCCTTGCACGTGATGTTGCAATTCTGACACATGAACTCAGCTATCAACTGAATCAAGCTGGGATCATCAATATGTTCCCGCATACATCCCATATTGAATCGATCGCAGTACTAACGATATAGACTAGGCCATAAAGCCCTAATTTTTGTAGTTATATTTATTGTAGAATATTATTATTGTAGTTACAATAAATGTAATGAAGTTTGTATATGACCCAATTAAAAATCAGTCCAATAAAACGAAGCATGGAGTATCACTTCAAGAGGCAAACAAGCTTGAATGGGACAACGGTTTATTTTGGGTTGATAACAGAAGAGATTATGGGGAAGAGCGATGGGTAGGATTAGTTCCAATGAAAAATCGGCTTTACTGCGTTGTTTATGTCGATTATTTGATGACAAGAAGAATCATTAGCCTGAGAAAAGCAAATTTGAGGGAGTTTTCATTCTATGAAGAAAAAGTTAATTAAACCGAGCGCTAGTGAAGACTTAGCTATTACAAAAGCGGCTCGATCGGATATTGATAATCGCCCAATTACAAAAAAAGATTGGGACAGCGTTAAATCTAGAGTTGTCCGGGGTCGAGGAAGACCGATCGGCAGCGGCACTAAGGAGCAAATAACTCTTCGTATCGATAAAGACACTTTGCAGTTCTTTAAATCAAAAGGTGACGGTTGGCAGACCTTTATAAATTTAGTTTTGGGTGAGATTAAGCGCGAGTCTAAATCGATTAAGACAATTGAAAAGCGTTTAAACGAGGGAAAATTAATACGAGCATCGTGAATTCTTAGATTCTGAAACCACGTAATTTATTTAGGAAAGAACAAAATAAAAGGGCGCCAAAGGCGCCCTATCAATGACTGCGGGACTACGTTGCTATTAGTCGCGGTCTCCACCAAAGATGCCCAAGAGAGCTAAGAGGTTGGAGAAAATGTTGTAAACACTCAGATAGATACCGAGGGTTGCGATGATGTAGTTGGTCTCACCACCGTTAACAACCCGCTGCACATCTACCAAGATGAAGGCTGAGAAAATCGCAATTGCAACCACCATGATGGTGAGCATTAATGCAGGAATCTGCAACCAGATGTTTGCTAACGAGGCCAAGATCAAGAGAATGACTCCAACAAATAGGAATTTACCCATGCTGGAGAAATCCTTCTTGGAAACTGTCGCGATCGATGCCATTACGGTGAAGATAGCCGCAGTTCCACCAAATGCGCCCATGATTAAGGCTGCGCCATTGCTATAGCTGCCGAGGGTCATGCCAATCAAGCGTGACAGCATTACACCCATGAAGAAGGTAAAGCCAAGAAGTAGCGCAACACCTACGCCACTGTCTTTGTTCTTTTCAATCGCCCAGAAGAAACCGAAGGCAATCGCCAAGAACAAAATAGCGCCCATGAACGGACTACCTTCGAAGAAGGTAAAGCCCATTGCAACACCCAACCATGCACCAATGACGGTTGGCACCATGGACAGCGCCAACAGCGCATAGGTATTTCTTAGGACACGGTTACGGGTTTGGGCAGTTGCAACCGCTGCACTACTTCCAAAACCATACGAATTCAGATCACTCATTGAGTAGCTCCTTTAAATAAGCCCAACAGGGGCTTTATAAGCATGAAGTATAGACAAAACAGGTAAAAATCAAGAGGCTTTAAATACCACCATCCAGAATATGGCTTATCCGTAAGAAATTCAAGGGCTTAGACCGGATCTGTAGGGGTAAAACCCTAAAAACAAAGTATAATTTCGCATCGCAATACTTCGTAAAACGGTATTGCCCGTATAACCCAATAACCATTTCATAACAACATCATCGGAGTTTTTGCATGGCAATTCAGCGCACTTTATCCATCATCAAACCAGACGCCGTTAAAAAGAACGTCATTGGCCAGATTTATGCCCGTTTTGAACAAGCTGGTTTGAAGATTGTTGCCTCCAAAATGGCACACCTTTCCAAGAATGAGGCTGAGCAGTTCTACGCCGTGCACAAAGACCGTCCTTTCTTCAAGGATCTTGTGAGTTTTATGATCTCTGGCCCCGTGATGATTCAGGTTCTTGAAGGTGAGAATGCCATCGCCAAAAATCGTGAGCTCATGGGTGCAACTGATCCAAAGAAGGCTGATAAGGGAACAATTCGTGCTGACTTTGCTGACAGCATCGATGCAAATGCGGTTCATGGTTCGGATGCTCCAGAAACTGCTGCCGTTGAAGTCGCATTTTTCTTCCCCGGCATGAACATCTATTCCCGTTAAATACGCATTGAGCCCCCAACGCACCAACTTACTGAATTTTGATGCTGCCAAAATGGCAGAGTACGTTGCGGGGTTCAACGAGAAGCCTTTTCGGGCTAAACAACTTCTTCAGTGGGTACACCAGCGCGGTACCAGTGATATTGCGCAGATGACCGATCTCGCAAAATCATTTCGTAGCCTTCTCTCTGAGCAGGCCGAAGTAATCAGTTTGCCGGTCATCAACGACATCAAGGCTAAAGATGGCACACGTAAGTGGCTTCTTGATGTTGGAGCAGGTAATGCAGTTGAGATGGTTTTTATTCCAGAAGATGATCGCGGAACTCTGTGCATCTCCTCACAAGCCGGTTGCGCGGTTAATTGCAGGTTTTGTTCAACCGGCCATCAAGGTTTTGCTCGCAATCTCACCCCAGCAGAAATCATCGGACAACTGTGGTTTGCTGAACATCACTTGCGTCAAGATCCTGAGGCAATTCGTAGGCTTGATGAGGACTGTGCTGAGCAACAGCAAGGCAGGGTGATCAGTAATGTGGTGATGATGGGCATGGGTGAGCCATTGCTGAACTACGATGCGGTTCTCGTTGCTTTGCGATTGATGCTCGATGACCATGCGTATGGACTCTCGCGCCGGCGCGTAACCGTCTCAACCTCTGGAGTTGTGCCGATGATGGATCGGCTAGCGCAAGATTGCCCGGTAGCTCTCGCTGTCTCGCTGCATGCACCCAATGACACCCTGCGAGATGATTTAGTACCACTTAATCAAAAATATCCCTTGAAAGAATTGATTGCTGCTTGCGATCGTTATTTGCCCTTTGCACCTCGCGACTTCATTACCTTTGAGTACTGCATGTTGGATGATGTGAACGATCATAATCAACATGCGCATGAGTTGATTCGATTATTAAAAGGGCTGCGCTGCAAACTCAACTTGATCCCATTCAACCCATTTCCTCAGTCTGGGTTAAAGCGCTCTAAACCTGAGCGTGTTAAACAATTTGCGGAGATTTTGCAAGACGCTGGTTTGGTAACAACTGTTCGTAAAACCCGTGGAGATGATATCGCTGCGGCATGCGGACAGCTGGCGGGTGATGTTATCGACCGGACACGTCGCGCGGAGCGTATGAAAGAACTGAATGCCCAAGTGATTCAGTTTCAGGGGCGATAATGGCGAATATGGAAGTGCGCTATGAATAAGATCGATACAAACTGCTTACCCCAATTGCCAACAGGACCATTACCCCGCAGACCATCGCGCCAGTCGGTTGTTGCTTGGCAAGATAATCGTGTAACGGTTGGTGGCGATGCTCCAGTACGTGTTCAATCGATGACCAATACCGATACCGAGGATGCAATCGCTACAGCAATTCAGGTAAAAGAACTTGCTCGTGCCGGATCTGAGTTAGTACGGATTACTGTCAACACACCAGCTGCTGCTCAACAAGTTCCGTATATTCGAGAGCAACTCGATAAGATGGATATCAAAGTGCCATTGATAGGTGACTTTCATTACAACGGACATACGCTTCTTAAAGAGTACCCCGATTGCGCTAAAGCCTTATCAAAATACCGGATTAATCCCGGCAATGTTGGTAAGGGTGCAAAACGCGATCCCCAATTTGCACAAATGATTGAGGCTGCTTGTCGTTATGACCGACCCATTCGGATTGGAGTGAACTGGGGAAGCCTTGATCAAGATTTATTGGCCCAGATCATGGATGACAACGCCAAGTTGGCAAGCCCCAAAAGTGCTCAGGAGGTCATGATTGAGGCATTGATTCAGTCGGCTTTGCAATCTGCGAGCAAGGCAGTTGAGCTGGGCATGAATCCCGATCAAATTACGCTTTCGTGCAAAGTAAGCGGGGTACAAGATCTAATTGCAGTCTACCGTGATTTGGCACGACGCTGTGATTACTCATTGCATTTAGGTTTGACCGAAGCTGGCATGGGTAGCAAAGGGATTGTGGCCTCGACCGCAGCACTATCAGTGCTTTTGCAAGAGGGAATTGGAGACACCATCCGCATTTCATTAACGCCGGAGCCAGGTGCACCACGTGAGAACGAAGTGATTGTTGCTCAAGAGATTTTGCAAACCATGGGATTGCGTAATTTCACGCCAATGGTGATTGCTTGTCCTGGTTGTGGTCGCACTACTAGTACAACTTTTCAGGAACTTGCAGCCAAGATTCAGTCGTATTTGCGTCAACAAATGCCGGTCTGGAAAAAAACGCATCCCGGTGTAGAGAATATGAATGTGGCGGTGATGGGTTGCATTGTGAATGGTCCGGGTGAGAGCAAACATGCCAATATCGGTATCTCTCTTCCTGGTACCGGTGAAACACCAGCAGCACCCGTGTTTGTTGACGGTGTCAAAGTGAAGACATTGCGTGGTGAAGGAATTGCCGAAGAGTTTCAACGCATCGTAGAAGAGTACGTTCAAGCTAATTACCATGCAAAAAATTAATGCCATTCGCGGCATGAATGACATGCTGCCTAAAGACGCAGCCGCTTGGTCTCATTTAGAGAGTGCCTTAAGTGATCTCACCCGTGCTTATGGGTATGAGCAGATCCGTACCCCTATTGTGGAGGCAACTGCATTATTTCAGCGGGGTATTGGTGAAGTTACCGACATTGTTGAGAAGGAGATGTATTCCTTTGAAGATCGCTTGAATGGTGAGCAACTCACCTTAAGGCCAGAAGGTACAGCAGCGGTTGTGCGTGCTGTGATCGAACACAATTTGATCTACGAAGGACCCAAACGTTTGTGGTACACCGGTCCCATGTTTCGGCATGAGCGCCCACAGCGTGGACGATATCGCCAGTTTCATCAATTTGGCATTGAGGCTCTAGGGTTCGCAGGACCTGACATTGATGCTGAAATCATTTTGATGGGGCAGCGACTCTGGGACGAGTTGGGATTGCAAGGTGTGCGTTTGGAACTAAACTCTTTGGGACAAGCTCAAGAGCGCACCGCGCATCGTGAAGCCCTCGTTAAATACTTTACGCAACACCAGTCTCAATTAGATGAGGATTCTCAACGTCGTTTACAAACTAATCCTTTGCGGATTTTGGATTCTAAAAATCCAGCAATGCACAGTTTGATTGAGGGTGCACCAAAACTTCTTGAGTTTTTGGGTCAAGAGTCTCTCGATCATTTTGAGACCGTTCAAAAACTTCTCAAAGCCAATAACATTCCATTCAAGATCAATCCTCGTTTAGTTCGAGGCTTGGACTATTACAACCTCACTGTCTTTGAGTGGACCACGGATGCTTTGGGCGCTCAAGGCACGATTGCTGGTGGCGGTCGCTATGACCCATTAATAGAACGCATGGGAGGTAAGGCGGCTCCAGCATGTGGTTGGGCGATGGGAATGGAGCGGGTGCTTGAACTGATGAGCATTTCAAAGAGCATTCCTGAAGTAGATCCAGTGTGTGATGTTTATGTCTTGCATCAAGGCGGCGATTCATTAGTGCAAGCCTTGATTGCAGCAGAAACGTTGCGAAGTGCCGGAATTGATGTGTTACTCCATTGCCCACCGGATGGCCAAGCTAGTAGCTTTAAGTCTCAAATGAAGAAGGCGGACGCTAGCGGTGCACAACTTGCAGTCATTATTGGGCCTGACGAGTTGGCGCGTCAGGAGGCTCAACTTAAGGATCTTCGTAATACTGGTAATCAACAAGCCGTACCATTGAGTGGTTTGCTGACTGCCGTCGTTGATGCTTTGGTTGATTCTTAGCCATCAAGCATAAAATAAGCGTCAATTTAATCGAAGAAAGCATTATTCATGGCACTCGACCTCGAAGAACAAGAAAACCTTGCGAACCTGAAATCATTCTGGGCACGCTATGGAAATTTCATTATTGCCGTCGCAACCGTTGCATTGCTGGCCTATGCCGGTTGGAGTGCTTGGAATTGGTATCAACGCAGTCAAGCGGCTGAAGCTGGCAAGCTGTATGAGACTTTGATTACGGCAATTGCTAAGAATGAGAAAGATAAAACCTATCTGGCAGCCGATGATCTCCAGAAAAAATTTGGTGGCACAACTTATGCAGCGATGGGTAGCTTGGTAGCTGCCAAAATTGCATTTGATAGTAACGATGCTGCCAAAGCGCAAACCTACTTGAAGTGGA
>JACCDI012062644.1_pt1 | contig 22875 bp, 23 predicted proteins | sample 7442791 | NCBI WGS metagenome assembly JACCDI01 (sample SAMN15323434, study PRJNA562643) | freshwater metagenome | isolation source: river surface water | place: USA:Blue River Watershed | collected 2017-08-15
ATCTCGTATCCTCGATCCACGCTACATCGGTGAGCGCCACTTCAAGGTTGCTAACCGCATTAAGCAGATCTTGCAGCGTTACAAGGATCTTCAGGACATCATCGCTATCTTGGGTATCGATGAGCTCTCAGAAGATGACCGTATTCTCGTAGGCCGCGCACGTCGTATCCAGCGCTTCTTGTCACAGAACACATTCGTGGCGAAGGTCTTTACTGGTATCGACGGCTCATACGTTCCAATCAACGACACAATCGATGCATTCGAAGCACTTGCAGATGGAAAGTACGATCACATTCCTGAGCAGGCATTCTTTATGTGCGGTGGTCTCGATGATGTAGAGCGCAACGCAGCTGAATTGGCTAAGTAGTAGAGATGTCTCTCAAAGTAGCGTTGGTATCACCAACAGAGCAGGTATGGAGTGGTGAGGCAAGCTTTGTTCTTGCTCGCACCACTGGCGGTGACCTCGGAGTACTTCCTGGCCACACACCACTCTTTGGCGTTCTTGTCGATGGACTTGTCAGCATCAATGTAGCTGACGGTTCAAAGAAGGAATTCAACGTTAAGGGCGGATTCCTCTCAGTCAACAATGACCGCGTTTCAATTTTGACGGAGTCAGTTGGTTAATCTGAAGTAAGTATTCAATAAAGAAACCCCGCTTCAATATGAGGCGGGGTTTCTTTATGTACTTAATCTAGTCGAAGAGGAATGAGAAAAAGTCAGCATTCCAAAGGCTTCGATCTAGGTGGATATTGACTGAAAACTGAACAATTGCAAGAATTCCAAGAAGCACGAGGCCAATATTCGCCTTTCTAGTTGCGAGCGCTAGATCCTTACCAGGCTTACTAGCAATGATTCGTTCAATATTGATTCTCTGATAGAGCAGAATGAAAAAAAGCGCTAATGCCAACATCAATGGATCCAATCTCTTGCGACGAATATTAAGTAAATTCTGGCGCTTGATAAATAGGGAAGCCCCTGGGGAGAGGCGAGTTGAGCTATTCGCGAGTGACGTTGGCGCCGAGTGCGCGAAGCTGCTCTGCAAAGAGCGGATAGCCGCGATCCACATGGAATGCGCCATCAACAGTTGTTTCACCCTCTGCAACGAGTGCCACTAGTACAAGGCCAGCACCTGCACGAATATCTGTTGCCTCAACAGGTGCGCCAGAGAGCTGTGGGATGCCGTCGATAGAGGCATGGTGGCCATCGACTGTGATCTGTGCTCCAAGGCGGATAAGTTCATTGACGAACATGAAGCGTGACTCAAATACATTTTCTGTAACAATTGCATGGCCATCTGCAACTGCATTCATTCCGATAATGAAGGGAAGTAGATCAGTTGCAAATCCTGGATAGGGAAGTGTGGATACATCCACAGCGCGAGGACGGTGATCCATCTTTACCCGCACTCCATCTGCAGTTGATGTGATGATTGCACCTGCGGCAGATAATTTATCGAGCATAACCACCATGTGATCAGCTCGTGCACCATGAATAGTGATATCTCCTTGAGTCATCGCAGCTGCAAACGCCCATGTGCCGGCGATGATGCGATCTGTGATGACTCGATGAGTTACAGGCTTGAGCTCTGAGACACCAGTGATAGTAATCAGTGGTGTTCCAAGTCCTTCAATCTTTGCACCCATAGCAATGAGAAATTCTCCGAGATCGACGATATCGGGTTCGCGAGCTGCGTTATCAATTGTTGTCACACCGCGAGCAAGAACTGCAGCGGTCATGATGTTTTCGGTTGCGCCAACGCTAGGAAAATCAAGTGTGACATCAGAGCCGGTAAGGCCATCGGGGGCTTCAGCTATAACATAGCCATGTTCAATATGGGCTTTTGCTCCCATGGATTCAAGTCCGCGGATATGAAAATCAATTCCGCGAGAACCAATTGCATCTCCACCAGGAAGTGCGACCTCAGCTGCTCCAAGACGAGCAACAAGTGGGCCCAAGACATTGATTGAAGCGCGCATCTTGCGGACAAGTTCATAATCAGCACGGTGTGAGGGCTCGGCAGGGACATCGATATGAAGGCTCTGGCCATCGCGTATGACGGTGCAGCCAAGGCGAGTCAGTAGATCGCTCATGATGTCCACATCGGCGATATCAGGAACGTTGGTGATGGTGCTCTTGCCCTGGGCCAGCAGAGAGGCCGCCATAAGCTTTAGAACCGAGTTCTTGGCCCCTGTGACAGTGACTTCGCCCTTGAGGCAGGCTCCGCCGACGATTCTGAAACGATCGTGGCTCTGGCTCATGGGTGGATTCTATCCTCACGGGTAGCAGAATCCCCTCAGCCGATTAGGCTAGGGACATGGTTAATCTGACACGCATTTACACAAAGACAGGCGATGATGGAACTACAGCTCTTGGAGATATGAGCCGTACTTCCAAGAATGATCCTCGACTAGAAGCCTATGCAACAGTTGATGAAGCAAATTCAGCAATCGGCGTTGTTCTCTCAGTAGATGAGCTTCCTGAAAATGTTCGCATCCTCTTGGTGCGCATTCAGAACGATCTCTTTGATGTGGGAGCAGACCTCTGCACACCTGTTATTGATAAGCCAGCATTTGAACCTCTTCGAGTTCTAGAAAGTCAGATTACCTATCTCGAAGATTCTATCGATGCATACAATGCAGATCTTGCACCACTTCGCTCATTTGTTCTTCCATCAGGAACTGCAGCGGCGGCACATCTGCATGTTGCTCGCACCGTAGTTCGTCGTGCCGAGCGACGCACCTGGAGTGCAATTCATGCATTTGGAGGTGGAGTCAATCCACTCACAGCCCAGTACCTCAACCGTCTCTCTGATCTTCTCTTTGTGTTGGCACGTGTTGCCAATAAAGAGATCGGAGATCAGTTGTGGGTTCCAGGAGCAAATCGCTAAGTTCGCCAGCATTTGGCAGATAGCTACGGGGTTACTTCAACCTTCTTATAGGTAACTCGTGGGGCATTTGGATCACGAGCCTCTTGATGGCAGATCACTGAAGCTACCTTTGCTCGACCACCAGCTGTTGCAGATTCTGGAGCGACGGTAATGATCGTCTTAATTTCTCGTGCCTTACTTGCTGCATGAGCAGTATTGAGGTTGCCCAGCTTTACATTGTCTCCGCCGTAGATATCGGTGAAGACCTCCCACCATGTGCAGCCAGGCTCTGAGGCGACTTGAACTGCCCCGCATATAAACTCTTCGCAGTCTCTGATTTGTAGCGCCAGAGGCTTACTTGCAGAGATGATTCCGACTAACTCTTTACTCGTTGGAATCTTTGCATAAACATCACCTTCGGCTACAAAACCCTTGGGTGGCCATACTGGCTTAGGTGAAGGAGTTACGCGAACTTTCTTCTTTGCCGTCCTCTTAGGTGCTGGCTTCTTCGTTGCCGTGGGCTTTGCAGATGCAGATGCAGATGCAGATGCAGTTGGCTTGGCAGTGGCAGTTGGTTTTGCAGAGGCAGTCGCTTTAGCCGTTGGGGTAGCGCTTGCCGCCAATGAAGGAGCTGCTGCCAGCGCAGAGATAACTAATGCTGCAACAAGGGTGCGCGCTAGTCGCGATCCCACTTGAAGGTGCGGATCGCCAGAATAGTTCCCGCGATAAGCCATGCCCCAATAATCGCAAAAGTTCGCCCAGTCTCCCAATTGCCGACAATTTCACGCTCAGCAAAGCCATCTGGAAGGAAGACAGAGCGCATGCCTTGGGTGAACCACTTCAAGGGGAATATGGCAGCAATCTGCTGCATCCAGGCAGGCAGTTCGGTGAAGACAAAGAAGACTCCACTAAAGAATTGAAGGATGATCACAACAGGGGAGACGATTGCAGATGCGCTTCGAGCATTCTTGGGAACACTTGAAAATGCCACACCTAGAAGAGTGGAGACGATCGATCCCAAAATAATGATTCCTGCAAATATCAGCCACTTAGAAGACTCGGTCGGAAGTTCTACTCCGAAGAAGGCAACACCTGCAGCCATCAGAAGAGCCACCTGAATTACCATACTGACAGCGACAAGAATTGCCTTGCCAATGAAGTAGCTCGTTGCTGGCATTGGTGTGCCGCGCAGTCTCTTGAGAGCACCTAGATCTCGCTCGATAGGAATATAGATTGCTATCTGCTGAAAACCTGTATTCACAAGTGCCGATGCAATCATTCCTGCAACGAAGTATTGGCTAAAGCTCACACCCGCTGCCATCTCTTGATCAAAGACAGAGCCAAAGATTGCAAGCAGGATAAGAGGAAAGAGCATTGTGAAGACGACGGATTCGCGTTGACGAGAGAATTGCTTAATCTCTAGCTTGCCTCGCTTGATGCCAATAGCGATTGCGCCAGGAAGTGGGCTGCTTACTCTTCTATTCACTTCGCAGCTCCGATCATGGTTAAGTAAATGTCTTCAAGAGAAGGTCTGCGAACAGTCAGCTCTGGTATCTCTCCACCAAACTTGGCAGACAGATCCTGCACCACTTGAGTTGGGTTAGAGCTCTCATGAGTGCGTAATTGACCATCTTCGCGCCAAGAAATTATCGCCTTTGCATCCGCGCGACCACCTAAAAGCGCGGGGGTAGATATCTCAATAACCTCACCGTTATTCATAACCGCCACGCGATCGGCTAACTCCTCTGCCTCATCAAGGTAATGGGTTGTAAGAAGAATCGTTGTTCCCTCATCGCGCAATCGCTTGATGAGCTCCCAGAAAGCTCGTCGCGCTTCAGGATCAAAGCCCGTTGTTGGCTCATCGAGGAAGAGGAGCTCAGGATTTCCAACTATGCCAAGTGCAACATCGAGGCGACGTCTCTGTCCACCTGAGAGAGATCGCGCACGATCATGAGACTTATCGGCAAGACCCACGAGGTTAATGACCTCTTCTGGGTCGCGGGGATTGGAGTAATAGGAGGCAAAGTGAGAGATGGCTTCAAGAGCGGTGAGCTCAGCTGTATCTTGCGTGCTCTGTAAGACGATTCCGATGCGATCGCGCCAAGCAAGCCCAGGACGTCCTTTGACGGCAGGGTCGGTTCCTAGGACAGATATAGAGCCGCTATCTGCGCTGCGAAAGCCCTCGAGAATCTCCACTGTTGTGGTCTTACCTGCGCCATTAGGGCCAAGGATGGCGAAAATCTCGCCTTGATTAATGGTGAGCGAGAGATCTTTTACAGCTACAAATGCGCCATAACTCTTCTTCAGCCCAGAGATTTCAATGACCGGCTTCATATCGCAATCATCCTACAGAGTTGGCAAAAGTGCGAGAAAATAGGGAGTGTGAGCCCTCGTAAGAACTACCCGAAGAATCGTCGCCCTAATAGCGATGAACCAGAACTTCGCGGGGTTCCATCTACTCAATCATTTGAAGAAGATGATTTAGGCCTCTGGATTGTTCGCAAACTGACTGGATCAAGTGCCAATAAACCATACAGATGTCCCGGTTGCGATCAGATGATTCCAATGGCAACGCCACATACTGTTGCTTGGCTAGAAGGCGATGAAGATGGCCGTCGCCATTGGCATAATGCATGTTGGTCTAAGCGCAACAATCGTCGCCCGAACACTGAAAGAACTCGAAACGCGCCTCGATATTAATTGGATACTAACTCAGACGACCACGCATCAATTTAAGGACCTTCACAATTAAACGGTCAGTACTATTTTTTCGATTGAAGCTGGTGATTGCTAGCGGCATTTGAAAGCGCGCGCGAACAACTGATCGTGGATAGGTAAATTCAAGTAAACCCTCGGGTCCGTGAATGCGACCATAGCCGCTATCTTTCGTGCCACCAAAGGGGACCGAGGCAACAGATGCAAATGAGATTGTTGAGTTAATAGCAACCATTCCACAGTTGAGCTCTGATGCGATTGCACGACCACCTCGACGAGACCAGACGGAGGCGCCAAGACCATAGCGTGATGCATTAGCGAGAGCAATCGCCTCATTCATATTTGATACCCGGTTGATAACTAGGGTTGGGCCAAAGGTCTCATCAGTAATAGCTGTTGAATTCTCAGGGACATCAAGCAAGATGATTGGCTGAACAAAGGGAGCCTTAATCGATTTCAAGCTACCAAGGGCGAGCGTTCCGCCTTTCTTAATTGCATCTTTCACGTGGGATTGAATGACAGCTATCTGTGTAGGCATTGTGGCAGGGCCGTAGTTGGCAGATGATGGATCTCCGGCGCTAATCTCACTGGCGATAGCAACAACTTTTGCAATAAAGATATCTGCAATCTTCTCATCTACATAGACGCGCTCAGCGCCGATGCAGGTCTGGCCCGCATTAGACATTGCAGACCAGACCGTGGCATCTGCAGCTCTTGCGATATCGGCATCACTTGCAACGATAACTGGATCTTTACCACCACACTCTGCGATAAGTGGCGTTAATGACTGCGCACAGAGGGCTGCGACTTTCTTTGCAGTTGCTGTGGAGCCGGTAAAGGCCACCTTCTTTACTCCACTGGTACAGAGCGCAGCACCGGTATCGCCCAAACCTGTCACGACCTGAAATATCTCTTCATCATTGGCAGCACGTGCAAAGAGGTCGGCTAGAACTATGCCCACACCAGGTGTGTATTCACTTGGCTTGAAGACAACTGTGTTTCCTGCTGCGAGTGCGTAGGCGATAGAACCAATAGGTGTGAAGACTGGATAGTTCCAAGGGCCGATAACGCCAACAACTCCCAGGGGGGAGCGCTCTACAGCGACAAACATGTTTGCCATCAGCAATCCAGGGCTGCGACGAGATTCACGAAGGAGAGATTCCGCATTACGTGCAGCCCATGCGATGTGATGTGCTGCGAGTGCAATCTCAAGCTTTGCATCACTATGAGGCTTTCCAGTCTCAAGCGATACTAAATCTGCAAGTTGATCGATCTCCTTTAACATCAGAGCGCTAAATTCAAGTAAGACCTTTCGTCGCGCACGAGCACTTGCTTGACTCCAACTAGGAAAGGCCCTATCGGCTATAGCAACTGCTGCAGCAACATCCTTTGAAGACATTGCCGGATATGTGCCCACGATCTCGTTATTGACCGGATTGTAGGAATGAAAGGTTTTAGCCATAGAGAAAGACTAGACTGCCCCTTATGTCGGAACCTATCCGCCCCAGCACCGTGTTGCCCGCTATTCGCACACCTTTTACCATCACTACCGCCGATGGTCAGAGCCTCATTGGTGAAGTCAGTGCGCCTCTAGATAATCCCACCTCTGCGATTCTGACATTTCATCCCAATCCAACAGGCGGAGGGATGATGGATAGCCACGTATATAAGAAGGCATCTAATCGGCTGCCTGCTATGGCTGGAATTACTGTGGTTCGCTTTAACACACGCGGCACTACCAGCGAAGCGGGAACGAGCAGCGGTGAATACGACAATGGCCGTGCAGAGAAATATGATGTCCAAGCTTCGATTGATTACTGCTTCGACGTTCTCAAATTGCAAGAAGTGTGGATTGTGGGCTGGTCCTTTGGAACCGAGATTGCCCTCGCTCATGCACGGGACCCACGCATCAAGGGGTTGATTTTGTTAAGTCCACCGTTGATGAAGGTTGAAGAATCTGATCTGCAATTCTGGGCAGAAGATGGACGCCCAATCACGGCGCTTGTGCCAGAACATGATGATTACCTTAAGCCTGATGAGGCGCGAAAGCGTTTTTCGGTGATTCCTCAACTCAATCTCATCGCAGTAGATGGCGCAAAGCACCTATGGGTTGGCGAACCATACGTTCATCGAGTCTTAAGTGAGATAACTGCAATCGTTGCACCGCAACGTCTGCCACTGCCTACAGAGATTTAATTCTGCTCAGCGCGAGGAATCACTACTTCCTCAAGGATCAAGATAATCGATGCTGCTACTGGTACTGCGAGAAGACCGCCGACTAAACCAAGTAGTGAGGTTCCAACCAGCGCTGAGATGATGGTGACAGCTCCAGGAAGAGCAAGGGTGCGACGCATTACCTTTGGTGCAATCAGATAGTTCTCAACCTGAACGTAGAGAACATAGATCACAAAGCCCACAAGTCCGATAGTGACAGATTGAGTTGCAGCGATGATCGTAAAGATTGATGCGCCAATAAAGTGGCCAATCAAAGGAATAAGTCCGCAGAAGAAAACCAAGATTCCGATTGCAACCGGTGATGGCATTCCTAACACAAGTGCTGCAACTGTCATAAATGTTCCAGCTAAGAATGAGATCAAAATCTGGCTTCCAACAAATGCGCCAACTCGAGAGATTACCGCATTTGTCAGAAGAGTAATTCGAGGGCGACGGCTTGCTGGGACGAGCTTGAGTGCCATCTCGGTGGCTTGCTGTAGTGAGACGATGAAGTAGAGAGTTAAAACAAGGATTGTCAGGCCAGTAAATGTTCCTGAAAGCACGGTCTTGCCAACACCAATGACTCCGCCAAAAGCCGAGACCAGAATTGTTCCATCAGAGGTCAGGCTTGTGACCTTCTTCTGGATTGCATCGATAACTGCATATTGATCATTGATAGATGCAATTGTCGGATTGGATTTGAGGTCTTGCAAGAGCGATGGTGCGATGTTGATCAAATGTGCAGTCTGATTAACAAGCGGTGGCACCAAGAGCGCAAGGAAGATTCCAACAAATGCGAGAACTCCAACAAAGATTATTGCCACAGCAAGATTGCGACTTGCACCACGACGGCGAATAGCCTCAACAGCAGGATTGAGACCCATAGCCAAGAAGAGGGAAATCAAGATAATGACAAAGACTTGACTTGCTCCAGCAAGTGCTCGAAGCAAGACAAAGGCGGTAAGTGCACCTGCTGTTGCTAGAAAACCAAAGTAGAAGGGGTGACCTCGATCGATGGGAGCGCCGGTTTCACCATAGGAAGGTGTGACCGGTGCCTCTTTCTTGGTGCGCTTAACAGCTGCCGTGGTCCGCTCTTTAAATGCCATAGTTCATTGTAATGTGCGAGAGAATGGGTTTATGGCTTTAAGAATCACTGGCGTCGGCGAAGAGATCGCAGCAGTCGCTGGCCTGCCATGGAATCAGAGCCTGGAGCTCTGGCCTGAAGATCCGTTGCTGGCTGAAAAGCGCGGTATTTCTCGCCATATTGTCCGCCTCGTCCGCTCGACTGATGACCCTGAATCAGAGGTCTATGCAGTCAAGGAGACCGTCTCGGAGTTCGCCAATCGCGAATACAAGATTTTGCGCGAGCTCAAGCAGCTCGATGCACCGAGTGTGCAATCCATCGCGGTTATTGAGGGGCGAACAGATAAGAACAACGAAGAACTTCCATGCGCTCTCGTCACACGCTTCTTGCCCTTCTCGTTGCCATACCGTGTTCTGCTCAGTGGTAAAGATGTCTCTGCCGAAGATGTCACATTGATGGCAAATGCGCTTGCGCTCCTGCTTGTGCGACTGCATCTTCTCGGATTCTGGTGGGGCGACTGTTCTCTCTCAAATACTCTCTTTAGGCGAGATGCTGAAGGGTATGCCGCCTACCTTGTTGATGCCGAAACTGGAGAATTCCAGAAGACTCTCAGTGATGGACAGCGCGAGCACGATTTAGAGATTGCTCACTTTAACGTCGCAGCAGAGCTCGAAGATCTCGCATTATCTGGCGTGCTCTACCCAGGCATGGATCCAATTCGTGCAAGCAATGCACTGATTAAGCGTTACCACCGACTCTGGTCAGCGCTTAAAGAACGACAAGTTCTTGATCCCAATGATCGCCACGCAGTAGAACGTGCGATGCGCCAGTTACACGATCTCGGCTTTGCAGTTGAAGAGGTCTCTGTGTTGATGGAAGAAAATGATGAGAAGGTCGGCAAGCTCTACTTCCAACCAAAACTTGTTGCTGCCGGATACCACAAGAGTCGTCTGCGCGAGTTGATGGGCCTTGATACAGAAGAGCTGCAGGCAAAGCGATTGTTAGCCTCATTCGATCGTTATCGTGGGCGCGAAAAATCCCCTAAACCACCAATGCACGATTCTGCACGAAGGTGGCTTGAAGAGGTCTTTAATCCCACTGTGGCACTGATTCCGGCAGATCTTGCAGGGCGCATTGAAGTAGCCCAGTTCTTTCATGAAGCGCTTGAGCATCGTTGGTATTTGAGCGAGAAGGCTGGCCACGATGTGGGCCTTGAATTTGCTGCACGTTCATACGTCAGCGATATCTTGCCCTTTAGAAGAGATTCCGGTGTAGATGTGAAAGCGAGCGTTGAGTAGAGATGACACTTCCTCCTAACTTTGGTCAAGCATTTGATCTCAGCGGCCTAGGTAAGCCTCCTGCAGATATTTCAACGCCACTTCCTGGCCTTGAAGTAAATGCACAGAACCTCACGACTGAGTTTCTTCCACTTTCTGCGCAGAAGCCTGTTGTAGTGATCTGTTGGTCTTCTAGATCTGCCGAGTCAGTGGAGATGATTCGCACCCTTGGAAAGTTAGCACTGGCCGATGAAGGTGCTTGGGTGCTTGCTCGAGTAAATATTGAAGAACAACCACAGGTAGCGCAGGCTCTTCAGACTCGAACTGTTCCTTACGGACTTGTCTTTATTGCAGAGCAACCGATTCCATTTGTTGAACAAGCCCTCAACGAGAATCAGCTTCGTGAGGTGATTACAAAGATTATGACGCTCGCCGCTCAACAAGGTATCGGCAGTGCACCTGTTGAAAAGTCGGAGCCCGAAGAAGATGAGGCCCTGGATGCAATTAACCGTGGAGACTTTCCTGCGGCACTCACCGCTTATCGCACTTTGCTTGAACGAAAGCCCAATGATCCCTATGCGAAGGTGGGTCTTGCTCAAGTTCAACTTCTGATACGCGCTGAAAGCCTTGATGCAAATACAGTAATGGCCCAAGCAAATGCGGATTCAGAGAATGTGGAACTTGCAATGCAAGCTGCTGACATTGAAATCATGGCTGGCCATCTTGAACAAGGGTTCAACCGGCTTTTAGCTCAGATTGCAGTACTCTCAGGAGAAGAGCAGAAGAAGGTAAAGGAGCGGTTATTGGAGCTATTTGCCCTCGTTGACTCGGCAGATCCAAGAGTCATCAAAGCGCGTGCCGCCCTTGCGAACGCCCTTTTCTAAGATGAGCAATACGCCCGCGATAACCCATAAGCAAGAGAAGAAATTACTGCACGCCCTCTTCTTCCTATTCGGTTTTGGAATCATGGCGTGGGTCCCACGTTTTCCCGATCTTAAAGAGAACCTTGCCCTCGATAACGGTCCATTTGGTTGGCTTCTCACAACTGGATCAATCGGTGCATTTTTAGGACTCCTTACCGTGGGACATATCGTCCATAAGGTCGGGGTGCTTAAGGTTACTACTGCAGGAATTTTTCTTCTCTATCTTTCTTTTGCACTAGCCGTTCATATTCACAACCCGCTCTACTTTGCATTTATGAATATTGCGATTGGTTTTGCAATCACATCACTTCATGTTTCACTCAACACTCAAGGTTTTCATGTGCAGGAGCGCTCTGGCGAGATTGTCATCACCAGCTCTGCTGGATACTGGAGCGCAGGTGCGCTGGTAACGGCAGGAGTATCAGGCTTACTCGTTGGAAGAGTTGGCCTTTCACTACATATTGGAATTCTCTCACTCTGCTGCGCCATCTTAATGCTGGCAATTCTACTAAAACTAAGGCCTGTACTAGTGCCAGCAAATACGCATCCTGAAAATGATTACCGTGTTCGAGACATCTTCAAATCTTTCTATATTGATTGGCCAGTGAGTTTGGGCATGGCCGGAGCTGTCTACCTTGAGTTCGCAATTGGCGACTGGGGAACAATCTTTACTAAAGAACGGATCGGCATCGATTCAGGTTTAAGTGCTCTGCCATATATTGTCTTTACAGTCTTTATCATCTTTGGACGATTAAGCGTTCAAAAGATTCTGCATCGCTACAGGATTGATTACATCTCGCGCATCTCATCACTCTTTGCAGGAGTTGTCTTCGGCGTGCTCATTGCCGTCGCTGTTGCTCTGCCTGAAAGTGCTAAATGGCTTGCATTCGCCCTTGTTTTGGTGGCTTTTTCAGCCGCGGGCCTAGGTAGCGCCGTCCTTGGTCCAAGCTACTCAAGCGCTGCAAATAGACGCTCACCACATCCAAGTGCAGTGGTGGTGGGTCAATTTGGCGTTATGAATAACGTTCTCACCACTATCTTGAAATGGATTGTTGCCGGTGTAATTGCTGCAACAGGTTCGATTGCTCTGGCTCTGATGATCCCTGCTGTGCTGATTGCTCTCTCAAGCTTTTTTACCTATGTGATGCGTGAGGATTAAGCGCGTTCAAACCAGATAGTAGCCAGGGGTGGCACTCGAAGAGTTGTGTAGAGATCGGTATCGACATCTACCGCAAATGAGTTATTGATGATTCCACTTCCGCCGTACTTAAGATCATCGGTATTAATTGTCTCTCGCCACACTCCAGCTGTTGGCATGCGCAGCGAGTAATACTCTTGAGGAACTGGTGAGAAGTTGGTAACGCAGACCAATGGATAGCCCGCATCTGACCAGCGGGTAAATGCGAGGATGTTATTTGCAGCATCATCTCCAACAATCCACTGGAAACCTTCAGGATTCGTATCTTTCTCCCACAGCGCTGGATGTCGCTTGTAGTTGAGGTTGATATCGGCAAGGGCTGCTTGGACTCCAGTGTGTTCGGCAAATTCGGTTAAGTGCCACTGAAGGCCAGTCTCTTGGTTCCACTCATCATTTTGAGCAAACTCTTGTCCCATAAAGAGCAGTTTCTTTCCAGGATGTGCCCACATAAATCCATAGAGCGCGCGGAGCGTTGCAAGTTTCTGCCAGCGATCACCAGGGAACTTATTGACCAAAGAGCCTTTGCCATGAACAACTTCGTCGTGGGAAAGAGGGAGCATAAAGTTTTCAGACCATGCATAGAGAATTGAGAAGGTAATCTCATTATGGTGATAGGCGCGATGAACTGGTTCGTGCTGGAGATATTCGAGGGTGTCGTGCATCCAGCCCATATTCCACTTAAAGCCAAAACCCAGACCATCACTTGATGTTTCGCGGGTGACACCTGGCCAAGCTGTGGATTCTTCTGCAATCATCATGATGCCCGGATGGTGCCTATAAGCAGTAGATGTCGCCTCTTGTAGGAGTTGAACAGCCTCAAGGTTCTCGCGTCCACCAAATTTATTAGGTAGCCACTCACCCTCTTTGCGTGAGTAATCGAGATAGAGCATCGATGCGACGGCATCAACGCGCAGCCCATCAATATGAAACTCTTCTAGCCAATAGAGAGCACTCGCAACTAAGAAGTTTCTTACCTCGTTGCGGCCAAAGTTAAAGATTAAGGTGCCCCAGTCAGGATGTTCTCCAAGGCGAGGGTCCTCATGCTCGTAGAGAGCAGAACCATCAAAGCGGGCTAGGGCCCATTCATCTTTGGGAAAGTGAGCAGGAACCCAATCAAGGATGACTCCGATACCTGCATGATGGAGTGCATCTACCAAGAATCGGAACTCATCTGGTGTGCCAAAGCGTGCAGTGGGGGCGAAGAAAGATGTGACTTGATAGCCCCACGAAGGGCCGTAAGGATGTTCTGTTACGGGCAAGAACTCAACATGAGTAAAGCCCTGTGAGAGTAGGTAATCAACAAGCTCACTTGCGAGTTCGCGGTAGGTCAATCCTGGTCGCCATGAACCAAGATGCACTTCATAGACACTGACAGGAGAGCGCCATGGTTGAAAGTTGCTTCTTTCGGTGAGCCATTGGTGATCGCTCCAGTTGTATTGACTCTCATTGACAATAGATGCCGTCAGAGGTGGACACTCAGTCTGTCGCGCTAATGGATCAGCATGATCTACCCAACGCCCATCTTGTCCGCAGATCGCAAACTTATATCGGGTGCCTGCGCCGATATCGGCGATGAAGATTTCCCATATTCCTGAAGAGCCTTGTCGAACCATTGGGTTTGCAGATTTATCCCAGAAGTTGTGATCGCTGATGAGGCTTACTGATTGAGCATTAGGTGCCCACACAGAAAATGCGGTTCCTTGTAGCGCTCCATCGCCATCGCGGAGTACGTGAGCACCTAGTGCTGCCCACAGTTTTTCATGGCGACCCTCATTGATGAGATGGAAATCAAGCTCACCTAGCGTTGAGTAAGGATTGAGATAGCTAATTTCAGCGGCTTCATTGCGATCTTTGCTACTGCTCTTAAAGAGGCGCGAGAGGAAGCTCATGCGGTAATTCTAAAGCTTTACCTTTGCAATGTGAACGACTTTGCCAGATAACCTTGTTGGATCAAGACGCACATAGGTCTGTGGGCTCCATGTATATCGAGCAGAATCAATCAAATCGGTAACTTCAAAGCTTCCCTCTTTGATATCAAGGGCTGAAAAATCCCAATGAATCGTTGTCTCTTGGGCAAAGTTAGGATCAAGATTAACTACAACAAGGATGAGGTTATCGCCTTCACGCTTTGAATAGGCGATGATTTGATCGTTCTCGCAGTGATGGAAGTGAAGATTACGTAGTCGTTGGAGAGCAATATTCTCGCGACGAATCTTGTTGAGCACCGTGATAAATGGCGCAAGAGTCAATTGCTTCTTTGCAGCCGCATCCCAATCTCGCACCTTAATCTCATACTTTTCAGAATCTAAATACTCTTCGCCACCTTCTTTAAAGCGGCGGTGCTCATAGAGTTCATAACCTGCATACATTCCCCATGATGGAGTAAGTGTTGCAGCGAGTGCGGCGCGGATAGCAAAGATTGCTGGGTTTCCACTTTGAAGGTGGAAGGGCAAGATATCTGGAGTATTAACCCAGAAATTTGGCCTAAAGAAGCCAGAGCTTTGATGCGCCACCTCTTCGCCGTAGGCAGTGAGTTCTTCTTTAGATGTTCGCCATGTGAAGTATGTATATGACTGATGGAATCCAACCATTCCAAGTGCATGCATCATCGCTGGTTTAGTGAATGCTTCGGCAAGGAAGATGACATCAGGGGATTCACCTCGAATAGTGGCCATGACATCTGCCCAGAAGTGAAGTGGCTTTGTGTGAGGGTTGTCCACACGAAATACAGAAATGCCCTTAGCAATCCAGAAGCGAAGAACTGCCAAAGACTCATTGAGAATTCCTTGATAGTCATTGTCGAAGTTGATCGGATAGATATCCTGGTATTTCTTTGGTGGGTTTTCCGCGTATGCAATAGTGCCGTCGAGACGATGGCTAAAGAATTCAGGATGCTCTCTCACCCAAGGATGATCAGGTGATGCTTGTAATGCGAAATCGAGTGCGATCTCAATCTTGTTCTTCTTCGCAGTTGCGACAAATGACTCGAAATCCTTCATGGTGCCCAGCGCTGGATTGATAGCCATATGGCCACCTTCTGCCCCGCCTATTGCCCAAGGAACACCAGGATCACTCTCGGTCGGAGTCAGCGTGTTATTGCGGCCTTTGCGGAAGGTCTTTCCAATGGGGTGGATTGGCGGCAAATACAGAATGTCGAATCCCATTGCAGCAACGGCTGGAATACGAAGAGATGCCGTTGCAAATGTTCCACTGGTGATAGATCCATCGGCGTTGAGCTTTGCCCCTTCGCTGCGCGGAAAGAACTCATACCAAGATCCAACAAGTGCACGTGGGTGATCTGAAAAAATAGGGAAGGTCGCTGTTCTATCAGCAAGCCTGCGGATTGGCTTGGCCAATACATACGCGCGAATCTCATCAGTAGATGCTGCGGTAAAACGATCTATATGAGTCAGCTTCTCATTCTTAAGTGCAGCAACTGCACTCTTGCTCATTGCCTTTGCGCCTGCATCAAGTGCAACTAGCTCTTCAAAGAGTGCGATACCAATGTTGCACATCAGCTCCGGCTCAACACCAGCTTCAATTTTGATCTCTGCATCATGAAGCCAAGTTGCAAATGGGTGGTCATAGCTCTCAATAGAAAATGAATACTCACCGCGTCCAGGAATCGTGAGCTCTGCGCTATATCGATCTCCACCGTGCCAGATTGGCGACATAATTGAGCGAGAGATTTCTCTGCCGTGAGCATCAAGTAAGAGGGCATCTGCGCCAAGTGCATCATGGCCCTCGCGAAAAATGGTAGCTGAGATGGTAATTGTCTCGCCAGGTATTGCTTTAACAGGAACAGTTTCTCCCCCGAGATAAATAACGGGGGAGATATCTGTTACTGGAATTCGATTAATCAGCCTGAACCTTCGGTATTTCCTGCATCTGCCGCTGTGACATCGAAGATACGGTACTTGTTAATTGCTTCGCTGACTAGAGATTCCTTAACTTCTCCTGCCTTTGCAAGCTGAGCAAGGGTCGCCACAACGATGGATTCTGCATCGACCTTAAAGTGGCGACGGAGAGCGCCACGAGTATCTGAAAGTCCGAAGCCATCTGTTCCAAGTGAGTAGAAATCATTCGGTACCCATGGGGCAATCTGATCTTGAACAGCGCGCATAAAGTCAGAGACTGCAATGACCGGACCTTGTGTGCCCGCAAGCTTAGAAGTGATATATGCACTCTTCTTCGCTGTTGGGTTGAGCAAGTTATGGCTATCGACAGCTAGGCCATCACGGCGGAGTTCATTCCATGATGTCACTGACCAGACAGAGGCTGAGACTCCCCAATCTTCTTGAAGGAGTCGCTGAGCCTTAAGAGCCCAGTTCACACCAACGCCCGATGCAAGGATCTGTGCATTCTTCTTGCGCTGCTTGGCACCTGGCTGCAAGAGATAGATACCACGGAGCAGGCCATCAACATCGAGATTGGCTGGCTCGGCAGGTTGCTGATATGGCTCGTTGTAGATGGTGAGGTAGTAGTAAATGTTCTCGCTGTTCTCGCCATACATACGACGCAGGCCATCCTTAAAGATATGGCCAAGCTCGTATGCAAATGCTGGATCGTATGCAACGACTGCCGGGTTAGTTGCAGCGAGAAGATGTGAATGACCATCCTCGTGCTGAAGACCTTCACCATTGAGTGTTGTGCGACCGGCTGTTGCACCAAGGACGAAGCCTCGAACTAGCTGATCAGATGCCGCCCAGAAAGCATCACCTGTGCGCTGGAATCCAAACATGGAGTAGAAGATGTAAAGCGGAATCATTGGTTCATCATGTGTTGAATATGAAGATCCAACTGCAGTAAATGATGCTACAGATCCTGCCTCATTGATTCCTTCATGAAGAATCTGACCTGATGTGGACTCCTTATATGAAAGGAGCAATTCACGGTCAACAGCTGTGTATTGCTGGCCGTGCGGTGAATAGATCTTTAATGATGGGAAGAGTGAATCAAGGCCAAAAGTACGAGCCTCATCAGGGATGATTGGTACGAAGCGGTGTCCGATACCTTCATCCTTCACAAGATCCTTGAGCATACGTACAAATGCCATCGTTGTAGCAATTTCTTGCTGACCAGAGCCGCGCTTTACAGACTCGTAGACACTATCTGCTGGAAGCGGAAGCGGCTTTGAAGCTGTGCGACGACGAGGAAGTGTTCCACCGAGTTCTGCACGACGTTCTGCGAGGTACTTAGCTTCAACAGAATCTGCAGCAGGCTTGAAGTATGCAGGCGTGTATTTATCAAGTGCGCTATCAGGAAGTGGAATCTCAAGGCGATCACGGAATTCGACGATGTCTTCAAGCGTCATCTTCTTCATCTGGTGAGTTGAGTTACGTCCCTCGAAGTGTGATCCGAGTGTCCAGCCCTTGACTGTCTTTGCAAGGATGACCGTTGGCTTTCCATTCTTCTGTGTTGCCGCTGTATAAGCAGCAAAGAGCTTGCGGTAATCATGGCCACCGCGCTTGAGGTTCCAGATATCTGCATCAGAGTAATTTGCAACCATTGCTGCGGTGCGCGGATCTTTTCCAAAGAAGTGCTCACGAACGTAAGCACCTGATTCAGCCTTAAATGTTTGATAATCACCATCGAGAGTGGTGTTCATGATGTTTACAAGTGCACCCTCGCGATCTTGAGCCAGCAATGGATCCCAGCCACGACCCCAGACGACCTTGATGACATTCCATCCTGCGCCACCGAAGATTGATTCGAGCTCTTGAATAATCTTGCCATTACCGCGAACAGGTCCATCAAGGCGCTGCAAATTACAGTTAACAACGAAGGTCAGATTGTCGAGCTTCTCGCGTGAGGCTAAACCGATCGCACCGAGAGTATCGACCTCATCCATCTCGCCATCGCCAAGGAAAGCCCAAACGTTCTGGTCTGAAGTGTCCTTGATTCCGCGGTTGTGGAGGTAGCGGTTATAACGTGCTTGGTAAATAGCATTGAGTGGGCCAATACCCATCGACACAGTTGGGAATTGCCAGAAGTCAGGCATCAAACGTGGGTGAGGGTATGAAGAGAGTCCGCCACCTTGATGTGAGAGTTCTTGACGGAAACCATCGAGTTGATGTTCAGTGAAACGTCCTTCAAGGAATGCACGTGAGTACATACCTGGGCTTGCATGTCCTTGGAAGAAGATTTGATCTCCGCCACCTGGGTGATCTTGTCCGCGGAAGAAGTGGTTGAAACCAACTTCATAAAGAGCAGCAGATGATGCGTATGTAGAAATGTGTCCACCTACACCGATGCCTGGGCGCTGTGCACGGTGAACGAGCATCGCTGCATTCCAGCGAACGTATGAGCGAATGCGACGCTCGATATCTTCATCGCCGGGAAACTGCGGTTCAGATTCTGGAGTAATGGTGTTGATGTAATCAGTTGTACGAAGATTAGAGATTGGAACCTGACGCTCATGTGCGCGCTTGAGAAGAGCGAGCATTAAGAAGCGGGCGCGGACTGGACCAGCAGCGGCCAGGGCTGCATCGAGGGATTGTTGCCACTCAAGAGTCTCTGCCGGGTCTATATCGACAAGCTGGTTAAGGAGGTAATCGGCCTGGCCCTGGAATTCGCTCATGGCGCATATTCTCGCGCCAAAGGGGGTTCGAGGCAAAATAGAGGCAGGTGAATCCCATTACTTTGCGCAAACTATTGCTAAACCGGCCAGTATCTATTGAAATTAGCCCGTGCTACAGCGAATGGGTTTCCAACCCGCAGAGCTAGTTCTTGAGATCGGCCGAGATTCCGACTCAGATGAAGGCGTGCGCTCCGCCATTTCTGCCATCACAGGCACAGCACTCATCGAGGACCACACAACAGAGGTCGTCGATGCCGTCATCATCTGGTGGCGAGAAGGCGATGGCGATCTCGAAAATGAATTGGTTGATTGCCTCACCTATCTTTCAGAGAGCGGACCCATTTGGTTACTCACTCCTAAAGCAGGTCGTCTCGGGCACGTGGAGCCAAGTGATATTCAAGATGCCGCTCCTAATGCTGGATTGTCACAAACTTCCACTTTGGCAATAGCCAATGATTGGAATGCAACTCGACTTGTCGCGCGCAAGAGCGTAAGACGGTAAAGGTCGACGAGCAGGGCCGAAAGCTTTGATATATCGTCACCCCATGACAATCTCAATCGGCTCAGTAGCTCCAGATTTCGAACTATCAGATCAGCACGGAAACAAGGTTTCCCTTTCATCATTTAAGGGAAAGAAGAATGTAGTACTTCTCTTTATTCCTTTTGCATTTACAGGAACTTGCACAGGTGAACTTTGCGCCATGCGCGATGACCTCTCATCATTTCAAAATGAGAACGTTGAGCTATTAGCAGTCTCATGCGATTCGATGTACACACAGCGCGTCTTTGCAGAGAAAGAGGGATACAACTTCCCAGTGCTTGCTGACTTTTGGCCACATGGCGCAGTTGCTCAGTCATACGGCATCTTCGATGAAGCACGTGGTTGTGCACTCCGCGGAACATTTGTAATTGATAAAGAAGGAATCGTTCGCTGGCAGGTTGTCAATGGACTTGGCGATGCCCGTAGCAACGATGATTACAAAGCGGCGCTCGCAGCCCTATAAAGACTGGGTTATGGAAGCGGTGTTATTGAAATAACTTGCACGCCGCCGATTGAGTTGAGAATCTCAACGAGATCAGATGGATCTGTGCCTGGCACTGCCACTGTGATGTCGTCATAGCCTTTGCCATCTTCTGATTTGATGACTACGAGGCTGCGAATATCAGCGCCAGCGGCTCCAATTGCAGAGGCGATTGCTCCGAGTGAGCCCGGACGGTCTGGAAGAGAGATCTGCATTTGGAAGAGTGCCATGGGTTCAGTGTAGTATTCGCGAGCAGTACAAGCCGGGTGGCTAGCTCAGTGGTAGAGCGCCTCGTTTACACCGAGGATGTCGGGGGTTCGAACCCCTCGCCGCCCACAGTTTTTGAGAAGTGTTATTTCCTTGTCACCCTGACAACATCTCCAAAGTCACCTCGCTCAATCACTTCAATGAGGTATCCATCCACCAACAGGGATTCATTGAGCTTTAGCGGTGCATCTCTAAAGAGCATGTCATCAGAACCCGGTCGAGCAACTACTCGCATGGGGCCGTACCCACTCCTAATAGTGGTGTTGACCTTGTAAACAAGTGCTCCCTGAGATCTGATTCCGAGTCTAGAGTCATATCCAATTGCTCGTCTGGACTCAATCACAATTGCCTCAGTTGAAGATAGAGGGATGACCGCGCCCTTGACGCCACCACTTGTTGCTACAGGAGAGAGAAGTGTTGTTGTGCTCGCAGGAGGAAGACAGCGCATTTGTTCATCGGAGATTAAATCAATCAACCAACGATTCCAAGCAGTGAGCTCCATTCCTTCTGCGCCGACCCAATTCATTAAATCAAAGATTCCCATGTATCTGAATTGAAAATTATTGGCATTTGGGTCGCCAGGCTTTGCTGCGGATTCATTTGCTCCTTCATAGTTGTATAGATCGGCCAGACCCATGAGGTGGCCGATTTCATGGGCAGTCATGTAGTACGGAAATCTTGATGCGTATGCCTGGCCATCAAGCATGGTTGCATTGATTTGGTCAGGGCCACTGGCAACAAATGCAGGGCCTACTGCAATTTGATTTCTAGAAGTTGTTAGAGGTGGTGCGTATACAATCAAATCGAAATCCGAGACATTCACAGCTTTCCTTGCCAGTTTAAGTGCCTCTTGAGAGAACTGGCCGTAACCATTAGTAGTTCTGCCTCCTAGATTGGCGTCGGCAACCGGGATCGGATACCTCACAAACTGTGGGTGAATAGTCCAATTGAACTTTGTTCTTCCTTCAGAGGCACTTGTAAAGAAAGCAGATATTCCATCAGTGATTGGAGCAAAATCGGCTTGAGGGTTTGCACTTCCTGCCAAATCCGAGAAGTCAATTGGCAAAATCAGAGCACGAATAGTTTTTGTAGTCTTTACGCGATACGGGTTCTGCTGGAAGCTTTGGTTAACACTTAATTGGTCACTCTCGTTATTGAGCTTGCATTGATTGATGTTTAGATAACTACTTGATGAAGAGAGCGCACTGCTTGCCTGTTTAGGGGTAGGCGTAGGTTCTGGCGTAAGTGTTGGCGTTGGCGTTGGGGTAGCAGAAACTGCAGGTTTTCTTACAGGAACACCCTTGCTCCAGATAAGCTTCTTGCCAGATTGAATGCAGGTAAATACTTTGTTTTGATAAGCCACCGTCTGCTTCTTTATTTTGCAGGTTGAACCTGGAGTGACTTTCTGTGCCGAGAAAGCTGTAGGTGCAAGCAAGGAGAGGGCAATCGCTACAAGGAGCCCTTTGGACAGACCAGCTCTGATTCTCATGATTTCAAGAGTAATAGCGAGAGAAAATAATCGACAGTCAGAAGTGGTCAGTAATCTCGACCAAAGATGAGTACTTTCCATTCCCCATTAGACTTAGCCAAATGAGTCAGAAGCGACATCCCATGCAGGCCCTAATGACTTCGCATTCCGGTATGCGTCGGATGCTCAATCTGTGGCCGCCCTTTCTCTTCTCTGGCATTTCTGTGCGTGAGATCTCTCAGGATTTTCGCCACACAAAAGTGCGACTTAAGAAGAAGCTACTCACAACGAACTATGTAGGAACACTCTTCGGTGGATCACTCTTTGCAATGACCGACCCCTTTTACATGCTCATGATCATGAAAAACCTAGGCAAGGATTACATCGTCTGGGATAAGCGAAGTGAGATTGAATACGTATCTCCCGGAAAGAGCACTGTTTATGCAGAATTTCATATCGGAGATGAAGATCTAGATGAAATCAAGCGTGAAGTCGCAACATTAGGAAAGTATCTGAAGTGGTTTGAAGTTGATATTAAATCAGCCGATGGCACAGTTGTTGCGGTGGTCAAGAAGCAGATTTATATTCGCAAGAAAGGCTAATCATCACACCAGACAGAGAAGTTTGACCACTAATGGCGCACGCAATCCCTTCACATCAAATACTGCTCGTGTGAGAATTTTCTCTATGAGCAAAATTAACTTTAGACTTTTGATTGGAATCGCACTTATTGTGCAGGTATTTAATTACTTGGGAATGCGCACAATCCAATGGGTTTGGATGAGTCAAAACAACTTTGAAAATGATTACGTGCCCTATCTAGGTTTTGGATACCAATCTCTGAGCAACTTTATTTACATCCTGTTGCCAGATGTGCTTCCAATAATTGCTCTAGCTCTGGCGCTCCTTCTGGCCAAACAGTACAAAACTGTTCTTGTTCTAATTTCACTTTCGATTATGGCAAGATTGTTTGTTCCTTTATACGATTTTCAGCAGAACATTAGAAATGATCTTCCTTTTGATTATTCCTTCACCAGAACATTCAGATTCACTTTCCTTGGTTACTCTGACTTTACGTTCATTCTGAATATCCTGAGTATGTTTGTGACCCTCGGCAGTCTTCTTGTTCTGGTACTTCTCACACTTTCGACAATCCAGCGTATGAAGAACGAGAAGATTCGCAAGAAAGGCTAATCCTTCTTTGCGATATCAAGCTGCATCTCCTGAAAGCGAATCAAGGTAAATTCTGCATGGATGCGAA
>JACCDI010939299.1_pt1 | contig 22868 bp, 17 predicted proteins | sample 7442791 | NCBI WGS metagenome assembly JACCDI01 (sample SAMN15323434, study PRJNA562643) | freshwater metagenome | isolation source: river surface water | place: USA:Blue River Watershed | collected 2017-08-15
TATTAATTAACAGAAACAATATAAAGGATTATGTCGTCTCATTACGAAGCACCCATTAGAAAACCGTTAGTAGTAGGAAGTAAATCTTACCACGATGTAACGGTAGACGTAGCTAGACCTGTAGAAGGTAGAGCAAACAAGCAATGGTGGACAGTATTTTCAATCGCATTAGCCGCTTTCCTATGGGGATTGGGTTGTATGGTTTATACTATTTCTACTGGTATTGGAACATGGGGATTAAATAAAACAGTAGGTTGGGCTTGGGATATTACCAACTTCGTTTGGTGGGTAGGTATCGGTCACGCCGGAACACTTATCTCAGCCGTATTATTATTGTTCCGTCAAAAATGGAGAATGGCGATTAACCGTTCTGCAGAAGCAATGACAATTTTCTCTGTCGTTCAAGCGGGATTATTTCCAATCATCCACATGGGTCGTCCATGGTTAGGGTATTGGGTATTGCCTATTCCAAATCAATTCGGATCCTTATGGGTGAATTTTAATTCGCCTTTATTATGGGACGTATTTGCAATTTCTACCTATTTATCGGTATCCTTAGTGTTCTGGTGGACTGGATTATTACCTGATTTTGCGATGTTACGTGATAGAGCGGTAACTCCATTTACAAAAAGAGTATATTCTATTTTATCTTTTGGATGGTCGGGAAGAGCAAAAGACTGGCAACGTTTTGAAGAAGTTTCATTAGTTTTGGCTGGTTTAGCTACGCCACTAGTATTGTCGGTTCACACTATTGTATCTTTTGACTTTGCTACCTCGGTAATTCCAGGATGGCATACAACAATCTTACCTCCCTACTTCGTAGCAGGTGCAATTTTCTCTGGATTTGCCATGGTAAATACCTTGTTGATCATTATGAGAAAAGTTTCGAACTTAGAAGATTATATCACCGTGCAACACATCGAATTGATGAATATTGTAATCATGATTACAGGTTCTATCGTAGGATGTGCATACATTACAGAGTTATTTGTGGCTTGGTATTCAGGAGTTGAATACGAACAATATGCTTTCTTAAACAGAGCAACAGGTCCTTACTGGTGGTCGTACTGGTTGATGATGACTTGTAATGTAATTTCTCCACAAGTAATGTGGTCTAAGAAAATTAGAACAAACATTATGGCTTCTTTTATCATTTCAATTGTGGTAAACGTAGGAATGTGGTTTGAGCGTTTTGTAATTATCGTAACTTCATTACATAGAGATTATTTACCATCTTCATGGACAATGTTCCAACCAACTTTTGTTGATGCTGGTATCTATATTGGAACAATTGGATTCTTCTTTGTATTGTTCTTATTATACTCTAGAAGTTTCCCAGTAATTGCACAAGCAGAAGTAAAAACAATTTTGAAATCTTCTGGAGATAATTACAAGAAAGATAGAGAAGCACACGGTAACAATCATTCAGATAATCATTAATATTATGAGTAATAAAGTAATACACGCGATATATAATGATGATGATGTTTTAATGGATGCTGTAAAACAAACCAGAGCAGCACATCATCATATTGAAGAAATATATACGCCATTTCCCGTTCACGGATTGGACAAAGCAATGGGGTTAGCTCCAACAAGAATTGCGATTGCAGCATTTCTATATGGAATAACTGGACTTTCAATTTACACTGCTTTGATGAATTTCATTATGATTCAAGATTGGCCTCAAGATATTGGAGGAAAACCAAGTTTTAGTTATATTGATAACATGCCAGCATTTGTACCTATTATGTTTGAAGGAACTGTATTTTTTGCAGCCCACTTAATGGTTATTACTTTTTATATGAGAAGTAAATTATGGCCATTCAAAAAAGCTGAAAATCCAGACGTAAGAACTACAGATGACCATTTTTTAATGGAAGTTGGTGTTAACGGAAATGAAGAAGAATTGGTTTCTTTTTTCACGAGTACTGGAGCAGTAGAAGTTAAAGTAATTGAAAAGCATTAAGAAGGAGTTATGAAAAGATTATATAAAATAGTAGCAGTAGTAGGTTTGTCTTTAGTGGCAACTTCTTGTTTCGATAAATCTAAACCTAACTATCAGTTTTTTCCAAACATGTATGAAGCGGTTTCTTATGAAACGTATTCTGAACATAAAGTGTTTAAAGGTGGTGTGGAAGCGCAAACTCCTGCAAAAGGATCCATCAAAAGAGGTTTTATGCCTTATGATATTCCAAACACCCCTGAAGGATATGCTTTAGCCAAAGCGTCGTTACAATCTCCTTTAGATTCGTTAAGTTTGGATGCTGAAAAAGGGAAGACTTTGTTCAACGTTTACTGTGCTATATGTCATGGTGAAAAGGGTGATGGAAAAGGAAACTTAGTAGTGAAAGAAAAATTCTTAGGGGTTCCTAACTATAAAGATAGAGAAATTACTGCAGGAAGTATTTTTCACGTAATCACATACGGTTTGAACTCTATGGGTTCTCATGCTAATCAATTGTCGCAAGAGGAGAGATGGCAAGTTTCAGATTATGTTTTAAAACTTAAATCAGAATTATAATACTAATACTTTTTGAAAATAATAGATATGTACACGTTTTCAAGTAAATTAAAAACTTTTTCATTTGTCTTAATGACTCTAGGAGTTGTTGGAATAGTTGTAGGATTTTTGAATGCTCCTAAAACTATTGAAGATGTTGAAAAATTGTTAGCAGACAGTCACCATAGCGAGGCTTCTCATACCGATAAAGTTGCACATGATGCACATGCTGTTCATGCTGTAGAAGCTTCTCATTCTGAAGCTCATACTGAAGCTCATACTGCTGCAGTAGATACTACAAAAGCATCAGCTGTAGATACCTTACATACGGAAGTAGCAACTGTTGATAGTGCTGCCGTTGCTGCTGTTGCGATAGCTGAAACACACACCGATGATCATGATGCTCATCACAAAGGTGAAGTGGCTCATAGCGGTGACGAACATACAAAACATTTAGAACACGTTTTACACCAATTACAAAATAAGCCTTGGGCTGCCTTGTATGTTGCTTGTATTTTCTTTATGTTGATTTCTTTGGGTGTACTTGCTTTTTATGCGATTCAATATGCTGCTCAAGCAGGATGGTCTCCAATTTTATTCAGAGTAATGGAAGGAATCACGGGATATTTATTACCGGGGTCTATTATTTTCTTTGTTTTATTAATTGCAGCGACTATGCATTGGGGTCACAATCACTTATTTGTGTGGATGGATCCAGAAGTTATCAATCCAGAATCTGTAAATTTTGATAAACTTATTTTCCAGAAAAAAGGCTGGTTAAACGGCGTTCGTTTTTTAGTAACGGCTGTTATCTTTTTAGGAGTATGGAATTTGGTTCGATATAAATTCAGACAAAATTCTATCGCTCAGGATTCAGCTACAGACAATGCACCGTACAAGAGAAATTTCAAATTAGCAGCTTTCTTTTTGGTATTCTTCATTGTATCTGAATCTATTATGTCTTGGGATTGGATCATGTCTGTTGACCCACACTGGTACAGTACATTATTTGGATGGTATGTATTTGCAAGTTTCTTTGTAAGTGGAATTACCGTAATTGCCATGACAACGTTATATTTAAAATCAAAAGGATATTTAGAACAAGTAAATACCAGTCATATTCATGATTTAGCAAAATTCATGTTTGGAATCAGTGTTTTTTGGACCTATTTATGGTTCTCTCAATTCATGTTGATTTGGTATTCAAATATTCCAGAAGAGGTTACTTATTTTGTAACACGAATTGAACATTATAAATTGCCATTCTTCGGAATGTTAGTATTGAACTTCATTTTCCCATTGTTGATCTTAATCAACACCGATTTCAAACGATTAACTTGGGTTGTCGTAATGGCGGGAACAGTAATTTTATTCGGACATTATATTGATTTCTTCAATATGATTATGCCAGCAACAGTAGGTGACCAATGGTTTATTGGTATTCCAGAAATTGGCGCCTTATTATTTTTCTTTGGATTGTTCATTTTTGTAGTATTTACTACATTAACAAAAGCACCACTTGTGGCGAAAGGAAATCCTTACATGGAAGAAAGCAAACATTTTCATTATTAATAGTTAAAAAAGAAATAAAAATGACAAGTTTCTTGGTTTTTACAGTTTTAGTTTTACTCGGAATCGCCGTATGGCAATTGACTAAAATTTATGATTTGACTCAAATTGGCACCACTTCTGAAACATCAGAAATTGCTAATGATAAAGATAATAGTGTTAATGGTTATTTGATGTTTGCCTTTGTAGGTTTCATTTATGTATTTACAATCTATTCTTTATATGCATGGGGTGATTTAGTATTAGGTACTCCAGCTTCTGAACACGGAAAAGATGTAGATACTTTGATGGGAATTTCAATGGCATTGATTTTCTTTGTACAAACATTTACTCAGTTCTTATTGCATTATTTTGCATTTAAGTACAGAGGAAAAGAGGGTCAAAAAGCTTTATATTTTGCCGACAATAATAAATTAGAAGCCATTTGGACCATTATTCCTGTTATTGTTTTAGCCGGTTTGATTATGTATGGTTTATATACTTGGAATAATATCATGTTTGTGGATGAAGAAGACAAACAAGATGCCATTGTTATCGAATTATATGCCAAACAATTTGGTTGGGAAGCTCGTTATGCAGGGGATGATAAAACATTAGGAAAAGCCAACGTACGTTTAATTGAAGGTATTAATACTTTAGGAGTTGATTTAGCGGATCCTGCTGCTCAAGATGATAAGGTAGTTACAGAATTGCATTTGCCTGTTGGTAAAAAAATCATTTTCAAAATGCGTTCTCAAGACGTATTGCACTCGGCTTACATGCCTCACTTTAGAGCTCAAATGAACTGTGTTCCAGGAATGATTACACAATTCTCTTTCACGCCATCGGTGACTACTGCCGACATGAGAAATGACGAAGCAATTGTTGCCAAAGTAGATAAAATCAACAAAATCAGAACTAAAAACAGCGCTAAACTTGTTGCCGAGGGTGGCACAGCTTTAGATCCTTATACCTTTGACTATTTGTTATTGTGTAATAAAATCTGTGGTGCTTCTCACTACAACATGCAAATGAAAATTGTAGTGGATACTCCTGAAGAATACAAAGCTTGGTTAGCTGAAAAACCTACATTAGCACAACAATGGAAGGAAGCCAATGCTCCTCAACCCGTTGAAGCAGCAGGAACTCCTGCCGTAGATTCTACAAAAGTTGTTGCTCAAGTTATTAAATAAGAATTTTTATCATATAATAGAAATAATATGTCACACGATCACGGTCATCATAAAGAAACTTTCATTACTAAATATATTTTTAGTATTGATCACAAAATGATAGCGAAGCAATACCTTATCTCTGGATTATTAATGGGTATTGTAGGAGTTGTTTTATCTTTATTCTTCCGTATGCAAATTGCATGGCCAGAAGAATCTTTCGGAATTTTCAAAGTATTCCTAGGAGATAATTTTGCACCAGACGGAGTAATGCGTAACGATATTTACTTGGCATTGGTAACCATTCATGGAACCATCATGGTATTTTTTGTACTTACCGCTGGTTTGAGTGGAACATTTAGTAATTTATTAATTCCATTGCAAATTGGAGCACGTGATATGGCATCAGGATTTATGAACATGTTGTCTTTTTGGATGTTCTTTGTTTCTTGTGTCATCATGATTGCTTCCTTGTTTGTAGAATCTGGACCAGCCTCTGCAGGTTGGACAATTTATCCTCCATTGAGTGCCTTGCCACAAGCGATACCAGGGTCTGGATTAGGAATGACCTTATGGTTGGTTTCCATGGCTATCTTCATTGCCTCTTCACTGATGGGATCTTTGAATTATGTAGTTACTGTAATCAATTTAAGAACTAAGGGAATGACCATGACGAGATTGCCATTAACAGTTTGGGCTTTCTTCGTAACGGCTATCATTGGAATTGTATCTTTCCCGGTATTATTTTCTGCAGCCTTATTATTAATTTTCGATAGAAGTTTTGGAACATCATTCTTCTTATCCGATATTTTCATTCAAGGTGAAGTATTACATTACCAAGGAGGATCTCCGGTATTATTCGAACACTTATTCTGGTTCTTAGGACACCCTGAAGTATACATCGTATTATTACCAGCATTAGGGATTACCTCTGAAATTATTGCTACCAACTCAAGAAAACCAATTTTTGGTTACCGTGCGATGATTGCTTCTATTTTAGCAATCGCATTCTTATCAACTATTGTATGGGGTCACCATATGTTTATTTCAGGTATGAATCCTTTCTTAGGTTCTGTGTTTACCTTTACTACATTATTAATTGCAATTCCATCTGCTGTAAAAGCATTTAATTATATCACAACACTTTGGAAAGGTAACTTACAGTTAAATCCTGCTATGTTATTTTCTATCGGATTGGTTTCTACTTTCATCACGGGAGGATTAACCGGAATCATCCTTGGAGATTCAACGTTGGATATTAATGTGCACGATACGTATTTCGTAGTAGCTCACTTCCACTTAGTAATGGGTATCTCTGCTTTATACGGATTCTTTGCTGGTGTTTACCACTGGTTCCCAAAAATGTTTGGTAGAATGATGAATAAAAACTTAGGGTATGTTCACTTTTGGGTAACTGCTGTTTGTGCTTATGGCGTTTTCTTCCCAATGCACTTTATTGGGATGGCGGGTTTACCGAGACGTTACTATACCAATTCAGCTTTCCCATTATTTGATGAATTAGCGGACGTGAATGTATTGATTACTATGTTTGCTATTGTAGGAGCTGCATTCCAAATCGTTTTCTTCTGGAACTTCTTCTATAGTATTTTCTACGGTAAAAAAGCCTCACAAAATCCATGGAGATCAAATACGTTAGAATGGACTACACCCGTTGAACATTTACATGGAAACTGGCCTGGAGAAATTCCTGAAGTTCACAGATGGCCTTATGATTACAGTAAACCAGGTCATGATGAAGACTTTGTTTCTCAAATCACACCAATGAAAGAAGGAGAAGAAGTGTTACACCACTAAGATTTTCCCAACTATATACAAACCTCTCCCATTCGGAGAGGTTTTTGTTTTATAAGTTTACTATCTTTGTTTTTATGAATGAAAATTTGAATCCCAATAAAGAATCCTTTTCTCCACAAGAAATAGATATCGAAAAAGCGTTGCGTCCGTTAAGTTTTAATGACTTTGCTGGACAAGAGCAGGTTTTGGAAAATCTAATTGTTTTTGTGCAGGCTGCCAATTTGCGAAATGAAGCTTTAGACCATACCTTGTTTCATGGACCTCCAGGTTTGGGTAAAACCACGTTAGCTAATATTTTAGCCAATGAATTGGGAGTGGGCATTAAAATTACTTCGGGGCCTGTATTGGATAAACCGGGGGATTTGGCCGGACTATTGACCAATTTGGAAGAACGAGATGTCTTATTTATTGACGAAATTCATCGTTTAAGCCCAATCGTTGAAGAATATTTGTATTCGGCTATGGAAGATTTCAAAATTGACATCATGATTGAATCGGGGCCCAATGCAAGAACCGTCCAAATCAATTTAAATCCGTTTACGTTAGTTGGTGCCACCACGCGTTCCGGCTTATTAACCGCACCCATGCGTGCTCGTTTTGGAATTCAGAGTCGCTTACAATATTACAATACCGAACTTTTAACCACGATCGTTCAGCGAAGTGCAGCTATATTAAAAATGCCTATCACTATGGAAGCAGCAATTGAAATTGCGGGCAGAAGTAGAGGTACACCACGAATTGCAAATGCATTATTGCGTAGGGTTAGAGATTTTGCCCAAATTAAAGGGAATGGTTCAATTGATATCGAAATTGCAAAATTTGCTTTAAAAGCGTTACACGTTGATGCCCATGGATTGGATGAAATGGACAATAAAATTCTACTCACCATCATTGAAAAATTCAAGGGAGGACCTGTTGGATTATCTACTTTAGCAACCGCAGTTTCGGAGAGTAGTGAGACCATTGAAGAAGTATACGAACCCTTCTTAATTCAAGAAGGCTTCATCATGCGTACTCCAAGAGGTCGTGAGGTAACCGAAAAAGCATATCAACATTTGGGTAAAATTAAAAACAACATACAGGGAGGGCTTTTTTAAGAGCTTGAAGATGGAAGTTGGAAGTTTTATTTCGTTCTAAAAGATATTTTATGAGTTTTAAGTTTGAAAAATTAATTGTTTGGCAATTAGCAATGGATTTTGGTGAAGAAATTAATACGATTGCTAATTCTTTTTCTCAAACTGAACGTTATAATTTGTCTTCTCAAATATTAAGGGCAGTTGATTCAATTGTATTAAATATTTCTGAAGGTTCCGTTGAACAAACCATTCCTGAATTTAAGCGATTTCTAAATTATTCAATACGTTCAATAGCTGAAGTTGTAACGTGTTTACATAAAGCAAAAAGGAGAAATTATATAAATCAAGAGCAATTTGATTACTTGTATGCTAAGTCATTCGAATTGATGAATAACTTTGGCTTTTAAAACGCAATTAAAATAAGTGATTCAGTCATCCATCATCCATCATCAGACATCCATCATCAAACAAGAAGCCCAACGCCTCGGCTTTCTCTCTTGTGGTATTTCCAAAGCTGGGTTTTTGGAACAAGAAGCGCCGCGTTTGGAAAATTGGTTGGACCAAAATAGGCATGGCGAAATGCGCTACATGGAAAACCATTTTGACAAGCGTTTAGATCCAACGTTATTGGTAGACGGTGCTAAAAGTGTGATTTCTTTGTTATTAAATTATTATCCATCTGAACTTCAAAATCAAGAATCCTATAAAATTTCAAAATACGCTTACGGACAAGACTATCATCATGTCATTAAAGAAAAATTAAAAGAATTATTATTTTTTATTCAATCCGAAATTGGTGAAGTTTCTGGAAGAGCTTTTGTAGACTCGGCTCCAGTTTTAGACAAAGCCTGGGCTGCAAAAAGTGGCTTGGGATGGATCGGCAAAAACAGCAATTTAATCACGCAAAAAACGGGTTCATTTTATTTTATTGCCGAACTAATAGTAGATTTAGATTTGGAATATGACACCGCCACAACCGATCACTGTGGCACGTGTACGGCTTGTATAGATGCTTGTCCCACAGAAGCCATTGTAGCGCCCTATGTGGTGGATGGGAGTAAATGTATTTCGTATTTTACCATTGAATTGAAAGATAATTTACCACAAGAAATGAAAGGTAAATTTGACGATTGGATGTTCGGTTGCGATGTGTGCCAAGACGTATGTCCCTGGAACCGATTTTCACAACCGCATTCGGAACCCTTGTTAAATGCTAGCCCCGAAATTTTAAAGTTTTCCAAATCAGATTGGGACGAAATAACCCACGATACTTTCCAGCAGGTATTTAAAAATTCGGCATTAAAGCGAGCAAAATTTGAAGGGGTTCTTCGTAATATAAATTTTTTAAAAGAATGCTAAAATAATTTCTCATTTTAGGTGCATACCCTTATATTTGTAAGTTAGTAAAATATAAAACCATGCATAAAGATAGTAAACGTAGAGAAGCCCTATTATATCACGCGAAACCAACCCCTGGAAAAATACAGGTAGTTCCCACTAAGAAATATGCAACCCAAAGAGATTTAGCATTAGCGTATTCGCCGGGTGTTGCCGAGCCATGTTTGGAAATTGAAAAAGACGTTAACAACGTTTATAAATATACCGCAAAAGGAAATTTAGTAGCCGTAATTTCAAACGGAACTGCTGTTTTAGGTTTGGGCGACATTGGTCCCGAAGCTTCAAAACCAGTGATGGAAGGAAAAGGATTGCTGTTTAAAATTTTTGCCGATATCGATGTTTTTGATATTGAAGTCGACACAAAAGATGTCGATAAATTCATCGAGACCGTTAAAAATATTGCACCAACTTTTGGGGGTATTAATCTTGAGGATATCAAAGCGCCTGAGTCTTTCGAAATTGAGCGACGCTTAGTTGAGGAATTGAATATTCCAGTAATGCATGATGACCAACACGGAACCGCTATCATTTCTTCGGCAGCCTTATTGAATGCAGTTGAGTTGGCCGGCAAGAAAATGGAAGAAGTTTCTGTGGTAATATCTGGAGCAGGTTCTGCCGCTATTGCATGTGCGAATTTATACGTTTCTTTTGGAGTGAAACCAGAAAACGTTGTCATGTTTAATAGTAAGGGGGCGTTGCGAAAAGACGATCCAAAAATATCAGACATGCAACGCGCCTATGCAACAGACAAACAATATAATGATTTAGCGCACGCCATGCAAGGTGCCGATGTTTTTGTTGGTTTATCTACAGGTGACATTGTGACTCCGGAGATGCTGTTGTCTATGGCCGACAATCCAATTGTATTCGCTATGGCCAATCCATTGCCGGAAATTAATTACGATCTAGCCATCGCAACCCGAAAGGATATCATTATGGCTACTGGTCGATCAGACCATCCGAATCAAGTAAATAATGTTCTTGGATTTCCATTTATTTTTAGAGGCGCTTTAGATGTAAGAGCTACTAAAATTAATGAAGAAATGAAAAAGGCAGCTGTAGTAGCCTTGGCAAATTTAGCCAAAGCTTCTGTGCCAGAACAAGTAAATATTGCCTATGGCGAAACCAAACTGACTTTTGGTCGCGATTATATTATACCCAAACCTTTTGATCCACGATTAATTGCCGAAGTGCCACCAGCAGTAGCGAAAGCTGCCATGGAATCGGGTGTAGCTTTGGCCCCAATTACCGATTGGGAGAAATATAAAGATGATTTATTAGAGCGAATGGGTTCTGATAATAAAATGATCCGTTTGTTAACCAACAGAGCGAGAACCAGTCCGAAACGCATAATTTTTGCCGAAGCCGATCAAATAGATGTCTTAAAAGCAGCTCAAATTGTTCACGAAGAAGGTATTGGTTTTCCAATCTTATTGGGAAATAAAGAAATCATCAACGAACTTAAAGAGGAAATAGGTTTTGATGCCGAAGTACCCGTTTTTGATCCAAAAACAAAAGAATCTGCAGCCAAGCGTTTGGAATATGCTAACCATTTTTGGGAAAGCCGAAAACGCAAAGGAATTACGTTATTAGATGCCGAAAAGTGGATGCGCGAACGCAATTATTTTGGGTTAATGATGGTCAACACCGGAGAAGCAGATGCCTTTTTAACGGGACATGCCAGAAGTTATCCATCGTCAATAAAACCAGTAATGCAACTTATTGATCGAATGCCTGGTGTTTCAAAAATTGCGACAACCAACATGATGATGACGGCTAGAGGCCCCATTTTCTTATCGGATACGGCAATCAATCCAAATCCAACAGCCGATGAATTGGCTAAAATTGCACTGATGACGGCGAAAACCGTGCGCATGTTTGGAATGGAGCCTGTAATTGCTATGGTGTCCTATTCTAATTTTGGATCCTCTCAAAATGAAGGTCCAAATAAAGTGAGACAAGCAGTAAATTACTTGCATGAAAATTTTCCAGATCTTGTAGTAGATGGCGAAATTCAAACCGATTTTGCATTAAATCCTGACATGTTAAAAAGTAAATTTCCGTTTTCTAAATTGGTCAATAAAAAAGTAAATACGCTTATTTTTCCAAATTTAGATGCGGCAAACATTACCTATAAATTATTAAAAGAATTGAACAAATCGGAGTCAATCGGACCAATAATTCTTGGATTAGACAAACCGGTTCACGTGTTCCAATTAGGAGCCAGTGTAGAAGAAATGGTAAATATGGCTGCAGTAGCCGTAGTTGATGCTCAAGAAAAAGGCAAGAAAAAACAATAATTTTCAACAATGATAGCACACATTCAAGGAAGACTAGTTGAAAAAACACCTACCGAAGTGATTATTGATTGCAATGGCGTGGGATACCACATTAATATTTCATTGCATACTTTTTCATTACTGCCCGATTCCGAAAATTTGAAATTGTTTACTTTTCTGCAAATCAGAGAAGATGCACACACTTTATATGGTTTTGTTGAAAAACAAGAACGCGAATTGTTTAAATTGCTGTTATCGGTTTCAGGTGTAGGCGCCAGTACCGCTCGCACCATGTTGTCATCGCTCGCACCACAACACATTATACAAGCCATCGCATCTAATGATGTAGGGACGATGCAATCCATGAAAGGAATTGGTGCTAAAACAGCCCAACGCATTATTCTCGATCTGAAAGAAAAAGTGTTAAAAGTTTATAATTTAGACGAAGTTTCAGTTGTCGAAAGCAATACAAGTAAGAATGAAGCGTTATCTGCTTTGGAAGTTTTAGGCTTTGTGAGAAAAACGGCAGAAAAAGTCATCGATAAAATTATCAGAGAGACGCCAAATGCTTCCGTTGAAGAATTAATTAAGCAAGCTTTAAAAAATTTATAAGACTTGAAAAAAATAGGACCCATACGGATTACTACATATAATTTTTGTTTTGCTTTTATAGTAATGTTTTTTTCGTATTCGCTACAAGCGCAAGAAGTAGTGAAAGAAAACGATACTGTAAAAACAGGCATTGATTTGGGTAAAATTGAAATCCCAGATCCCAAGAGTATATTAGAAGCCTATACCTATGACCCTGTAACGGATCGTTACATATATACAAAATCGATCGACGGATTTAATATCAATTATCCATTGATTTTAACTCCAAAGCAATACCAAGAATTAATGTTGCGCGAACAAATGCGCAATTATTATCAAGAAAAATCGGCAGCAATAGACGGTAGAAAATTAGGCAGCGATGCTAGTAAGAAAAATTTATTGCCTGTTTATCGCGTCAATTCAAAATTATTCGAAGGTATTTTTGGAAGCAACACGATTGATATCAAACCTACAGGATCTGTAGAATTGGATTTAGGGGTCCGATTTACCAAACAAGACAATCCTTCTTTTTCACCGCGAAACAGAAAAACAACCAGCTTTGATTTTAATCAGCGCATCAGTGTTGGTCTTCAAGGGAAAGTGGGTACGCGACTCAATGTTAATATCAATTACGACACGCAATCTACTTTTGCTTTTCAGAATTTAATCAAATTAGAATTTGATCCTAATGTCGCTGGAGGAGAAGACTCCATTATAAAAAAATTAGAAGTCGGAAATGTTAGTTTTCCATTGTCCAATTCGTTAGTTCGTGGTGCGCAAAGTTTATTTGGGGTTAAAACCCAATTACAATTTGGAAAAACAACCTTTACAGGGGTTTTTTCAGAGCAAAAATCACAAACAAAATCAGTCACTTCACAAGGCGGTGGAACCATCCAAGATTTTGAGCTTTTTGCCTTGGATTACGATGCAGACCGACACTATTTCTTGTCGCAATACTTTAGAAACAAGTATGATAAAGCCTTAGAAAATTATCCATACATCAATTCACGTGTACAAATCACACGTATCGAAGTATGGATTACCAATAAGCAAAACAGAGTAAGTAATACCGACAATAATTTACGAAATATTGTAGCACTTCAAGATTTGGGAGAAGCGCCACTGTCTGGAATTTCAGATACCGAAATTGTTGGAGTTCCAAATCCGGGATTCTTTACTGCACTTCCTGATACACCGTCAGACAATACCAACAATAAATTTAATCCACTTGGAATTGGGAGTAATTTTCTAAACAGTTCCATTCGTGATGTTTCCACTGCTTTAAATGGATTTAATATTTCTGGAATGGCAGAAGGAATTGACTTTGCTAAACTTGAAAATGCCCGAAAATTAGCAGCTTCTGAGTTCACTTTTCATCCACAATTGGGTTATGTGTCGCTCAATCAGCGCTTAGCCAACGATGAAGTATTGGCGGTAGCGTATCAATATACTATCGGCGATCGTGTGTTTCAAGTGGGAGAATTTGGTACCGATGGAGTAGATGCTACCAATGTAGATACTGCTGGAGTTCCTTCTTCACAAGCCTTAGTGCTAAAAATGCTGAAAGGAAATTTAGTAGTAGTAGAAGAGCCAGTATGGGATTTGATGATGAAAAATATTTATCAAATTCCAAGTGCCTATCAACTGCAACAAGAAGATTTTAAGTTGAATATTTTATATACGGATCCTTCGCCATTAAACTATATTTCGCAATCAGGGGTAGATCCTTTACCATCCAATGTAGCCGACACGCCTTTATTGAAAGTTTTCAATGTCGATCAATTGAACTATACCAATGATCCACAAGCCGGAGGAGATGGTTTTTTTGATTTTATTCCCGGGCTAACTATTGATCCACAAAAAGGGCGAATCATATTTTCAACGGTTGAGCCTTTTGGAAAACACTTGTTTGAAAAGCTTCGTAACAATGGATCAGAAGATTACGATGCAGGGATATACAACAGCAACCAATCAAAATACGTTTTTAGAAATTTATATAAGTCTACCCAAGCCGGAGCATTACAAGAAAGTGCTAAAAATAAATTTCAATTAAAAGGACGATTCAAATCGGCAGGTGGCGATGGAATTTCAATAGGAGCATTTAATGTTCCACAAGGATCGGTTGTTGTTACCGCTGGTGGAAGAACATTAATTGAAGGGGTTGATTATACCGTAAATTATCAATTAGGGAAAGTTCAAATTATGGATCCCTCTTTGCAAGCTTCAAACACACCCATAGAAGTTTCTGTAGAAAACAATTCTGTTTTTGGACAGCAAACCAGACGTTTTTGGGGGTTCAATGTCGAACATAAATTTAACGATAAATTTTTAGTAGGCGCTACCGTATTAAACATGTCGGAACGCCCTTTTACTACCAAATCAAATTATGGGCAAGAGTCGGTAAACAACACGATTTTTGGTTTCAATACTAATTATTCAACCGAAGTTCCATTTTTAACACGTTTGATCAATAAATTACCAAATATTGATACCGATGCACCATCGAGTATTTCGTTTAGAGGGGAATTTGCTTATCTTAAACCTGGCAGTTCAAAAGCCGATCAGTTCAATGGAGAAGCCACAACCTATATCGACGATTTTGAAGGATCACAATCTACCATTGATATGCGTTCACCGCAATCTTGGTCTTTAGCTAGTGTGCCATTAGAAGGAAATTTTGACGGCGAACCTACTGCAAACGAACCACCAGTTGATGTATTGAATATTGGGTATAAAAGAGCAAAAATGGCTTGGTATGCTATAGATCCCTTGTTTTATACGCAGCGACCAGCAGGGGTATCCGACGATGATTTATCCTACAATAAAACCCGACGCATCTTCAGTAGAGAATTATATCCGGTAACCGATATCGCTCAAGGACAATCTAGTGTGATCAACACCTTAGATATGACCTATTTTCCAAAGGACCGTGGACCGTATAATTTTAATCCGTCATTAGCGACATCCAATGTGTTTTCAGATGCTGAAGCACCAAACAACTGGGCTGGTATAATGCGCCCTATTAATTCCACTAATTTTGAACAATCCAATGTAGAATACATTCAATTTTGGATGATGGACCCCTATTATGGTAATGCGGGTGATGTAGCTGATCCAACAAACTCCGGTAAAATTGTTTTCAATCTGGGGGAAATATCCGAAGATGTGCTTCGAGATGGGAAGAAATTATTTGAAAATGGTTTGCCTGAAGCCAATTCCTCACAGCCAACAGTTGAAACGGCCTGGGGTAAAGTACCCGCCTCACAATCTTTGATTTATGCCTTTGATACTTCGGAAGCCAACAGAGCAGTTCAAGATACTGGTTTTGATGGTTTAACCGATACGGATGAAGCAATAAAGTATCCAAATTTCGCAAGCCAACCCGACCCTGCAGCCGATAATTATCAATTTTATTTGGATGCCTCTGGGAATGTTATAAACCGCTATCGCAACTACAATGGTAACCAAGGCAATTCTCCCGTAAATGTATCAGATGCCAATCGTGGAAATACCACATATCCAGATGTGGAAGACGTAAACCGTGACAACACTATGAATACGATAAATGCGTATTTTAAATTTGAAGTGCCTATTCAATATTATCCCGACGGAGCTGTTCCAGTTGGACAAAATTATATAGCCGATTCCCGAGAAGATAACAGTGTTGATTTGCCAAATGGTGAACGGGGTAAAGTGCGTTGGATTTTATATAAAATTCCAATTTTAGAATTTACCGATGCCAATAAAGTAGGCCCAATATCCGATTTTCGTTCGATTCGTTTTATGCGGATGTACATGGCAGGATTCAAAGAAGAAGTTACCCTTCGATTTGGAGCCCTAGACTTGGTTCGAGGCGAATGGAGAAGATACAATACATCGCTTGATGTGAACGATATTGCACTTGATGATGACAATACAGGTTTTGATGTCGTAGCGCTTAATATTCAAGAAAATGGAAGTAGAACGCCCATCAATTATGTTACACCACCAGGAGTGGTGCGAGAGCAATTATACAACAACAACACGGTAATCAATCAAAACGAGCAATCTTTAGCATTACGGGTGTATAAAAAAGACCCTGCACTCTCAGGATTAGGAGGATTGGAAACATCAGATTCCAGAGCGGTATTCAAAAATGTAAATGTAGACATGCGTCAGTTTAAAAAATTGAGAATGTTTTTGCATGCAGAAGCTGTTGAAGGGAATGCCAACCCAGAGCGCCTACAAGATGATGAAATGGTCGCTTTTATTCGTTTCGGAAATGACTTTACCGACAATTTTTACCAAGTTGAGATGCCGTTAAAAGTTACGCCCCACGGTGCCACTTCGGCGGAAGAAATTTGGCCATCAGAAAACGAAATGGAAGTGTCCTTAGGACTATTGACCAAATTAAAAATATTAGCCCTAGGCAATGATCCGAGTATTATTTACGATCCTAACGGTATTGGTTTTGTGGAAGAAGAAGCCTTAGGGTCTTCCGATAATAAATTAACCTTGGGGATTAAAGGTAATCCTAATTTTGGATTGGTAAGAACTTTAATGGTGGGACTAAAAAACAAGAATTCGGGCGAACCCCTTCGAGGAGAAGTTTGGTTTAATGAATTGCGTATTTCAGATATGGACAACAAAGGCGGCTATGCAGCTATTGCAAATTTGGATGCAAAGCTTGCTGATTTTGCCAGTATTTCTGCAACCACACGGGTCAGCACTATTGGCTTTGGAGCCTTAGAACAAGGACCTAATGAAAGAAGTCGTGAAAATGTATTCCAATATGATATCGTTACGAATGTCAATGTAGGACAATTACTTCCAAAAAAATGGGGGGTTAACTTACCTTTTAATTATGGAGTAGGAGAAGAAACCATCACGCCGAAATTTGATCCATTCTATCAGGATATCGAATTGAATCAATTGTTGGACATTACAAGCGATGCCGCTCAAAGAGCCAATATTGAAAACCGAGCCATCGACTACACCAAGCGAACCAGCATTAATTTAATTGGGGTTCGAAAAGAAAAAAATCCGGAAAAGAAATCGCATTTTTATGATGTGGAGAACCTTACGCTTTCGTATTCGCTCAATCAAACAGAACATCACGATTATGAAATTGAAAATTTATTGGATCAACAAAATAGAACTTCAGTAGATTATGCATATACCTTTAAACCGTTGACTTTTGAGCCCTTTAAAAATTCAAAAGCATTAAAGAAAAGTGGGTATTATAAAATGTTAAGTGATTTTAATTTCAATTTCTTACCCAGCAGTGTCTCTTTTAGCTCGAATATCATCCGACAGTTTAACAAACAACGGTTTCGTTTAGTGGATGTGCAAGGAATAGGTTTAGGAGACTTGTATAGAAGAAATTATTTCTTCAACTATCAGTACGGTTTTAATTACAACATTACGAAGTCATTACGTGTAAATTACACAGCCTCGTCAAATAATATTGTGCGAAATTATTTGGACGAAAACAACATGCCAATAGACGGATTAGATCTATGGGATGATTATTGGAATATCGGTCAATCCAACCAGCACAACCAACAACTTGTTGTCAATTATGACCTGCCCATTAATAAAATTCCTGCTTTGGCTTTTATTAAATCGACTTATGTATACACAGGAGATTATAATTGGCAACGTTCATCAGATGCGTATTCTTCGGTAGAAGCTGAGGATGGCTCTATATATGCACTTGGTAATACGATTCAAAATGCGAGTTCGCACAGGTTGAATACCACGCTAAACATGGACACATTTTATAAATATATTGGATTAACCAAAAACAAAACAAATAAAGTGAATTCGGTTAATTCAAAAGAAAAAGGAGTGGCCCCCAAACCCGGTCAAAAAGTGGTGGCAGCCAATAAAAACAGCAATACCGAACGCAATATTTTTGTAAGTGGATTGATTGGTGTAGTGACCAGTGTAAAAAATATGCAGCTCAATTACACAGAAAATAGCGGAACAGTATTGCCTGGATATTTGCCTGGATTGGGATTTTTTGGATCTTCCAAACCGTCCCTTGGGTTTGTATTTGGTAGCCAATCTGATGTGCGATACGAAGCAGCAAAAAATGGGTGGTTAACCTCATTTCCAGAATTCAATCAAAATTTTACTCAAGTAAAAAACAAACAGCTAAATTTCACAGCTCAGCTAGAACCTTTCCCTGATTTAAAAATAGATGTAATGGGAGAGCGCACCTATGCTTTTAATTTTTCAGAACAATATGATGTTACTGCGGGACAATATAATTCGCGGTCACCTTATGATTTTGGAAATTTTAATATTTCAACCATCTTAATCAAAACGGCTTTTTCTCAAAGTGATATCAATGTATCTGAAGCTTTCGATGCTTTCCGAACCAATCGTTTGGTGGTGGCAGATCGTTTGGCCGAAAAATATTACGGAACAGGTTCCATTCCTAGAGATGCAGAAGGCTTTCCCGTTGGTTTTGGAAAAAACAGCCAACAGGTATTGTTGCCGTCATTCTTAGCGGCTTATTCAGATCAGGATGCCGGAAAAGTGTCAACTGGCGTTTTTAAATCGATTCCGTTGCCTAACTGGAATATCAAATATACCGGTTTCATGCGTTATAAATGGTTCAAAGATTCCTTTAAAACGTTCTCTATTCAGCATGGGTACCGAGCGAGTTACAACATCAATGCGTTCCGATCCAATTTAAATACTACGCCAACCGATGCTAATGGTAATTTTTATGCGAATAAGTTGATTTCAAATGTGAATTTATCCGAACAATTTAACCCGCTGATTAAAGTTGACTTGACGTTAAAAAATTCATTGAAAATTTTGGCTGAAATCAAAAAGGACCGAACGTTAAACATGAGTTTTGACAACAATCTTTTGACAGAGGTGAGCGGTAATGAATACATTATCGGACTGGGATACCGCATTAAAGATGTTACCATCAACTCGGCTTTAGCCGATAATCCAAATGGAGTGATTAAAAGTGATATCAACATCAAGGCCGATTTCTCTTTACGAAAAAACAATACCATAGTGCGTTACCTAGATTACGACAACAATCAATTGGGCGGAGGACAAGATATGTGGTCTATTAAATTTACGGCGGATTATTCATTCAGCAAAAACATGACAGCCATATTATTCTATGACCATCAATTTTCACAAGCAGTTATTTCGACTTCTTTCCCAATCACAAACGTAAGAGCCGGATTTACATTGCGCTATAATTTTGGCAATTAAAAATAATGAAAACCTTTTTTACAATTCAATAAATACAATTACATTTGTAGCACTAAAAAATAAACCAAAATGAATATACCAACTAATTTAAAATACACGAAAGACCATGAATGGGTTGCTGTTGATGGTGAAATTGCAACCGTAGGAATTACCGATTTTGCTCAAAAAGAATTGGGCGATATTGTCTATGTTGAAGTAGAAACATTAGATCAAACTTTAGATAAAGATGAAGTTTTTGGAACAGTAGAAGCAGTTAAAACGGTTTCTGATTTATTTTTACCACTTTCAGGTGAAATTATTGAGTTCAACGATGCTTTAGAATCGGATCCTGAAAAAGTAAATACAGATCCTTACGGAGACGGTTGGATGGTAAAAGTTAAAATTTCAGACGCATCAGAAATAGACACACTTTTATCAAGTGAAGATTACAAAGCACTTATCGGAGCGTAATTTTATTTTTCTTGCCCTACTTTGGACCTTAGGGGTTACCATAGGTAGTTTGGTAAGTTTAAATAATATGCCGGCTGTTTCCATTCCAGGAAATGACAAAACCGCACATTTTTTATTTTATTATGTGTTCTTTATTTTGTGGTATTTTGGTCTGACCAAAAAGTGTAATACGAACTATTTTAGTGTTATTTTAGCAATTATTACACTGTGCTACGGAATTTGCATGGAATTTTTGCAAGCGAATTATACGGCCAATCGGCATGCCGATCCCTTTGATGTTATCGCCAATGCCGCAGGAATGTTGGCAGGGTTTGTAACCGTCTATTTGATAAAAAAGAACTATACGTAATACCACCATATAGAATCCCATTTCGATGGGATTCTTTTATTTTTACTCGACTAAAATGAACATAATGGATGTTAGACACTATCTAGATGCGACCTACTTAAAAACGGCCGCACAAGCTAATTTATCGGAAGAGGAAAATAATGAAGTGGTACTTAAAGCCATTCAGGAAGCGATTGATTGCCGATTTAAAGTAATCATGATTCGGCCCGAACAGGTTCTTTTGGCGAAAAATATGATTCAAAAAGCAAATTCAAAAGTAGCTATAGGTACCGTAATTGACTTTCCATTGGGAGCTGGAACATTGGTTGAAAAACTTGAAGAAGCTCAGGTTGCAATTGCTAATGGAGCAGATGATTTGGATTTTGTAATCAACTACAGGGCATTTTGTAAGGGTGATGTAGAAACAGTAAAACAACAAGTGGTCGCCTGTACAAAATTAGGCTTGGATCATCATAAGATTGTCAAATGGATTATAGAAGTGTCCGCTTTAGATCCCCACCAAATTATTCAACTTACAGTTTTGATTAAAAATACAGTGATTGCTCATTTCGCTGAAAAAGAGTATGAAAAAGTATTTGTCAAATCCTCCACCGGATTTTACAATACACCCATCGGAAAGCCTAACGGTGCAACACCAGAAACCATTAAGTTGATGTTGGAAAATTCGTTTCCTTTGCCTGTAAAAGCGGCCGGAGGGGTGCGAACTTACGACGAAGCAATCGCTATGATTCAAATGGGAGTTAAGCGTATCGGAACTTCTGCTGCCAAAGCAATTGTTATGGGTCAAATTTCAAATAATAATTATTAGCTTTTTTTCAATATTTAACGAATTTTCTAAATTCTAAATTCTAAATTCTAATTTTCATATTGTATCTTTGCGCACATTTTATAGCCAAATACATCATAAATTGGAAACCGTACACCCGCCAAAAAAATCTTTTTATAAAGACTTTGTAGAAATTACAAAAGCACGATTAGCCATTAGTGTGGTTTTTTCAACCATTGCAGGGTATTTGTTGGGAATAGATTCTTGGTCTTCTCACAATTGGGAAGTTTTGTTTTTATTAGCCATAGGGGGTTATTGTATGGTTGGTGCTTCCAATGTTTTCAATCAAATAATTGAAAAAGACTTGGATACACTGATGGATCGAACAAAAAATCGTCCGTTGCCTTCGGAACGAATGACCAAACAAACGGCTTTTATTTTTGGTAGTATTTTGACCCTTTTGGGATTGGTGATATTGTACAATGTAAATCCGAAAACGGCTATGTTTAGTGCCATTTCGATATTTATGTACGTAAGTTTGTATACCCCATTAAAAACGATGACGCCCTTATCGGTTTTTGTAGGTGCCTTTCCGGGAGCAATTCCGTTTATGTTGGGTTGGGTCGCGGCTACGGGTCACTTTGGTATTGAAGCCGGAACGTTATTTATTATTCAGTTTTTTTGGCAATTTCCGCATTTTTGGGCCATAGGTTGGTTTTTATACGACGATTATAAAAAAGCAGGATTTTTTATGTTGCCTACCGGCGAAAAAGATAAAAAGACCGCTTTACAAATTATATTGTATACTTTTTGGACTATTTTAGCTTCAGTAATTCCTGCTTTTGGATTTACAGGTCATTTATACCTGTCAATACCGGCTGCAATTATTGTGGCAGCGTTGGGAATTTGGATGCTGTTTTATGCCTTCAAATTGCATCAAGCTATGGATGCAAAAGCGGCTCGAAAATTAATGTTGGTGAGTGTTTCCTACATTTCATTGCTGCAAATAGTATATGTTGTAGATAAATTTTTACGATAGTTATGGAAAATAGAATGACTTTTGAAGAAGAACAAGAACGCAAAGGTAAAACCTACAAGCTGTTATTGTGGTTCGGAATGATCAGTATTTGTATGATTTTTGCTGGATTGACGAGTGCTTACGTGGTTAGTAAATCAAGACCCGATTGGTTGAAAGATTTTCATTTGCCCGTTGCATTTTTGTTCAGTACTATTGCAATGTTAGTAAGTAGTTTAACTTTTTTTTCGGCTATAAAAACGATGAAAAAAGGCAATCGAAATCAGACGACATGGTTGCTGCTTTCTACATTAGCGTTAGGAATAGCTTTTATTGTATTGCAATTTAAAGGTTTTGGGCAAGTAATTGCGAACGGATATTTTTTTACCGGAAGTGAAAGTAATGTCACCACCTCCTTTTTGTATATTACCGTTTTGGTACATATTGCACACCTATTGGGGGGTATAATTTCACTTTTAGTAGTAATTTATAATCATTATAAACAAAAATACAATTCGGCTCAAACCCTTGGTATTGAGCTAAGTGCGATGTATTGGCACTTTATGGATTTTATTTGGGTTTATTTGTTTTTGTTTTTCTATTTTTTCAAATAGAAAAAAAATAATAAATTTGGGAACTTTTTAATATTAAAAAATTTATGGGAGCGACAGTTATTTCA
>JACCDI010928245.1_pt1 | contig 22867 bp, 21 predicted proteins | sample 7442791 | NCBI WGS metagenome assembly JACCDI01 (sample SAMN15323434, study PRJNA562643) | freshwater metagenome | isolation source: river surface water | place: USA:Blue River Watershed | collected 2017-08-15
CGCCCTTGTCCAAAAAAGCGGTCGCCAGCGCCCTTCAATGGGCGGTGACTTGCGGTGCCGAATTGATCGCCATGAAGGTGGTGCCGCGCTACCCGCAGGCCTATTTTGAAGGCAGCATTCCCCTCACTGCCGAAGAGATTTCGCGTGTGGAGTCGCAATGGACTGCAGCGGCAGAGAGCCAACTTGCCGCGGTGGCCAAGGCCGCAAAAGCCAAAGGAGTGACCTGCAAAGCCGTGACGGTGAAATCAGATGTGGTGTCCGACGCCATCATTGCGACCGCAAATAAACACAAAGCGGATTTGATTGTGATGGCCTCACACGGCCGCAAAGGCATCAAGCGATTGTTGCTGGGCAGCGAAACCCAACAAGTGCTGACACACACCACATTGCCGGTCTTGGTGCTGCGCTAAACACCCGCTGCAGGGACGTTCCACAATCGTCCCTGCACTCCGTGGAAATTGGGGTCAGATCCCAATTAATTCGCAAAGAGCGATTTGTGTTGCTCGCGCAAGAGGTTCTTTTGCACTTTGCCCATGGTGTTGCGTGGCAACTCGGGCACTACAAAACCTTTTTTAGGAATCTTGAAGTTGGCCAGTTTTGCTTTGAGTTCGGCCAAGATGGCCTCGGCGTTGACGCTTGCACCGGGTTTGGCGGTGATCACCGCCACACCGACTTCGCCGAAATCAGGATGTGGCACGCCCACCACCGCACTTTCGGCCACTCCCGGCATGTCGTTGATGTAGCCCTCAATTTCAGCCGGATAGACGTTGTAGCCCCCGCTGATGATCAAGTCTTTGCTGCGGCCGACGATGGTCACATAGCCCTTTTCATCGATCTTGCCGACATCGCCGGTTTTGAAAAAACCATCGGCCGTAAATTCTTCTGCGGTTTTCTCGGGCATGCGCCAATAGCCTTTGAAGACATTGGGCCCTTTCACTTCAATGCCGCCAATCTCGTTGACAGGCAAGTCTTTGGCGTCGTCGCCGCGCACACGCAATTGCACACCAGGCAAGGGGAAGCCCACCGTGCCGCCGCGCCGCTCAGATTGATGCCCATAGCGCGGGTCTGCCGCATAGGGGTTCGAGGTCAGCATGGCGGTTTCGCTCATACCGTAACGCTCCAAGATGGTGTGGCCCGTGCGTGTCTGCCATTCGTTGAAGGTTTCAATCAGCAAAGGGGCCGACCCTGCAATGAACAAACGCATCGACTGCACCGCGGCGCGGTTCAATGCGGGTTCAGCCAGCATGCGCACATACAAGGTGGGCACCCCCATGAAGACTGTGGCCTCTCGCATGCGCGCAATGGCCCGCTTGGGATCAAATTTAGACAGCCAAATCATCTTGCTGCCGTTGATCAAGGCCCCGTGTATGGCGACAAACAAACCATGCACATGGAAGATGGGCAAGGCATGGATCAACACATCCCCATGGCCCTCGGGCCCCCCTTTGGTGGTCCAGCCCCAGTAGTCTTTCAGCGTGAGGGCGTTGCTCAACATATTGCCGTGCGTCAACATCGCGCCCTTGCTGCGCCCCGTGGTGCCGCTGGTGTACAAAATGGCGGCCAAGTCATCGGCTGTGCGGGGCACCACTTGGTGACGGTCGCTGTGGTGTGCTGCCCAGTCTAGCAAACTGCCCGTGCGGTCGTCATTGAGTGTGAAGACATGTTGGGTTCCCGCCTTGAACGCGATTTTGCTGACCCAGCCAAATTGAGCACGACCACAAACCACCACGGCCGGTTCTGCGTTTTCAATGAAGTAGGCGATTTCTGCACTTTGGTAAGCGGTGTTGAGCGGTAAAAAAACATAGCCCGAACGCAAAGTGGCCAAGTACAGCATCAAGGCCTCGACCGATTTTTCGACCTGCACGGCAATTCGGCTGCCGTCTGGCAAACCCAGCGATTGCAACAAATTGGCCATCATCGCGGTGGCACGGTCCAGGTCTTGCCAGGAGTAGCACAGGCCTTCGTCCGTCTCGACGGCGGTGCGCGTCATGTCCGCAGGAAAAGCAGCCCTCAAGGCCGAAAACAAATTGTTGGAGGTCATGGTGTCCACATCTCAGCAAATCGACAAGCCCCGTGAGGGGCTTGCGTTTGTGTGTTTTTTTCTCAGTCCAGCTTGGCGCCAGAAGCCTTCACGACTTGGGCCCACTTGTTCAGCTCTTTCTTGATGAAGGCTTCAAACTGCGTGGTGGTCAAGTTGGGAAACTCTGCCCCTTGGTTGGCCCAGACCGCTTTGGCTTCGTCGGTTTGACAAGAGCGGCGAATTTCTTCAATGGCCCGTGCTTGTGCATCGGCAGGTGTGCCTTTCGGCGCCCAGACGCCGTACCAGGTCGACACGGTGTAATCGGGCAAGCCCAACTCGGCAGAACAGGGCACATCTGGAAACGCCGCATTGCGCTTGCTGCCCGAGACCATCAAGGCTTTGATGCGGCCGCCTTTAATGTGGGCTGCTGAAGAACCCAGCCCGTCAAACATGACATCCACATTGCCCGCAATCAGGTCTTGCAAAGCCGGGCCTGCGCCGCGATAAGGGATGTGGGTGATGAAGGTTTGTGTTTGCAGCTTGAACAACTCTCCCGCCAAATGGTGGGAAGTACCGCCACCGGCCGAGCCGTAATTGAGTCGACCGGGGTTCTTTTTGACCATCTCCACAAAGGCCTTGAAGTCAGCGACCGGGACCTTTTTGGGGTTGACCACCAAGACTTGCGGCACGCTGGCCACCTGGATCAGGGGCACCAAATCGCGCTCCAAGTCGTAGTCGAGTTTGGGGTACATACTGGGAGCAATGGTGTGGTGCACGGCGCCCATGAACAAGGTGTAACCGTCGGGTGTCGATTTGGCGGCCACGCCAGCGCCCAAGGTTCCCCCTGCCCCGCCACGGTTGTCAATGACCAGTTGTTTGCCCGTGAGCTTGGCAAATTGTGCGGACATGGGACGCGCAAAAGCGTCGGTGCCGCCGCCTGCGGGGAAAGGCACCACCATAGTGACCGGTTTCGTCGGCCAGTTGCTTTGCGCTTGGGCCCAAAGCGGAACGCCAGCACCCGCGCCGATGGCGGCCAGACTTTTCATAAAGTCACGGCGTGCTTGTGCATCAAAATGAACGGTCATGAGCTGTCTCCTAATTTGTGGTGACATGCATCATAAAGTGAGACGGCGCAGGCTGCAGACCGGTCAAAAAGTCCCTGCTAGAAGGGGCAAAAAAGCGTGAAATCTCAGGCGACCGCCAACCGACCCGGACGGCTTGTGGCCCTCCGCGCACCATAGCGGCTCATGTCGAGTCCTTCGGTGCGGATGGCCGGCTGGCGACCCGAGATCACATCGGCCAACAGCTGCGCGCTGCCACAGGCCATGGTCCAGCCCAGCGTGCCGTGACCGGTATTGAGGTACAACCCCTGCAAAGGCGTTGCGCCCACCAAGGGCGTGCCATCGGGCGTCATGGGGCGCAGGCCGGTCCAAAATTGGGCTTGACTGAGGTCGCCGCAAGGAAACAACTCACGCGTGACTTTTTCAAGCGTGGCGCGGCGCCGCGGATTGAGCCGCAGATCAAACCCGGCCAACTCGGCCATGCCCCCGACCCGCAAACGATCGCCCAAACGGGTGAGCGCAATCTTGTAAGTTTCGTCCAGCACGGTGGATTGCGGTGCCATCGCGGCATCGCGCACAGGCATAGTGAGCGAATAGCCCTTGACCGGATAAACCGGTATATCCAGCCCCAATGGCAAAAGCAAATCGCGCGAATAACTGCCGGCCGCCAACACCACGGCGTCGGCCTTGATCTGTTCACCCGCAGGGTGCAGGTCGTCCTGCACATTCACCCCCGTGATGCGTTGTCCATCGCTCACCAGACCCTGAACTGTGCAAGCACTGCGCCAGGTCATGCCCTGTGCGCAGGCCAGCTCTGCCAATCGGCGGGTGAACAGATGGCAATCGCCGGTTTCGTCATTGGGCAGTCGAAGGCCACCGCGGATATCGGCATTGGCCGATTTCAAGGCGGGTTCTGCCGCCATCACCCCTTGCGCGTCCAGCAACTCGTAGGGCACCCCACAATCATGTAACACGGCCACGTCTCGCGCTGCAGCTTCCCACTGCGCTTGGCTGCGAAACAACTGCAAAGTGCCTTGGCTGCGGGAATCGTAGGCAATGCCTGTTTCGGCGCGCCATTGGCGCAAACAGTCGCGGCTGTACTCAGACAGGCGCATCATGCGTTCTTTGTTGACGGAGTAACGCTCGGCCGAGCAGTTGGCCAGCATGGCCGCCATCCAGCGCCACTGGAAAAGGCTCCCATCGGGGCGAACGGCCAAGGGGGCATGGCGCTGAAACAACCACTTCATGGCCTTGAGTGGAATGCCCGGTGCCGCCCAAGGTGTCGAATAGCCGGGCGAAACTTGCCCCGCATTGGCAAAGCTGGTCTCCATGCCCACATCGGCCTGCCGGTCAATCAGCGTGACCTCTGCGCCTTGACGCAGCAAAGCCCATGCGGTGCTCACCCCGATCACACCCCCACCGAGAACCATCACTTTCATGCCAGACTCCTGTTTGACTTGGAATTTGGTGATGTTATGAATTGGGAAGACGATATTTTTTTGAATTAATGGAAAAATCCAGTAAATTGTGCTGAAACTTTCGTTTTTTCTAAGGCTCCACCGCAAAATGTCCGAACCCGACCGCATCGATCTCAAAATCCTCGATTTGTTGCAGCGCAATGGCCGCATGTCGGTCACCGAAGTGGGCGAACAAGTGGGCTTGTCCACCTCGCCGTGTTCCGAGCGGATCAAGCGCCTAGAAAGACAAGGCTTGATCACCGGCTACCACGCCAAAGTCGATGCCAGCCAATTGGGCAAGCCCTTGCTGGTCTTCATTGAGATCACCTTGGCGCAAAAATCACCGCAAATTTTTGAAGCCGTCAGGCGCGAAGTGGGCTTGATGCCCGAGGTGTTGGAGTGCCACTTGGTGTCGGGCAGCTTCGACTATTTGGTGAAAGCGCGGCTGCGCGCCATGAACGACTACCGGGAATTGCTGGGCACCATCTTGAACAAAATCCCGGTGCCCGCGCAGTCCAACAGTTATGTGGTGATGGAAGAAATCAAAGAAAGCACGGTCTTGGCATTGGACCGTTGAGGCCGCCCTCAATGCGTTGCTTTGGCTGCTTGGCGATCCGCCCAAAGCCAAAGCAGCGCACCGCCCAGCACCATCGGCACGCACAACCACTGCCCCATGCTCATGCCCAAGCTGAGCAAGCCCAAGTGGGCATCGGGCTCGCGGAAGTATTCCGCCACAAACCTGAAGAAGCCATAGCCCAGCAAAAATACCGCGCCGACTTGGCCTTCTGCACGGGGCTTGCGGGCATAAAGCCACAACAGCACAAACAGCAGCAGGCCTTCCAACAAAAACTGGTAAATCTGTGAAGGGTGACGTGCCATTCCCCCCGCCCCCGGAAACACCATGGCCCACGGCAAAGACGGGTCGGCCACTCGCCCCCACAGCTCGCCATTGATAAAGTTCCCGATGCGGCCTGAGGCCAAGCCCACGGGGACACAAGGCGCGACAAAGTCCATGACCTGCAAGAAAGGCCGTTGCCGCGATCTTGCAAACCAGACCATCGCCACGATCACCCCCAGCATGCCGCCATGAAAGCTCATGCCGCCCTGCCACACCGCCAGAATTTCCAGCGGGTTGGCCGCGTAGTAAAGCGGTTTGTAAAACAGGCAATAACCCAAGCGTCCACCAAGGATCACGCCCAACACGCCGAGAAACAAAATGTCCTCGATGTCGCGGCGCGTCCATTGCGGCAATTGAGCAAACGGCAGGTGCGCCAAACGCCGCGTGCCCAAGGCATAAAACAAAGCAAAAGCGGCCAAATACGTCAGGCCATACCAATGAATGGCCAACGGTCCCAGTTGCAGTGCAACAGGGTCGATTTGAGGATGAATCAGCATGCCCGGATTGTGCACCGGACAAGGCTCTGTTCAAGACAGCGTTGCGCCCAAGCGCCCGTTAGAATGTGGCGACTTTCTTTTGGGCATTTACAGAGACACCACCATGAGCGACAAAATCATCCCGATCACCCCCATCAACAGCCGCAGCGCCAACATCACCGAGGGCAAATCCCGCGCCCCCAACCGCTCGATGTACTACGCGATGGGCTACGAAGAAGGCGATTTCGTCAAACCCTTGGTCGGCGTGGCCAACGGCCACAGCACCATCACGCCCTGCAACAGCGGCTTGCAAAAGCTGGCCGATGCCGCCATCGAGGGCATCGAAGAAGCCGGTGGCAACGCACAGGTGTTTGGTACCCCCACCATCTCGGACGGCATGGCCATGGGCACCGAAGGCATGAAGTATTCACTGGTGTCCCGCGAGGTGATCGCCGACTGCGTGGAAACCTGCGTGCAAGGCCAGTGGATGGACGGTGTGTTGGTGGTCGGCGGCTGTGACAAAAACATGCCCGGCGGCCTAATGGGCATGCTGCGCGCCAACGTGCCCGCCATTTACGTTTACGGCGGCACCATTTTGCCGGGCCGTTACAAAGACAAAGACTTGAACATCGTCAGCGTTTTTGAAGCTGTCGGCGAAAACGCCGCTGGCAAGTTGAGCGACTTTGACCTGAAAGAAATTGAAAAACGCGCCATCCCCGGCACCGGTTCCTGCGGTGGCATGTACACCGCGAACACCATGTCGTCGGCTTCTGAGGCACTGGGCATTTCACTGCCCTACTCTTCCACCATGGCCAACGTGCACGACGAAAAAGTGCAATCGGCCAAAGATTCGGCACGCGTTTTGGTGCAAGCCATCCGCAAAGGCATCAAGCCGCGCGACATCGTGACCCGCAAGTCGATCGAAAACGCAGTCGCGGTGATCATGGCCACCGGGGGCTCGACCAATGCGGTGCTGCACTTCTTGGCCATTGCCCATTGCGCAGGCGTGGAATGGACCATCGACGATTTTGAGCGCATCCGCCAGCGCACGCCCGTGTTGTGCGACCTCAAGCCCAGCGGCAAAGCCTTGGCGGTGGACCTGCATGCGGCCGGCGGCATTCCACAGGTCATGAAGATTTTGCTCAACGCAGGTTTGCTGCACGGCGATTGCATCACCATCACGGGCCAAACCATTGCCGAAGTTCTCAAGGATGTGCCCGACGCGCCCCCCGAGCAAAGCGTCATCCACACCATCGACAACGCGATGTACAAGCAAGGCCACTTGGCCATCCTCAAGGGCAACCTCTCCCCTGAGGGCGCTGTGGCCAAAATCACCGGCCTGAAAAACCCAGTCATCACCGGCCCCGCACGCGTGTTTGACGACGAGCAATCGGCCCTGGAAGCCATCTTGGCCGGCAAGATCAAAGCGGGTGACGTGATGGTTTTGCGCTACCTCGGCCCCAAAGGCGGCCCCGGCATGCCCGAAATGCTGGCCCCTACGGGCGCCTTGATTGGCGCCGGTCTGGGCGAGAGCGTGGGCCTGATCACCGACGGTCGTTTCTCCGGTGGCACCTGGGGCATGGTGGTGGGCCACGTCGCCCCAGAAGCGGCTGCTGGCGGCACCATCGCCTTTGTGCATGAAGGTGACAGCATCACCATCGATGCCCACAAGCTGGTGTTGGAACTCAACGTCCCCGCAGCTGAAATTGCCAAGCGCCGTGAAGGCTGGACCGCACCGGTACCGCGCTACACGCGTGGCGTGCAAGCCAAATTTGCCTTCAACGCTTCGAGCGCCAGCAAAGGGGCTGTGCTCGACCTGTTTTGAAGCATAGAAGACGCCGACAAAAAAGCCGCTTTTCAGCGGCTTTTTTTGTTGTGGGCTGACCGGTCTGCGGCGGCTAGTCTCCGCCCGCTAGACCGACTGCTGGGGCTTTGCAAATTACAAGCCGATGGCAGCAATGCCGGCTTTGGCGATCTGTGCGTCCTCAGGAGACTTCACACCGCTGACACCGACAGCACCCAGGCAATGGCCGTCCTTCATGATCGGAACGCCACCTTCCAGCATGCCTTGGATGGTTGGGGCCGACAAAAATGAGGTGCGGCCACCATTGATGACATCCTCGTAGCCTTTGGTTTCACGTCGTCCCAAAGCCGCGGTGTGGGCTTTGGCGGGGGCGATGTGCGCGGACACAGGTGCGGCACCGTCCAGGCGAGCGAAATGCAACAAATGTCCCCCGGCATCGACAATGGCAATGCTCACGGCCCAGTTGTTTTTGATCGCTTCGGCCTCAGCAGCGCCTGCGATGGCTTTGACGTCGGAAAGTTCTAAAGTGGCTTGGGTTTTCATGTTCAAGAAGGCACAGTTTGTAAAAAACACAAGCATACACGGGCGAACCGTTCTGGATCGCTGACTTCCACGCAAAACTGCTTCACCCGGATACCCTCATTAACTGTCGGAAATTACACCGATTTTTCACCCCCGCCCTACAATGACGTCACCCTGAAATCAGGGTATGAACAGGAGAAAACCATGAGCGACCTTCGCACTCTGAACACCACCGACTGGGGCCACGGCACCGATCTGGTGGCGCGTAACCGCGTTTTGCGCAACACCTACTGGCTGTTGGCCTTGAGCTTGCTGCCCACAGTTTTGGGCGCATGGGTGGGCGTGGCCACAGGCATCACGGCATCGATGGGCGGCGGCTTGGGGCTGATTGTCTTCTTGGCTGGCGCTTTCGGCTTTATGTTTGCCATCGAAAAAACCAAAAACTCGGCTGCCGGCGTGCCCGTGTTGTTGGCTTTCACCTTCTTCATGGGCTTGATGCTGTCACGCATGATCGCCATGGTGCTGGGCTTCAAAAACGGCTCTGAACTCATCATGACGGCCTTTGCTGGCACCGCAGGTGTGTTTTTCGTGATGGCCAGTTTGGCCAGCACCATCAAGCGTGACTTGTCTGGCATGTCCAAATGGTTGTTTGTGGGCGCCTTGGCCATCATGATTGGCGGCATCGTCAACGTGTTTGTGGGCTCCACCGTCGGCATGATGGTCATCTCGGTCATGGCCATCGGTGTCTTCAGCGCCTACATGTTGTACGACCTGAAGCAAATCATTGACGGCGGCGAAACCAACTACATCAGCGCCACGCTGGCTTTGTATTTGGACATCTTCAACGTCTTCCAAAGCCTGCTGGCTTTGCTGGGCATCATGGGCGGCGACCGCGAATAAGCTTCGCACCCCGCTCACAACAAAGGCTCCCTCGGGAGCCTTTGTTTTTTGGCGCATTGTCCTTCGATCAAGCCAACTCAAAGACCGCCATGCTCTCGACATGCGCGGTGTGCGCGAACATATTGATCACGCCGGCACTCAAACAGCGATAGCCTGCACGGTGCACAAGCAGGCCTGCATCCCTGGCCAAAGTGGCGGGGTTGCAGCTCACGTAAACAATGCGCTGGGGTGGCTTCCAGCCTTTTCGCAAGTCGTGGTTTTCGTGCAGCTCAGCCAGTGCTTTGCTCAGGGCAAATGCACCCTCTCGGGGAGGGTCCACCAACCATTTGTCGGCCGTGCCATCGGCCACCAACATCTCAGGGGTCATCTCAAAAAGGTTGCGCGCCACAAATTGTGTGGGCGCCAAAGCGGCCTCAGCACCCCGCTCGGCTTGATTGCGTGCGTAGTTTTCGCGTGATCTCGCGACCAAGGTTTCGGCCCCCTCGATGCCCAACACTTGCCCCGCTTGTGTCGCGATCGGCAAGGTGAAATTGCCCAGACCACAAAACCAATCGATCACACGCTCGTTCTTTTGGGCTTGCAAGAGGCGCAAAGCCCGAGCCACCAAAACCCGATTGATAAACGGATTGACTTGGGTGAAGTCGGTCGGTCGGAAGGGCATGTTGATACCAAAGTCTGGCAAACCATAGGCCAGCTGAGCGCCGCCTTCGTCCAACAAGTGCACAGTGTCAGGGCCCTTGGGTTGCAACCACCATTGCACAGCGTGCTCGGCCGCAAAGCTGCGCAGCAATGCTTTGTCGGCTTCGGCCAAAGGCTCGAGGTGACGCAACACCAAGGCCGTCACATGGTCACCACAAGCCAATTCCACCTGCGGCAATGTTTCTCGTGCTGCCATTTTCCCGATCAACTCGCGCAAGGGCAGCAACATCTTGCTGACATGCGCCGGCAGCACCGGGCAAACTTTCATGTCGGCGATGTACCGACTTTTGCGCTCATGAAAACCAATCAGGACTTCGCCCTTTTTGATCACATAGCGCACCGACAGACGGGCACGGTGCCGGTAGCCCCAAGCAGGCCCTTCGATGGGGCGCAACATGATGTCCGCTTTGACTTTGCCCAGATGCCACAAATTGTCTTCAAGTACACGTTGCTTGGCGGCCACTTGGGCAGAGACCTCCAAGTGCTGCATCTTGCAGCCTCCACAAGCCCCTGCATGCAAGCCAAAGTGGGGGCAGCCGGGTCGCACGCGTTGCGAAGACTCCGTGTGAATCTCGCTCACGGTCCCTTGTTCAAAACTGTTCTTTTTGCGCCCCACCTGAACCGAGACCACTTCGTAAGGCAAAGCGCCCTCAATGAACACCACCTTGCCATCGGGTCGGCGGGCAATGCCTTGGGCATCGATGTCCAGCGCATTCACGCGCAACCAGCCCTCGGGCAAATCAGGGTCAGCCAAATGGGGAGATTCCGTCAGGCCAGACGGGGTTGAAATTTCTTGTTCACTCATGCCCCAATTGTCTCAGCTTGCGAGGGGCAAACAGAGCGCTGGGGCCTGCTCTCTGCGTAAATTCTGTGGCCCTTGGGGGAAAAGCCTTCAGCGATTGGGCAGCAAGGCCACGGGGTTCAAGGCCTTGCCTGCGGTGTCACGAATTTCAAATTTCAGCTTGAACCCGTCGGCATCGGTGTTGCCCATTTCGGCAATTTTTTGGCCTTTCGTCACCATCTGATCTTCTTTGACCAAAAATTTGTCGTTGTGCCCATAGGCCGTCAGATAGCCGTTGTGTTTGATCAAAATCAGCTTGCCATAACCGCGCAACGATTCGCCCACATACGCGACCTTGCCCGCTTCGGCGGCCAAGATGGGCTCACCTTTTTTGCCCGCGATTTCGATGCCCTTGTTGCTCGCATCAAATTTGCTGATCACTCGGCCCTGCGTCGGCCAAATGAACTGCATCCCATTGCTCGCCAAATTGGGCTTGTTGGCTTGCTCTTTGGCCGCTTCTTTGACGGCTTCGGCTTCTTTCTCAGAAGTGGTCGCCGTGCTGGGCGCCTGGGGCTGCATGGGACGCACCACCACGCCTGGGGTTTCAACCGAGGCACCGGGAGGGGCCACGCGCAACACTTGCCCCACTTCGATGACATCGGGGTTGCTCAGGTTGTTCCAACGCACCAAGTCTCGCCAGCCTTGGCCATGGTCCAACCCGATGCGGGTCAGGGTGTCGCCGCGCTGGACGGTGTAATAGCCGGGTGTGCCAGCGTTTTCCTGGCCTGCCTTGACGGGAGTTTCTTGTGTGGCAGCAGGGGCCGGGACAACCACCTGGGGCGGTGCCGACTTGACCGGGCTGGGAGCGCGCGCCGATGTGCTTCGGTCCTCTACAGGGGCAGGCACTCGCACAGATGTGGTGCAAGCGCTAAGCAGCAGTGTGGCCAAGGCCAACACCAAGGGACGGAAAGAGAGTGTGAGGGTCATCGGGGGGTCAATGGTTCAGGCAACACCTGATTTTAGAGGCACAAAGTGAACAGCTTCGAGGACTTGCCGCTCGAAACCGTGCTCTGTTTTGTGAATGACCACCAAGGCTTGGTGTCCAGCAGGGGTGATGGTGGGGGCGATCAAGCGCCCTCCTACGGCCAATTGGTCCAACCAAGTTGCGGGGACATCGTCGCCCCCAGCGGCCGAAATGATGGCCGCATAAGGCGCGCCTTTGGGATAGCCCAACATGCCGTCGCCAAAAATCAAATGCACATTGTGCAACCTGAAGGGCCGCAACAGCGTGCGTGCTTTTTCGTGCAAACCGCGCAAGCGTTCAATGCTGTAAACCTCGGTCGCGACATGGCTCAGCACTGCGGCTTGGTAGCCACACCCGGTACCGATTTCAAGCACACGCCCCAACTTACCCGGCACCCCTTGGCAAAGCAACTCGATCATGCGGGCCACCACATTGGGCTTAGAAATGGTTTGGCCCAAGCCGATCGGCAAACTGGTGTCTTCGTAGGCTTGGTTGACCAAGGCACTTTCCACAAACCGATGGCGCTCAACCAAGCCCATGGCATCGAGTACGCGGCTGTCTTGCACGCCCTGCTCGGCCAATTTGCGGACCATGCGCGCGCGCACAGCCCCTGAGTCCAAACCCAAGCCGGTCACAGGGGCCGGGGCACCCGCCGCGCCCGCTAAACCCGTGCCAGCCGATGCACCCGGCGCAGGCCCGCGCACACCGACCTTGGCGGCGGGACGAACAGGGGCAGTGCCGGCGGCTTTTTTGGCGGGGCCAGCGGCCCCCGTTTGTGACAGCTTGACAGGGAAACCGGGGCGTTGGCTCATAGCGCATCCTGTGCCGCTAAACGGGCCATTGTGTGCCTCCAATGGTCCAAGTGGTCATGCTCGGTCAGGTCGACTTGTAGAGGCGTCACCACCACATGGCCGTGACCGGCGGCATGAAAGTCGGTGCCTTCGCTGTCGTCCATGGCGGCCCCTGCGTTGCCAATCCAATACATGGTTTGGCCGCGTGGATCGACTTGGGTGATGACGGGCTCGGCTGCATGGCGGCGTCCTAAGCGGCAAATCTTGGCGGGCTTGATCTCTGACCGCGGGAGATTGGGAATGTTCACATTCAACAACCAAGGGCGCGACGCCACCAAGTCGCTGGCTTGCATTTGTTGCACCAGGGTCTTCACTTGCGCTGCGGCTGCATCCAAGTGCGCCCAGCCTTTGTCGATTTGGGAGACCGCCATCGCGGGAATGCCAAACAGATAACCTTCCATGGCCGCGCCAACAGTGCCCGAGTACAGCGTGTCATCTCCCATATTGGCGCCGTTGTTGATGCCCGAAATGACCAAATCAGGGCGATAACCGAGCAAGCCGGTCAAGGCGATGTGCACGCAATCGGCAGGCGTGCCATTGACGTAGCGAAATCCGTTGTCGGCACGGTGCACATACAGAGGCGTGTGCAGCGTCAGGGCGTTCGATTTGGCACTGTTGTTGTGTTCAGGCGCAACCACTTCCACATCCGCGATGGTTTTGAGCGCCTCGTAAAGGGCCACAATCCCTTCGGCGCGGAAGCCATCGTCATTGGAAATGAGAATTTTCATGTGGGTCCCTTGTCAATAACCCTGATTGTAGGCGGCGAGCCCGGCTTTCCGAGGGCCGTCAGGGGCTTTTGCTGAGGGCCAAATTTGGTCGCTCGGGGGACATGATCAGCCCCACACCTGTCCCTAAGATGCGAACCATTGAACCACCACCCCGCTTAGGAGAAAAAAAGATGCAAGCTTGGCTTTGCGAAAACCCGGTTGGCGTTGAAGCCCTCAGCTGGAAAGAGCTGCCCACCCCCACGCCGGGTGCCGGTCAAGTCCTGATTCAAATTCAAGCCGCCAGCCTGAATTTCCCCGACTTGTTGATTGTTCAAAACAAGTACCAAATGAAACCCGAGTTGCCCTTCGTCCCGGGCTCTGAATATGCTGGAGTGGTGCAGGCCGTGGGCGAAGGCGTGACCCACCTGAAGGTCGGGCAAAGCGTGGCCTGTTTATCGGGCACCGGCGGTTTTGGAAGCCACACTTTGGCCCCTGCCAAGTTGTGCATGCCTTTGCCTGCCGGCTTTTCTGCCGTCGATGGGGCCGCTTTCATCATGACCTATGCCACATCCCACCATGCGCTGATGGACCGTGCGGCCCTGAAAGCCGGGGAAACAGTGCTGGTCTTGGGCGCTGCCGGTGGGGTGGGCACAGCCGCGATTCAGATCGCCAAGGCGGCAGGGGCCAAAGTGATTGCGGCAGCCTCCACAGACGAAAAATGTGCCCTGTGCACCTCACTGGGCGCAGATGCCACCGTGAATTACGCGCGCGACAACTTAAGAGAGGCCCTCAAGGTGCTCACCGAAGGCCGTGGACCGGATGTGATTTACGACCCCGTAGGCGGCGATCTTGCAGAGCCGGCCTTTCGATCCATCGCTTGGCGCGGGAGATATTTGGTGGTCGGTTTTGCAGGCGGCCCCATCCCCGCTTTGCCCTTGAATTTGCCCTTGCTCAAAGGGGCCTCGTTGGTGGGCGTTTTCTGGGGCGATTTCGCCAAACGTGAACCGCAAGCCAACGCTGCCATGATGGGCGAGTTGGCCCAGATGTACAGCCACGGCAAGATCAAACCCGTGATCGACCGAACCCTGCCCATGAAAGACCTGAAAGAGGCCTACAGACTGATGGGGACACGCAGTGTGAAGGGCAAATTGGTCATGGTCAACTGACCACTGCAAGGTATGCCCCAAAAGAAAAGGAGACCCTAAAGTCTCCTTTTTTGATGGCTGCCGCGGCCAATGCCCGGAGGGCAAAACCGCTCATTAGCCCAAGGGCTTAACCGGCTGTCGCTTCTTCTGGCTCAGCGGGCTCTGAGCGTGATGCACGGCCCTCTTTTTTAGGATTGGGCGTGATGTCCAGCTGCACCTCGCTCTTGTCGTCAATGTCCACCGTGAGGCGGCCACCTTCGGTCAAGCGACCAAACAGCAATTCATCGGCCAAGGCCTTGCGAATGGTGTCTTGAATGAGTCGTTGCATGGGGCGAGCGCCCATGAGCGGATCAAACCCTTTCTTGCCGAGGAATTTGCGCAGCGCATCGGTGAAAGTGACTTCGACTTTTTTCTCACCCAACTGTTGCTCCAGTTGCAAGAGAAACTTGTCGACCACCCGCAAGATGATCTGCTCATCCAAGGGCTTGAAGCTGACCATCGCATCCAATCGGTTGCGGAACTCGGGGGTGAAGAGGCGTTTGATGTCGCCCATTTCGTCCCCGGCTTGCCGCGGATTGGTAAAGCCGATGGTGGCTTTGTTCATGGTTTCGGCACCGGCATTGGTGGTCATGATGATGATCACATTGCGGAAGTCGGCCTTGCGCCCGTTGTTGTCGGTCAAGGTGCCGTGGTCCATCACCTGCAACAGCACATTGAAAATGTCGGGGTGGGCTTTTTCGATTTCGTCCAACAACAGCACGCAATGCGGCTTCTTGGTGACGGCTTCGGTCAACAGACCCCCTTGGTCAAACCCCACATAGCCGGGAGGCGCACCAATCAAGCGGCTCACCGCATGGCGCTCCATGTACTCGGACATGTCGAAACGGATCAGCTCGATGCCCAAGATATAGGCCAATTGTTTCGCGGCCTCGGTCTTGCCCACGCCAGTCGGCCCAGAGAACAAGAACGACCCAATGGGCTTGTCTGTTTTGCCCAAACCCGAGCGCGCCATCTTGACCGCTGAGGCCAACACCTCGAGGGCTTTGTCTTGGCCAAAGACCACCGACTTGAGATCGCGCTCGATGGTTTGCAACTTGCTGCGGTCGTCGTTGGACACGTTGGCCGGCGGAATGCGGGCGATTTTGGCCACGATGTCTTCGATCTCGGTCTTGCCAATCGTCTTTTTGCGCTTAGAAGCCACCTGGATGCGTTGCGCGGCTCCGGCTTCGTCAATCACATCAATGGCCTTGTCGGGCAATTGGCGGTCGTTGATGAACTTGGCAGACAACTCGGCCGCCGCTTGCAAGGCTGCAATCGTGTACTTGACGCTATGGTGGTCTTCAAAACGGCTCTTCAAGCCCTTGAGAATGTCCACCGTCTCAGACACGGTGGGTTCGACCACATCCACCTTTTGAAAGCGACGCGACAAGGCCGCGTCTTTTTCAAAAATACCCCGGTATTCGGTGAACGTGGTGGCCCCAATGCACTTGAGCTGGCCGCTGGACAAGGCCGGCTTGAGCAAATTGGACGCATCCAAAGTGCCACCCGAGGCAGCGCCGGCACCGATCAAGGTGTGAATTTCGTCGATGAACAAAATGCCGTTGGGCTTGTCTTTCAGCGCCTTCAAAACGCCTTTGAGGCGCTGCTCAAAATCACCGCGGTACTTGGTTCCCGCCAACAAAGCGCCCATGTCGAGTGAGTACACCGTGGCTTCGGCCAAGATTTCAGGCACAGTGCCTTGCGTGATGCGCCAAGCCAAACCTTCGGCAATGGCGGTTTTGCCCACACCCGCCTCACCCACCAGCAAGGGGTTGTTTTTGCGGCGGCGGCACAAGATTTGAATGGTCCGTTCGACCTCGTATTCGCGGCCGATCAGGGGGTCAATCTTGCCCTCTTTGGCAGCTTGGTTGAGGTTGTTGGTGTACTGCTCCAGTGGCGAGGCTTTTTCGTTGCGCTCACCGCCGCTGCCGCCCTCTTCGTTTTCATGGCTGGCTGGATTTTCAGCCGATTTGGTCGCCTCAGGTGGGTCACTTTTTCGAATGCCGTGGGCAATGAAATTCACCACATCCAAGCGCGTGATGCCCTGCTGGTGCAAATAGTAGACGGCGTGGGAGTCTTTCTCGCCAAAAATGGCCACCAGCACATTGGCGCCGTTGACTTCTTTTTTGCCGCTGCCGGTCGATTGCACATGCATGATGGCCCGCTGAATGACCCGCTGGAAACCCAGTGTGGGCTGGGTGTCCACTTCTTCCGTACCGACCACTTGCGGCGTGTTGTCTTTGATGAAATTGCTCAATGCAGTTCGCAAATCGTCAATATTGGCAGCGCAGGCGCGCAACACTTCGGCCGCACTGGGGTTGTCCAGTAAGGCCAAAAGCAGGTGCTCCACGGTGATGAATTCGTGACGTTGCTGACGTGCCTCAACAAAGGCCATGTGCAAGCTGACTTCCAATTCTTGGGCAATCATGTGATTTCCTTTTTTGCCTTGCTGATAGATAAGAGGATGTGAGGGGCTTAGCCCCGCTATTCAAGAGGCTCACTGACACATTGCAAGGGATGCCCCGCTTGCTTGGCGGCATCCAACACTTGATCCACTTTGGTCGCCGCCACGTCACGGGTGTAAACCCCACAAACGCCTTTGCCGTCCAAATGGATCTTGAGCATGATTTGGGTCGCCGCTTCGCGGTCTTTGCTGAAAAACTCCTGAATCACCATCACCACGAATTCCATGGGGGTGTAGTCATCGTTCAACATCGCCACTTGGTACATCTGCGGCGGTTCAATTTTTTGGGTACGGCGCTCCAAGACCACCGAATCGCCACCATCGGGCACTCGGGGGGTCGCGGTCGGCAGCGTAGGGATAACGGGTTTTTTCGATGCCATGATTTCATTCTATCGACCCTTTCAAGCCCTTTTGGACCTGAGCCAGAAAAGACTTTCATCCTGCGGTCCAAAGCCGGTCTCCCCCCGGGAAAACCTCACATTGACAAATTTGATAACTGAGATTCACACTGGCACAAACGATAACGGAGACATCGTATGCCCAGTGGTACGGTCAAATGGTTCAACGATGCCAAAGGGTTTGGATTCATCCAACCTGACGGTGGCGGACCGGACGCTTTTGCGCACTTTTCGGCCATTGTGGCGGAGGGGTACAAAAGCTTGAAAGAGGGCGCGCGGGTGAGTTTTGAGCTGACTCAGGGCGCAAAAGGCCTGATGGCCGCCAACATTCGCGCAGAAAATGGCCCCTCCGAAGGTGCCCCTTCGCCTGCTCCACCCGACTCGGCAGATCCCCCCGCATCGGAGTCATGAAATCCAAGGCTTGAGGGGTTGGCCACGGCGTTTTGCTTCTTTTTGCGCTTATCCTCTGACCAGTTTTTAACTGGCAACCCCCTCACCCATGACTTTCCGTTCCGCGTTGACCTTCTTGACCCCACCATGGTTGCGCCGCATTCTGGCCTTGGCGCTGGCCGCATTGACCCTTTCGGTGGCCGCCCAGCCTTCGCCCCAGTTGCAACTGCCACGCACCAAGCTCACAGCGGGCATGCATGTGTTGGATGTGCAGCTGGCCCAAACCGCCGAGCAACGGCAAATTGGCTTGATGTGGCGCAAAGAAATGCCCCAGCACGAAGGCATGTTGTTTGTTTTTGAACAAGCGGCGACCCAGTGCTTTTGGATGCGCAACACCCTCATTCCCTTGTCTGCCGCCTTTCTGGCCGACGATGGCAGCATTGTGAACATTGCGGATATGAAACCGCAAAGTGACGACTCTCACTGCTCAGAAAAACCAGTCCGGTTTGTCTTAGAAATGAACCAAGGTTGGTTTGCCAAGCGCCAACTGAAAGCGGGCCATAAATTGGCTGGCAGCCTCTTTACGCGCTGAAAATTGGGCTTAGATTGGGCCTAGAGTGGGCCCAGACTGGGATTTGCCTGAGCTAAGTCAGGCCTTAGACAAGGCTTACACGCCCCAAACCACGTCGGACTCTTCACTCAATGACCGTTTGAGCAGGTTGAGCATGGGGGCAGCGCGCTGCGACAAGTTCACGGGGCTTGGCAGCGCTGGCTCATCGTCTTGCGCTTCGGGGGAAGCGGCCAACTTTTCAGCGCGTTCTCGCCTTTCGGCCACATCCAGAGCCACGGCTCGCTCTAAAGCCTGAATGGCCTGGGGCAATGCATGCACTTGCAAAATCCCTTTGGCCGGGTCGTCGCCGAGCATGATGTTGAGCAATTTCCGAGCGTCGGCCTCGAGCATGATCAGATCACTGGCAGCCTGGGACTTGAATTTGAACAACATGCTGATTTCCATTCAAAAAAAATTCCAAGATCCAAGATCCAAGATCCAAGATCCAAGATCCAAGACCGGACGAAAATCAGGCGTCCTCCGGCTCTCCCTGAATCAGGTTCTTGAGTTTATGGCTCGCATGGAAAGTGGCGACACGACGTGCGTCAATAGGAATCAATTCTCCCGTGCGCGGATTGCGTCCAGGGCGTGCCGCTTTGGTACGGATCTGAAAATTTCCAAAGCCAGAAATTTTCACATCATCACCCGCAATCAAACTGTCCACCATCAGGTCAAAAAAGGCATCGACCATGTCCTTGGACTCACGCTTGTTCAAACCAATTTGCTCAAACAGCAAATCGGCCAAGTGGGCCTTGGTCAGCGCCGGAGTTTCGAGGGTTTCAAAGCTGATTTGCATAAGCACCTCAAGTGCGCAAGCGCGCCGACAGTTGCTGGCTCAATTGGGCCAACACCACGTTCATGGTCGTCTCAATTTGGGCTTCGGTCAAGGTGGCTTCGTCACTGTGCAAGGTCAAGCGCACGGCCAAGCTTTTCTCGCCGAAAGCCAGACTTCCAGCCGCTTCTGCCTTGGGACGGTAGATGTCAAACAACACAGCTTCACGCAGCAAGCCTTGTGTGGGCGCCGCATGGATGGCCTGCATCAATTGCGCGTGGCTCACCTGTTCTTGGACAATGACCGCGATGTCCCGCTCAACCGATTGGTGCTTGGCCACCCCTCGGGCCACCGGCAAGGGTCGGTGAAGGACAGCGTCCAGCGACAACTCGAACACCACCGGCGCACTGCTGAGCTCCCATGACTGACGCCAGCGGGGATGCAACTCGCCGACAAAGCCGATGGGCTTGCCATCCATCAGCACTTGCGCCGAGCGACCGGGGTGCAAGGCGGGGTGTTCGGCCGCCACAAACTCGGCCTTGCGAGGGGCCAATAATTTTTCAACGTCGGCTTTGACGTCAAAAAAGTCGACCAAGCGCGCCTTGCCTTGCCAACCCAAGGGCTCGATCGGCCCCCAGGCCATGCCCGCCACCCGCATGGGCTGGTCAAAACCGGCCACGGTGGTGTCGGTGCTTTCCACAGCCGGGTTGCGCAAAAAGACCCTGCCCAATTCAAAGACCCGCACGCGATCGGCTTTGCGGTCGGCATTGAATTGAACCACCTGCAACAGCGAGCCGATCAAGCTGGAACGCATGACACTCATCTGGCTGGCGATCGGGTTGAGCAAGCGGATGGGATCGGCATTTCCCGCCAAATCACGCTCCCAGCTTTCTTCGACAAAGCTGTAGTTGATGGTTTCTTGATAACCCAATGCGGCGATGGCACGGCGCACTGTGGCGGGGCTGCGTTCAGATTCTGGGCGAACTTTGGCCGTGATCGGTGCCAGCGGAGGGTTGGTAGGCAAGTTGTTGTAGCCCACCATGCGCGCGACTTCTTCGATCAGGTCTTCTTCGATTTGCAAATCAAACCGGAAGCTGGGAGGGGTCACCGTGACCGTGCCCTCACCCTCAGAGACCTGCAGACCCAAAGCACGCAATGCCTGGGCGCACTGTTCTTGGCTGACAGGCATGCCCATGATTTTGGCCGCACGGGCCACCCGCAGAGTGACCGGCTTGATGGCGGGCACATTCAGCGTCTGGTCGTCCAGAGGGCCGACTTGGGTCGCCGGTGTGCCGCAAATGTCTAACACCAATTGGGTGATGCGTTCGATGTGCTCCAACGTGAGTTGGGGGTCGACTCCGCGCTCGAAGCGGTGACCGGCGTCGGTCGAGAAATTGAATCGACGAGAACGTCCGGCGATCGCATTGGGCCACCAGAATGCGGCCTCGATGTAAATGTTTTGGGTGCTGTCGGAAACCGCCGTGGCGTCTCCGCCCATGATGCCGGCCAGTGATTCCACTTGCACGTCATCGGCGATGACCCCCACTTGCTCGTCCACCGTCACGGTGTTGCCATTCAGCAGCTTGAGAGATTCTCCGGCTTGGCCCCAACGCACTTGCAAACCGCCTTTGATTTTGTCGAGGTCAAAAATGTGCGAGGGTCGGCCCAGTTCAAACATCACGTAGTTTGAAATATCCACCAAGGGGCTCACACTGCGCTGACCGCATCGGGCCAGTCTGTCGACCATCCATTGCGGGGTGGCAACTTGGGTGTTCACGCCCTTGACGACGCGACCGCTGAAGCGGCCACACAAATCAGGGGCTTGAATGTGCACGCCCAATTTGTCACCGATGTGCGGCGCCACCACAGGAAACTGCGGGGTCTTGAGCGGTGCCCCGGTCAAGGCGGACACCTCACGCGCAATGCCATACACGCTCAAGCAATGCGCCAAATTGGGCGTCAGCTTGAGGGTCATGAGGGTGTCGTCCAAATTCAGATACTGGCGAATATCTTGGCCCAGAGGGGCATCCATGGCCAACTCGAGCAAGCCGCCATGGTCATCGGCAATTTGTAATTCTTTCGCCGAGCACAACATGCCTTGGCTTTCAACGCCCCGCAACTTGCCGACTTTGATGACAAAAGGTTGGCCATCTTCACCAGGTGGCAACTCGGCACCCACCAAAGCGCAAGGCACCCGAATACCCACGCGGGCGTTCGGTGCGCCACACACGATGTTGAGCAAGCTGCCTTGCCCCACATCGACTTGGCAAACCCGCAGGCGGTCGGCATTGGGGTGTTGCTCAGCGGCCTTGATTTCACCCACCACAATTTTGCTGAAGGGGGGCGCAACCGGCTCCAGCTCCTCGACCTCCAGACCCGCCATGGTCAACGTGTCGGCCAGTTGTTGGGTCGTCAAATTCGGGTTGCAAAATTCGCGCAACCAAGATTCAGGAAATTGCATACGCAGGGCTCACTTCGTTGTTCTGAAAGGCACCCAGCCCTTCAGTGACATTCTTAAATTACTGGAACTGGCTCAAGAAACGGACATCGCCATCAAAGAACAGGCGCAAGTCGTTCACGCCATACCGCAGCATGGTGAAGCGGTCCATGCCCATGCCGAAGGCAAAGCCAATGAATCGCTCGGGATCCAAGCCCATATTGCGCACCACGTGGGGATGCACTTGGCCTGAGCCGCCGACCTCCAGCCAACGACCCGCCAAAGGGCCGCTTTGGAATTGGATGTCAATCTCTGCACTGGGCTCAGTAAATGGGAAAAAGCTGGGACGGAAGCGCAGCACCAAATCATGGCTTTCAAAGAAAGTGCGGCAGAAATCGGTGACCACCACTTTGAGATCTTTGAAGCTGACGTTTTCACCAATCCACAGGCCTTCGCACTGGTGGAACATGGGCGAATGGGTGGCATCGCTGTCCACGCGGTAGGTCCGTCCCGGGGCAATCACGCGAATCTCAGGCATGGCCTGGCCTGCATCCAACAGGGCTTGGTAGCGCTTGACGTGCTGCACCGCATGGCGAATTTGCATCGGGCTGGTGTGCGTGCGCAGCAAATGTCCGCCTTCCACATAGAAGGTGTCGTGCATAGAGCGCGCAGGATGGTCTTCGGGCGTGTTGAGCGCCGTGAAGTTGAACCAATCGGTTTCGATTTCTGGGCCCTGCGCCACTTCAAAGCCCATCGAGCCAAAAATCTGCTCGACCCGCTCCAATGTCAGTGAGACCGGGTGCAAGCCGCCCAAATTGGCACTGCGTCCAGGCAGCGTGACGTCCAAGGCCTCGGCCTTGAGTTGGGCTTGCAACTCCGCATCGGCCAAGGCTTGGCGGCGTTCATTCAAGGCCGCTTCGATCGCCTGCTTGGCCATGTTGATGGCAGCACCGCGGGTTTTTTTGTCTTCCACACTCAGCGCGGCCATGCCCTTCATCATCTCGGTGATGCGCCCTGCTTTGCCCAAATAAAGGGCCTTGGCGTTCTCGAGGTCGGCAGGTGTCAGTGCCTGCGCAAAACTCTGGCGTGCGGAATCAACCAGGGTGTCCAGCTCGTTCATGGTGTGAAATGGGTGAGGTTCAAAATAAAAAAGGGATTGAAGCTGTTGCGAGCCTCAATCCCTTTGATCGAGTGCGCGGCATGGCCCCAAGGGACCACACCACTCATGATCTCAAGCTGCGGCCAATTTGGCTTTGACTTGGTTCACGATGCCAGCAAAAGCGGCCTTGTCGTGCACAGCGATATCCGCCAGCATCTTACGGTCGATTTCGATGGCCGCCTTCTTCAGTCCGTTGGCGAACTGGCTGTAGGTCAGACCGCATTCACGCGCAGCGGCGTTGATACGGGCAATC
>JACCDI010828938.1_pt1 | contig 22839 bp, 28 predicted proteins | sample 7442791 | NCBI WGS metagenome assembly JACCDI01 (sample SAMN15323434, study PRJNA562643) | freshwater metagenome | isolation source: river surface water | place: USA:Blue River Watershed | collected 2017-08-15
GGCCAACCATTCTCTTCTAGATATTTATCTATGTCTCTTGGTAGTTTATCAAGCTCATGTACATGCAAGTATGAGTGTTCATTAACTGTAACACTCACAGCAAATAACATACCAACCTCCAATTGTGAAGGTTGATATGATTTATAGATTAATTTAGTTGGTTGATACATCGCTTTCTAGTTCTGCTAGTTCATTTCTAAGTCTTCGAATCTCATAAATGCGTCTTTCTTCACGTTCTCCATCTAGCTTGGCAATAAAGGTAATAATATCTTCCTTACTACGCAATATTATCTCATCTAGTTCTTCATCAGATATAGTATCTTCAATGATTACATGATTTCTCTCATAGTCATTATCTTTATACATATTGACATCAAGATATCTTGTGCCTTGTAAGAATGATACAGAATGAAACGTTGACGTTGATTTTGAGCTACGAGGTACATTTACACGTATCCATGTTGATACATAGATTGTTTCATCACTTAATTTGTTTACGTGAATTGTTTCTCTTACTTGCTTTGCTAGTTTTACTAGCTCTTCTAATTGACTTCTCATGTCATTAATATTTAAAGTGTGAAAAAATAAAAGAGCTCAAGGACATAGTCCAAGAGCTCTCTGCAATACATTGTTTCTAACCCAAGTATCCTAACGCCACAAGATCTAATACATTAGCCTGTATAATAACAAAGCCTCCAACCACACCAATATAGATGTGATCATGCTTTGCTATTGACACAAACGTGTAATAGTCAGTTGATGGTAGTTTAATCCTTTTCATGACAATGAATTTAGATGGTGAATAATGTATAACTATTTAGGCAAATTCATTCTTTCGTACTCTGATCTTGCTAGTGCAATACATGCAAGAGCTAATAATGCTGAATAGATGGCAAGATCATGATGTGGAAATGTCAGCATCCACAACGCATTACCAAATGCTAGCACTCCCACTAGCATTGGTATGATGTAATCTAATTTCTGCATAATGCTATATATTTACGAAGCATTGTATGTTGTATCAAGATAATCAAGAACATGACTAGTATCACCAATGGTAATACTATCATGAACACCACAAAGTTTACTTCTCTATAGCTCAAGCCTGTTGCATGAGCTAAGTCCATCAACCACATGACACATAGATCATATGAGATGTCTACAATAATATTGATTGCTTTTTCCATTTATGTAATGATTAAAATACCTTCGTATCAAAATACTCTTCATGATACATATAATACTCACGAGCTGGGAATATACTCATCCACCAACCAAACAATAGACTATACATCATGGACCAGTTACCACTGCGTAATATGTCTACATAACTAGTGTCACTAAACACTAGACCAACAAGCGACATCATCATATAGATGATAACAAATGACATCAAATAGATGCCCAACAAAGCAATTGACTTCATACTAATAAATATTTAAGGGTTAAAGAATAGTAGTCAGGACAGGATTCGAACCTGTAATAAGCTTTATCATAAAGAGTGCCATTAGCTGTTATCTCAACCTTGGAGGGTGCTGCGTTTACCATTTCGCCACCTGACTATAAATGAGCAGTTTCAATTCATGCTCGGGAATAATAGTTTTAACAAGCCAGTTCTATCAACTGTGCACAATAATATATATGCCTTCTTAGGTGATATTAGCGTCCCAAACCTACATATAAGGGACAGTGTGTTCTTCATCTTGATTCTTCAGGCTTTGAATCCAAGACTACTCATTCATAATAAAAGAGATAATGTGAATAAATATATCCCCTCTGCATTCAATTGTAGATGTTGATGTATTATTGTTCCTTGAACATAACATTGACCAACCAGGAACGCTAGATGTTCATAAATACTATCACGTTAATAGTAGCTACTGGATTCTCTACAATTGTCATCCCTTGGGAAGATGAAATGATGCATTAAATAACCTAGATGTATATATCTAGGATTACAAGACTTTGCTCAGAGTGCTTGTTATACTGTTCACCACGTATGGCTTATTGTTAAAACGACCATGATATACCATTTGCTTACCAAGCGTGGTCTACATTTCATCAATGTGGTAAGTATTGATGTCTCATACCACGTGCACACAGTATGAGCTATTAAATTACATTAATATCATTTGATCCATAGATGTGATGAACTCATAACCATTAGCATCAATAGTTATAAGTCCATCATCACCAATAGATATAATATGACAGAATACGCAATGTTCTAAGTTAAAGAATCCTAACATGTCTTATTGATTAGAATGGAAGAACAGAAATATCACAGTCATCTAACACTTCATAACTATCTACATGCTCTGGATCATAACCACGTAGTAGTATGTCTGAATATGTAGGATAGAAATCGAATGACTCTGTAACAGTTTTACCTGAATGCATGTATAATAGTGCTGTATACATAATGTGTTAATAGTTAAAAGGTGAAAGGTAAAAAGGGAGAACAAGTCTCCCTATGAAAACATATGTATTTTGACATACTTATCTTCTGTCTTATATACAACCCAATAACAACCAGTGTTATGATCTCTTCTAGTCTGATTAATAAACTCTTTATCATCAGATAATTCACACCATTGATCAATTGTTATTTCTTCTGCTATTTCTAATAGATTCATGTCTTTATTGTTTATAATGAATAAATGCTGTGTTCAACTTAAAAGGAACAAGATAAATCTTATTACACTTATACTTATTGAAAGTCTTTGCCCATGTATCATTAGTGTGAATAGTTGTTGTATTAGGAAATGATACATGTATATTCTCTCTACTATAGAAGTGAAGATTATTGTTTTGGATTAGATAAGTCATAAGTTTATTATTATGTATGTAGAAACTTTGTTATGTTATTGCTATATATCTTTATTGAATGACCAAAATGATGACAACGTAAATTGCATACAATATGTGTTGACTGATTACACTGCCACTCATTTATATTCACATACATAAAGGTAGAATGCGTGAGATCCCCCACCATCCCACCCTTATATACATAGAAAAAAGGGGCAAAGCCCCTTTTTCTTAGCCTAATGCAATCATGCCCTCAGGAGAGAAGATTGATTCAGGAGTGAACGTCTTCAACTTGATGTCCTTAACAGCGATAGCTGTTGGGGCAGCAGTTGGAGCGTGGATGAAAACTCGCTCTTCACCATCTTCATTAACGCTCGCAACGAGCTTGAAGCCAATGATGTGAGCAAGGTCAACCTTACCAGCACGAACTAAGTCACTCAAAGGACCAGAGCAATTAATAAAGTAATTGTCTGCACCCTTTTGAATGCGAACTGAGACCTTCTTGTCAAGGTCCTTCAAGTTCTTAGCTGACGCGAAAGAGATTAATCCTTCTGGTCCAGCGAATTCAGCAACAGTTTGGTGCTCTACGAAAGAGCCTGTAGAAGTGGAGGTGTAAGCTTGTAATTGTAACATGGTATTATGAATTTAGATTATGCGACTACGAGCATGGGGGCTAGCCCCAACCCAGCCAAGCATAGGAGGGGTCAGCATTGGAAGTAAGCTCCCCTCTCATGGACACGACCAGGGTGGCCCCTCTGAAAATTTTTGGTAAAGTTTTTGTAGTGTGGAATTTTCTTGCCAACTTTGGGGGGGGTAGGGGGGGCAGTGTACACTTCCTACATATATATCATGATACTAATAGAGATAAATAGTTTCAATAGTTTTAGCTTAGGTTTGTCTTATAGAGGAAGATCTTTGTCAAACTACACGATGAAAAGATTGGATGTAAGTCTATTGTTATTCACTGTTTCATTTGTTTTTACGAAATATAATGCATAATATAGCAATGGATTTTTCTATACACTTTGTAGTGTCGTAGATAATACATACATTTGTTGCAAACTAAATATGGAAAAGACTGATAAGAAGATAATCGTCCAGAAGTTTCTACGTAAAGTGGAGGATGATTATGCTATGGCTGAGAAATACTATAGTATGCTCTCTACGATTAATGATTTGTCGTTAACAAAAAGAGAGGTGCAACTGGTGGCGTTTACAGCTATTCGAGGAAACATTTCTTATTCAAGTATAAGGGAAGACTTCTGTAAAAGGTACAATTCTACGAGTCCCACGATAAATAACATTATCTCTAAGCTAAAGAAGATAGGTGTGTTTGTGAAAGATGGCTCTAAGATAAAGGTTAACCCTGTCATCATTCTGCCATTCTCTAACAACATAACGCTTGAGCTAAAGATAGAGCATAATGAATAAACCTGCTTCAATGTCTGATAAAGATTACCTCATCAGAACGTTAGCTGTAAAGCTAGCTCTCAATGAGAAGATGATTGATCTGGTTGTTACACACCAGTTTCAGAGTGCATACGAAGCTATGTACACTAATCAATCTGTAGAAATATCAGGATTTGGCAAGTTCTTGTTTAACAGTAATAAGTCAGACAAAAAGATGGCTAGATTGCTTGAAAAACAGGTAAGTATTCAGAGTGTTCTAGATGATGTTGAAACTACAGACCTTGAGAAGAAGAGAGCAAGAGTCGTGTTAGGTAAATTAAAGGATCAGATAAAGCTATTAAAACCAACAATAGACAATGATAAACTTTAGAGAGATTATTGAAGGGTATAGGAACCTAGTTATTCCTCCTTCACACATGAAGAAAACGATTGAGCTTATTGCTGCAGAGAGAATGAGCCTTTGTGATGAATGTCCATTCCATTCGAAAAACCACGATACACCATTGCGTCCTGATGACCATTGTACAGATTGTGGATGTATGCTAAAAGCTAAAGTTGCATGTTTGTCATGTGCATGTCCACAAGGTAAGTGGACACCTGTAATGGCAAACAGTGACGAAGAAGAACGAATTAAAAAAGAAACAGGATTCAATGTCAATAATTAAGAAAGTTCCTATAGAAGAGTTATTATACGTTCTTGAAGATCTGTACGAAAGAGGTGTGGATTATGTAGACATAATTCCCTCTTTTGAGGATAACAAGTTAAACTTAATCTATTCTGTAGAATACCTTAATGAAGAGGCACTTGAACACCTAACAGAAGAAGGAAAAGAGTTCCTTGAACAATCATCGAAACAAGGGGAGGATATTAAGATAGGAGGAAATCTCTCTGATGAAGATCTAAACCAGTTAATATGAAACCAAACACTCCCTACGAACAGATTCTTGGAATCTTTGTAGAATTAAAACAAGGCTTTCCTAGCTATAATTTAGGAAGGCATTTAGAAACAGCTCTAGATGGCTATAAAGACCTCTGGGGAATGACAGATAAAGAGTTGCTCTACGCACTCAAAAAGTACAAGGCACAATTAACCCTCGACGTGCCACATCCAGACGAATCAGAACTCGCTAAGATAATCAATGATGGTATGCATCTAGATACAATCTTACAAGAGGACGAAGAAGACGAATAATCATGGCAGCAATTAAGAAAACTACATATATTAACACTGAGCTCGAATGGGCAGAGCAACAATTAGCTTCTTGGAAGCAATATGTTGATGCTAATCCTATGCATGAGCTTAAAGATAGGATTGAATGGAAACCTACAGGTAAAGGTGGACTTCTTCCTATGGTGATTGCTTCTATTGAAGCACAAGGTAAATTCATCCAAGAAACTATGAAGAACTATCTAGCTTTACTAGAGGTTGTTGACAAGCTACGTGAGAAGGAAGAAGCTAAGGTGGAAGTTAGAGGTAAAGGTGACTTGAGCTCTAAGGCTGAGAAATGGTTAAAGGGACGTAATGGAACTGCTTAAGATAGACTATAAAGATTGGTTAATGAACCAGAAGCGTGTACCTCTACCAGATAGTGTAGAGTATGACGACTTCTATGCCTTCCATGAAGAGCTGTGTAAAAATGGCTGTATGATGGGAGATACGTACATTAACCCATTCTTATATTGGCATCTTAATGCATGGCATACAGAAGTGGACGTTATAGACGAATATGGACGTATTGCACAGAAATACACCAATCCATCGCTACGTGATAACGAATGGGTGGTATCAACAGAGATTGACAGAGCACAAAAAGAACGTAAAGGACTAGTTATTCTAGGAATCAGACGTTTTGCTAAGTCAGTTATTGAGGCATCTTATGTTTCCCATGGGGCAACTTTTGATGAGAACTCACAGAACATTATTGCAGGTTTGAATGCAGCTGATATTAAGCTGATTACAGATAAAATTGACAAGGGGCTTAACTTCCTCCCAGAAGCCTGGAAATGGCAACGTGTAGAGGATAACTGGAAGAACCAGGTCACATTAGGTATAAAGACAAAATCTGGTGAGCGTATTCCCTTCTCACAGATCTTGATACGTAACTTAGATGAGGGAAATAATGAAGAAGCAATTGCAGGTACAAAGCCTAGAAGATTAATTATAGATGAGATTGGTAAAGGTAGTTTCTTACGAGGTTTTCAAGCAGCTGTGCCTGGTTTCACAACACCCTTTGGTTGGGGCTGCTCACCAATTCTTACTGGCACTGGTGGGGATATGAAGAAATTCATGGACGCTAAGTCCTTGATGTTTGATGTAGGCAACTATAACTTCTTAGAGTACAATAATTCAAAAGATGAACAGCGTATACATGGCTTATTCATCTCACATAAGTTCAGGATGGAGGCTAAACATGAGTCTTCTCTTGGTGCATATCTAGAGCTACCTAAGGATAGTGATCTACATAATGTAAAGATGCTAGTTTCTGATGAAGAACTAGCTACACAAATAACCAACGAAACTTTAGAAAGGCTTAAAAAAGCTGGAGATAGATTAGCTTACCTGAAAGAAAAGATGTACTACCCAATGGAGGTAGATGATATCTTCTTGAACGAAGACTCAAACATTTTTGATATTGAAGGAGCTAAGCGTCAGAAAAACAGGCTGTTACAGAATGAACGCACTGGTACTCCTGTTGTGTTATATGATGATGGTGATGGAATAAAGCATGAGTTTACAGACAAAATGCCTATTTCTAACTTCCCTCTCAAGAACACAGATAGAAAGGATGCTCCTATAGTTATATACGAGTTTCCAATTGAGGCACCACCTTATGGACTATATGTAGCAGGAGTTGACCCCTATCGTCAAGGTAAAGCTGCGTATTCGACATCATTAGGTGCTGTATACATATATAAGAGAATGCATGCCATAGCTGGTGAGAAATATCAAGATATGTTCGTAGCTTCGTATGTTGCTCGTCCAGATAAGAAAGAAACCTGGGAAGAACAGGCTAGACTTCTCATCAAATACTACAATGCTAGAACATTGTGCGAGAATGATGAGATTTCCTTTATAGATTACATGATCTCTAAGAATGATGCACATTACTTGGAGAAACAACCAGATTGGTTGAAAGAGATTGTACCTAACACTACAGTGAGACGTGACTATGGTATACATAGATCATCTGAAAAGATTAGAGATTTCCTACATGGATGTCTTAAGAAGTATACAGAAGAGTCATTACTTGTAGAGAAAGATGAGAATGGGGAGATAACTAAGGAAGTAAAAGGTATGGTAAAGATATTTGATCCACTCCTTTTAGAAGAGATGATTCAGTATAATGAAGATGGTAACTTTGATAGAATCATTGCAGCTGAATTAGCCATTGGATTAGCTATGAAAATGGATCCAATGATGGGTAAAATTGGAGGAAGTGGGGATGCTAGGGTAAAAGCTATGCATTCTCCTAATAAGCAAAATAGATTATTTGGAGAGTCTCGTGGACTTTTCAACAATAGACCTAAACAAAAACTGTTTACATAATGGCAATTATTAGATATACCAAAGATGCAACCATTAGGTACGCCTACCTAAACATCTTTCCTGATCAGTTCAAGACTGAGAAGGAGAAAATGGATGAGAGTTGGATCAAGAACACCATGGACTATTTTGCAAATAAGTCCTATGCTGAGTATGTAAAGAATAGAGATACGTTTGTTAAGAACTATGACTTGGTAAAAGGTATCCTTCGTATGGAGGATTTCTATCAGGAGCCACAAGTGAAGAGCTTCACAGATATGCTTACAGCTGATTTAGCTTTACCAGCATACGTTAAAATGTATTCTATTATCACAACACCTCTAAACGAGCTTGTAGGTGAGATTTCTAAGCGTCCTGATGCATTTAGAGTTAAGGCATTTGATGATGATTCTAAGGCAGAAGAGCTAGAATACAAGACTGGAATATTACAAGAGTTTGTAATTAATCAAGTTAAGAGTAAGCTTATAGAGAAAGCACAAGCACAAGGGCAAGAGATTGAGGACGAGGAGTTACAACAGATGACAATGCAAGAGGTTCAAGATGAACTTGATTCATATACATCTATTGCAGAGAAGTGGGCTAACCATGTACTTACATCACATAAAGCAGACTTTGTTCTTAAGGAAAAGAGTGAAGATGCATTTAGAGATATGCTTATCTCTGCTCGTGAGTTCTATCACATCTATGAGGACAACTCTAAGCTTGGATTTAACATTGAGGTAGCTAACCCTAAGAACACTTGGTTCTTGTCTACTCCAGATCGTAAATACATATCAGATCCAACAGGACGTGCTCAAGGTGCGTATGCTGCTGGTACTGTACAAGTTATGGAGCTCTCTGAAATCATTGAGAGTATTCCTGATCTTACTAAAGATGAGATTGACCACTTACGTTCATCTCTACAAGACTATGGTTTGATTAACGTTCGTGAGTCTAACCTTGGTAATCCTAACGCTGGTGATGGTATTGACTCTGTACAATACGATACGTACGATCCTCTTGTCCTTCAGACACGTATGATCATCGAATCAGAGATGAAGGATAATGATGATGGATTGAAGGACTTCTTAGGACTTACATCCAATGTGTCGTCATTTGGATACAAGTATGTAGTTGTACGTGCGTATTGGATCTCTAAGAAGAAGATTGGTAAGGTTATCTATCTAGATGAGTTAGGTAATGAGCAATCTATGCTTGTTGATGAGAACTATAAGAAAGGAACAATTCCTACAGAACAATCATTAGAATGGGGATGGATTAACCAATGGTATCAAGGTGTAAAGATTGGACCAGATATCTATCACATCAAACCATTCAAGTTATTAAACTACTGCCCTATCATTGGTGTAGTACATGAGATTAAGAATACAGAGGCTAAATCTCTTGTAGACTTAATGAAACCATTCCAGGTTCTTTACAACGTTTGTATGAATCAATTGTACAAACTATTAGAGAAAGAAGTTGGTAAGGTGTATCTTACGTCAATCAGACATATACCTATTCCCAAAGATGGTGATGCTCAAGATGCATTGGATATCTGGGAGATGGAGGCACGTAATCGTGGTGTAATGTTTATTGATGACAGCCCAGAGAACTTAAAGTCTCCAAGCTCATTCAATCAGTTTAGAGACATTGACCTTACACGTACGCAGGAGATTCAATCTAGATATACACTAGCTCAACAACTTAAGAATGAGTGTTGGGAACTTGTTGGTATGTCTAAGCAACGTTTAGGTTCTATTTCAGCATCTGAAACAGCTACAGGTACTAACACTGCCATCACACAATCTTACTCACAAACAGAGCCATTATTCGTGGCACATGAGTATGTATTAGGTCAATTGTATCAAGCTATCATTGATGCTTCTTTATATATTGAATCTAGAAAGCCTCAATCAACTATCTCATACATTACATCAGAAGGCGAATCTGCATTTGTAGAAGTTAATGGAACAGATCTTAAGTTTAGAGATCTTAAAGTATTCTTAACTAATCGTCCAGAAGATCAGAAGATGTTCAACGAGATTCGTGGATTGTCTCAAGCTGTTCTACAGAATGGTGGAAGCTTACATGACATCATTGAGCTATACAGCACTAACTCTGTACGTCAGATGAAGAAGGTGTTCAAGACATTGAAAGAGCGTCAAGAGCAACTGCAGAATCAAGAGATGCAACAGAAGCAACAAGCATTGGAGCAACAACAACAACAGTCTGAAGCTGCATTGCAACAAGCTCAACAACAATACGAGTCTAAGATTGCTAATGATAACTACCAAGCAGAGCTAGATCGCATCAATAAGAAAGAGATTGCATTGATCGCAGCTGAATCTAAGAGTGGGCCACTATCTGATGTAGACGTTAGTGGCACTCCAGATGTCTTAGAAATAAACAAACTAAATGCAGAAGAGACTAGAGCTAATAGAGACTACGAAGCTCAACTAGAAGAGATTCGTGGAAGAGATAGACAGCACTACGATAAGATGCAAATAGAGCGTGAAAAAATGCAAGTAGATCTTAAAAATCAAGATAATGACTTGAAGATTGCAAAGATCAACGCAAGTAACAGAGCGAAAAAAGCTAAGTAATTCTAACCTTTTTGGTTAGAGTAAAAAACATTAATGCTATATTATCCAAAATATTCAGCGTTTTGAGCTCTTTTCTATTTGTTATTAATTTAATGTAACATATTTTTATATCGAAAAACCAATTCAAAAAAAGAACTACGTATGGCCAATGACTTAGAAAACCCAGGATTTGGGAACTTCAGCATTCAGGATACCATGGAAATGGGTATGGGAAACGCAGAGCTAATAAATGATTTATTAAGCCCTGACACTGCTTCAGCTAATCCTGATGACATTAAAGACATCAAAGCTGAAGATCCAGCACCTGCTGCCCCAGCAAAAGCTCCTAAAGCTCCTGCTACTAAAGCTAGCAGTGATGATACAGAAGAAGCAGAAGAGAAAGAAGATTCTTCTAAAAACATTCAAAGTTTCCTATTTGGAAATGATGATGAGGAAGAAGAGGAAGAAGAAGCTCCAAAGAAGACAAAAGCTCCAGAAGCTCCAGAAGCATCTCAAGATGCTGATGAAGATGAAGACGATGGTGCTCCTAATCCTTTTGCTGCATTCTCCAAAGATCTTTTCAAACTAGGAGCATTTAGTAAAGACGAAGATGAGGATGATATCCAAATCAATACAGCAGAAGAGTTCTTAGAACGCTTTGAGGCTGAGAAGAAGAAAGGTGCTGCTGAGGTTGTAGAGAACTTTATTGGACGTTTTGGTGAAGATTATCAAAACGCATTCAATGCAATCTTTGTAAATGGTGTAGATCCTAAGGAATATTTTGGCACATACAACGCTATTGAGAGCTTCTCTGAAATGGACTTATCAGATAAGAACAACCAGATAGCAATCATTAAACAAGCTTTAGCAGATCAAGGTTTTGATCCTGAAGATATAACAACAGAAGTCGAGAGACTTGATAGTTATGGTGACTTAGAGAGCGTAGCTGCTAAACATCATAAAGTGTTGGTTAAAAAAGAAGCTGTAAAGCTTCAAAAGCTGGAACAAGAGAAAGCTGCCCAATTACAACAACAAATGGCTTACAAGCAACAATATTCAAACAATGTCACTTCGATATTGCAAGATAAGCTTAAAGCAAAGGAGTTTGATGGCATCCCTCTTAATCCAAAGTTGGCAACTGAACTACAAGATTTTTTAATTACAGAAAAGTGGAAAACAAATTCTGGTGAGAACTTAACAGACTTTGATCGCACTATTCTGGAACTTAAGCGTCCTGAGAACCATGAGATGAAGGTTAAGGTTGCTCTACTTCTAAAGATATTAGAAAAAGATCCAACACTATCCACCATACAAAAGGCAGGAGTAACCAAAAAGACAAATGACTTATTTGGTGAAGTATCAAGACAAGCTAGCAAGAGTTCAGTAAAATCTAGTAAATCAGATAAGCCTTCATCATGGTGGAGTAATTAATAACTTTAAATTAAACATAAACAAAAATGGCAATTCAAACTATCCCAGGTTTAACTGGATTTACCTACGCTCGCGTTGCGTCAATGGACAAACGTGCAGTTGGTAAGTTGACAGATTCTAACCACTTGGAAAGCTTTCACTCAACTGAGCCTGCAGACTATGATAAGAAGATTATCTCTCTGTACACTCAGAGCTCATTGTACAGCAATGACTTCTTGGACATGATCAACAAGTCAACGCCTTACTACATTGACAACAATAGTGATGCTTGGAAGTGGCAGGTAGCTGTACCTTACAAATTCCCTAAAATTATTGACATCCCTGATTCAACTTTAGCGTTGGACAAACCAGGTATCGATGGTCAAGAATTTCAAGTTATCATTGACACTAACGAATTCTCTAAGAACGCTATCGTTTCTGTAGGTACTCGTCAGTATGGTCCACGTTGGTATGCGATCAAAGATCCTCAACCATGGAACATGGGTTACTTGTACACATTTACATTGGTAACTGACAACCCTCAGGTTGATTTCGTTTCTCCAGTGTTCTTGCAAACAGGTTTAGAATTAGAATTGGTTGACGCTGCAATTGGCGAGTTTGACCAAGATTTATTAGGATTGCCACGTTTAGGTGAGCAAATCACTATGTTTGAATCATTAGGTTCTGCATATGGATATGAGCACAAGATTACTGAATGGGCTGATGATAAGATGATGCGTGATGCTTCAGGTAATCCTTTGGATATCTTGGTATATGCTCCACAACGTCGTAACCAACTTCCTTTAACTCGTAATGATGTTAAGTGGGAGCCATTCATCGAGTTCTGGATGCGTAAGTCAATGTTAGAATTGAAGGTTAAGCGTATGATCTGGGCTAAGCCAGGTACTGTTAAATCTAATGGTTCTAAGCAAGAAGTTAAGCGTACATCTGCTGGTGTTTACCATCGTATGCGTAACAATGGTAACTTGGTACAATACAATCGTGGAGAATTCACTGCTAACTTGATTCGTTCAGTATTTGGTGATTTATTCTATCGTCGTGTGGATGTTAAGGATCGTCGTGTTAAAATGTATACTAACGAAGCAGGTTTCGACGTATTCCAGCAAGCACTTAAGAACGATGCATTGAATTCAGGTTTGACTTTCATGGCTGATTCAGGTAATCGTTACATGCAAGGAGAAGGACAACACATCACTTACAACTTTGCATTCGATGCAATGGTAACTCGTGAGACTGGTCGTGTTGAATTGATCCACTTGAAAGAGTTAGATTTACCACAAACTAATCTAGAATTTGGACAGAACAAGAAGTCAACTCCAGTATTTATGGTGTTCGACGTATCTCCAATGTCTGATGGTTCAATGGTAAACAACATTCGTGAGGTTCGTATGAAGGGTGCTCCTTCTATGACTTGGGGTTATATCGATGGAACTCGTCACCACTTAGGCTTTGCTAAGTCTCAAGGTATGAGCTCTGCTAACAAATTCCCAGGATACGAAATCTGGATGAAGGATCGTTGTGACGTATTTATCGAAGACTTGTCTCGCACAGTCTTGATCGAAGAAATCCCTCAGTTCTAATACATAAGGGCAATAGGGCCCTACGCTTATCAATCGATAGGCACAAGAAGACCTCCCCACTCCTCCCTCCCAACCTGGGGAGGCTCTTCTTGATACAGAGTGCTTGGATTGGGGTGTCCCTGGTCGCTATTCCTTCGATGGATAGCACTCTGCAAACCAATTAAAAATTAAACTACATATGGGTAAGACAGGCAAAATTTCTACTATTAAGAAAGATTACAACAACTCTCAGCTACAAACCATGCAAGGTGGTCTAGCTGCAAAAGGTATGACACGTATCCCTGGAACAGGGGTGTTCAAATATCCTTACAAAGAATTAGATGGTCAGTATCGTACAGGATTAAATCCACAAGCTGGTTATATTCAACGTATCTCTGATCCTACAGAACGTGAGTTGGAAATCGAACGTGTAACTGCATTACGTGATCGTTTACAATCTGCTCTAGGTGATGTTGATCTTGGTCCTCGTTCTAAGTTTTGGAACTATGGATTATCTCAAGGTACTGATGACATGTTGCACGTACAAGCTGTAAAGTTGTTAGATGGTGATAATTACTTTGATTTCACTAATCCAATGCAAGAGTTAGCATTTGCATGGTTGCGAGTTCATCCAACTATTGCAAGTTCATATCAAGCTTGGGAACGTGGTGAATATCCTGCAGACACACAATTCTATGTTGTTGATGATGAAATCGAGAACGCAGTATTGTACAAAAAGAAACAACTTGTTAACAAAGCAATTGTTAAGTTTGATTCAATGTCTCCAGAGAAGAAGAAGAAAGTAGCTAGAATGCTGGGCTTACCTGTAACAGACGAAACGAAAGAAGAAGTTGTATACAACCAAGTGGATAACTTGTTGAAACAAACTGAATTCAAAGATGGTAAATACTCTGGATTATCTCCAATTGAAGTGTTCAATCGTTTCGCAGATATGAAAGAGAACTTGTTGAACATCAAGGATTTGGTTAAACAAGCTATCACGCACTCAATTTATCGTGTCAAAACTAATGGACACATCTATATGGGTGAACTAGAAGTTGCTACTGATGAGGAAGAATTAGTTAAGTTCTTAGCTAATGATGACAATCAAGAGGACTTAATAGTGTTGGAACAAAAATTAAAAAGTAAAAAACTAGCATCTGTATGATCCCTGTAGATAGTTTATTATATAAGATTGACCAGAAACTAAATAAACTATCTACTAATGAGCATCAACAAATTGCATTAGAAGACAAGATCTTGGCCTTGAATGAAGCCCAGATCAAGTTGATTAAACAGAAGGTGGATGGTTTCAGTACTACACCTGGTCTTGGTCTAGATTCGTTCAAAAAGCGTTACGAAGACCTTCAAAGGTTAGTGGTAAATTACAATGATGGTGAGTTACCACTAACTCTAGAAAATGCTCAACTAAATCAATGGAAGGCAAACATCAATAGTCTAAGTCCAGCTTACATGTTCTATGTTGATAGTTATTTCTTAGCTAGCAAAGGAAGATGTACTAACAGAAAGATTTGGATTAACAGAGATCTTGCAAAACATGGTGATTTGTCGTTGTTACTAAACAATGTTCACTATCAACCATCGTTTGAGTATCAAGAGTCCTTCAACTTCTTATCTACTGATGAGATAAGCGTATTTACAGATGGTACATTTACACCAAGTAATATCTACGTTTCATACATGCGATACCCACAATATATTAATAAGACTGGGTACATAATGTTAGATGGAGAACCTTCCTTTGATCAAGATTGTGAATTAGAATTATACCTAGAAGATGAGCTTCTAGATTTAACAGTTCAGAATCTTGCAATGTATACTGAGAACCAATCTGCTGTAGAAAGTTCCATATACAGAATTAAAACAAACGAGTAAACAATTAAACAAATATATAAATGGCTGATTTTTCATTGACCACCCTGTTTGTAGTTCCAGTAGGTAATACATTGCCTAGCACTGGTTCTACACAAAACCTAACTGCTGGGCAGTTTGGCCTTTTCACAAACACGTATGCAGTTGCTACCACTGGTAACATTGGTTCTGCTCCATATTTTTATGCTGCTCAAGGACGTACTAATACGTACTTACAAGCATCGAAGCGTTCTGACAAGATCTCTGCTTCAAACGTAACTGAATGGTACAAAGTTACTGGCAACCCTGTTGCTGCTAACCAAGTAACAGACATCTCTGGTTTTACTGTTAAGCCAGGTGAGATTGTAACTTTAACATTGCGTGGATTCTCTTCTTACATCAACACATTGTACTTCAATGGTTTCACTCGTTCAGTGACTGTTAATGCACCTTGTTTAGCTTGTGGAGCAGATCCTTGTACTGATGTTGACGTTCCTGCTTTAATCGACGATTTGATTTATCACTTAGAGTTACGTGCTCCAGGTAACAACCCTGACAACATCTCGTTCTCTACGTTCTATCAATTCCAACGTATTGGTAACGATCAAAACGCTATCTTACGTATCTCTGGTAAGCCATTAACTGTTTATGGACAGCCATGTGATATCGCTGCATTCCCTTGGGAGTATGATCGTATGTGGTTCAGAACTTTCATCTTCTCTGGTCCAGCTACTACTGCTGACTTTATCGTAGCAGATCCTTGTAACAATGTTGCTGAGGTTGAGGTTATCCAACGTTCAACTTACCCATCTGGAACATCTGCAGAGATTGCTCAATTAGAGAAGAACTTCTATAGCTACCAAGCTGGTTACTTGAAGCACTTATATCGTATGAATGGATACAACGAGAATTTTGAGTCTTGGGTATCTGATGGTACAACTTATGATACTTATTACATCAAGTTTAACACTTACGATAAGTCTGCTTACCAGTGGGGTGACTATATCCACGAAGATTCTACTGTTATCATCGCTGCTCCTCAGTCTTTAGCTGAAGACATCGAAGATATCTTAGTAGCTGCCTTAGGAGCTGTAACTGATGATAGTGGTCCAATCACTTCGACTACTTCAACTACAACTACTATTTGGCCTTCAACTAGTACAACAACTACTTTGATTCCTTAATAAAAAGGTAATCATATAACCTATGCCAGAGGGTAAGAGGATAATCTCTGTCCTCTGGCATTATTTTTTAACAGCATGGCAACAACATTAGATTTTCTAGTAATCAATACATACAATACTGAAACATTGGGTATTGCAGATACATCTGTATATGATGGAATATCAATAGTATCACCAACAATAGCAATTACACTTCCTAATACAACAGTTGCTGTAAGTCTCCCATTTACTCCTAATGACTTTAATGTTTTCAATTCTGCATCATTAGGACTATCTGCAGTAGGACAACCTCTTTTACCACTTCCAGATGGTATTTACTACATAGTGTATACTATCAATCCAGCACAAACTTATCATGTTGAACATAACATTATGCGTACTGCTCTTATTCAAGAGAAGTTCGACAATGCATTTATGAAGCTTGACATGATGGAATGTGATAGTGCTATAAGGACACAATCAAAAGTGACATTAAACAGTATCTGGTATTTGATTCAAGGATCGATTGCAGCTGCTAATAACTCTGCTATTGCTACAGCTAACAAGTTGTACGCACAAGCAAATACTATGTTAAATAACTTTATTAAAAACAACTGTGGTTGTTCAGGTAACAATTACATAAACAATTTTGAATAATGGCTAACTGTAAGAGATGTCAAGTTAGGGTTGGATGTGGGTGTCAATTAGTAAATGGATATTGTTCAGCTTGTAATAACGCTGTTCAGCAGGAGATAAAACAACAAAAAGATGTTAACACCAAGACTAACAAATTCGCTGTATTACAATAGTATACCAGTACTACTTGAAGATATTAATGACAAGCTAGCAACACTAGCTAACTATGAATACAACAATATTGTGTATTCGTTAAACTACCCTATCCCTGGACAAGTGATAGAGGACTTATTGCATTACCAACAAATCTTGCAATACAAACAGTGTAATCCTGATTATTGTAAACCATTTACAGTTGAGATGATTGGGAGTAGAGTTATAATCTTAATAAACAAATAAATATATGTCTTGTTTACCAGGAATGCCTTGTTACAGCGATGTAGTTTATGCTAACTCACAGTCAGATTGTGGATGTGGAAGTGTAGGCTGTAATGGGAATTGTAAAATAAGTTCTGATGATGTGACCTATGTAGGTCCTAATCTACCTCATACAGGAGTACAAAACCTTACTGATTTAACCACTGCTCTTGAGCAGATGGATACTGCTATTGGTGACATTCAACAATACAATGGCACAAATGGTACATCTGGAGCAGCTGGTACAAATGGACGAAGTGGTACAAATGGTGTTAATGGTACCAATGGTACTAATGGTCCTATGGGTTCTGCAGGTACAATGGGTACCTCTGGACGTAATGGTACTTCTGGAACAAGTGGAATTACTGGTACTTCTGGATCTGCTGGTACATCTGGAATGACTGGATCTAATGGCACTTCAGGATCTTCTGGCACTAGTGCTTCTAGTGGATCATCTGGAACTGATGGCTCAAATGGAACCTCTGGTACAGATGGTGATTCAGGAACAAGTGGATCTTCAGGAACTACTGGAACATCAGGAACAACTGGTACAACAGGAACATCAGGTACATCTGGAGCTTCAGGTACAAGAGGTACTTCAGGAACTAGTGGAGTTAATGGTACATCTGGAACAACAGGTCCTTCAGGTGCTAGTGGTACATCTGGACTTTCAGGAGATAGATATGCTACAACATCACCAACACCATTAACAATTGGTGTAGGTACAGCAGTATTTGGTGTAGAACCAGGATTAGCATATACAATTGGTCAATCTGTAATTTTAACTTATGGTGTAAATAACACTATGGAGGGTACAGTTACATACTACGATACTCTTTGTGGTGATATGATTGTTGAGGTTGATACAGTTACAGGATCTGGAACTTATGAACCATGGGCAGTTAACTTAAATGGTGTAGCAGGAGGAGATGGTTCTTCAGGTACATCTGGATCCTCTGGAACTAGTGGGACTAGTGGAACTTCTGGAGAATCAGGAACAAGTGGCACTGATGGATCTAGTGGTGTTGATGGAACATCAGGGACTAGTGGCACATCTGGTAGAGATGCTACTGCTGGTACATCAGGAACAAATGGTGTGAATGGTACTAATGGAATAAATGGCACATCAGGTTCAAGTGGTAGCTCAGGTTCATCTGGATCTTCTGGATCATCTGGTGTTAGTGGAAGTAGTGGTGTAAGTGGTTCTTCTGGTGTATCAGGTACATCAGGATCATCAGGTACAAATGGTTCCTCAGGTATAAATGGAACCAATGGTGTTAATGGTACCTCTGGTTCTAGTGGTTCTTCTGGTTCATCTGGTTCAAGTGGAGTTAGTGGATCAAATGGAACAAGTGGTGTTAATGGAACGACTGGACCTTCTGGTTCAGCTGGTAGTAATGGTACATCAGGATCAAGTGGTACAGGTTTTAGCACTATTACACCAAATACAGGAAATACAGGATATATATTAACAGGTAATGGTAACGCTAACTCAGCTGTTGCAAATGCTAACGTAAGAGTTCAAGGTACAAATGCTGATCAAGTATGGGCTGCAGGTTTCTATCAAACATCTAGTAGAGTGTTTAAAACTAACATCACTGAGTATGTTGGTGATGCAACTGATTTATTTAATCAAACATCAATTGTATCATTCTACTATAAAACTGATTTAGAAACATTACACTATGGTTTCATTGCTGAAGATACTCCTGTAGAACTATCTACAATGGACAAGACTAGTATGGATACTAACTCCACAGTAGCTCTCTTGATAAAATCAGTACAGGAACTAGACGCAAGAATTAAACAATTAGAAGCACATGTTAGAAACTAACTATTGCGTTACAACAACTGAGGTTAAAGAATTAGCAAGAACTCGTGGATTTGTTGCTAAAGAAATAGTCTTGAATAATGATAAAGGAGTAACCAAAACAGAAGGTAATACAGATTACTATTTATCACAAACACCTCTTGACCCATTTGCTTCAAACCAACTACCCAGATTTCAGGACTTTCAATGTCCTGATGCTGGGGTAACTCTTACATTTACTGGTACATCTAACTTTAATGATTGTAGCGTTGGGCCAACAGATTATGTATTTCAATTAGGTGCTAGTTCACAAGGACCAAGTGCTCTTGGATATACAATGATCTTTGATGTTACTCTTCCAGCAGGATTGAAGTATAAAGAGTTCAAGTACATCTATTATAATGGACAAGTATTAAATCCTACAGCTCCATTTTATAATGTAACTAATCAAGATGACAACTATTTTAGAGTAGAGTTATTTAAACAAATTGGTAATGGTGATGACTACACAATATCATTTGCTGTAGAAAGAACTACATTATATGGTACAAGAAATATTCAAACAAACTTAACTTCTAAGTTTTGTAATGTTGTCTCTACAGTTCCACGTAGCTACACTTACACTGATGCAGCTCCATCAATATCTGCAGTGTTGGCAGCACCTACTGCAAGGGTTGATTGTGGTGAAGTTATTCAGTATGAACTATCTTTAAGTAATACTGGAACTCCTACATGTGACGTTATTTTTGAAGCAACACTTCCTTCAGGTATCAACTTACGAAGTTTAGAATATAACGTTAATTATGATTTTTATAATTGGTGGTGTATTTGGTGTACTGAATTTAATACTTGTGACTCTTGTGGAACATCAGCTCCTGCAAATTTTTTCTTTTGGAATACATACCCATCACCAGGATGGGCTAGTCCTGTACAAGTTCTTCGAAATGGATCATTACTTACTGGAAATTTTGATGTACATTATGATGTATTAGAGTTTAATGAAACAACTAATAAGATCAAGATAAGATTTAAAGGAGATATTGGAAATAGCAATACTTATCGAATGTATTTCTATGGAGAGTGGTTAGAAAATGTTAGTCCACAAACTGTAAGCTCATCAGGAACAGTATCTTATTTAACTACATCTACTGGTGGTACAACTTCTATTTCAACAAACACAGTTTCAACCACACTAACTAAACTTACACCAACTACTTATTATGAGTTATCTGGATGTAATCCTTCTGATTATGCTATTACATTAATACAACCTTTAGGTGTTAATAATAGATATGTAGATAGTCAGACAGGTAAGATTTATCTTGCTACAGGTACTACATACACACAATGTACTGTACCAGGAGCATTGAATGAAAATATTCAACGTACAGCTTCTTATAACTGTTCTGATCCAACTACTACAACAACTACAACGCTTGCTAATATCAACTTCGATATTAGTTATAACTGTACGTCTAATGGTATAAACGATATTACTATTAGTAACTTTAGTGGTGGAACAGGATCCTATCAAGCTAATATTAATCCACAAACATCTGGAGCTAATGCACAGAATAGCACGTTCTTCCAGTTAACAAGTAACTCTCATGTATATGATGATAATCAAAATGGTACATGGTATGTCGCTGTTCGAGATGGTAATGATACTGGTAGAATAACTATTAAGAATACTGGTAATATTTACTGTTGTCCAAATACAGCTGCAAACTGGCAAAACAATGGTTCTTATAGCTGTTATGGTGGTTGTGACCAATACTTTATAGAACAAGATTATAATAATTGTTCTAATACATTTGGACAAACTAGACAAGGTGCTTTACGAGCTTCTAACTCTACAGAATGTGGTGGATGTTGTGGACAAGGTCCATGTTGTGGTCAGTCTACTGCACAAGTAGCAAGTGTTAATCCAATAGGTAATAGGTATACATGTTCTAATGGAACAGTTACTACTACTCCTGTCTATGGAAATACTAACACATGTTACACTGGAAATGACATCTACCAAATAAATGGTGCATGGCAATCAGCTAATCCAATCAATAGTTATCCTGTTGTAACTGCAAACTGGTCAAACAGTGGTGTTGCTACTTGTAATGGATGTACGCAAGAACAACCTCAAACAGATATTAACGAATGTTCTTCTACTTATGGACAAACTCGTACTGTTCCTACAGGAAATAATACTGATTGTGGAACATGGAGTTGGGTGTATTATTGTGTAAACTATGGCGTAGCTCCTTATGAGTATAGAAGATATGAACAGAATAGTTGCACAAGTGCCACTAGAAATGATGAACTTGTAGCTTACAATAGCCCTAATTGTGGTTATCCATACTACACATACAACATCATTGCTTACACTGGATTTGTTACTGTAGAAGGTACATATACAGATAAGTTTGGTAACCCATCAAACTTCTCATTCTACAACTCATCTAGTTCAGGTGGTATAGTTGGATCAGTTTGTGCACTACAGAATACAGTGACTGTAACAAGTGGTAATGGAACTAGAACACAAGGGTCAACTTGTTAAACCAATAAAATATGAATGTATTAATTAAATTAACAACTGCTGGAGTGGATACAGGTCCTTTTGATCTGTATTCCAACTCTGATGGATACTTAGTACCATTTGCATCTGGAATAGCGAAGTCAACATTGGAGACTGGTTTTCTAGCTACAAATGTTCCTAGTGATGCTGTTACAGTGAGAGTTCAATCAGATGGTGTTTGTACTAACTATGTTAACTTACAGATAGGTACAACTACTACAACGTCAACTACAGTTGCTCCTACACCTAAAGAATGGTATAGAGTGGTTAACTGTAACACTCAGGCTGTGTTCTACACTACACAATACAATGTTAACACATTTGAGTTGAATAGTAGAGTGACATATCAAACATATCCTTATGTGGTTAATGGTATTTATTCAGTTAATCCTGGAGGTACTCAGATTACAGTTACAGCTACTGGTCAAACAGGATGTCCTCCATTAGGCGAATACTACACATTAGTTAACTGTGAAGGTGGAGCAACAGCAAACTCTCAGCAATATCCAATAGATACATTTGCAGTAAATGATCGTGTTACTGTTACAGATAATGTTTATAGAATTACAGGAGTAGTTGGTACTGAGCCAGCAGGAACATTATTACCTATTGTAGCAACAGGTCAAACAGGATGCCCTACAGTGTTGTATACACAGTATACATCATGTAGCAATCCTACAGATAAAGTGAATATATTAGGATCTGGATACCCAACATTGATTCTTTACAATACCAATTGTTACTTCCTGAATGGTCCTACGTATGTACCACGTGGTACAACAATCACTAGTTATGGTGTGGGTTGTACTTGTTAAGATATAAAAAGTCTTGTTTGTTGGTTTACAAGACTTCTCCTAGGGACAGATGTTCCCTAGGAGTTTCATTTTATAACCAATTTGATTAACCTATATAATTAACTCAGTTACAATTGTTTGGTAATTCCAAAAATTAATTTCTATATTTAGGACAATTTAACTAAACTACAAGCAGGATGACTGAAAATCAGGACATGCTTTTGCGTCTTTCAGAACTGTTAAGACAAAAACAAA
>JACCDI010640567.1_pt1 | contig 22837 bp, 12 predicted proteins | sample 7442791 | NCBI WGS metagenome assembly JACCDI01 (sample SAMN15323434, study PRJNA562643) | freshwater metagenome | isolation source: river surface water | place: USA:Blue River Watershed | collected 2017-08-15
AAAGGGTGTACAGTAATTTCCACATTGAATGGATCACCATCTTGAGTATTCGCAGTTGGAATTACACTATATACAACTAGTATTGTCGCATTAGTGGTATTGATCAATGTTCCTGAAATAGAAGATGCATTGTTTCCCGATAGTAAGCCCGTAATATTCGCGGTGGTTGGCGCCGACCATCTATACGTTGTACCTGTTGGCACTACATCCAAGCCATCCCCATCTACCGGTGTTACTGTAAAAGTTTCACCACTACATATAACGTCTTGTTTCACAGAAATGATAGGCTTAGGATACACTGCAATAGGAAAGTCAAAACTTGCACCAACACAGGTTAAAAATTTTGGAGTGATAGTATATGTTACATAGATTGGTTGTTGCCCTGCATTTGACAACTGTCCATTTAAAGTATTTTGATTCACTCCAGCAGCCTGCCCAGACAAATCTGGTTGAGCAGCAGGTGCAGCCCAATTGTAGAATGTATTGATTGGAATTTTATCAGACCCTATTTCATTGATGATAAAATTAAATGCATTGGCACTTCCCACTTGCTCCTGTGCTCTGTTTGCAATCACAGGAATTGGATTCACTGTCACTGTAATATTCGCAGTAGGACCAGTACATGAACCTGAAATTGGACTAACAACATACACCACATTAATTGGTGCATTGGTTGTATTGGTCAATGTTCCACTAATGGAGGATTGGCTAATGCCAGATAATAACCCAGTGATTCCATTTGCTGTTGGTGCATTCCAATTATACAATGTTCCTAAGGGGATTAAATCTCCACCGTTCGTTCCATTGGTTGGTATTTCATTAAAGCCTGTTCCACTACAAATAGCAGTAGATCTATCATGCGCTAATGGAGTTGGATTGACAGTCAAGTTGATTTTGAAACTGGATCCATCGCAACCATTGTTCGAAGTTGCAATCGTATATTCTACAGTGATAGCCGCATTCGTCGCATTGATCAAATTTGCGGTGAAATTATTTTGAATCGATCCACCTGCTAATCCAGAAATATTGCTCACCGGAGCTGGTGCCGACCAAGTGTAAGTAGTATTTATAGGCACTATACCATCTGTTCCGTTGGTTGGCGTAAAACTATATATACTGTTACTACAAGTTGCTTTATTCTTGTCTGAAATTACCGGTTTAGGTGTAACTGTTAAAGTTAAAGTGAACGCTGGTCCAGCACAAGCACCTGTTTTTGGCGTAATTAAATAAATAGCATCAATCGCGGCATTGGTTGTATTCGTTAAACTTGCATTGATATTTGCCTGATCACTTGGGGATGCCAACAAACCATTTAACCCAGTCGCTGTGGCAGTGGGCAATGGCCATGTATAACTTGTATTAGCTGGAATAATATTTCCTCCACTATTAGGAACTCTTGTATAAGGATCTCCAGTACAAACCGCTTCTGTAAAAGAGGCAATTGAAGGAGTAGGATTGACATTTACCAATGCACCTTCTGCATTAGTACAACCTGTAATTGCATCAGTTACCGTATAACTTATATACGCATTTCCTTGTGCAACACCTGTTATCACTCCACTTGAATTAACAGTAGCAACAGTCAAATCATCCGAGGCCCAAACTCCATTTGCCGTAGTGGATGCATACGTAATAGTACTATTTTGACATACCTCATCTGTCGAATAAGTTAGTGGACTTACAACAGGTAGTGGATTCACGGCAACAGCTACTTGTTGTCCATATTCAGTTGATGGAACTGAGCCGTCAGACAAATCAGTTGTATAAACTAATTTAAATCTTGTATTCACTTGTAAAGTTGGAGTAGCAGTATACCAAACATTCGCGTTGGCATCTGATAACAAATTGGACAAATTTGTCCATGTTACCCCATTGTCTGTAGAAAACATAAACTTATACCTAATTGGTTGCGTTGAACGCATGGATAAAGTAAATGTGCTGTTTCTACAAATTGTTGAACTTGACCCAGTAAAATCTCTTATTTGTGCTTCTGCTTTGAATGCAAAAGATAAAAGAAAGATAAAAAGAAGATTAAATAACCCTTTTAACAAAGCTCAAAATTTTAAGGCCTCTTGGATTCACTCCAAAAGGCTCCTAAAATTACTACAAATAGCATAAAGTATATGTCAAAAATGATATTATTCTCTATTGCACCCCGTTCACAACTGCTTCTTTATGAACCTTTTGCACCAGGCCCTGTAAAACTTTACCAGGACCCACTTCAGTAAATTCGGTGGCTCCATCTGCTACCATGGCTTGAACGGTTTGCGTCCATTTCACAGCTCCGGTTAATTGTGCTATTAAATTTGCCTTGATTTGAGCTGGATCAGTAACAGCTTTCGCGACAACATTTTGATAAACAGGACAAATAGGCGCATTAAAAGTGGTTGCTTCAATTGCTGCAGCCAATTCGATTTTTGCAGGCTCCATCAATGGGGAGTGGAATGCCCCTCCTACTGGTAAGACCAAAGCTCTTTTTGCACCTGCAGCTTTCATTTGCTCACATGCAATTTCGATGCCCTTGGTTGAACCAGAAATCACCAACTGTCCTGGACAATTGTAGTTTGCTGGAACCACTACTTCTCCAGACTCAGCAGACACCGATGCACAAATGGCTTCAACTTTGTCATCTGCCAATGCCAACACTGCAGCCATGGTAGAAGGTTGCAATTCACAAGCAGATTGCATCGCTTTTGCACGGATACTTACTAAACGTAACGCATCTTCAAAACTTAAAGTCTTGTTCGCTACCAATGCAGAAAATTCTCCTAAAGAATGTCCTGCCACCATATCTGGTGCTGCAGCATCCATTGTTAAATAAGCCACTACAGAATGTATGAAAATTGCAGGCTGCGTTACATTGGTTTGTTTTAACTGCTCATCTGTTCCCTCGAACATGATATCACTAATTCTGAATCCTACAATTTCATTGGCATTTTCGAACAAAACTTTTGCAGCTTCATTGGACTCGTATAAATTTTTGCCCATTCCAGAAAACTGACTTCCTTGTCCTGGGAATACAAATGCGTGTTTTGACATATTGAATCGTTTGGCCAAAAATAAATCAAAAACTAGTGACTACACAAATAAAAATGGCGGAGTTAAACTCCGCCATTCACTAACTAAACTAACCCAAACCAATAACCAAAAATTTAGGCGTTGATATCCAAATATTTTAAAAATTCAGCTTTGGTATTTTCTTCTTGGAACTTACCGCCATAGAAGGCTGTAATGGTATTGGAACTATCATCTTTCACCCCTCTACTTGCAACACATAAATGTTTTGCATCCATGAATACAGCCACATCCTGTGTTTGTAAAACAGTCTGTAATGCTTTGCCTATCTGCATAGTCAAACGTTCCTGTACTTGTGGGCGCTTAGAATAATATTCAACCAATCTATTTAATTTGCTCAAACCAATTACCTTACCACTGCTGATATACGCTACATGTGCCTTACCAAAAAAGGGTACAAAATGATGCTCACAATTGGTATAGAAATTGATGTTTTTTTCTACCAACATTTCATTGTACTGAAATTTATTTTCAAACAAAGTCATGCTTGGCATATTCGCTGGGTTCAACCCTTGAAACAATTCTTGCACATACATTTTTGCGACTCTTAAAGGCGTACCTCTCAAGCTATCATCATTTAAATCCATACCCAATGTCTCCATGATGGCTCTGAAATGTGGCTCTATCAATGCTATTTTTTCAGCATCGGTTTTATCAAAAGCATCAGCACGCATAGGTGTATCTACGGAACTTGCTTTATGCTCATCTCCCATTTCTTCGATAATTAAGTGGCTCAATTCAATTTTCTGTTCACTAAGCGGGGTAGTCAACAAAGTTTCTTTCTGTTTCATAAAGTCGAATTTTTAATGCCAATTGCTCAGCAATACGAGGTCTTAATAAATTGTAAATCACGATGGCAATATTTTCTGCCGATGGATTTAAATTTTTAAACAACTCGGTGTCTAGGTTTAAATTTTTGTGATCAAATCTGGAGATAACTTCTTCTGCAACTATTTTGCTTAAGTCCTTAGTGTTAATTACGAATCCTGTGATTGGATCCGGCACACCTACTACTTTTACAATTAAGTCGTAGTTATGTCCATGATAATTAGGATTGCTACAAGCACCAAAAACACGCTTGTTCTCTTCGTCTGTCCAGTCTGCACAATACAACTTGTGTGCGGCATTAAAATGCTCTTTTCTATATACCGCTACTTGATGTTCCATAGTTACCTGATTATTAGGATGAAGTTACACTATCTAGAACAAGGAAACGGTCATATTGTTTAACTTAAGTGTATTTAAATTAAACAAAATGGATATAAAATCGATATTGTTGATGAATTAGATTAAAAACTAGCCAAAATACTCCACAAATATGCGTGGGGTCTCGTACAATTTGATGCAATGCAATTGCACTTCTGATGGGATATGGGGTTGTAACTGCTCCCAAATAGCAATCGCTAAATTCTCGGTAGAGCATAATTTACCTTCCATAAAAGGCACGTCTAAGTTCAGGTTCTTATGATCCAATGGATCTATCACGTATTGCTTAATAATGGTGCTTAGCTTCTTTACATCAAATAGGAAGCCAGTTTCTGCATTGGGCGTACCCTTAATAGTAACCAATAACTCATAGTTGTGTCCATGCCAATTTTCATTTGCACAAACGCCAAACACTTCCTCATTTTTTTCCTTCGTCCAATTAGGGTTGGCTAATTTATGGGCTGCGTTAAAATGTTCCACTCGAGTTAAGTATACCATCACCGTTTATTTTTGCAAAGATATAAATTTGATGGAACTTTATCCTATGAGAATCATTATATCTGCTGCAACCAATGGGGAATGGATGCCCCTTTTTCAAAAAATCAACCCAAAATTCGTCACACCGAATAAAAAGTTCTCTGTTGGCTTCCATGAATCTGGTGTGGGCATGTTGGCTAGTAGCGTTTCTTTAATGAAGATGGTGGTGCAAGAAACCCCTTCCCTAATCATACAAATGGGGGTAGCAGGCAGCTTGGATCCGAAAATTCCTTTGGGTAAAGTGTTCGCAATTAAAGATGATGTAGTGGGCGATTTAGGGGTGACAGAAAATAAACAATGGAAGGATTTATTTGATTTAAAATTGGATGGTGCAAATGATGCGCCTTATGAAAAAAAATCACTCCCCAATTATTGGTTGAATCAATACAATTTATTGAATTTGCCTACTAAAAAAGGGGTCACCATCAATACCATCACAACAGACAAAAAAATTGCAGAAAGGTATCGCACTAAATATAAAGCGCATATTGAATCTATGGAAGGTGCAGCATTGCATTATATAGGAAGAGATTTAAATGTGCCCTTTATACAAATACGTTCGGTTTCTAATTATGTGGGTGAACGCAATAAAGCAAAATGGAAAATGCAAGAAGCAATTTATAATTTGAATGAGACCGTCTTAAGCTATTTGGAAGCTTTGTCCAATCATGCTTTTTAAATTTGAACTGAAAAAGAACATAAACAAGATATGCCTACCATCGACCTTGGATTTTCACCCTGCCCTAACGATACCTTTATTTTTGATGCTTTAGTGAATCATAAAATTGACACGAAGGGATATGAATTTAAATTGCATCTTGAAGACGTGCAAACCTTGAATGAGTGGGCTTTACAAGGCAAACTACCCTATTCAAAAATTAGTTACGGAGTGTGGCCAAAGCTTAAAAAGCAATACCAATTGTTAGAAAGTGGCGGTGCCTTAGGTAAAGGCGTTGGACCATTGTTGATCTATAAAAATGTGCAACCTAATGCATCCACCATGCGTGTGGCTATCCCTGGCATTGACACGACTGCTCATTTATTATTTAGTCTCGCTTTTCCTGAAGTAACTAATAAAGTTTTTTTAGTGTTCAATGAAATTGAGGAAGCTGTACTTTCTGGAAAAGTAGATGCTGGTGTGATCATCCATGAAAATAGATTTACCTATGCAGATAAAGGTTTATCTAAGTGGATGGATCTAGGTCATTATTTTGAAACTACATTCAATGCACCGATTCCTTTAGGTGGCATCATTGCGAGAAATGACCAGCCTCAAGAAGAGATTGACCTAATTGATAACTTGATAAAAGAAAGTGTGCAATACGCTTTTAAAAATAGTTACGATCAATTGCCTGAATTCGTTCAATGTCATTCCCAAGAAATGTCCGAACAAGTGATGCGTCAGCACATAGATTTATATGTGAACGATTTTAGTATCCAAATGGGTGAGATTGGTAAAAACGCCATCGCCAAATTAGAGGAAGTGTATGCTGACTTAACAAAAAAATAACCGCATACTCTCAACAACTACCCCCCGATAGTTCAATGATTTTTGCGGTTATATAAAGTTTATGCTACTTATTAAGCTTCCATGCCAGGCTTAGTTCTATACTTTGAACATTATTGTATGTTGTCCTTAATTTATTGGTTACAATATCATAACTCAAGCCTAATTTTAACTTCTTGGATTCAACCATTAAATAAGGATAAATTGATTCTTCAAAACGATGCCAAGCTCCTAATCCAATCACATAATCCGTATTAGCCAAGCCTTTTTCATACATTGCCCCTAATGAAAACAATAAGAACTTACCTTGCATTTGATTGTTTGCAGAAACAGTCCATTTCCCTCCATTTTTTGTTGGAAAATATAGTTCAGACTCCACTATCCACTTCTGCTTCATTCGATATTCATCTGCTTTAAACACCCCTTCACTCGGACGATTAATATGGTAAACAGCAGCGCCTAAACGATACCCAAAATTTTGCTGCTTGTCTTCTACAGCAATACCTGCATTTAAGTCTAAATACTTATTATTAGATAAATTGATTGGATCGTAATTTGATGCAGTATGCATAAAACCAAAACTTCCAAATTGTGATTGTGTAACAAACTTTGAAGCATCTAACATTCTGTTCGCATATACCACCCCTAAGCCAACACTTAATTTTCTTGTACCATCTTCATTTAAAGCGTTATGATAAGCAGTAGAAAGATTCAAGTAATTATTTTTCAATAAACCTCCATTACTGCTTTCCATCATCATCATACCACCAACAGCAAAATAATCATTCAATTGTTTTTTTTGACTCATTTTTTGCTCATAAGAAACAAGCGAAGCATTAAAAGGTTTTGTTCCCGTAGCACCCATCCATTGGGAACGATACAACGACTGTACCGTACTTTTAGATTGCTGAGTCGACAATTTTGCAGGATTCAATAAAAAAGTATTATTGAAATATTGGGAAAAAATAGGATCTTGGGCTTGAACGGAAACCCAACTTGAAAATGCAATCAAGGCCGTCGTAAATATTCTTTTTTTCATATTCATTTTTCTAATTGGTTTATCGAATCAGGGTTACAGTTCCAGCCTTTTGAATTAATTTTCCTTTTGTATCAATCGCTTCAAGCAACCAGTTATAAGAAGCCAATGGCTGCAATTGATTGTCATAATATCCATCCCACCCTTCAGCAAGGCGATTAGTTTGGAAAATCATTTTACCCCATTGATTGAATACCCTGAAATAGTTTAATGTTTGAATGCCCACTGGATTAATTTTAAATAGATCATTAATTCCATCTCCATTAGGAGTAAACATATTTGGCAAGAATACATCCGCACGATCAAACATTCTTGCAGTTAACGTGTCTATTGTTTTACATCCGTTTGTCGCAATCATTTCTATTTTAAATTCTACTTCCTGGTTGGCAATCACTGTTGGATTCGCAATTGAGGCATTACTTAACCAAATAGATGGTGTCCAATTGTATTGAACTGCGATTGGTCTTGCTTGTAAAACCGTTGGTTCTGATTTAATCAAATCAACTGTTGGCAATCTTATAGGTAATGCAGGAGCTGCAACGTAGTCTAGTGTGTCATAAGCTGTATTGCTAACGCCTTGCACTGTTATAGTATATGCAATGATAACCGGCGCATCAACAGGTCCTATTCCAGATACTAATCCTGAATTTGAAACGGTTGCAATCAAAGGTTGCAAACTTGACCAAACACCATTCGAAGTGGCATTTGATAATTGTAATGGCGTTTTTCCACATAATTTATTAGAAGCACTATTAATAGCAGCTACAGGAGGAAGGATAGCTAAAACCACTGGAATAGTTGTTGTTCCAATACTATTGGTTGCACGAATACTATACGTAATTGCAGTACTATAATTAGTAGGCGTTCCTGTAATCGCTCCTGTGCTTGAATTTAAAACCAAGCCAGCGGGTAAATTTGGACTGATTGTAAATATCGGAGCAGGGTTACTATTTAAAACTGGAGCTGCAATTTGAATTGGCTGTAATCCTACAATGGTATTATTGTTATTATTCAATGTCATAGCAGGTGGTCCCTGCACATCCAATACAAATGAAGCAGTTGCAGCACCATAATTATTACTTGCTGTCACTGTGTAATTACCTGCAACAATAATAGTTGTAGGTGTTCCAGTTATTTGACCATTGGTATTGTCAAAGATTAATCCTGTAGGTAAACTTGGTGTGATACTCCAACTATCTACTCTATTCACAACTGTTGGTTGAATAAGCGTAATTACTTGGTCTTTAGTAAACACATAACTACTTGCATAATTAATAATTGGCGCAGCTGGCACAGCAATAGAAATTACAATTGTAGAACTTGGCATTATACCATTATTTGCAGTAATGGTATAATTTGTAGCAGGTTGTCCAAGTATCGGGGTACCTGTAATAGCACCTGTATTAGTATTTAAAACTAATCCTGCTGGAAGATTTGGCGCAACTGAATATACGGGTGCAGGAAATGCTACAATACTAGGAACTACTGAAGTCACAGGGGTGTTGATTAGGAAAGATAAACTGTTACTTGGGTAAAGAAAATTTGTTGGAGGCCCTTGAACAGCAACTTGAAAACTTGCACTTGTACTTCCAAAAACACTTGTTGCTGTCACAGTAAATGTAGCTGCAGGAGAACCAGAAAGAGGTGTACCTGAAATCACTCCTGTGCTTGGATTCAATGTTAAGCCTGCAGGTAAATTGGGACTTACATTATAGGCGAGCGTGCCTGAACCAGCGGTAACAATTGGAGATAAAGCAGTTATTGAAGTACCCGCAGTAAAAATATTAGATGCTGTATAAGACAAAGCAGCAGGTGCAATACCTGTAGCAAAATTGATCACTGTAGTCGTACTTCCATATGCACTTGTTGCAGTAACCGTATAATTTGCATTCGCTACTGCCACAGTTGGCGTACCACTGATGATACCAGTATTTGGATTGATCGTTAAACCAACTGGCAAGTTAGGGCTTACCGTATAAGTAACAGTACCAGTACCTGCATTGATACTAGGCGTGCTATTTGGAATAGCAATACCTGTCGTGAAATTTTGATTGGTTAAAATATAGGTTAATGAGGCAGGTGGCGCATTAACAATTATTTGAACTGATGCAGTACCAGTACCAAAGCTATTGGTTGCACTGATGGTAAATGTACCTGTTAATGCAGTTGTTGGGGTACCTGTAATTGCCCCCGTATTGGTATTGAAATTTAAACCTGTTGGCAATGCTGGACTTATACTCCATGAACTTACAGCATTTTGTACAGTTGGCATTAAAGGTGTAATTGCATTGCCCACCACATATAATTGTGGCGTTGAATAACTAATGATTGGTGAAGCAGACACCGTTATAGTCATTGTATATGTTGCACTTGGAGCAATCCAGTTGTCCGCACTAAATGTATACACCACTGCTTGTTGTGCAACTGTTGGAGTTCCTGAGATGACTCCTGTAGTTGGATCAAAAGACAAACCTGCTGGCAAAGCAGGACTTACACTATAAGTTGAAACAGCAGGACTTGCAACAACAGATGGTGTAATCACATTGGACAACGGTACATTAATAGGTTGAATGATATTTGCACCATAGTTCAAATTCGTAGGAGGTCCTTGCACTTCGATGTCTAATCTAGCATTACTTGTTCCAAAAAGATTGGTTCCTGTTACAGAATAACTATCTAGTGGAACAGCTAATCCAGCTGTTGGTATACCAGAAACATCGCCTGTTAATGGATCCAATGTCAATCCAGCAGGCAAGTTAGGAGTCACTGAAAACAAGGTACTTCCTGCTCCATAATAAATTGTTGGAGTCAAGGTAGGAATAGTAGCCCCTGCGCTATAAACATGATTTCGAACATAGCTAAAATTGGGTCCATTGTTTGATGCTAATTGGAATATGGTACTTGTAGCACCATATGTATTGCTTGCTGTTACTACATAGTTCGCATTAGTGATTAATGCAGTAGCCCCTGAAATAATTCCTGTATTTGGATCTAATGAAAATCCCGTTGGAAGGCTTGGACTAATCGAATATGTGACCCCTCCAGAACCAGGATTGACAGTTGAAGGGATATTCACACTCAACGCATTTACCAAAAGATAATTGACAGCAGGATTGAAAACTAAATTACTTGGTGCTTCCCCTACCGAAAAGCTAATAGTTGCTTGCGTACTACCATACGCATTGGTTGCAGTTATGATCGCATTAGTTGCCGATTGATTCACAATTGGCGTACCATATATAATTCCTGTATTTGGATCAATACTTAAACCAGCTGGCAAGCCTGTTGCGGTATATACCACGCCCACTCCTGCTGTGATACTTGGAATTAAATTTGCTATTCTATTGTTCAACGCAATTACTTGAGGACTCGTATAGCTTAGGCTACTTGGAGCTGCACCGATTGTAATGTTAAAACTATTGGTTGCTGTTTTACTCACTCCATTAACTGTACTTGATATAGTTGCAGTATAAGTGGTTGTACTTAATGCCGTAGATTTTGCAGTTCCGGTAATCGTACCAGAACTTGTACTCATATTTAAACCTGTTGCAGTAGTAAATGCACTATTGCTCACATTCAATGCAATGGTATTATTTAATCCACCAGTAACAGTAGGTGTCAATGAGATACCAGATTGACTGGTCGTATATGTATTGGAAGTATTATAAAGGATCGTTGGTGGAGCTATAATCGCAAACGAAATAGTATAAGTAGTCGATCCATAGGTGTTACTTGCGGTCATTGTTGCGGTTCCCGCAGCTTGTGCAGTACTCGGAATACCATAAATGGTTCCACTAATTGGATCAATCGTTAAGCCAGTAGGCAATCCAACTGCACTAAAAGTTGTAGCGCCTGACCCATGAGTAACCGTAGGTGTAATATTTGAAATAGCATCCCCTTTCCAAAAACTATAAGCTGCATTTGGATAACTTAAGGCAGACGGTACAGCACCCACTTGTAAACTAAATGTAGTAGACGTTGAGCCGTAAGCAGTGGTTGCCGTAACCGTAAAACTTGTTGGTAACAAGGCAGTAGGCGTTCCACTAATAACACCTGTTGCTGTATTAAAACTTAAACCTGTTAAGGCAGTTAAACTCGGACTGATGGAATAGGTTACCCCTCCAGATCCAGCTGTTCCTATAGTAATACTTGGATTGATTGGGGTTATTGTTGCGCCAGTTGCCAAAGTGATTGGACCACTGTACGATAAACCAGAAGGCGATGTGCCTGGAGGCAAAATCTCAATAGTAAAAGTAGCATTTGCAGTCCCTGCTGATGAACCTGAAGCAGTAATAGTCACTGAACTTGAACTTGCTGCTGCGCCCTGACCGTTATAAGTCAAAACACCGGTACTTGTATTTAAACTGACACCAGCAGGCAATGCACCACTCGTAACCGAGTAAGTAATTGTTCCTGTAACCCCACCGATATTTGGGTTAGCAGAACCTGCGTTACCTTGAATATAAGATTGGTTAGCATAACGAAGCACAGGTGTACCAGTTACTGCCAATTCTAATTGAACCGAACTACTCCCAAAACCATTCGTTGCCGTAACAGTATAAGTCGTTAAATTCCTAGCCTCAATTAAAGTACTTGCACTCGCATCGCTTGTGATTGTTCCAGAAGAGGGATTTAGTACTAAACCATTCGGCAAACTTGGACTAATCGTAAATGAAGTACTTACGGGTTGATTAATATTGGAACCATATGCATTTACACCATCTCCAATATTTAAAACTATGTTCGTTTGAGCCTCAGTGAAAGGAGTATATTTAGCTAATGCATGAGTAGAAACCGGCGGCCAAGTATCTCTAACATTTGTGTTAGCTTGATCTCCGTTATTATTTCCCAAAAATAAATAGGAGAATTCAGGTGTAGCACCAACTGTCAAATTCAAATTCGTACTTCTACTTCCCACACTATTAAATGCTGTTATAGTATAATTAGTAGCAGGTGCCACAACTGTTGCTGTTCCGGAAATTACCCCTGTTTGTTGGTCTAAATGTAAGCCAGTTGGTAAACCTGGACTGATTTTATACGCTACGCGCTCTGCATATTTTTGTATATAAATATGATTATAAGGATTCCCATCAAATGTTATTAAATTCCCATCAGTGTCAAAAACAAACCTAAGAGCACTTTTGAAACTTATCGGTCCAGCTTGACCTTGTGACATTGGAATGGTTCCAACTTGAATTGCATTATTAAATTGAAGATTTGCAATATCATAATCCCCTGCATAAGGCAAAAATGAATTACCACTTGCTTTGTAGAAGCCACTCCCTGCAGATAGCACAATAGATCCATCGGGAGAATTAACGATACCATATAACTGGTTAATATTGTTATATATTATTGATCTCGAAAGTTCAAAATCATGATTAATGTTATTGTACTCTAAAATTCTAACCCCATCAGAAACATATTGATAAATTGACAAAGGATTATTAACAATTGCTCCAATAATGACCAATTCCCCTGATGAATTAATATCAAAATCTCCACGAAAATTTAATACATAACCTCCTTGAAGTATGTTGTAATTTTGATCATATCTTTCTCCATTAACATTATCCCAAATTCCCTTCCAAACATGGGTTTGTGAATTATTATTCTCTCGATCAATGAACAAATTCTCTGGTAAAAGGGTTGACAAGTTATATGTATGCAACGCAATTCCAACAAATTGATTTGAAACATATAATATGTTATTTCTTATCAATATTTTGGCGACATTTTCCTGAAGTATAAAACCGGGATGTTGTAAACTAGTAATGGTTGGAATCCAACTTGAACTTGATACATCCATTTTATACATATACTGATCAGTATATGATCCAAAGAAGTAAACTACATTATTGTGAAATGTAATTCTATAGGGCTGTATTGGAACTACTTGGCTTTTTAATTCGTTCCCATTGGGATCATATTTATTAATCAAATGTAACTGTCCATAGTTCACATCTATTCCTACAAAAATATTTCCTAGGTCGTCTTTTGTAATATCTAAAATATCAAAGACATCATTATTGTTATTGGATAATGTTGCTAAATTACTCAATCGAATCTCTGCTGGACTCAACACCGCACCACCTGTATTGGTTGGAGTCAACGATGTAATCGCTTGATTCTTTATGTAAATCTGTGGTCCTACATAAGCCGGTCTTGGCTTGTCTTCCACACTGATATAAAAAGTAGCGGTAGTACTTCCATAGGCATTGCTCGCAGTAATAGTGTATGCCGTAGAAGCTTGTAGGTTCAACGCATTACCGGTTATTTGTCCTGTAGTTGGGTTCAAGCTTAATCCTGCTGGTAAAGTCGGAGAAACTGAATAGGTCTCCGCCGGTAAACCTCCTACAGCTAGCGTTGCATTATTAATCGTATTGGCGGAAGTTGAACTTCCTACTAAAATATTCCAAGGTGCATATTGATAAGATAATCCACTTGGTGGTCTTACCACCGTTAAGGTTATGTTTGTTGAAAATATCCCTGCCCGATTTGTGGCACGAACGGTGTAGGTCTGGGTATTATTAGACGGGGTCAATCCAGCTCCTGTTGGTGTTCCTGTGATGGTACCATTCGTCAAATCAAAATTCAATCCTGCAAACAAAGCAGGTGTAATTGTGATCGATTCTCCTGGAGTAAAGAAGTAACCTTTATTTGTGAAAGAAGATGACATAGGAGCACCCATAATTGGTCCAATAATAACGTCCCCATTTTCTGGAGAAATTGCCAAGGATTTAAGTGGTTCACTATTCGCTAATACTAAAACCAATCCATCTCTAGTGATTCTTCTTAATCCACTTGCATCACCAGCAGTCAAATACATATCACCCCCTTTATCGGTCACTAAATAATTGGTAGGGGTGAAATTTAAATCAACAAAATCAGTCAATTCATAAGTGCTCAAATTTAGTTTTCTGATTTTAGCAACGCCTGAAGCAATTTGATCTAATATATATAAGTTATCATCCGCACCTAATGTCACTGCAACAGGATCTGTAAATGAAGCTGCTGTTCCAATTCCGTTGGATGTCCCTACTGAACCTGATCCTGCCAAAGTAGTTACCTGATTGGTAATCACATTGATAAATCGAATACGTTTATTCCCACGGTCTGGAACATAAATTCGAGATCCAATTGCATCAGTAGCAATCTGTCCCATGTTACTGAATTTAGCTAAATGTGCGGGGCCATCCTGGTAACCGATAGTTCCAGCACCCCATTGTTTTACTAAACGTCCCGTATTCGAAGCCGGTGACTTAAATATCCTGGTATTGCCTACATCATTACTTACATTATAAAAGAAATACTGCGGATCCATGATTAAATAAGTAGGAGTACCACCTGGTAAAGGAGCAGGAGTGCCTGAACCGCCATTCCATTTAAACAAAGAAGATCCTGCATCAAGAATCCATCTTGTAGGGCCATTTCCATATTGAATAAAAGCGACATTCCCTCCAAATTGTAAGCCTGTATTTCCAGTCCATCCTCCTAAATTAGCATTAATACTTCCCCCTCCTAAAGTTGGTACTAATGGTGTAATCGATGTACCCTGTATATAAGGTGCATTGGGTTGAACATAACTAATAATAGGCTTTGCCTGTACTTGAATTTCTACTGTTCCTGATGCAGTGCCAAAGGCATTGGTAACATCAATAGTATAAACAGTACTTGCTGAAATAGCTGACGGAGTCCCCATAATATCACCTGTTGTGGTATTCAAAGACAATCCAGCTGGCAATGCAGGAGAGTTCGCATTTAATGCATAATTGGTTGCCGCCGGATAACTCATTGGCAACGCCATTAAGTATGCAGGTTCATTCTGCACTAAAACCGCTTGTGCTCTGCTATACCCCATATTATAAGGAGGACCTTGCACATAAATGGAGACGGTCGATGTGATTGTTCCTCCCGTGTTTGTTCCGGTAATCACATAATCTGTTTGCACTGTTCCTTCGGTTGGTGTGCCACTAATAATTCCCGTTGTTGTACTCATACTTAATCCCGCTGGCAAACTTGGATATACAGAATAAGAGGCAATCACTCCTCCAGAATTAGATGGCAACAAATTGGTAATGGCAGTTCCTACCGTAAAAATATTTGCACTTGAACTGTAATTTAAATTGGTTGGAGGAATGTCTAATACCTGAATTGGCAAAACCATTTGGGCTGTTCCAGCTCCATTGTCTAAAGTGATGGTATAATTTCTTAAAGGAGTGTAATTTGTAGGCGTACCACTTATTATACCCGTGAATTTATTAAAACTTAAACCTGCAGGAACAGCGGGTGCAATCGTATAAGCGGTTGTAAATGTCAAGGTCTTGATTTTATTATTTCCATAATCAGAAACTTGTAAAGTGTTCGCGCCATAATCATACAAAATGGCAACAGGTTGATTGAATTGTGCTGTCTGATCCTGCCCTAAAACATCGCCTGCGGTTCCGTTACCCGCAATGGTCACTAACTCCCCTGCACTTGGAACATAAAATTTAATTTTGTGGTTTAGTTTATCAGCAATAAACACATTGCCATCTCTATCCACTGCAATACCCATTGGATTGTTTAAGCGCGATGAGCCCACTACTCCATCCACATCTCCCGCTGTAGTTGAACCAGCAATAACAGTTGCAGTATTGTTATTAGCTAATTCAATTTTGATTAATCTATTTGCATCTGTAACATATAATATTGTGTTTGTGGGATCCAAGGCTAAACCAGTTGGTGCAATTAAAGTAACTCCATTCACTACTTGGTCTGTAGTAGTTTGGGTTTCGACATTTAATATTTTTATTTTATTATTCCCTTTATCTGCCACCCAAACTTGATTTCTTATTCCCGGTATAGGCAAAATAGCCATTGGGCTGTTCATTAAAACATTAGAATTAACTCCTCCAGCTTGATCTCCTGATTGGGAGGTAGTTGAATTACCAACAATTACTAATGGACTTTGCGCATTAGTCACTAAATATATCCGATGTGTGCTTGGATCGGAAACCAAATCTCCAGCAGCAATAGTTGCGACTCCAAAAGGAGTTCCCATATTTGGGAATGATGGCCTACTTCCTTGTGGTGCCGTTTGATAAGCATCCGTTAATCCACCATATTCTAAGCTGTATACGCGACCATTTCCACTTGCAAAACGATAATTCTGATAGCCATTCGGAAACAAAGTGCCTGGTTGTGTAATACTTAAGGCACCTCCTCCCGTCAATCTAAAATTGATCATATTACTTACTAATGATTTCATATAAACCGAGGAAACAAAATTGGTGACTTGTGGTATTTCATTTGCAATTACAGAAGCCACAGTAAATGTTCTTGTTGACGTACCTGTGACACTACCATTGGTGTAGTTTAGTGTAGGAGTTTGGGCAGTAATTACAAGACTAGAAATAGTAAATAGCAGAGATAGGAAATATTTTTTCATTAGATCTAATTAGAATGATATCAATCAGTACCTAAATCAGTACAATTTAGGATCCGCAAAACTTGTAATTTTGGGGCAGTCGCCATGTAGACAGTGGTCTACATGTGGATAATTATAGAATCGTAGTATTACAGCAATGAAAAAGTTATTATCAATATTTTTTATATTATTATTTCTTAATGTTTACAGTCAAGATAATAAGAATAAAGAATGGAATTTCATTCCATCTTCAATCAATAAATCTTTATTACAAAACAATATCACAGGCTTGCTAAAGGACAATGCAGGATATTTATGGATCTCTACACAGTTTGGTGTTTATAGATATGATGGTCAAAATGTACTACCCTTTTCTACTGGAACGAATGGAATGATAGCATCTAATAGATTTTCGTATATATTAAACTATCAAAATAGTTTAATAACTATTGACGAGAAGGCGACCTATATCATTCATGATGGACAAATTAAACAACGTAAATTAGACAAAGAATCTATTCAAATAACTAATTATGGAGTTTATCTAGAACTACCTAAATATAGGCTTCAAACCTACATAAAAAACTCTTCTAGACTAGGATCAACTGATATATTATACTTTAAAAATGATACCATTCTAGTTGGAGATCATGGCATATTTAATATCACCCAAAAAGCAAATCTGTCTCCGTTTTTTTTACGCAATAATAATAATGTCGTTTTCTATTTTAATTCGAGGGGCAAAGTTTACATGGTGAATCAAACTGGTATTCAAATGTTAAATTACATTAATAAAAAAATTAGAGTAAATGAGTTTATTGAACTAAAGGGAAACAATAAATATATTCAGCACAAGGACAATTATGTATGGATACAAAACAACAGGAAATTAATTAAAATTGATTTAGTTAAGAAACAAATAATAAAAGAAATATTATTAAATGACTATAAAATAAACGAGGTCAGTAGCTGTTTTGAAGATGCACAAAAAATGTATATTGGCACGACAAGTCAAGGGATTTATGAAAGCACTATTTTCAATGGCAAAAGGGCATTGATGCAGAATACGCCTGCTACTGAAAACTATATATACTCATACGCATTTGATAGCATTAGTAATCACTTTTACAGTGTCAATAAAGACGGCCTCTTTCAATTCCATCCAACCACAAACACTATAATTAATATTTATAATAAAAGAATAAACCCATATCACTTAACCCTATATAATTCCAAATTATATTTTGTTAATCAGGAGAATAAAATAATTCAATTTGACCTTACTACTAAAAGAAATAAATCAATTTATCAAAGCAATACTGAAATAAGAAAATTGGATAATATAAATGACAGCTCATTAATAATTACCGAGAAAAACAAGATTTTTTTGCTAAACATTTTAACCAACCACAAAAAAATAATTTATCAGTCCACAACAAACAGAACAATTACTACAAGCTTAAAAAATAAACATCAACTATGGATTGGTTTTGAAGATGGCTTAATAAATTTTAATTGGCTTACAAAAAAAGAGACTGCTTTACCGACTAAGTTCTTTGTAAGAAGTATGGTCAATTTAGATTCAAATAAATTGATCATTGGAACTTACGGAATGGGTTCTTTTTTGTATCAAAACAGGCAATTAATTCCATTAAAAAATGACCCCAACGGCATTTCAACTGCAGTGGTTGCACTATCAAAAGATGAAGAAAATAACCTCTGGGTTCTTTGCAACAAAGGGGCATTTTTATGGAAAAATTCAGACTTAATTCAGCTTCAAAAAGAATCAAAACACAATCAATACCATCAATTTTATGCTACCAATGATCAGATTTTTTCTGAGGAAATGAATGGTGGTCAGATTCCTGAATATTTTCCAAAAAACAAAATAATCTTTCCAAGTTCAAATGGACTTTTAATCTTCCCTCAATCTTCTTTTAAAAGTTCAATCCATACTCCTGCAATCTCAGTAAGGTTTATTGCCATCAATCAAGATACAATTATTAACAGCAATAAATTTTTAACGATTCCTGCCAAACATGATGAGATTACTTTTCAAATAGACTTCCCTTTGTATGCATCTAACGCCAATTTTAATGTTCAATACAAAATCATTGGATTGCATCAAGACTGGAGGCCCTTAAGCTTGAATAGAAAAATCACCGTCAATCAACTCAATGCGGGAAATTACCAAGTTTGGATAAAAATAAACGCAGATCACATCGAACAAAAGATGATTGAATTTAAAGTTGAAAAATTTTGGTACAACACATACACCTTTTTCATACTTATTGGCTTTGTAATTATAGTTTGTTTTTTTCTTTTTCTAAAAGTAAGAACCAAATACCTAAGGGTCAAACAAATAGAATTAGAAAAAATCATTCACGAAAATACAAAATTGCTGAAAGAGCAAATCAATGTGATTAGCAAATCAGAAAAAGAGATTAATAAGTTATATAAGCATAGTAATAAATTATATAGCATCTTAATGCATGATCTAAAATCTCCACTTCAATTTTTATCTAGTTATGCAGTAGCCCAATTTAAATTAACGAAGTCAGATAAAAATCCTGATCCTGATGCTTTACAAACTATTGCATCAACAAGTGCCGATCTATTTAAATTTATCAATGAGTTCTTATATTGGCTGCAGAAACAAAATAAAAATCAACAAGCACAACTTGGTAAAGTAGACCTAATGGCCACATTAAAAGAGATTGTTCAATTATATGAGCCAATAAGTAGCATACAAAATAATAAAATACTATACTTTCCAAAGCCTTCTGGTATTTATGTTTTCACAGATCCAGATCTTTTAAAAATAATATTTCGAAATCTCATAGACAATGCTAATAAATTTACGAATAACGGGGTCATTAAATTGAGCTGTGATAGTGATTTTAAAAATAACACTGCTACCATTATCATTCAAGACTCTGGCCAAGGTTTGCCTGACTACGTCATAACATTAATGGGACAAGATAATAATACACAAGAGTATACACCATCTATTAATGCGAATCATAAAATGGGCATTCATATTACTAAAGAATTTATCCAACAAATTAATGGAACGCTGGAAGTAAACAGCAGTAAAGAAAATGGCACTATTTTTAAAATTCATTTACCCTTATTTAAAGAACACGACAAGCTTACTGAGAAAGATGGTATACATTAAATTGTATTGCCAATTTAACCAACTGAGTGGTATTTTGTATTGCCAATTTTTCAAATACTCTTTGTTTGTATGTAGCCACGGTAGAAGCTTTTAATCCCATTTGGTCACAAATTTCTTTGTTCGAATGCCCTTCTAATAAAGAAAACATAACTGTTAATTCTTTAGGGGAAAGCTCCTCAAATGGATTTTCAGCATGTCCTTCTACTTCCAACTTGTATTGGACTTTATTTCCATGAAAAACATTATCTACGGCCTCCTTTAATAATAACAAGTTTTCACTTTTGTTAATATAACAAACCACTCCAAGTTTTGACATTGGACCTTCCATTACTTCCTTGGGGAACATTGAAAACACAATAATTGGCAACTTAGTAAATTGCGATCTAATACTTTTTACTAAATTTTCCGCATTCGCATCTGGAAGATTTAAGTCCAAAATAATTAAATCAAAATTGTCTTTTGACAAAGCGTCTATACTTGTTTGAAGGCTATCTGCCTCAATTAAATCCGCAAAAGGGAAGTATTCTTTTAATACGCTTACCACACCTCTTCTTACAATTGTGTGGTCATCTGTTATGAGTATTCTTTTTTTCAATGCAAGGCCTTAATTCACCGTAAAGCTAATTGCTTTTGTCAGAAATACAATATCAGACATGCAATAACTTGAGAACTAAGGCTTTAACGCTTTGGCATAAGCTGCTAGCACCCTTACCCTTGCTTCCTCATGCACGACGATTGGTTTAGGATAGGATAAGCTATCTAATTCAGGGACCCATTTGCGGATATATTTCAATTGCTTATCAAACTTCTCAGTTTGTAACCTTGGATTAAATACCCTGAAATAAGGCGCGGCATCACATCCACTTCCACTAGCCCACTGCCATCCCCCATTGTTCGCAGCAAAATCGAAGTCTAATAATTTTTGAGCAAAATAAGCCTCACCCCAACGCCAGTCTATTAATAAGTGCTTGGTCAAAAAACTTGCCACTACCATACGAACTCGGTTGTGCATGAAACCAGTTGCGTTTAATTCTCGCATCCCAGCATCCACAATTGGATACCCTGTTTGACCCTGGCACCAGGCTTCAAACTCATTTTCATTATTGCGCCATTCGATTAAGTCATATTGAGCCCTAAAAGATTTTCCCTCCGCCACATACGGGAAATGCCATAAGATCATATGGTAAAAATCGCGCCAGATTAATTCATTCAAAAAAGTCGTGTTCACCTTGGATGTTTCCAAAGCCAACTGTCTAATCGAAATGGTCCCGAACCTTAGGTGTAAACCCAAATGGGAAGTCCCCCCTTCAATCGCTGGAAAATCTCTTTGGGTCGTATAATTTTTAACAGTCGCTTCTTTCCATTTTTTTGCAGGCACTTCTAAATCCGTTGGTTCAAATCCCATGTCTTTTAAACTTGGAATCGGCAAAGGCTTACTGTCTAAAAAGTACTCAATGCCTTTTTCCGAAGGCAGTAATTTAGGAGGATTGGCTTCCCATGCTGCTTTCCATTTTCTGGAATAAGGGGTAAACACGGTGTAAGGTTTGCCGTCCTCTTTGGTCACTTCAGCCTGCTCAAAAATCACTTGGTCTTTATAAGAATGGAAAGAAATTTGATCTTTAATTAAAGTTGAGTTGATATTTATATCTCTTTGAATACCATATGGTTCATAGTCTTTATTTGTAAAAACAGCTTTAATTTGATATTGCTTATTTAGCGCCTCGAATGCCGTAGCTGGCGTCCCGTAATGCACCCATAAAGACTTCCCTTTTTCGGTTAATTCGGCCTGCATTTCGGTGATGGTACGATGGATAAAATCGACTCTTCGATCGGATTTATCCTCCAGCTTATCTAAAATAAATTGATCGAAAACAAAAATTGGCAGCACTTTAACCCCCTCTTTTTGAGCCAACTTTAGGGCATGGTAAAGCCCAGTATTGTCTTTTAATCTTAGATCTCTTCGAAACCAAAATAGAATAACGGATGCATTCATAATAGGATTATAACATTTGACGCCATAAATAGTTCTAAGGCGGGCTCAATTTATCAATTAATAATTAATTTAGCGCATGCAAATTAAAGCCTTTATCGCAAGCCTCGAAGAATGGGCACCACTTCAATACCAAGAATCTTACGACAATTCGGGGCTGATTGTAGGAGATCCTGAAGCAAATTGTACTGGTATCTTATGTTCTTTGGATTGTACAGAAGCAGTAGTGGAAGAAGCAATTCAAAAAGGATGCAACCTTATTGTAAGCCATCACCCAATCATCTTTAAGGGGATTAAGCAGTTTAGCGGAGACCATTATGTTAACAGAACAGTGCTAAAAGCCATCCAAAATAACATTGCCTTGTATGCCATTCATACCAATTTGGACAATGTGATTCATGGGGTAAACAGCAGCTTAGCGGACCGACTACACCTAGAAAATAGAAAAATTTTAGCCCCAATCCCAGGACTTTTTGACCAGAATGGACAAGCAGTTGGTGCAGGTATTGTGGGTGAACTACCCCTTGAAACCGAGCCAGAAGCCTTTATCAAGTGGGTAAAAGAGAAGTTTAACTTATCTGTAATTAAGTACACTAAATTAAATGATAAAAAACTGATTACCATAGCATTATGTGGTGGTAGCGGAAGTTTTTTATTAGATCAAATTAAGGCTCAAAACATTGATTGTTTTATCACAAGCGACCTAAAATACCACGAGTTTTTTGAAGCCGATGGAAAGTTCCTTTTAATGGATATTGGACACGGCGAAAGTGAACAATTTGTTCCTGCACTAATTGTTGACTATTTAAAGCGTAAATTCCTTACCTTTGCCGTCCTCGAATCTGAGGTGAAAACGCAACCTATAAGCTACTTAAAATAAAACATTCATATGGCATCAG
>JACCDI010641959.1_pt1 | contig 22837 bp, 17 predicted proteins | sample 7442791 | NCBI WGS metagenome assembly JACCDI01 (sample SAMN15323434, study PRJNA562643) | freshwater metagenome | isolation source: river surface water | place: USA:Blue River Watershed | collected 2017-08-15
AACCAAGTTTTGAAGTGTTGCCACTCCACAATGTCTTTTATGATCGCCAAACAATTATTCCAAATTTTCTCAAAAGGTTTCTCCATTAGTCCAGGTCGGTTTAAGGCTTTGATTTTTACAATTTCATAGTGTTTAGATCGATCCAAATTCACAACAAAGCACAAGCCTTATCTTCATTTCACTTTCACTTTCCACCCAGTCTTTATATCTCGTTGGTTACTTTAGCTTCGACTTCACCCCGACAAGTTCAAAATTCCAGTTATCCACAATGTTCATATCTGCTAAAAACGTGTCGGATGGCGAATATAAATTCTGTTTACAAATAAAAAAATTTTTTATTCTACAATATTTTTTACTACCAAATTAGATGGTGTTTTGTCTAATTTTTGGGGGCTTCCTTTTGAAAATTCAAAATCCAACCTCCCTAACTGTAGACCACCCCATCCCACTTGGTTCACCAGCACTTTTTTTCCGAGTTTATTGGTATATTCTCTCGGCTTTTCAAAGAAACGATGGGTATGCCCTCCAATGATCAAATCAATGCCCAAACTCTCTTTTGCCAAAACTTCGTCACTCACTTTATTATCAGCATATCGATCACCTAAATGCGATAAACAGATTACCAAATCACACTGGTGCTTTTTCCTCAACAAATCTGCATGAACATTGGCTTGTTGAATTGGCTCTTGGTATACTGTTTTACCATAGAGTTGTTCTGGAACCAAACCCGATAATTCAATACCCACTCCTAATATACCGATCTTTATGTCCCCTTTCCGAATTATTTTGTAGGGCTGATTAATACTCTCCATTGATGTGCCTTCAAACCCATAATTACTCATCACGACAGGCATTTTACCATGTGTCACAACTTTTTCAGCAAAATTGTCCAACCCAGCATCAAAATCATGGTTACCCATAATTACCGCATCATACCCCATCATGTTCATCGCCTTCATTTCTGGCTCACCTTTAAAAACATTAAAATAGGGAGTGCCCTGAAAAATATCCCCCGCGTCTAATAAAAGCACATTTTCTTCTTCTGCTCTAATTTTTTGTATCAATGCTGCTCTTGCTGCTACGCCTCCTTGTCCTGCGTTTCTAGAACCATCCATCGGAAATGGATCTAACCTGCTGTGCACATCATTGGTATGCAATATAGTCAGTCGGTTACCCTCCCAAGCTTGAGCAATTGAAGGCGTTGTTCCCACCATCAAGGCTCCAGCAGTAAGTCCTGTATCGACTAGAAATTTTCTCCTGTTCATTTTGTAATTCTTTTGGGCTGTTCCACTACCACTTGCTTCCCTGCTGCTTTGTGCATTATACAATAATCCAAAATGGCGTCTCGCTGCAAATAATTGGTTCGGTTTTGTTGCATTGTTTTGAAAGCATTAAATCCACCACCACCATCCACTGCATAATCAGAGTTGGCCATGATATATGACTTGTTTGGATCTAGTGGCAACCCGCCGACAAGAACATTAACCGCCTTTTTATCTTGGATCTGATAGGATAATCCTGCCACGCCACCACCGCCACCATCGGCAGCAAGAAAATCGAGATAGGATTGTAAAAGACTGCCTTTGATTTCAATAATGATTAAAGCATTGTCGAAAGGCATCACCTCAAAAATATTTCGTCTGGTTATCTTACCGGCTGAAATTCTGTTAATCCTTATACCCCCATGATTCATAAATGCTACATCAACAGGACGATTGATATGCTTAGCAGCAGCCCACAAATAGGCATCGGCTAGAAAATTTCCCAAAGTACTATTGGGCAACTCTTTTAATAATTCATCTCTAGATACCGCAAATACTTCATCCATATTCTTGTCAACACTGTCGCGGTAGTTTTTTAGCATCCCCAATACACTGCTGTCACTTTTCAATGCTGTTGTTACAGCATAGTCTTTAAACCCTATTCCTGTAACAACTTGAGAAGAATGACATGCACCTAACCCTATTACTAAACTCACCAAAAAGAAGAAACGCTTCATAAAATTCCAATGATTCGGAAGGTACAAACTATTAGGGTTTTTTGGTTTAACTTTGCGTAAAGATTTATTTATATGGGATTCGATTTAACAGGAAAAATTGTAGCAAAATTTGATACTATTCAAAGAAGTGCAACTTTCAAGACCAGAGAATTTGTGGTAGAGACCAATGAAGATATCAATGGCAGAACCATTACCAACTATGTAAAGTTTCAGACTGTTCAAGACAGAACCAGCATATTGGATCGCTTTAATGTTGGAGATACTGTAAAAGTACACTTCAATATCAAAGGGTCTAAATGGGAGAAAAACGGACAAATCAACTATATCACCAACTTAGATGCCTGGAGAATTGAACAAATGAGTATGTCTGGCGGAACTGGCTATGTTGATACACCACCTGCATTTTCACCAGATCCAGATAGTCAGCATAGCATTGCAGACGATTTGCCTTTCTAACCCAACTCTTACATGCAGCGTGAACTCCTTTTGCAGCTTTCTCCAAAAGATGCAGCCAACAATGAAGCAATCACTTCTCAGATTGCCTCCTCACTGGCCATAAGCAGGGAAAAAGTGACTGGCTTTCATTTGCTCAAAAAATCAATTGATGCCAGAAGAAAGGATGTTCTCATCAACCTAAAGCTCAATGCTTTTGTTGATGAACCCTTTCATGAATGGGATACCCCTTCATTTGAATTTCCTGATGTAAGCAATTCCGATAAACGAGTCATTGTTATTGGAGCTGGACCAGCAGGATTGTTTGCAGCACTTGAATTGATCCAACATGGTATTAAGCCTATCGTTTTAGAAAGGGGTAAAAATGTAAGAGACAGAAGAAGAGATCTGGCCGTCTTGAATAAAGAGGGTCTTTTGAACGAAGACAGTAATTATTGTTTTGGAGAAGGTGGTGCGGGCACTTACAGCGACGGTAAACTGTATACGAGAAGTACAAAAAGAGGAAATGTTGATAAGGTCTTGCAGCTTTTAGTCTTCTTCGGAGCAGATCCCTCCATCTTGTATACAGCACATCCGCATATAGGTACCAACAAATTACCAGGCATCATCCAAAACATGCGTCAGCAAATAATTGATGCAGGAGGAGAAGTCCATTTTAATGCAAAAGTCACGGATCTTTTACTGAATGATAACAAAATCAAGTCAGTCGTCTGTGGCAACGGGGATAGATTTGAAGGCGACCAGGTAATTCTTGCAACAGGACATTCCGCGAAAGATATCTTCTATTTATTAGAAGCAAAAAAAATAATTATTGAACCGAAGCCCTTTGCCATGGGCGTCCGAATAGAACATCCTCAAACATTAATTGATTCCATACAATACCATTGTTCAGTATCAAAAGAAAGAGATCCTTTTTTGCCACCCGCAGCCTATCAACTTGTAGAACAGGTAAATGAAAGAGGTGTATTCTCCTTTTGCATGTGTCCGGGTGGAATCATTGCCACTGCATCAACTTCAAAAGAAGAATTGGTGGTAAATGGCTGGAGTCCATCCAAAAGAAACAACCCCTTTGCCAATTCGGGAATGGTAGCCCAAGTTATGATGGATGATGTGATGAAGAACAACAAATCTAAACTCCATTCTAACCTTGTGTTGCACCATTTCCAAGAAGAAGTGGAACGGAAAGCTTATGCAGCTGGTGGCGGATTGTTTGTGGCGCCAGCACAAAGAATGACCGACTTTGTCTACAATAAAACATCAAGCAGTTTACCAGACAATTCATACCTGAGGGGTGTGAATGCAGTGAACTTAAATGAAGTGCTACCAGAATTTATTGCCAAATCCCTTCAAAGAGCATTCATCGCCTTTGGCAAAAAAATGAAAGGTTATTTTACAGAAGAGGCTATCCTCATTGCTCCTGAAAGCAGGACTTCTTCTCCCGTCCGTATACCTAGAAATGAAACAACATTGCAACATCCCCAAATCAATAACCTTTATCCTTGCGGTGAAGGTGCGGGTTATGCTGGAGGTATCATCAGTGCGGCTATGGACGGACAAAAAGTAGCCAACCACTTATCACAATTCCAGCGAGCTGACAACTTTTCATTGTAATTTTCCGTCTCTAACTACTGTTATGGAAACAATTCTTGAGATCAATGGACTGAAAAAATATTTTTCGGGACAAAAAGCAGTCGACGACATCAGTTTTTCAATAGGTAAAGGTTCAGTATTCGGATTACTTGGTCCGAACGGTGCAGGTAAAACAACCCTACTCCGCATGATCACAGGAATCTTCTACCCAGATGAAGGAAATATCACCCTGCATGGCAAAACCTTTGAACCGCTTCGCGACAATAGCCTAATTGGCTACATGCCAGAAGAAAGAGGTCTCTATAAAAAAATGAAAATTGGAGAGCAAGTGCTCTATCTCGCACAACTCAAAGGCTTGTCAAAAAAAGAGGCACTAGACAGAATAAAATTTTGGTTCGTCAAATTTCAAATGGAATCTTGGTGGAACAAAAAAGTAGAAGACCTGAGTAAGGGCATGAGCCAAAAGCTTCAATTCGTTACAACAGTGGTTCATAATCCAAGTCTCATCATTCTTGATGAGCCTTTCAGCGGACTCGATCCGGTAAATGCCAACTTAATTAAAGATGAAATATTCAGACTTGCTAATGAAGGTGCAACCATCATCTTCAGTACCCACAGAATGGAGCAAGTAGAAGAGATTTGCGATCATATCATTTTGGTGAACAAGGGACAAAAAATCCTAGATGGCACAGTAGGAAAAATAAAACAAGATTTTAAAGAGAACTTATTTGAAATCGGTTTCGACCAACAGCTACTGGCTGAACATACTGCAATCCATTTGTTTGAAGTTATTCAAGCAAAAGAACAAGGACTTCGCATTAAACTAAACGAAGGTTTTAGCAACAATGATGTCTTGCAATTTTTCATACAGAAAGGATTAAACATACGCTCTTTCAACGAAGTACTTCCTTCTCTAAATGATATTTTCATCAAGTTGGTTCAAGGCACTCCAGAAGCAAGACAATTTCAAAACGATCTATAAATAATTATATGAACAAGGTTCTACTCATTATAAAAAGAGAATACATCACCAGGGTAAGCAACAAAAGGTTTTTGTTGATGACTTTTCTGATGCCCTTGATTTTCGTTGCCTTTATTGCCGGTTCAGCTTATTTCGCAGCTACATCCAGAGAGGAATTGAGTATAGCTGTAATTGATGGACCTGAATTTCTCCAACAAAATTTAAAAAGTGATTCAGGAAGTGTTTTGTTCGCATTTCCAGAAGGAGTTGATTCTGTGAATTACAAGAATAAAAAATTTGATGCTGTACTCTACCCAAGTTATGTTGATGGTAAAATTGAAGCTGAACTTCATTCAGCTGGACAAATAGGCTTTGAGCCATCACGATACATTGAAAGACAATTGAACAAAGCCCTAGAAAACAATTTATTGCTTGAAAAAGGAATAAATAAATCAACTCTTGATTCTATCTCAGACGCTTCAGAAGAAAATGTAATCATGAAAACGATGATTGCGGATGAAGAAGGAGAAGCAAAAGAATCTAATTCAGGACTAGCCTATGGTATTGGATTTGGTAGCGGATTGCTGATCTATATTACCATGTTCATTTTTGGCGCAATGGTGATGCGTGGGGTTGCAGAAGAAAAAACCAATAGAATTGCAGAGGTAATAGTTTCTTCTTGTAAGCCTTTCGAATTGATGTTGGGAAAAATTATTGGAATTGCTGGCGTGGGTTTAACACAATTGTTATTATGGATTGGGTTGATGATAGCCATCTCTAGCTCGCTCTCTCTATTTATTCCAGCAGAAGCTTTACAAGAGTTTCAAAATGCACAACAAGCTGGCACATCTGTAAGTGCTGTTGCAAGCAGCAATCCTGCTGCTATGAAAATTCTAGAAGCACAGAATACCATCACTGAAGGTGTAAACTGGGCATTGATTCTTGGTTGTTTTGTATTCTATTTCCTCGGTGGATATTTGTTTTATGCATCGCTTTTTGCTGCTATTGGAAGTGTAATCAATGAAGACCCACAAGAAGCACAACAACTGATGATGCCTATCTCCATGCCGATTGTATTTTCTTTTATTATACTTCAATCAGTTTTAGCCAATCCGAACAGTTCTTTGGCTATCTGGACGAGCATCATTCCATTTACCTCACCCATCATTATGATGGGAAGAATTCCATTTGGCATGCCAAGTACAGTACCTTACTGGCAACTAGCTGCATCAATGCTGAGTCTTGTCGGTGGATTTATCTTTTCAACCTGGTTTGCAGGCAAAATTTACCGCACAGGAATCTTGATGTATGGTAAAAAAGTAACCTGGAAAGAAATGCTAAAATGGACTTTTAGAAAGAATTGATAAATTCTTTATCAACGTTTAAACATTGGTGTAAATTTTGGTGTAATCTTGCCATATGAAATTACTATATGGCTACCTCAAGCCCTACAAATGGCTGATAGCACTCACCATGTTGCTAGCAACAGTGAACACTGTATTCTCGCTAATTGATCCCATCATTTTTGGAAGAATAATCAAGTTATCGCAGGATATCAATACAAGACAAGATAATGGAAATGCATTTGGCTGGAATGAATTTTTCTCCGCTACAATGCTCCTGCTATTGATGTCGATGGGAACTGCCATGGTGAGCCGAATTGCAAAGAATTTACAAGATTATTTTGCGAACGTAGTCATACAAAAATTTGGTGCTAAGATTTTTACAGATGGTTTACAGCATGCCATGAAACTCCCTTATCAAGAGTTTGAGGACCAAAGAAGTGGTGAGACACTGAGCATTTTGACTAAGGTAAGGACAGATACAGAGAAGTTTATCAACTATTTCGTAAATGCCTTATTTGCTATTGTTGTAGGTGTTGTTTTCGTATTTGTGTATGCATCTGTCTATATACACTGGACGGTTCCAGTAGCCTATGTGCTAGGAATTTCTCTGCTTTCATGGGGAACCAACGCGCTGAGTAAAAAAGTAAAAATCATTCAGAAGAAAATTGTCAGCAGCACTACTTCTCTAGCCGGAACTACCACAGAGAGTTTGAGGAACATTGAATTGGTAAAGAGCTTGGGACTAACTGAACAAGAAGTCAATCGACTCAATGCAGATACATACAAGATACTTGGACTTGAACTCACCAAAGTAAAAAGAATTCGCAGTATCAGTTTCTTGCAAGGCACACTGGTTAACACATTAAGGCAGGTCATCTTGTTCTTGCTCATGTGGCTGGTATTCAGAGACGATATGCAACCACATGAAATGGTTACCATGCAGTTCTTCTCCTTCTTCATATTCGGACCTCTTCAAGAAATTGGAAATATCATATTATCATACAGAGAAGCTGAAGCATCCATTGGCAATTATCACCAACTCATGCAGAAACAACCTGAGTCAACTCCTGATAATCCAATGCATCTTGGCAATATCGAAGAACTGGCATTTAATGAAGTAGGTTTCAAGCACCTCACCGCCAAACAAAAAGCCATAGATGGTATTAGCTTCAAAGTGCAGAGAGGAGAAACCATTGCCTTTGTTGGACCCTCTGGTTCAGGCAAAACCACTTTGATGAAACTATTGGTAGGTCTGTACCGCCCACAAGAAGGTAAAATTCTATACAATGGCCTCGACGAAAATGAAATTGATTTTGAAGACCTGAGAAAACAAATTGGTTTTGTTACACAAGATACCCAGCTGTTTTCTGGAACCATCAAAGAAAATCTTCTTTTTGTAAATCCAAAAGCCACAGAAGAAGAATTACAAATAGCTTTAGATAAAGCATCCTGTCAATCACTACTAAAACGTGCCGACAATGGCATCAATACAGTAATTGGTGAAGGTGGATTAAAACTTTCAGGTGGAGAAAAACAAAGAATTTCTATCGCCCGTGCATTATTAAGAAATCCAAGAGTATTGTTATTTGATGAAGCAACTTCAGCATTAGACTCTATCACTGAAGAAGAGATAACCGAAACAATTCGATCTATTTCAGCCAGAAAAGAACAAATAACAGTACTTATTGCGCACAGATTATCTACCATTATGCACGCTGATACTATTTATGTATTAGAAAGAGGTGAAATTGTGGAAACGGGTTCTCACCAAGAACTGCTAGACGCCAAAGGGCTTTATTATGCCATGTGGCGCCAGCAGATCGGTGAAAGAAAAAAAGATTAAAATTAGATTACTGCACAATTAGTTTGAAATCCAGCTCAATATCAGTCTCACCCTTGGTGATAATATCATTAGCGGCTTTGGTACCAGGTTTATGCTTAAGCACAATTTTCACAGTTCCAGTCCCTGGGTTAATTCCAGTCACCCAGAAAGATGATAAACCCAATGGCAACCCCTGTGTATCAGTATCATAATTAGATACAGATAGCAAGCTTGGATTACTTGGCACATAATAGAATTGATGGTCGTTCGCTTCTGCTTTGATTTCTTTGGTGATGTCATCAGCGGGACTTACACTTTCATTTAACACAGTGACTTCGCAGATGTAAGGGATGTTTTTTTGCAGCACAATATCATCAAACTTAACAGGCGCTGCTCCACCTTCACCATCTAGATCCTTGAATTCGAATATTAAAGGAACTGCACTACCAGACAAGGTGTTAGATAATTTAAGTCTGACAGTTGTTATTAATTCACCTTCGTTAGGATCTACCACTGGATCTTTTTTACAGCTGTTCAAAACAACTACTGAAAACAAAAGCACTGCAGAAAATAAAACATTCTTTTTCATAATACTTAGATTTAAAAGGGCATTTTTATTTTAAGTGAAATATTTCTTCCTCTATCTAAAGCGAAATACCTGAAAGCATTCATATAATCGCGATACGCAACATTGAACACATTAGTAACACCAAAAACGATATCAATCTTTTTCTTTATCAACTCCATACCAGCAGCTGCTTCAAAATTCACTAGTCCATATGCCGGCGGAGGAGCCATATAATCTGACTCCATCGATTCCTGTCCATTTTGGTTGATTACTTTAATATTTCCCGTAGGTGGTACTCGCTTTTGTTCCGTTACATATTGATAAGACAACTTCACAGATGGTTGCTTTAGTTTTCTACCATCAACAAACACATAATTAAGTTCTGCTTCATATCGATCAGATGGCATTTGTATCAGCCAAGTATTTTGTCCACGATCATATGCTCTTAATATTGAAGCCTTAATATGAGAGCTTAAATGATTATTGAATTTATACCCAATATTGATATCAGATCCAGTCAACACCGCATCGGTTTGTGCAAAATCAAATGCTGGAAAAGCACCTCGAATAGTGAGTAATGCAGGATAGGTTGGTCTCAAATAAATAAAATCATTGATGACTTTGTTATAAATACCAAAATCGATTTCCCATTTACTATTGTTGTACAATAAATTTCCCAACAAACTAAACGCCCGCTCAGGGTTTATCATTGGATCTCCTCTTTCAATTCTTGCAGCTCCATGATGCAGGCCATTGCTAAACAACTCATTCATTTGAGGGGCTCTCCATGCAGTAGCAGCAGTAACAGATGCTCTAAGATTTTCATTGAATGTATAGGCTACAACACCTGTACCTGAAAGTCCACTAAATTTTCTATTTCCGTATGGATCTCCCGCAACCAACGCATTTCCAATTAATACATCGAAAGGCGCTTTATCATTATCAGTTATTGCAAATCGAGCTCTATAATCATACCTTAATCCACCTTCAACTTGCCACTTTTTGTATTTGTACTTTTCAGCAATCCAAAAGCCAAGATCTAGTCCCTGATAATTGGGTATAAAATAACGGTAGTTGATTGAATTCTGCTGATGCATAACATTTAAACCCATAGAACCTTTAAGTCGGGTGTCACCAAAATGCTCCCAAACCAAATCAGCCATATTGGTTAGTAAATTCAATTGCAATTGAGGCTGTTCGGTTTCTGATCTGGTAATATCAAATTCCTTTCTGATGTTTAATTGAGAGGAAAAAGTAAGACTGATTCTACTTTTACCAACTTGCTCTGAAAATCCTTTTAGTTTTACCAGGTGATGTTGCACATCTTGATAAGGACGATCAATTACATAACTAAAATCAGCATCCTTTATATAAGCAGGCGGCTCTTGTAAGCGAATAAGGTTTTCTAAATCTGTAAGGTTGCCAATATGTGCGCCTGAAAAAATTCCAATACGGGTATTAAAGACACTATAAAAAAGTTCAGCTCCTTTGTTCTTGGATCTCCATCCTGTTGCAGCCGACATATTAAATTCTTCTACACCAGAATTCTTCAGCCAATATTCAGCTGTCCTTGCATTACCACCACGTTTAAAAGTACCCTGTAAACGCCACGCAGTCTTCTCTGCTTTGTCAAAACTACTTTCTACCATAGCTGAAATAACTCCCTGACGATTATTGCTAAAAGCAGCAAGGTTCAATTCCCCATTCAACTCTTTATGGTATTGCAACAAGCGTGGCTCAACCAATACTACACCTCCAATTGCATCTCCACCATAACGAACGGATGATGCACCTTTTATTACGGTGAGGCGATTTGCAACATAAGGATCAATTTCAGGAGCGTGTTCACTACCCCATTGTTGACCTTCTTGTCTGATGCCGTTGTTAAGGATTAAAACGCGACTACTATGCAATCCCTGAATAACTGGTTTATAGATATTGTTTCCTGTTTGTAAAACAGTAACACCAGCAATTCTTTGCAGTGATTCCCCAAGTGTCAATCCACGTGTTGCAGCAAGTTCCTTTCCCCTCAATTCACCAGTAATTCCTTCTGCACGAATAGATGATGCTCCTACCACTACAATTTCTTGTAACACATTTTCCGCGTGCGGTAGGTCGATATGTTTTACCATATCATCTTTGATGTGGAAATGATAATCTGTGGTTTGACAGCCAGCGTGACTGATGCGAAGTGTGTAATCACCAGGACAAAGTCCGTTTAATTGATACTCCCCTTTTTGATTGGTTACAACAGATTTTTTTAGCTCAACTATAGTTGCTGTTGCCTTTTCTAATACCAAACGAGTATCTGCATCCTTAACTACACCTTTGATAGTTAAGATACATTGAGCAGTAACAACATTGCTCAGCAGTAATACCAACGATATTGTAAAAAACTTCAACCGCATCAATCTAGTAATGGGTCAAAGCTAAGGAAAAAAATAAAATTTGCAACAATATTGCAAAAAATTAGAACCTTTCGATAATTCCCGCAATTCCTTGTCCCCCACCTACACAGGCTGAAACCATGCCATAGCGTTTATTGAGACGCCTTAAATCACCCAATAATTGAACGGTGAGCTTCGCGCCTGTACAACCTAGAGGATGCCCCAAGGCAATGGCACCACCATTGATATTAATCTTGGATTTATCGAGGTGCAACTCATTAATTACAGCCAAAGACTGAGCAGCAAAGGCTTCATTGAGTTCAATGAGATCAATATCATCAATCGTTAATCCTGCCAGCTTGAGTACTTTGGGTATAGCTACAACCGGACCAATACCCATGATTTTTGGATTGACCCCTGCCACAGCACTATGAACCAGTCGGCCAATAGGCTGTAGTCCAAGTTCTTTAACCATCTTCTCACTCATTACAATTACAAATGCAGCACCATCACTGGTTTGCGATGAGTTGCCAGCTGTTACAGTACCATTGACTGCAAATGCTGGTTTTAATTTTGCTAGTCCTTCTAATGTAGTATCAGCTCTTACTCCTTCATCTGTATCAACAACAAAGCTTCTTTTTTGACGCTTACCCTTTTCATCGAGATAAACTTCATTGACAGTAATAGGCACTATTCCTTCTTTGAAATTCCCATTTTGTATGGCTTGCAATGCTTTTTGGTGGGATGCTAAAGAGAATTCATCTTGAGCTTCTCTACTTACATTAAATTGTTTCGCTACAGCCTCAGCGGTCAGGCCCATGTTGATATAATAATCAGGCTCATCTGATGCAATGTTATAAGAAGGAACTGTTTTCCAACCAGCTGCTGGAACAAAACTCATGCTTTCTGTCCCACCGGCAATGATACATTCTGCCATTCCTGCCCTGATTTTGGCAGTCGCCATAGCAATTGTCTCCAAACCAGAAGCACAATAACGATTGACTGTTATACCTGGTGCCTGTTCCCCCAAAGCACGTGCAGCAATAATGCGTCCTACCTGAAGTCCTTGTTCCGCCTCCGGTACTGCATTTCCAACAATTACATCATCTATTCTATTTTTATCCAATTCAGGAACCTTCTTCATCAATTCCTGAATCACTTCAATAGCCAAATCATCTGGTCGAGTGAACCTGAAACCACCTCTCTTTGCTTTACCCACTGCAGTTCTCAATCCCGCTACTATATATGCTTCTTGCATGATGTAAAATTTTAGTGCTTTACCAAATTTACGGAAAAAGGGTATCTAATCTATTACAGAAAAAGGATAGGTTTGGTTGACCAATTTTCCATTTTGATCAACACCTTTCAATACCATTATATAATCTCCTAAAAGGTCTGAAGTAAAAAATGAAAATGATGTAAGCTCACCCTTTTTTGTCGTCAATTGTGGATTCCAATATAGCAAAGAACGTAGATCAGGGAGTCGACTAGTGAATGCCCCTTCACTGCTATACTTCAGTTCATCAAACTGCCTTATGAGTGGTATTCCTGCATAATCAACTACTAATGTCTGGGAATCTAGCTCAAAGCCACCTAAGTCGCCATTGTATGTGACCATGCTAACAATTCCATCGAATGTTTGATCTCCCATAAAAAACCTCCTGGCAACAATATCCATTCGCTTCACTTTTAATGGATCAAATGCAACTACTTTATTGATATCTGTTGTGGGGACTCCATCAATTAAAACAAGTGGATTATTATCAAAAGATCTTTTATTGGGAATATCTAGTACGGCAAACTTATACTGTTGCGACTGTTTTCTCAATTCTACCTCAACTACATATTCTCTCAACACCTCTTCCATGGTATTAAACCTAGTATAATCGTCTAAATAATAGGTCTTATCAGGTTTGCCATAGAACAAACTACTATCATTAAAATGTGGTAATACAAATGTTTTTGAAAGCTGTTGTGCAAATGCCTTTTGCAAATTGTGGTTGATGACTCTTTGTTGAAGGGCTTGCTTGACTCCGCTAGCAAAAAAATCTTTCCCAACAACAGCATGTTTAAGATTTGAAACAAATGGATTATGCAGTTGAACTATTGCATTAGAATCACGACTATCAGGAAGCTGAATAGTCAAGTGCTCCGTACCATAGGGCCTTCCTACATCAAAAAGAATCGAACCATCAGCATTGCTCCTATCACTTCCTAAAAAGAATCTTTCACCATCTACAACTAGATTAACACGTATACCGGATAAAACCTTTCCAGTAAGTTTATCCAGCACAGTACCCGTAACAAGGTGACCGAAATACTCTTTAGGAAATTGCTTTGATTCGTATGTTGGATTAACAGTACTTATTGCTGGCATAAAATTCAACGCTGAACTAGTTTCTTCATTTTCAAACTCATCTTTCTTGAATACTGCAACTGAAAATTCTCCACCTACTGAACCATTTGAAAGTCCAACTTTCACCTCCTGCCTTAACCCATATGTGCCCTTTAGGCCTGAGACAACCATCGTATCGTAACTACTTGCCAATAACAAAGCTTTGTTTTTCTCTTTATTGTTGATTGATTGATTTAAACGAGCTACTTCCTGATGCTTGTCATTGTTTGATGCAGGTAATATAAATGGATTAAAGATGTTAATTGAAATATTATAAATTGATTCTGAGCTGTGTTTCTGTGAATTGACATAACACCTAATCTGATAGGTACCAGAAGCTGTATTTTCTGGAATGGTCCATGAGCCTCTGCCCAATCCATTTTCAATTTCAATTTTTTGTTGCATGATGGAATTCCCATCTTTATTGACAAGCTCTATGTAGGCAACTTTACTTAGGGAAGACAATCTACTTGACCGCTTATCAGTTAAATACAGCTTGTACCAAATCGTTTCTCCAGATAAATAACCCGTTTGTGCAACATGAAGAAATGCAAACTCATCATCTACCACTTCAACACCAATGCTTTTTTTAGCAACTTGAGCATAGGTGTTCATGGTACCGCTATTTAGAAACAAGAAGACAATTAAAATTGACTTCATAAATACAATAGTCTTATGTAAATAGAGATTTTTCATTTTACCAGAATGAAGGCATTTTAGTTATTCCACCTCTGATCCTACAATCAATACAACGCTTGTCAGCTAGCGCCGTTCCCCCACCAGTTATATTGTAAGCTTGCATCAAGTTTTTATTGCGTTGTAAATAATAGCTAAGACTATCCGGACCAACAATTTTAGGTTCACATAAGGTCTGAAGTGAGTAATCTGGATACCAGCCAGAAAGCTCCCCTCTTCTTATGAATAATCGCTGTTGCTGAACAGAAGATATACTCACAAACCCTACAACCGGTTCATCAGGATTCGATACGCATTTGATATTACTGATCAATTCAGCAGGCTGATTTCCAAAGATGGAACCCAATTCATTTGTATTTTTTCTAAGGAGCTGCCAATATTCAAAGGCCTCTTTGGTAAGCGCGTATTGCTTGACTAAAATACTGTATCGCACGCTTACCTTATCAGACCCTTGAACAATTGTAGTTACTGGTAAATTTTCAACTATATCATCTACTTGGTTATTGGTACTGGCCAATAAAATAGTAGCAGATTTTTCACTAGACCAACACCGGTTGAGATAATCTTTGGGATCCAAATAAAAAGGCAAATTGGTGCCATAATCAAACCCCAAAATAGATTCGTAAAATGAATTGTACTCCCATGTTTCCTCAAATTCCCAACGATAGAATCTACTCTTACCAGATGGATCTTGAGTAGACACCCTAACAGTAACACTGGTATCTCGCACCCATGAAAGACTATCAATAGGAGGAGTTGGCTTTACTGGAACAAATGCAGAACGGTATTCTTTATTATCTCTGGTTACTATTTTTAAACTGAACTTTTCAGTGGTATTTAATTGTAAAGGTGCTGTTCCATAATAACCATTACCCATTCTAGAAAATGGATAAAATCCTCCTCTGTCCCCTTCCAAAACTACAAATGCATCATTCTCTGTTATCAGCACATTTGAATCTACCAAGTTTCTTGTCCGCGTAAGTCTAATTATTGTAGAGTCCCCACCCACTTTAATCATTCCATCTACCACCAAGAAACTATTTGGTGCTTCTACAACCTCAGGAAAATAAGGCTCTTTGCATGCTTGTAACAGTATGAAGAAAATAAATAACGCATATATAATCAATCCCTTCCTCATCAAAATCTAATATTATAAGTGATATATGGAATTGCAGTACCAATAACCGATAATTTGTATCCTTTTATCTTTCCGTTTTCTTCAACAAAATAAATTGAGTAAGGATTTCTTCTTCCTGTCAAGTTGTAAACACCAAGCGACCAACTGTTGTGTGTTTTTTGTTTCACACGATGGTTGCCTTCGATATTAAATGAAATATCTGTCCTAAAATAATCCGGCACGCGGTATTGGTTGCGCTCAGAATATAAAACACGTTGAGACCCAGCCAAATCAAAAATGGCAATTGGTAAAGTGATAGGACGACCAGTACTGTACTGCATATTCACCGACAATGCATAACGATGGGTAAACTTATAATTTCCCACAACATTTACGGCATGTGGTTTATCAAAATTTGCAGGATAGGGATTGCCTTTATTGATTGTTTGTCCTGCAATAGGGTCATCCATGGTTAACAGAATCCTTGAATAAGCATAACTCATCCATCCATTCAACTTACCACTGGTTTTTTTGATCATGAACTCCGCACCATATGCCTTTCCCTTTGTTGTTAATACATCTCTTTCAATTTGCTTGTTCATTACAATCTGAGCTCCACTCTTGTAATCGAGAAAATTATCTATCGATTTATAATACACTTCGATTGAAGTTTCCAGTGACTGCTTTGGGAAATCCTTGTAAAATCCAATTGATACTTGTTGACCCAATTGGGGTTTTATATGTGTATCGCTCAATTTCCAAATATCAGTCGGTGATATTGCAGTAGTATTGGAAAGCAAATGAATATACTGACGGATATTATTGTAACTGAATTTTATAGAACTTGTTTCACTCAAAGTATAACGCAATGCTAATCTCAACTCCGGACCATGATAGGTTTTTGCAACTTTACCTCTACCATAAATAACTGAGTCAACAATAGTACTTTGATCCCGAGGGAGACCCGGTGAATATGCGTACACTTTCTGCTGCCCTATAGATTGAAACAATGAGTGCCTATATCCAATATTCACCGAAAGCTTATCGGTTATAGTATACTTATCACCAATATAGATAGCCATTTCCCTTGCTTGTTCATCATTCACTTTATCTTGTGCCACCTTAGAACCATTACCAAAAGGCATGATCTCACCTGGAGTAATTTGATAATTCATCCAAGTAATTCCAGCATTAAGTGTGTGCTTATTATTAAGCGCATAAAGAAACTCATTTCTTACATGCCATTGCTTAATTCCAAACTTAAGATTGTACCCCCTCACAGTACCCTGATCACCTTTCACCCTATAGCTGTACTCATCTTGTCCAGCTGTTAGCGTGCTGTATAATTTATTATTGAAAACATGTTTCCATTTGGCAACTATATTTTGATTGGCATAGCTGAAAGTGGTATCATTTCCCAAACGGAATTGATCAGCACTTTTGTAAACCGTTAAATACAAATCATCTTTTTTAGAAAGCTTATGCGACAAATGAAGATTAACATCATAAAAAGAGGCACTACTTTTCTTGTAAATAGGATCGGGGATTTGCTTGATGATCCAATCAGAATAACTGGTTCTAGCACCCACTAACAAAGTAGTTTTATCTTTTACAATCGGACCTTCCAAATTGATTTTGCTTGTCAATGGACCAATACCCGCCGAGCCTGTCCATTTTTTTGCATTACCGTCTCTTGTCGTTATATCTAAGACCGAAGAAAGTCGGCCACCATATCGTTCAGGTATAGAGCTTTTATACAACTCTGCACTTTTAATTTGATCGGGATTAAACGCCGAGAAAAATCCAAATACATGTGAAGGATTATAAATGGTTGCGTCGTTCAAGAGTATTAAATTCTGATCGGTAGAACCTCCACGTACATTAAATCCTGTACTGGCTTCGCCAACAGACGTCACTCCGGGTAAGGTTAATAATACCCTTAGCACATCTGGCTCGCCCAGTAAAACAGGCACTAATTTGATGTTTCTTGCAGTGAGTTTTTCAACACCCATTTGCATTCGCCTAACATTCGAATTTTTTTCAGCAACAATGGTTACAGCCTTTAAGGTTGGTACGTTTTCTTTTAGTTCGACTATAATTTGTCCATCACCATAAGCCATAATTTCTCTTCGAGATGGCTTCATACCAGCACTGCTTATATTCAATGTTGTTCTACCTGGAGGAATTTTAATTGAGAAAAAACCAAAGGGATCTGTCACCACACCAACTTTGGTATTAACTGCATAAACAGTTGCTCCTACAATACCTGAACCGTCATTCGCATCTTTTATATAACCCGCCAAAGTTATTTTAGCTGAATTACTTGGCTTTTCTTTAGAACCCACTTCAATCAATTTATTTTCAGATTGCTCAACGACTGCCTTAACTGCAACTTCTTGCTGCCGAGGAATGATTACAGTAGGTTCAACTTGATCATTTCGCGTTTGAAGCCAGAAATTTGAAAGCTCTTCATTGACTAGCTTTATAGCGTTATCATAAATAAATATCTGTTTTGAATTAGCAATAAAGTACTGAAGCGATTTATTCTTGATCAGTGCTTGTATTACATCCTCAATAGGTTTTGCCTCCACAATAAAAGTTTGTGCGAGTGTATCCAACTTAATTGGGTCATAAAATATTTTAAACCCTGTTTTAATTTGAATGCTATCAATAATTTGTTCAAATTTTACTTGACGCATTTGAAACGAATACATCTTTTTTTCCTGAGCAAACAATGGTTGTTCCGTCAGAACAAAAACGACCAAGAGGAAACAATATGTAGTTAAACGTTGCCTCATTACTTATTTAGCTGTTTCGTAAAAACTGACTACTTTCTCTAAGAATTGTTCAGTAGATTTTTTATAGCTCAGATTTTCTTTATTGATAAAGCCCTTTAAGGCATCACGCTTATCAGATAATAGATTTAAAACTGAATTCTTGCTGCCAATTTCCGACCATTTTCCATCCACAACGATATAATATTTTATAAACTCCTTGTAAAATGCATATGACCTGTCAGAGGAAGATTTTTGAACAATCACCTTCTGCCTTTTTGCCAAGACTTTTATACGACCATCATATATAAGCTGATAAAAGCCTGTTTTGGGTGAGCCTCCAGTATTTGAAATTAGATCGCCATTAACAAACTGAGCTTCGCCTAATTTTACCCTTTCAATTTTTTCTGCATTGAGCACCAGCAATCGTGAACCATCAAAAGACCACATCAACATTTTATCATTAAACAAATCCAGATGAATTGGTAAGTTAAAATACCAAACCCCTGAAAAATAAAGTGTACCCTTAAATTGGTTTTCTTGCCCATAAAAAGGAAAGCCATCAATTTGCTGACGTGGACTTACATATTCAGCACCATTAAATAATGAAGCATTTTCACCCATTAATTTCAAATAGGCTGCAGATGCATTTACCAATAAACTATCCCCATTTTGAATTTGCGCATGTAAATGCCCAGACATCCATGAACTGGAGAAAAAAAACAGCATTAAAAGTAAAAGCGCCTTAAACCTCATGCATTGCAAATTTCGAGCTGCAAAATAGATAATATTAGTAGACAATTACTTTTAGATACCTACCACTTATCACAATCAGACAAGAAAAAAGCGGCCCTAAAGCCGCTTATATTTAAACCTAATTAAAATCCATGCCCTCCTTATCTAGAAAGAAGAAGATCGACACAGATTATTTCTTTGTCTTAATCTCTATAACTCCATTTTTCCCTTTTTCACCATATAAAGCTTTGGCAGATTCACCCTTTAAAATATTGATCGACTGAATCATATTGGGAGAAAGCTCTTTCATGTCTTTCTCAGAAATTTCCTTCCCATCCATTATATATAAAACATCTTTAGGTAGTTCAGTAGAATTTTTTTCTGTTCTCACAATTGTATAGACCTTTTTACCTTTTTCATCAGAAGCGTTAATGGTAATCGTTCTCGGATCTTTTTCCGCCATTGCTACAATTGGATCATCGCTGGTCTTCATAATTACCTGACCCCCTTTATAATTTGTACTATCGATGGTAATTGTTAAAACCTGTTTCCCTGGTTCTGCTTTGGATCCACTTGCATCAACTCTAACAATTTTTGTAGTGGAATTTTTAGCACCCTGCTGTCCTTCTCTAATATCAATTGTTTTGATAGATGACGGATCGATGGTTTTAAAATCAGCAGGAGAGACTTCTTTACCATTGATGATGATCACTGGTGTTGCAGGCGCAATAGGAGGAATTGGTGGTATTGGTGGAATAGGAAACCCTTCTTTCATCAGAAGAACGGTGTCAAGAGAAGCGTTTCCATCAGCGATGAAAATAAATTTCTTCTCTTCCTTAATTTGCTTTCCGGAAGCCGAAGTATCAGCGATGAAAATAAATTTACTCGAATTATCCATAGGTAGTCCAGATGCCATTGCATATGCTTTCATAAGTTCAATTTGATCTGCTGGTTTATTTCCACCTAGTTCACTCAGTGGAACCTCAAATAATTTTTTCTTTGTTTTTACATCTTTAAAAATGGCAATATCGCCATCGATATCAATTTGAAAACTTCCTTTGATTTTACCTGTCTTAGCATCACGGTACTTTGCTGGGATAGAATCAAGTTGATTTTGTAAAATTGATTCTTTAGCTAATTGAGTTTGATCATTCTGATTGAATTGATCCTTGATAGTGAATGAAAGCAATGCAACAATTGCAATAGCAACAGGAAGAACTAAGATTCTTCTTGCATAACTGTAACTTACTTTTTTTGAAGAGGTCAACATAATGATGCGTCTTTTGATTGATGAATAAAAAAATGATTGTCCAACCGACAAAATAGATGATGGGTAATGCGATTTCAATAACATGGCTGCTAACAAGGAAGCGTCTTCTTCCGCTATGGCCTTTTCATCGGCAATAAACTCATGAACGACTTCCAATTCTCTGCGAATCAGCCAAAACACGGGATTCATCCAGAATACATAAGCAGCAACTGAAACAAATACTTTATCAATAGAATGAAGTTGTTGAATATGAGTGAGCTCATGCTTCAATATTCTTTGTCCCGTTTCATCTGTTAGTGATAGATCATTTCTCCAAAACAGGTTTCTGAAAAATGAAAATGGGGCTTCATTCAAAGAAGTTTCAACAAAATCAAATTGTTCTGTTACAGTTATCTTACTCTTTGATTTTAATTTGAATACATTATAAATACCATGTAAGAAAACCAGTAACAATAGAACCGAGACCGATAACAATGCAATAAATAATACCCTATCCCAAGAGATTGACGCTTCAACTACCTGTGATGGTTGGTTGATAAAAGCAATTACCTGCTGAACTTGTGGGGTTTGAGGCGCGCTGACTACAAACCAGTTTAAATCAAGCAATGGCAGTAATAAACTTAGAAGAACTACTCCTACAAGATAGAAGCGATTATAATGATGAAAGCGTGTGTTACGCAGACTGATCCAGTAGTATCCAAGCAAGACACCTGATACCAGTATCATTTTCAAGATGTAAATAAATAGTGGTAGCATAATGTTATTTTTTAGTTTTCATCTGTTTTAACAAGAACTCAAGATCTTCAACGGATAATTTTTTCTTGTCGACCAAAAAAGAAACAACCTCTCGGTAGGATCCTTCAAAGTATCCCTTGGTTATTCCAGCAATAGATCCCGAGGTATATTCATCCCTCGACAATAAAGGATGATAAAAATTATACCGATTAGGTGTTTTGATACCCACCACCTCTTTATCTACCAATATCTTTAAAAGCGTTGCGACTGTATTGTGGTGAGGCTTCGGATCCGGCATTGCCTCAACAATGTCTTTTAAATACCCACCCTCGTCCAAACGCCATAGCGCCTGCATGATTTGCTCTTCTGCCCTGGTCAAGGTTTTGTTCATAACTAAATATTTAGTCTAAATTAAGACTAAAGTTTTAGTTGTCAAAATAAATTTTTATTTTTTTCTAGACAACCAAAACCTAATTAATGATATCTTAATTGCATTATACCAACATTATGGAAAAATTATCTTCAGCTCCCTCAGGTTTCAAAGCCCTTTTATTGGCACTTGCATTGCCACTTGTTATTGTTTTCTTACTAGTAAACTCTAATGGCAGTTTATCTGGACTTTATGTTGTACTGCTCATCTTGGCTGTTATATTTGATTTATTTATCATCAATGGTATTACAGTTGTTCAGCCCAATTACGCGACTGTTTTGACCTTTTTTGGAAAATATGTTGGAACCATCAAGCAAAACGGATTACTTTTTGTCAACCCCCTTTATAAAAAAACGAAGGTCACTTTGAGAACCCAAAGTACTGAGTCGAGCAAGCTAAAAGTGAATGATAAACTCGGAAACCCAATTGAGATTGCCGTAGTGATTCTTTGGCAAATCAGTGATACTTACAAAGCCACATTTGAAGTAGATAATTTCCGTGAGTATGTTAAAAACCAGAGCGAGGCAGCTGTGCGTCACCTTGCAACAAGCTATGCCTACGACAATATTGAAAGTGATCACCCGCAAATTACTCTCAGTGGCAACAGTGATCAGGTGACACAACTGATGGAAGATGAATTGAACAACCGTTTAACCAATGCCGGTATAGCTATCCTTGAAGCACGAATCAGTCACCTTGCCTATGCTCCTGAGATTGCTGGTGCCATGCTTCAACGTCAGCAAGCTACAGCCATTGTTGCTGCAAGATCAAAGATTGTAGAAGGCGCTGTAGGGATGGTTGAAATGGCACTTGATAAATTATCTGAAAGAGATATTGTAAAGCTAGACGATGAGAAAAAAGCTGCCATGGTTAGCAATTTGATGGTTGTGCTTTGTGGTGAAAAATCAGTTTCTCCTGTTCTTAATACTACCACACTTTAAGATCGATAAAGAGTAAGTAACTTCGCAGCATGTATAGTTTACTAAGGGACTTACTTTTTAAGTTGGAGGCTGAACAAGCGCATTATTTTTCAATGAACCTCTTGAGGACCGCCTGCGGGATTGGTCCGGTTAGAAAAATAATCAGCACTATGTTTACTCCTAAAGACCCTTCACTAGAACGTAAGGAATTTGGCTTAAACTTCAGGAATCCCGTTGGTTTAGGCGCAGGCTTCGATAAAAATGCAATCTATCTAAGAGAACTTGAAGCACTTGGTTTTGGCTTTGTAGAAATTGGAACTGTAACACCTTTGCCTCAAGCTGGTAATGATAAACCAAGATTATTTAGACTTCCCGCAGATAAAGCCTTAATCAACCGGATGGGATTCAACAATGATGGAGTAAAGGAGATAAAAGAGCGGTTGGAAGAATGGATGAATAAGGGACGAAGCAGAATGATCATTGGAGGGAATATCGGAAAAAACAAAGTAACACCCAATGAAGATGCTTGGAAAGATTATGAAATCTGTTTCAATGAACTCTTTGATGTTGTTGACTATTTTGTGGTGAATGTTTCATCCCCAAACACACCAGGGTTAAGGGCATTACAAGACAAAGATG
>JACCDI011685442.1_pt1 | contig 22833 bp, 32 predicted proteins | sample 7442791 | NCBI WGS metagenome assembly JACCDI01 (sample SAMN15323434, study PRJNA562643) | freshwater metagenome | isolation source: river surface water | place: USA:Blue River Watershed | collected 2017-08-15
ACCAGTATTGAAAGAAATGAATTTTGTTTTGTGCGACAATTGTTCGGCAAGAATTCCAAAACATGAAATGTATTATGAATATGAACGTAGAGGACAACATTTTGTATATTGTAGTGCTTGGTGTATAAGTGACGCACACTAACAAGAAATAAATAATAATAAATGTAGATTTTGTTTGAATAAATGAGTGATTTAATTTAATTTAATTTATGTCTTTTTTGTTTTTTTAGTTACGACCATTTTCCATACAAAAATAAAAAAATTGAAATGCTTTGTTTCGTTGTTAGTTGCAGTATAATCAACCCCCCAGAAAACGCTGTTCAGATTTCGACAAAATGGCCACCAAGGTATTTGCTATTAAGAATATTGCTTCTGACATCACACCTGAATTCATTGCCAACGTGTTTTATAAACACAACTTGGCTAGAATTTCATCGGTTGTGATTGGATGCGACAGCAAACATTCTCGTATGGCAGTCATTTATGTTGACCGTTTTGTAGAAACTGAAGCAGCGTATAACTTTGTTCAGCGTTTAAAGAAACCAGAGGTAAGATGCAAAGTTATTTATAAGGATGACTTGGCTTGGACTATTGTGAGATATTACGACAATCCTGATGCGGAATTAATGCGAGTGGATTACCATTGCCACTTTGATATTGATTATTATGAGAAGCCAGTGACTAATTTTAAGATGTTATATCCAAATGTCACATTGAGAAGACACCAGAAGATTATGGAAATTGAAGTTTAGATGTAGGTTGTTGTGTATATGTAGATTTGTAGCCTTTAATTTGTAACTTGTAATAAGAAGTCACTTTGTGATTTTTTTATTGGCAAAAAATACAAATATTTATACGGTTGTTAAATTTATACTTCAATTACTTCAGAGTTTTCTACCGGTGGTTCAAATAATGTCATTATATTTATATTTATTGGGATGATACACTCAACTAATGCTAATAAAAGCGTATAAATAATTTTTAACAATGCCCATACAATAGCACTGATTGTTAATAATACATGTCCAATCGAAATAAACAAGAACAAACAAAATGCCATAACAAATGGATAAATATATTTGTTGTTACAACTTAAATGTAATATTGATTTTTTTAATATAATTACTTCATTATTATAACATTCTTCAAATTTTTTTCTAAAATCAGTTATTTGTCTTGAAACGAAAACGGCACTAATCACCCAGAATGTGCTTAAAAACGCAATAGTTGCTGTTTTATGAAAGTTATTCATATTAATGTTGATTTGTTGTTTATTTTACACGTGAATTTGAGTTCAATTTTTTTTCAATTAAAAAAGAAATTAAATTACTTTATTTACAATTACATGACAAATAACAAATTTATACCTACATATTTTATTTACACTCTAATTATAATATCAGGATCATCTAATATTCTAACAGGTTCATCATCACAAATCATCAATATTGTTCTAGAAACTACACGTTTACTGCTTTGAACATCACTCACATACTTCTCCAACGAGACGCTTGGCATTTCTTGTTCTTCATCTTCTTCGAATCCTTGCATTCTAAAATTAAATACACTCACTGGTTTTTCTTGACCTATGCGATGACATCTTGCTACAGCTTGGTCTTCGATAAATGGGTTCCAATGCGGTGACACGAAATATAATTCAGAGAAATTCTTTTGTAGATTAAGTCCTTCACAGCCAGTCTGTATTTGGATAATAAGTGCGTCTGCTGGGTCAGCCAAATTCTGTAAAGTTTTTCCGCCGGAATTACGTCCGTCATATTTGACTATCTTTTTCATCCCACCTGATTCCAATCGTTGAGCGATTGCGTCAATTTCTGCTTGGAAGTGACAAAACACAATTTTACCATTTCCATTGTGATATCGTGATAATAATACTTCTGAAACAGCATCGATTTTACTAGTGGTGTGTTCAGTGCAATTAATATATTCGTCTCCAATAATCCCTTCTTCTATATATTCGTTGACTGTATTAGTGAGTAGTGTTGGCAATATACAGCATTGTTTTGTGCGCATCATAGCTAACAATGTTTTTCCTTTTTCGAATATATTTTCCGCAAACAACCCTGATTTGGTTTCGCTAACACCAGTTTGATTAGGCAATACAGCGTGAAGTTCTTCTGCTAACATGCGTTCTTCGTCACTTTTCCATTTGACAATTATCTCACTGGTGGTTACGGGTGGCAATTTAATGCCTACATCAGCTTTTGTGCGTCGTAATACAAAGTTCGAAACAATGGATTTCAAATTGGAGTCGCAGTCATAATATGATTTACGCATACCAATTGCGCGACACAGGTTATGAAAATCCTTCTTCCTATTTTGAATGGGAGTGCCAGTGACAAGCCATCTAATTCTGGCTTTCAACTCAGAACAAGCAGAGTAGCGTCTAGTCTCCGCATTACGCAAGTGATGTGCCTCGTCATAAATAATACGATTCCATACAATATTTTTAAGTATACAATTTTTCATGATAATAGAATTATAAGTAGTAATAACAACAGGTGCGTTTCTAAGAGTGTCAATATTCAAAGTCTTCTTAGTTTCACCGTAATACATTAGAGCGCTGTGACCAGATGTTTTTAAAATCTCAGAATGCCATTGCTGAATGAGCACAGGTGGAACAACAATCAGTGTTCTTGATAAACAGTTGACAAACATGGTACCAATCATCATAATAGTCTTTCCAAGTCCCATTTCGTCAGCAATAATTCCTCCTCGAATATTTTCAATGGGTCTAGGTCTGAGTTCATTCCTAACACACCATTCAACTCCGTCGTATTGGTATTGCTTGAATCCAAATTGAGCCTTGTCAAGAAGTATTTGAAAACGACGCATGCGTTGTTCAATAAGTGCTTCAAAGTGTTCAATATCGGTGGCAGACATTTTGAAATTGATATTATAATTATTTATGAGAGTTGTGTTGTGAGTGAAAAAAATTTCAATTTTTTTTGGATGCTTACGTGGCGGTTAAAAAAACCGGATATAAATATCGGTTAAATTAATCGGTTACAAATTTACAAATATACAAATCTACAATCTATACACAATTAAAATTCAAAGTCGTCTTCAATTTCTACTATTCTTACATATGGCATTGGAGGAATGAGTGATGGAATGGAATTTCTGTTCCTCACTGGAATAACTGTGTTTGGAAACAACCGTGTATATGTCTTGTAAAAGATGCTGGGGTTAATAATTAAACAACTGTTTTGGTCATACTTTTTAGATACGTAAATACCGAAATAAAATCCAACCATAGCTGTAAATTCATCAGGACTATAATCAGCATAAGGCAAGTGTGTAGACCTGTAAGCATTAAGAACATCTAATTGCATGTGTCTGGCAATAATTTCAAACGCTTCGTTTTCAACCGAAGCAAACTCACCATAATAAGAATTCACCAAATATGTTAGTTCAACTGGAATGGAGTTCTGATGTAAACACAAGTGAATAATCTCTCTCAAATCTTGAACATCAACGGTCCAAGTTCTCCAAGGCTTAATATTCACATTGAAGGAAAGAATATCAGAAGTCAAATCTAAATCAGCATTCATTTTGTTGAAGTCTCAGTTGATGAAGTCTTGGGGATATTTATAATGAATTTTGCTTTGCGTGAAAACAATTCAATTTTTTTTATTTTTGGATGATTTTCAAGAAACTAAAAAAATCACGGATTGACACTCAAAAAAAAATTGAATTACTTTTTTGAATCCATGTCGGTCACATAAATATTTGCCATCAACCTTTGAAAAAAAAAATGTCATCCGAATGCCCTATCTGTCTCGAAGCCATTGATATGTCAAAAAATGGCGTTAAAACTGAATGTGGTCACGTATTTCACTCATCTTGTTTATTTAATAATATAGCTCACAATGGATTTGGTTGTCCATATTGTCGCAAAGTTTTAGCCAATGAACCAGCTGATGATGATGATATGAGTGAATACTCATACGTAGATGAGTTATACTCAGATTATTCGTTGACATCATTAAGATTATTTCACCAAAGACTAAATGGCGAAGAGTTGGAGACGACACCTGATGAAGAAGAAGAATATGAGAGTGAGCCTATGTATAACTCTGATAATATTTCAATTGGATTGCAACAAATGGGTGTGACTTTTGAAGATTTAGTCGGAACATTATTGTACATGACCCTTAAACATGAACTGCCAGAATACGATTATTATTGTGATACAGCATGGCATACACAAGGAAAAATAATTGGAACAATAAATAAAATGAAGCGTAACAGGGAAATCATTGAGCGAAATGACCAAGAAAATGAATTGAGACAACTTGGGTTTATAGAAAATTAATAATTTTGTATGTAGAATAGTTATGAATATTTATTTGTAAATGTAAATTGTAATAAAATAAAATAATTAAGACATCAGTGTCTTTTTTCTTTTGAAAAAAAATTGAAATACTTTTTGACACATAAAAATGTCTTATAAATAAGTGGCGTTTGACTTGATTAAAAATGTTTCATCCAGAATTTAGATATTTGATTCAACAAGATAATAATGTCGAAGAAGACCGTAGACGTGGACATTTTGTTGCTGGAATGACTGTTGTTTTAGTAAATACATTCTTGCTTGGTGCATTTGTATATGGATTATATGAAAGCATATCATTATCCGTCAATGCTGGCGGAAAATTAACGACCGAAATTTGGAATGCTTTAAGTCCAAATTGTAAATGGATTGAGACCATTGTCTTTATCACAAGCGGTGCTGTATGCGTTCTCTTGATAATTGGTATGAGTATTATGGCAGACATTTATGAGAAGTCATTGAAAACAGATAATAATAAAATTGAAGCCCTTACATTTGAATTAAACAATGTCAAAAATAAATTGAATGAAGTTCAACGAGAATTGAATGAAACTCAACGAGAACTAGAAGAAACACAACAAGAACTGAAGAAATCTGAACGAGAAGTGAATAAAATAAAATGTACTCATTAAATGTGAATAATTTATAGATATTAAAAAAAGTGTTTATAGAATAATAGTTTGTATTGTAACTTGTAAAATAAAATTGAATTACTTTTTTACTTTGAATAGATATAATATAAATGACTCATCAATACATACAAATAAACAAGTAATTAAAAAATGAACAAGACAATCAGATATCGCATTGTTAATTTGAAGGATACATTTAGTCCTTTTCAGTTGCCACAAAGTCCAGAGTATTTGAATGATGAAAAAATAAATCGAACAACTAACAAATATTTATTAATGTATTGGGAGAAACAGTATGATGACTTTTTAGATAAACACAGTCAATTATTGCAATTATATGAAACAATTGACTTGATTATTGAAATTAGAAATAAAATTACAATCGCAATTAAAAAACTTGACCGACATAATAGAATCAGAGAAAATAGGGAACGATTGGGGTTGTCATTGGATGAGATTAGAATAGTATCAGGCATATGTATTTAAATAGGATGTGTTTATGTAACATGTAAATAATTAATTAGGTTTTTTTATGTAAAAAAAATTGAATTAAATTATCACTTCAAATAAATACTTATATAACAAGAAAATGCCAGTAGTAACTAGAAGTCAATTAAGAAAGAATATTCAACTCATTGAACAACAGGTGCCAGTTAAAGAACCAGTGTCAGCTAAAGTGTTAAAAGTTGTTAATGAGCCATTAAAATTAAAAGAATTAACAGAAAATGAAATTAATTATTTTCCAAATTTAGAAAACCTTCCAGCGACTAAAATTGAATCATTTCATAGCAATTCACACATAAATTGGTTTTATAACATGATAAATAATAATTCAATAATGATGATGTATTATGATAAAAATTTACAAAAAATTATTCGTCTTAAAACATCAAAAGAGACTGAAATTCCGAAAATTATTAATCCGAAAACGTTTATGACTGAATGTAATAGATTAGCGAAAAATTGTTATATTGAAATTATGCGTCTTATGAATGAGCGCATGTATAATGTATCTATATATATGCCTGAATTATATGATTTGGATGAACGTATGTATGACTATACTGTCTTACTTCTGAATGATATTAAATTGTTTCATACATATATGTTTGATTGTCATACATATATTCATTTGACTAAACAAGATGATTTGAAGACAAGCAATGAGTTAATTAAAACATTACAAACGACTGAAATTGTGTTGCGTAATTTGTTGCAGAGACATGTTTAATTATGTAGATTTATAGGTCTTAAAATGTAACTAGTAACTTAATAATAGTTTGTTTTTTTAGTTATACCAAATGTCTGCATAAATAAAAAAATTGAATTGCTTTTTTACACTCGAAATTCTAGTATGATTATACCCAAGAGAAATCAAAATGCCAGTTATCACTAGAAGTCAAGCCAAGCAATCTCAAGCCTCAGTCCAACTTAACGTTGCTGAAAAACCAGTTGCTCCTCCTGTTGCTCCTCTTGTTGCTCCTCCTGTTGCTCCTCTTGTTGCTCCTCTTCCTCCTCTTGTTGTTCCTCCTGTTGCTCCTGTTATTGAATCACCTGCTTACGAGTTTTATGTCTATGAAACAAACTCGTATGGACCCTCATTTGAAAAAGTTCTTTCTAACCCTATTTCTGTGTCTAAGTACATTGACCAAATGAATTCTGTTATGCGTGACAGACTTGTCAACCTGCCAGAACACATGGTATACAATCCTGAGACACAGATGGAATTGGAACTGTGGTTTCGTTGCACCATGTATTCTGCAACTAATTGCGTTGAAAAGCTGGCGAAGGACAAAGCCATGTTGAATAAAGAACAGTATCGCGGTAAGGAACCATATGACTCTTTAGTGTACACACTTTATTTTAGAAACATGCAACTTGTTACCCAATCGTTCTTACTTGTAGCCAACAATGTTGTTGAAATTTATAAGGCAAACATAAGATTTCGTAACTTTGTAGTCACAGTGTTTGCAAAAATCATTCAGTTTGAAACCGAAGAATCGTGTTCCAAACACTGGTTAGAACCACAAACGTTGCTTCATCGCATGGTGTTTAATGAATTTAAATTGGTCTTAAATAAGACTAAACAAATCATCATGCCAATCATTTTAAATGAAATGTAAGTAGTTATAGTATATATAGTTTGTAGAATTTTGAAGTTTGTAATAAGTTAATTAGGAAGGACATTTAATTGTCTTTTTTTATATTCAAAAATAAATACTTAAATACAATTCTATAACATTATTAATGCCTCCAGTCACTAGAAGTCAATCAAAATATGTTGCTAGAATAAATAATGTTGAAAAAAAAACTGATAAAGAAATACATAATGATTGTTATATTACACGTGAATGGTTTATAAAACTCATAAAGAATTCACTTTATGACGTGAAAAATTTGTATGATGAAAAAACAAAGAAAGAAGCAGAACTTAAAATAATCAAAAACAGTAAAAAACCAAACTTGGTTGATAAGTATAAATTGGAGCGTGAATGTAGAATTATTCAATATAATGTTATATGTGCTTCAACACAGTTGTTTAACAATATTTTTTTATACTATCCAAGAGTTCATAATAAAATATATTTTCATGAATTAAGAACAATAATCCTTAAAAAAATACAAGAATTAAGTATTGAAATCATTGAAATGCCATATAAGGCATTTTCACATGAAGAAAAAGTTATTATAAAAAATTTTATAAATGCAATTGAAGAAACTGAGAAAGTCATATATCGTTATCATAATAGAACAAGAAATCAGTTCCCTGTTAATTATATTGGATTGGATATAATTGAACCAATTGCATCAGATGATGAAAATGATGAATTAAGATATGATTATGATGCAATGACAAAGAGTTTTTATCCTATATATGACGAGCATAAATACGGTGATGTTTGGAGAGATACAAAGTTAAAGAGTGACCCTACATATGAACCAGAAGAATACAGTGATTCAGATGAAGATTGCAGTGATTTGGAAGATGAATGTACGTGCATAGATTCCTAAATCCTAAATATCTAAACCTCCAAATACATTTTCTTTTGCGTAATTGATGTAAAGAAAACCATCAGGGTCTTTATATTTATAATATGCGTCGCCAATAATTTCCGATGTAGATGCGAGTACTGAATTATTAATAAACAAAAACAATGATTCTTCTGCTTTTAATTTTAATCTTTTTCGTATAACATATACAAATTGACCCATTGTTAAATCAGAAGGTACTAAATATTTTTTCTTATCAATATCTTCTAAATTTTTATGAGATGATTTTTCACATATAATTGGAACTCTATCTGGATATTTTGATATTACACGAGACGATTCTGTAAGACGTTCATCAAAAGTATAATCTTTTTTAAATGATGAATGATTAAAATATGTTTGTCTGAACATTTATATATTATAACTCATAAATTGTATTTAATTTGATTATTTAATTAAATTAAATTAAAAAACTAATAACTAAGTAATTATATTTACAATTCGTTTGTACCAAGGTGCTTCTTTAAAGAATAAACTCCAATCTGATGTAATAATAAGAACTACTCCAAACAAAAAGAATAATAAACTAGTTTCAGAATTTATTTCTTTTGCTGGCCATCTTGGATTGAAATGATAAACTAACAAAATAGCCATAGAAATAACAAATATAAATTCTGTTCTTTCTTTTAAATATACCAATGTAGGATCTGCCTTTTTAGCTTTATTGTTAGTTGAATGTGATAATATGATATGTCCGACTGCTGACAACACAAAAATAACTTTAATTACCACTATAAATAATAAAAACACATCTACTGATGTTTCTAATTTAATTCCCATTTATATAATATTAAATAGATAATTATCAATATAAAAAGGTGTTGACATATTTAGTAATTGAATATGGATGAATTACCTGATGATTTTCATGATTTATGGTTTCAAACAACTTTATATGAAAACTATTATATTTTAAACATAACAAAACATTTTAAAAAAGAGAATAATTTTATATTTATGTACGAACATAAAACACATCGCGGAAAAAATATACATAAATATACCGTAAAATACAATATTAATACACAAAATTATGAAGTTAATGGACAACGATTTTTAAATTGGGATGAAACATTAGAATACATGTGGAGTTTAGATAAACAATTTAATGTTGAATAACTTATTTAACATTTGTTAGTTTGTTCCACTTAAATGTCTTGTAGAATAGATGTAATTTGTAACTGATTCATTTAGTATGGTTGCCTTAAACTCTTTTCTACAAGACATGCATCTTCTGTATGACCCACCATCATTCATTAAAGAAATGCTATTGTCACTAGAACAAAAAATGCATTTAGGACTATATTTTAAAGTTCCTCCATATGTACCTGATGCGACATGATGTATTTTGTAAGCGTCTTCTAAATTCATACTATATTTGATGATAATATTTTTCGATTTTTTTCCGCACAAAAAAAATTGAATTACTTTTAGACCAATTGGATGTATGTATAAATGTTGATACTACTATCTATGTTAAATCCATATATTGTGAGAAATAATTTGAAAATGCTACCAAAGACTGTAAGAAAGTTTCATATTGTCGACAATGATATAATCGATTTAGATTTAGATTTAAATTTAATGAGTGACTTGGATACAGAAAAAAAGGAGACTAAAAATAAAGGTACTGGTGCCGGAGGTTCAAACACAAATTTATATGGTAAATTATTTGAAGACAAAACTAACAACCATTCAAGATTATTAAATCAAGGATATATTCAAAATAGTTTCACGAAGAAACCAAAAAAGACATATGATTATTATTTGTCAAAGAGTTTTGAAGATAGAAATGTGACATTTGTTATTCAACATGGTTTGAAAACATATATGAAGCAAAAGTTTGATATTCAATTATTTAGATGTCCAGATGAAGCGTATATTATTGAATCGGATGACGGAAAAAAGCATATAAAAATATTGGAAAAGAAAGAGCAAAATGTTGAAGGTTCAGTTGAGACAAAATTATGGAGCGGACCATCACTCAAAAGAGAATATGAATTAATACTTGGTGATGAATTTACAGTAGATTATGGGTTTTGTGTGAGTGACTTTTTGAAGAAGAAACTAACATCTGATGAAAAAAAATATGTGGTGTTAAATAAAATATTTGAAGAGAACAATATTGATGTATTATTTGGAGACGACAGTAATTATTTTGATAAGTTGGATGAATGGTTGACTAAATAATGGATGGACTAACAAACTAATGGACTAACAAACTAATGGACTAACAAACTAATTGACTAACACTTGTAAATTAATTTAATAATTTTTTATTAACACTTCTTTTGCTTTGGCACTTGGATTTTTAGAATTGATTGCTCTTTTACAAAGAATGGATATTATTGAATATTTTTCATTGTTTTCAAAATAATCTCTAACTAAACTAACATCTGCGTTGCTTAACATTAATTTAACATTATCATTTGTTAGTTTATGAATGGAATTAAACAGCAACAAATGATTGTCAAGATTGAATCCATTTTCAGTATATTTTACAAAAGACTTTTCATTTTCAGGGGCATATGGAGGGTCTAAATAAACATAATCATTTTCTTGAACATTTGTAAGTGAAACACTGAAATCACATGAAGTGAATGTGACTGATTGAATTAGTTCATGAATTTCATCCAAATGTTCTTTATTTATTATTTCAGGATTGTCATAATTTCCATAAGGAACATTAAATCCATTTGGTCCAATTCGAAACATACCACGAAAGCATGTTTTATTTAAGAATATAAACATAGCAGAACCTAATGTTGTTAGTTTATCTTCGTTACTAAGATTGTTATATTGTTTTCTAATCCAATAATAATGATTTTCTTTTGACAATACATTGTATTTTAATTCTGATGGGTTTGTGTCAACTGGTTGACTAATAGCATCGCTAGATTTATGTTGCTCGATAAGTTTTTGTATTTCATAGAATAATGATTCGTGATTATTTTGAATATTTTTATAGACATAAATTAATGGTTCATTTACATCATAAGCATATATGTTTCCAGACACATGGATAAGACCTTGTTTTATAGAACTAAGTAATGCTAATAATACACTTCCTCCTCCTAAAAATATTTCGTGATAATTGTTTATTTCGGTTGGAAATTGTTGAATAACAGTGTCTATGATTTGTGTTTTACCACCAACCCATTTTAAGAATGGTTTTGTTAGTTTGTTGTTGATAGGTTTGCAAATATTTTTGTCAATGTGATTGTTTAATGAAGAAATTCTCTTAAATGTTTTGTTACAATTTGGGCATTTATGTTCTGTCATTATTATAGATTATGTGAATGAAATAATAAATAATATTAAATTCAATTTTTTGAAGAATGTAATATTGTATAAACAAAATAAATTAGTTAAAACCATTTATATGGATTAAATCCATAAACACTTTCAAGGCCGAGATGTAATAATCCATGAACTCCAAATGCTATTGTAATAAATGAAAGAATGGTTATTTTTTGTACAAATCCAAGATTTGTTAGTTGTTTGAAGTGAAGAAGAGATATTATTACAATGGATAGAACTAACAATCCAGTAACAAACAATGAATTGATGGAAGGTGCAATGAAAATTTGGCGTAACATATTATATATAGATATTTTAATACTTTTCTGCCAAAATATATTTAACCAAAAAACAATATAAAGACAAATTGCTATATTAGATTGTAGTGGAAAGGTATCTTACAGCAATAAAAATGAAAATAGAATATTATTTTTTTGATACCAGTATGTCGGAGAGAAATATAATTTGACAATTGATTTCATACAGCATCATTTAAAAATGAAAACATAAATGAAATTAGCAAAACAACAATGCGCTCGTATAGTGTATCGGTTCGCACAATTGTCTTATAAGCAATTAGGTCGGGTTCAACTCCCGGTATGAGCACTTTTTTATAAGTATAATTTCAAATACTTATAAAATATAAAATGAAGATATAATATGGATTTGAAATATAGATATGTTGGAATTATCGGCGGAATTTTTATAATTATGGCTTTTGCTGATTTAATATTTAACGTACATATAACAAAAGAAACAGACCATTTAAGTTATAAATGGATGTTGTTAGTATTCTTTGGACAAGTATTGTTATTTTTTTACAGTTTTGTAAACAAACTATATTATAGTTCTTTTACATCATTAATAATAGCAATTGGTGTATTATACATATTATATACTAAAATGAATTATGAATGATAAAAAAATTGAATTAAATAATAAATATAAAAGTAATTGTATATAAATACAATGTCAGACGATTGGGATTGGGAAGATGAAACACATGAAGTGCCAAATTTGTTGGAGATAGAATCAGAAATGGATGAAAAACGCAAACAAATGTTATTGGAAAGACAATTAGTGGAAGAAAGTGATGCTGTGTTAGTTGAAGATTTATTTGGTTCTAATAAAGTTGTCGAAAAAAAGCTAATTGAACAACCAAAGAAACCTCATGTTGAACAAAAAGTGAAACATTTTCAAAGAAAAAAGGAATTTCAAGATAAAAAAGCATTAGAAATTAGAAAAGAAATAAAGAAGAAAAAGGATGAAAAGAAAAGACAAGAAGAATTATATGGAGATGCTGAATTGGATGAATATGATGAAAAATATGGAGACATTGAAGAAATGTATCGTTAAATGACATGCATTGTTTACGCCCTTGAAGATTAAAAATAAGGTAAATATAATAATCTATAACTGTATAAAACTATTGTACCTGTCATGACAAATGTTAAACCATTTAATACAATTAATTTATCTGGAATTTTTTTATCTTCTAAATAAGTTCTATTTATCAATTCTAATGATTTGGAAAATAAATAAACTGAACCAAAAAAATAAGATGATAAAACAATAGACTCTAACATTTTATAAGCTTAATACTTTATTTTTAAGCAGTTTTCACATTGTAAATATTCAACTGTATAAATGAAATTACTGTATAAATGAAATGACTGTATAAATATAAATTAGAACATATTTAAATGTAATTAAATATTTATATTACAATAATATGTTTTTTTGGCTTAAGAAAAATGTTTTTAATGAAGAAAAAAAAGATGATACAATGTTAACAAAAGATAATGATATAATATTAACAAAAGAAGAATATATAAATAATTCATTAGAAAAATTTAAAAATGATATTAAAAAATACGATAATGATACAGGTTTTTCAGTAAAATATATTTACAAAAACAACAAACGATATATTATTTTTTCAAAATTAAATTCTGGTAACAATTATATTTTAGTTGAATTCAAAGATTTTATAAGTATTTTAGATTCGCATTTAGAAAGACAATTTATTGTAGATGAAAGTTATCAACATGATTCTAGAAACTATCGACTTAATGTTATAAATATAAGCTTTGTTCTTGGAGGAAAAAAGAAAGCATAATAATTAATTTATTGAACAACATTTATGATTTGTGCATATTTTAATCTTCGTACAATTCCATACCCCAGTCAGCAATAATTTGTAAGTCTTTTTCACCAGATGAATTTAATACCACTTTGAATTTTTTATAACCTAATTGATTGTTAGACACAACTTCAATTGTGTCATTAATTTTTACACAAGAATCTGCAAGTTTTGTAAATGGACTTTGAGTTTCGTCAATTGTATAGTTTGTCATTTTTATTAGATAACTTAAAGTGTTTGTTAGTTTGAAAATGTGATTCAATTTTTTTTGTAGAAATATATTTAATTAAAAAATCAATTTAAATATATTTTAAATACTTTATATTTATACAAAAAAATTAAATCAACGCAACCGAATTTACATCAATTGGAATGCCACTGGATAGTTGTGGAATTTGTGTGTATTTTTCTGTCTTTAATATTGTTCGCATATTATCAATCAATGATTTATAATCTGTACTAACACCTTTATCTTGAATTGTTTTAATAAAAGCATAAGTCATTGCTCCTGAATAAATTCCTTGATTGTTTATTTCAACATAAGTATCAGCACTTGTTTGATTATCTTTACATCCACTTATCATACAAACTAAACTAACAGTGTCTTTTCCATTGTTAGACATTTTAACATTATCTATCTGGTTATATTTTAAATCTAATATAGAACCACTAAAACAACAATCAAATAAGGCAAACAATTTAACGCCTGGTTTCAAGTTGTCTTGAATGATTTTATTTAATTCGTTGTCGCGAATGCAATCATCAATGTATGTTGCATTTAAAGGAAATATAAGTTCATCTTGACTATCAGGTTCGTCTCCAGTTGTACAAACATCACCAGTGCCATGTCCACTATACATGAAAAAACAAAAGTCTCCAATTGAGGAATTCCTTAATAAATTAGTGAATTCATTAATTATATTTTGTTTTGTAGGTTTCTTTTCCGTTTTATCGGTTAACAAAAGAATGTTTTCATTTTGATAATTATAACTGTTCACTAATAGTTTTTTCACATTTTCAACATCATTAATGCATCCATACAATTGATGTGACGTACCTTCATAATTTATGCCAACTAAAACTGCTTTCTTAGAAGGTTTTATTTCTTGTATTTGAATTGTTGGAACAACTAACAAATCGGGATTGTGTGTTAATAAATTGATAGTTGTTATATCTTTTGTTAAATTGTCTTTTAATTTTTTCGCATTATTGTTATAAATTGAAATATAATAATTAGCATACATTGCGGTTACACGTGGATTATATCTCATTTTTTTAATTAAATTAAGGTTGTTAGTTAATATTGTTTTTAAACTAGCCATATCTGTGTTGTATTTTGCTACTAGTTCAGAAATTCTTCTTTTTTTATATTCATCTAAATCCGTTTTCATTATGTACAATGTTTATATTTTATCTATTTCCAAAATATATATTTCAAAATATATATTACCAAAAAACAATATAAAGACAAATAAATAATATTATATGGGAAGTAAGTGATTTCACACAGCTAGACATATTTATCACAATTGTTTGTTCATCTGTTTAAGGTAAACGCACAAGTAAATAAAAAGAAATCAGCATACTAAATGGCAGTTTCCCATAGCGGCTATTGGGTTAGTCTTGAGAACTATTGTGCAACTTGCACGCGCAGGTTCGAGTCCTGCAACTGTCGTATTATTTCCCTAATGTCATTTATAAATACTTAATTAGAAATAGAAATAGAAATATCAAACTTACTGACGACTTCCCATAGTGGCTATTGGGATAGACTAGAGTTCTATTGTGCTTTGTGCATGCGCAGGTTCGAGTCCTGCAGTCGTCGTTTAAAAAAAAGGCAGTTTCCCATAGATGGTTATTGGGTTGGTTTCGAGAACCAATATGCATAAGCATGCGCAGGTTCGAGTCCTGCAACTGCCGTTTGAAATTAAATTAATTTAATTTATAATGACGATTGTTTTGTGGTCTTATAGTGTAGTGGTTTATCACAGATGGCTTTGAACCTTCTAACCTGAGTTCTTAAGACCTTTTTAATATGTATTATTAAATACTTATTAAAATACTTATTTAAATACAAATAAACATATTGTGATATATGTTTATTTTTGAGTTATTTAATTGTAAAAGTATAAAAAAAGATGAGCTGTTTCTTACAAAAGAAGAATTTGTTGAAATATATTTAAAAAATATAAAACCTATTATGGATAATTCTGAACATAATGGTGGATGTGTTTTAAAATGTAATACAATAAATCAAAAAAAATATGTTGTAATGGATGGGACAAATAGCAAAAATAAAGATGAAGTTATTTTATTTGTTGAATTAGAAGATTTTATTTCTCTTATGGATGAATATTCTGAACGTCAATTTACATTTGATAATATGTCACCCCATTATATTGTTATAAACTATGTGTTTGGAGGAAAAAAGAAACAACTATAATTTATACTTTTTCTTCTTCATTACAATTTAAAATTTGAAGTGAACTATTTTGATAATATCTATAATACAAATTGATACCAATGATAACTAACATTGGTAGTGCTAACATAATTACTACCGCTATAAAAATAATATTTATTGTTTCCATTATTCATCATATGATTGTTTGCCTTTAAATATATTCTATTTAGACTTTGTCTTCGTTTTTAATAATTCTATCAATATTGATGTTAATAATTGAGTCATAATGAGATGGGTCATAATGAGATGTGTCGTTAAAATGAGCAACTCTAACATTTGATTTATTTTGTTGTTTTAATAATGTAATATAACATTGAATACAAAAAAGAATACATAATATACACACCAAAGCAAATGCAATGCTAATTATTACAATTTCTTCTATAAGCATTAAATTAATTATCGCGGACTTTCTTTAAGTTCATTTTTAATATATTTATAAAAAACAACTTAAAGACAACCCATATTATATATATGTGAATAAGGGTTCACACAGCATCAAAAATTAGCACGTTGTTGGCCGTGGTCGTGGGTTCGATTCCCACCTCGGATAGTTATTATTGCTTCCGAGTAGCTCAGAGGTAGAGCACGTATGAACCCTGTATAATCACCCGTTTCTAACAGCAAATTCCACCATTGTAGGCGGTAGGTCGTAGGTTCGAGTCCTACCAGAAACAACTGTTTCTGTAGCTTAGAGGTTAGAGCAACTGACAGAGAGAAACGAGCAATCAAACATTACCTGGTTAATACAATTGGTTAGTATGTCAGCCTTTTAAGCTGAAGGTTAGGGGTTCGAGTCCCTTACCAGGTGTCAAAATTAATAAATATTTTAAAATACTTATTAATTATCAACATAATATTTCCAAATATATCCTTTTGCTGTTTTATAATTTACGTATTTATCATCACAACAACGAGATATTGTCATTCTATCAATTTTTATTTCATTTGATGCTTGACTTATACTATTATATATTTTTATAAGACTTCCGTTTAAATCATATTGAGATACTTTTTTCTTTAGTTTATTATCTTTATTTTTTATAATACTACTTTTATTTTTCAAACTATTTGAAATTTTGTTATTAATTTCTTTTCTTTTTTCTACTGTAAAATTATTTATAGTGCTCTTAATTTTATTTCTTTGTTCAATAGACATTTGTTTATTATAATTTGGATTTTTTACACCTTTTAAACTATCACTAATTTTTTTTCTTGTTTCTAATGATAGTTTTTTTCCATAATTATTACCTTTTTCTCCTTTTTGTTTTTCTCTTATAAGTTCTATTGTAAATTGGTTATGTTTTCTATTATTTCCTCCTTCTTGTAAATTATAACCATTTGGATAAATAGTATTATATTTTTTAATATAATCTATCTCATAAAGGTCAGTATCAGAATCAAAACATATACATATAATTTTAAACTTAAAGTATTCAATTCCATACTTTTTATATGCATTAAAAAGACAAGTTCCTAATGATTTTTTATCAATTTTTCTGTGCTGTCTCCATCTTGTTTGAATATCTTGACATTTAGTTTGTCCAATATATTTTTTATTGTTTATGATATTTTCAATAATGTAAATATATCCCATAATATAAATAATATTTTATCTTTATTTTATTTTATAATAATCATAAATGACTTAAAGATAATTCAGTATAAAATGATAATATGGTTCACGGATGGTATTACGGAGTTCAATATGAAATCTATCTTAATAAACAAATAGATTTTTACGATGATATTTTGCCTATTTGTATTGATGCTAGAGAAATGGTTTCTTTGGAGAAAATTAAGAAAGGTTGTAATGACACTAAGATAGTTATTATTCCTTACGAAAATTTTAATTTTCGGTTTGATGAAAGAAAGTATACCAGTGCATACATAACGAGTCTAAATGAACTGTCTTATGATTATAAATTAAAGAGGAAAGACAATCCTGAATTATTTAAGTATTGGGATGTTAAATTTTATGGAAAAAATATTAAACATTCTGAAGTGTTCGAATCATATACGGAAGAAATGTTTGAGAATCTTGAAAAAAAAGTTGAAGAACTATCAAATAAATATAATGAACCTGATTACTATGAAAAATATTCATCCGAAGAAAGAGATAATTTTGATATTGAGAAAAGTATTTTTAGAGATGTATTAAATGTACAAAGAATAATTAAAAACAAAGAGTATTTTCAAGAAATCAAAGATATTGAAAGAGAACTAACAAATGTAGAATTGACTGATAAAGAAAAGGAATTAATAAATAAATTTGTTAATCATCCTAAATTAGAAGGTGCGATAGCTTTTCATGGCATTAATTTAATTGATGGATTTTATTAGTTAGTGAATTCACTAAATTTATTTTACACCCTTGAAGATTTAAAATCGCACATTTATAAAAATAAAATTAATAAAAAATTGAAACAACTTTAATAAATTTAACAAGTTTAAATAATAAAAAATGTTAGTTCAACAAATACAGACCTCACTCATAGAAGATGTTCATAATAATTTACGTTATTATGTTGAGTTAAAATGGAGCAATAAAATGGGTTCAATTCATTTTTATACTAAAAAAGATAAATTATTTGAGACAGCATTGAAAATGTCTACTAATTACACCAAATATTGGAAAAAAAAATATACAATAGATAAAATAATCATCAAAGAAATAAAAAATAGAAATCCACATATTAAAATAAACATTTAATAAGGTGCGATTTTAAATCTTCAATGGTTTAAACAATTCACTAAATTTATTTTAAACAATTCACTAAATTTATTTTAAACAATTCACTAAATTTATTTTAAACAATTCACTAATTAATGAAAAAAAATTGAAATACTTTTACACCCTATGTCAAACTCATATGTAACTTGTTAAAATGTCGAATACAACAACTTCAACTCCAATTCCAATGTCAATGACACAATTTAAAGTCATGAGATTTATAAACAAATGTGTTATTTCAATAACAATATTCGTTGTAGGTTTCATTATGTTGTTTTTAGAAGTAGCTCTTACATTAAGCTTTAAATCTAAGTTCTTAATATACAACTTTGGAACATACCCTTTGCTAGATAAGGCTGATGAAGAATTTATTAAATTTGCAAGAGAAGTCGGTAAATTGCCAACTCAATTTGATGAAGATAATGAAGTAGGTAAAATGCCAACTCAATTTGATGAAGATAATGAAGTTATTAAAATTTTGCGCGAATATGGTAGATTGCCTCCTCGAAGTGACAACGATAACAAGTTGATTCCTCCTGAACTTGAGAAACTTTATAATGAAATGGGCTTTAAAATTCCAAAAATGTAATATAAAAATAAATAATATATATTAGACAAAAACAACTTAAAGACAATCCGTAATATATAATTGTGAAGGTTCCTAACAGCAAATTAAATTAAAAAAATATTGGACTTTTTTTTAACTGGAACCTGTATTCACAATGTCTCGTTAGTGTAGTAGGTAACATGCCAAGACTTTTGCAGTGCGTCCTGGGTTCGAACCCCAGACGAGACATTTTTTGATACCTAACAGCAATATTATCTAAAAAAAGTATTTTTTAAATGGTATCCGTATTAACATCGGGTTGGCGCAGAGGAAGCGCGTGAGGCTCATAACCTCAAGGACGATGGATCGAAACCATCACTCGATATTTGGTTTTTTCTATTCCGTTTCAAAATAGTTAATGTAGTAAGGTTCCTCACAGCAATTAAATTAAAAATATTGGATTTTTAATTGGAGCCAGCATTATCGTGTCTCGTTGGTGTAGTGATAACATGCATGACTTTCTAGCAGGCGTCCTGGGTTTGAATCCCAGACGAGACATTTTTTGTACCTACTGTGTACAATGGTTTCGTAGCTCAGTAGGTAGAGCATCAGGCTGTTAACCTGAGGGTCGACGGTTCAATCCCGTTCGAAACCGAATTTAATATAAATATTTTAACATTTCAAACGCCTAATATTATTAAATAAAAACCACTTAAAGATAATATACTTTTATACATTAAGTAATAATGATAATAAATGAGGTTACTTCCAATCTTAATAAGATTGTTTAGCATTAGTATGTGAGACCCAAAGTCAAACAAACCATATTACATTTTGCTACTCATTTCGTCCTTCACCAATTTATTTGGGTAAAGTTGGATCATCGTAAGGTGAAACTCCTTACTATTGATTTTACATTTTTTTACAAATGAAGTAGAACACCGAATAATAGAATCCCAAAAACAAGTATTTATGTGGCTTGTTGAAAATCGGCATTTGAAATGTAAAAGATGTAAATACTTATATTAACATTTATAATTACCGTTTATTAAAAAAAAATTGAATTACTTTTATTGAATTGTTTATATGTCATAAATAACTTGTTTGAAATGATTTATAGATTAATTAATAATATTTCGGAATTTTTAAGAATTGTCAATATTAATTTTCGTATGAAATTTATAGAAAATATTGTTAATATGACATTATTTATTTATGACATATTAACATCCAAATATAAAAATGAAGAATCCAATATAACTAATAGATATAATGAAAATTTTCGAAGATTTATTATCCATCAACAAATGTCAAACCAAATGAGAGGAATTTTAAGAGAATATTTACTCGCATCTACATCAATTTCGTCTGTTCAAAGACCTTCAGAATATGTACCTGTATTTAGTATGAGAATTTTCAATTCGCAACCATTCAATATTGATTATTCAAGTAGAATTTATCTAATAAATCAGTTTAATCGTACTGATATTCCTACGCGCAGTAACCGTTATGCAAATGCAATTATTGCTGCAAACAATAATATTCGTGCTAGAAGGACTGTGTTTGCTGGTTCATTCGAAAGTCGTTTTCCTGTAATTGATGAGCCTACTGATGAAGCTAGATTGGATGAACAATTTATGAACAACATTGTTGGTGATGGAGACAGAGTATATGTAAGATATATGTTTAATAGAAACAACGACTTGGACGAAGCAGCAAGAGTAACTCTGAATGGAGTGGCAAGATTAAGAGTAAATATGACAAATATTTCTGAAATAATGGGTATGTTTAGTTGTACGTGTGGTATTTGCATTCCATCACCTAAATTTAAAACAATGGTAAAAGCTATTGACAAAAATAAAAATACTGAATGTCCAATTACTTATGACACTATAGAACAAAATCAAGAATATTTATGTTGTGATGAATGTAGATATAACTTTACTGTTGATGCTGTCTTGAAATACTGGAAAAGTAATTCAAATATAAGAAAATGTCCAATGTGTCGTTCAAAATGGACTGATTATTGCAAATATATTAATATAGATATAGACTTGAAAGAAAAAAAGGAATTAGAGAAGAAATTAAAAGAAGAATTAGAAGAAAAAAAATATAAAAAATTTCACAACAAGAAATTAGTCAAGTCTCTTATTGAAGATGATAATAAAAATAAACTAACAAATTCTAGATATAATAAACGTTATAATTATGCAAGATGAATATAATTTGGTATTGTAAATTAATTATTTTTTATTGAAAATGCTTAATACATTCCCAAATTTTGGCAGATTCATCTAATGTAAATGCACCTCTCTTTTGAGCCAAATTCAAAAAAGTAGCAATCAATTGCAAAGCATCATTTTGGCTAGTGATTGGCACATCAACCAACCTAACTTGCTTTTTTTCACCAGAAGGAGTTGGTAATTCAGTTGTAGAAGCAGATTCCATTATGTAATTATTTACACATATTCTTTAAATCGTTATTTTATCAAATACTTTTATCAAATACTTTTATTTATATATTCATTAAGTTTAAATAAAAAATTGAAATATTAATAATTAGATACAAAATTCAATAATACATTTATAGAATGAACAATCAAGAAAATTTCTGTTTATTAAGAACCAACACTTATTATCATTGTGATTCTGACAACAATGAAGTGTTTGGTAAATTTGTAATCAATACATCACATGATGTCATTAATTTTAATAAAAATATTACATTATTTATCACAATTGACACTTCATCTTCTATGGCGGACATATGTACGGACGGACTCACAAAAATAGTACATGTTAAAAATACACTTCAAAATATGGTCTCATTGTTTAAAGAAATGAATAACGTAAATGTTAAATTATCTATTCATACATTTGACACTGATGTATATGATGTACTTGGAGGCGTTGTTGATGTTAACAATGACACACATACCATCATTTCAAAAATATCCAGAATTATGCCATCAGGATTAACTAATATGGAATCAGCTTTGTCTTTAACAAAGATTAAAATTGATGAATATCATAAATATAATCCAACACATGAAATTGTTCACATTTTGTTAACAGACGGAATTATATCAAAAGGGTTTAACAACATCAATGTTCTTAAATATATGGTTTCTGTTAATTGTAAGAATATATTTATTGGATATGGACATGACTATGATTCAGTATTGCTTTCAAAATTGTCAGAAGTTGGACTTAATGATGAATACAGAGTTATTGACGCACCTGAACTCATTGGTCATGCATTTGGTGAAATTATTTATCAGATTATTTATAAATTTAATCAGACTATCATTTTAACTATTTCAAATGGAAAATTATATAATTGGAAAACAAATACATGGGATGATACATTGAATATAGATGGATTAGTTTCTGAAAAACCATTACAATTTTATTTTAAGTCAAAATATAGAGAAAATGCCGACATTCAGTTATATGTGAAAAATTCAGAAAACATTCAAATGCACAACAAAAGTTTCTGTTTTAATTTACAAAATGATTTGTTAAATTATAGTTTATTAACTTTATTAAACGAAATCAAAAATAACGCTGAATTAGGTCATTCCAATACAAATATTTCTGATTTCAAC
>JACCDI010061820.1_pt1 | contig 22831 bp, 19 predicted proteins | sample 7442791 | NCBI WGS metagenome assembly JACCDI01 (sample SAMN15323434, study PRJNA562643) | freshwater metagenome | isolation source: river surface water | place: USA:Blue River Watershed | collected 2017-08-15
CCCCGGGTCGACTGCTCGACCACGTGCAGCAGAAGACGCTGAACCTGTCGCAGACGCAGATCTTCGTGATGGACGAAGCCGACCGCATGCTGGACATGGGCTTCCTGCCCGACCTGCAGCGCATCATCAACCTGCTGCCCAAGCAGCGGCAGAACCTGATGTTCTCGGCGACTTTCTCGCCCGAGATCAAGAAACTCGCCGGCAGCTTCCTGAAAGACCCGGTGCTGATCGAAGTCGCGCGCAGCAATGCGACCGCCGACCGCGTCACACAGGAAGTGTTCAAGGTGGATGAAGAAGCCAAGCGCGATGCGGTGGTGCATCTGCTGCGCGAGCGCGAGATCCGGCAGGTGATCGTGTTCTCGAACACCAAGATCGGCGCGTCGCGCCTCGCGCGAGAGCTCGAACGCGGCGGCATCAAGGCCTCGGCGATCCACGGCGACAAGACCCAGAACGAGCGCATGGCGGCGCTGGAGGCGTTCAAGAATGGCGGCATCGATGTGCTGGTCGCAACCGATGTCGCGGCACGCGGCCTCGACATCGCCGAGCTGCCGTGCGTGATCAACTATGACTTGCCGTACAACGCCGAAGACTATGTGCACCGCATCGGCCGTACCGGCCGTGCCGGCGCGTCGGGCGAGGCCATCTCGCTGTATTCCGACAAGGATGCGCGGCTGCTGGCCGACATCGAAAAGCTGATCAAGCAGACGCTGACGCCGAAGGGTATCGACGGATTCACGCCCCGCAGCGCACGCGGTGCTGATCGTGGCGAACGTGATCGCCCTTCGGATCGTGGCGCTGACCGTGGCCATGATCGTGGTGCGCGCAGCGGCCGCGATGACGACCGTCGCGGCGACCGTCCGCAACGCAGCGGCCCGCCGCCGCGCAAGGAAAAGGTCGATCCCTGGTTCTTCAAGCCCTACGAGCCGTCGGCACCCGCACCGGAAGCGGCGCCCGCCCCGGTCGAGTCCCGGTCGGGCAAGCCGCAGCCACGTCGCGCTGCGTTGCTGGGTGGTGGCTCGAAGGGTTGATTCGTATGTGCCGGCGATGTCGCGGGTGTTGTGTTGACGGCAGCCGTCACGCCCGCATCAGTTCCCGCCGAAGCGTGCCCGCCACAGCGGCAGCGCCGCATTCCAGAACGCCTCCACCGTCGAGGCTGCGGTATTGACTGACAGCCCCAGCCTGTCTGCGGCCCGCCGCAACTCGTCTACCGGATGCGCCAGATCGAGCGCCCGCGCGCCGGTCTGCTTCGACAGCTTTTCTCCGAGCTCATTGGTAACCACCGGCACATGCAGGTAACGCGGCGTGGGTAGCTGCAGCAGCCTTTGCAGGTAAATCTGGCGCGCGGTCGACTCGAGCAGGTCGGCGCCGCGCGCGACATCGGTCACCTGCTGCTCGGCATCATCGACGACCACTGCCAGCTGGTAGGCCCAGAAGCCATCCGCGCGCCTGAGCACGAAATCGCCGACTGCCCGGGCCAGTTCTTCGCGTATCTCGCCCTGCCAGCGATCATCAAAGCAAATCGTGCCGGCAGGATTGCCAACGTCCGGCACCCGCAGACGCCATGCGCGCGCCGGCCTGCCGGCGGCGAGGCCGGCGCGGCAGGTACCCGGATAGATCGCTGCGCCATCGGCGGCCAGCGCCACCCGCGAATCGGCGATTTCCTTGCGCGTGCAGCCGCAGGCAAATATCCACGACGCCAATCTGTCGAACGCCGCTTCGTACAGGGACTTGCGCGAACTTTGCCAGACGACTTCGCCATCCGGTTGCATGCCAAGCGCGGCAAGCGTCGCGATGATGTCCTCGGCTGCGCCGGGCACGGTACGCGCCTCATCGATGTCCTCGATGCGTAGCAACCAGCGGCCACGGTGTGTCTTCGCATCCAGATAGCTGGCCAGCGCGGCGACCAGCGAACCCGCATGCAACGGGCCGGTCGGGGAGGGGGCAAAGCGGCCGACATAGCTCATGGGGCGCCATTGTATAGGCGCAGCCAGGCATCGATTGCAGGAAGTATCGGTGACAAGGAGCCGGCGTCGGCGGACGGCGCGTTGCTGCCGCTGCCGCCTGCGATCGAGGCTGCCTATCGCGCCAATCCGCAATTTAAATTGTGTGCAATCAAATTGTGGGCTATAGTTCTCTCCATGCCAGCCAAATCTGTCTCCGCCAACGAAGCCATGCTGCTGGATAAGCAGCTGTGTTTTGCGCTGTATTCGACCTCACTTGCGATGAGCAAGGTGTATAAGCCGCTGCTCGATGAGCTCGGGCTCACCTATCCGCAGTACCTGGTGATGCTGGTGTTGTGGGAGGCCGACGGACTGACGGTCTCGGAGATCGGCGAGCGCTTGTTTCTGGATTCGGGCACGCTGACCCCGCTGCTGAAACGGCTGGAGGCCGCGGACCGGGTACAGCGCCTGCGCGACGTGAACGACGAGCGCCGGGTGCTGATCCGGCTGACCGCCGGTGGACGCAAGCTGAAGTCGCAGGCGACGAAGCTGCCGCAATGCATCTTGTCGGCATCGCAGTGTTCGCTGTCGGACGTACAGTCGCTGACCCGGGCTTTGCAGGCGCTGCGCGCCAACCTCACCGCCTGACGGCGCCATTCACACCCTAACCAAGGAAAACACATGCCTACCGTACTCGATAAAGTCATCTATACCGCGCACGCTCACACCACCGGCGGCCGCGACGGCCGCTCCGTTACCGACGATGGTCTGCTGGACGTCAAGCTCGCGCTGCCGCCGGCGCTGGGCGGCGACGGCAAGGGCACCAACCCCGAGCAGTTGTTTGCTGCCGGCTATTCGGCCTGCTTCATGGGCGCCGTCAAGCATGTCGCCGCCCAGAAGAAGGTGCAGGTACCGGCCGATGCAAGCATCGACGCCAGCGTGTCCATCGGCCCGATCCCGGCCGGTTTCGGCATCAGCGCCAAGCTGGTCGTGAGCCTGCCGGGCTTGGAGCATGAAGTCGCGAAGGACCTGATCGATGCCGCACACCAGGTCTGCCCATACTCGAACGCGACGCGCGGCAATATTGTCGTTGACCTGTCGCTGGCCTGAGGCCCGTTTACAGCACGGCCTGCACTTCGCATGCCGGCGTGAAGCAATAAACCATGCCCGGGTTGCTGCCAGCGATCCGGGCATCGTCTTTTTTGGGGGCAGGGATGCCCGTTATCATCCGCAAGCAGCGCCGGACCGCCCGGGTAGCGATCGGTCTGGCGATACACGCCGGATGCCTGGTGGCTGCCGGGTGGCTGTGGTTGCACAGCTGCCGGTCTTCAGCTGAGCGCCAGTTCCGCTTGCGGCGGCTCGCGCTCGTCCGCCGTATCCGATTTTCCTGACAGTGCGGACACACGCACGCCCAGCAGCCGTATGCGCTGCTCCAACGGTACGCGGCGCAGGCATTCGCCTGCGGCACGCCGTATGGCCGACGCATCATCGGTGGCGACAGCCAGCGTCACGTCGCGCGTGACGGTGCGAAAATCCTCATAGCGCAGCTTGATCCCTATCGTGCGGCCCACATAGCCCTTGCGCTGCAGGTCGCCGACGACACGCTCGCACAGCCGCGTGAAAATGCCCGACAACTGTTCCCGGTCGCGTTTGGCGTGCAAGTCGCGCTCGAAGGTGGTTTCGCGGCTGATCGACTTCGGTTCCGACCAGGTCACGACCGGCCGCTCGTCCTGCCCTCGCGCGGCGCGGTACAGCCAGTCGCCATAGCTGCGGCCGAATCGAGACTGCAATTCCACCAATGGCTGGCGTGCGAGGTCGCCGATGCTGACGATGCCCAGCCCGGCCAGTTTCTCGCCGGCCTTCGGCCCGATGCCATTGATCTTGCGTACGCCCATAGGCCAGATCCGGGATTCAAGCTCGGCCAGGGTCAGCAGCGTGATGCCGTCGGGCTTGTCGAGTTCGGAGCAAATCTTGGCCAGCAGCTTGTTGGGCGCGATGCCGATCGAGCAGGAGAGGCCGGTCGCTGCCTTGACCGCATCCTTGATGCGCTGCGCGAGCGGCAGCGAGGCTTCCGGATGGGCACTCAGGTCGACGTAGATTTCATCGATGCCCCGATCTTCGATGTCCGGTGCAATCGTGGCCACTGCTTGCTTGAACAGCCTTGAATAGTGTCGGTAAGCGTCGAAGTCCGCCGGCAGCAGCACCGCATCGGGCGCGAATTTGGCGGCCTTCATCATGCCCATCGCCGAGAACACGCCGAGCTTGCGCGCTTCGTAAGTGGAGGTGGTGACGACGCCGCGCCCGACGTAGTCGCGCAGCAGCGCGAAACGACGCGTGCCGTCGGGCCCGGTTGCAGGCTGGTGGGCCGAGCGGCCGCCAATGACGACCGGCTGGCCTTTCAGTTCAGGGTAGCGCAGCAGTTCGACGGATGCGTAAAACGCATCCATATCGAGGTGGGCGATGCGGCGCTCTTTGGCAGACATGGGATGCGCCCGCGCGGATCGGCAGCAGGCGGGCTCGGCCGCGCTCAGGCAGCGACTGCGACGCTCGCCGGCCCGGCGCAATGCGGGCAGGATTTGCCCTCGACATACAGCGGCGACAATTGCTCACGCGGCGTGACCACTGCGCGACAGGCGAAGCACTGGCGGGTCTCGGTCTCTTCGAGCTGCGGATTGAGCGCGGTCCGATGGTCAAAGACGAAGCAATCCCCGTGGTAGTGTGCGCCGCCGACTTCCTCGAAGTACTTCAGGATCCCGCCTTCGAGCTGGTAGACATGCTCGAAGCCGACATTCTGCATGTAGATGCCCGCCTTCTCGCAGCGTATGCCGCCGGTGCAGAAGGTGACGACGGTCTTGTCGTTCAGCTCGTCACGATGCTTCTCGATCACGTCCGGGAATTCGCTGAACTTGCTGATGCGGTAGTCGATGGTGTTGTTGAAGGTGCCGACATCGACTTCGAAGTCATTGCGGGTATCGACCATCACCACCGGACGGCCTTCGTCATCATGGCCCTGGTCCAGCCAGCGCTTCAGGTCATGCGCGCTGACCGTCGGCGCGCGACCGAGCTCCGGCTTGATCAGGGGATGCTTCATCGTGATGATCTCGCGCTTCAGCCGCACCAGCATGCGGTTGAACGGCTGCTTCTCGGAGAAACTTTCTTTCGCGACGATGTCAGCAAAACGCGGGTCCTGGTGCAGCCAGGCCATGTAGCCATCGATCGCTTCACGCGAGCCGGCGAGGAACATGTTGATCCCTTCCGGCGACAGCAGGATCGTGCCCTTCAACCCCAGTTCCTGGCATCTTTGCTGAAAACGCGGACGCTGCTCGACAGTGTCGTCGAACGTAATAAATTTATAAGCGGAGATATTGACGACAGGAGCGGTGGGCGGCGTGGACTGCATGGCAATGACGGCAAAATGACGGTGCGAAGCCCCCATTATAAGAGCCTGCCTCGGTAGGTCGATGGCAAGGGTTCGGCCGGGGTTTCGAGCGACATGGCGCTCGCCGGACGGACAGCCAGGGCTTGCAAGCCATGGCGCGCCTTGCAAAGGCGCCGACGCAGACAGTACGGCCTGTACGGCAAGGAGGTGCAACGCGGCCAGCGGCCTACCGAGACAGGCTCTAATGCTCGTCGTCATGCGCAAAGGCCAGCGCAGGACTCGGGCAAGTATGCGTTGTCCACCGGGGCCAGGTGCGATCGATCCGCAAACCCGCAAGCTTGCAACATGCGGCCAGCCGGGGGTTCCCGCCGGTTAAAATAGCGGCATGACTGCGCCGCAATTCATCCACCTCCGCCTGCATTCCGAGTATTCCATCGCCGACGGGCTGGTGCGTATCGACGACCTCGTGAAAGCGGCGGTGGCCGACAGCCAGCCGGCACTGGCCGTGACCGACCTCGCGAATCTGTTCGGCATGGTCAAGTTCTACAAGGCTGCGCGCGGCAAGGGTGTGCAGCCCGTCGTCGGCTGCGATGTATGGATCACGAATGAAGACGACCGCGACAAACCGTCGCGGCTGCTGCTGCTTGTCAAGAATAGCGAAGGCTATCTGCAACTCTGTGAGTTGCTTGCGCGGGCCTGGCTGTCCAACCAGCACCGCGGCCGTGCCGAGATTCGCATCGACTGGCTCGAAGCGCTGGCACCGGGCGGGCTGATTGCGCTGTCTGGCTTCAACCTCGGCGACATCGGTGCCGCGCTGGAAAACGGCAATGAAGCGCTGGCCGAGAAATGCGCGCGCCGCTGGGCGGAGATCTTCCCCGGCCATTTTTATGTGGAAGTCCAGCGCAACGGCAACCCCAAGCTTGAAAACCTGCTGCGGCAGTCGACGCAGCTGGCTGCGAAGCTCGCGCTGCCAGTGGTCGCGACCCATCCGGTGCAATTCCTGAAGAAGGAAGAATTCACCGCGCATGAAGCGCGTGTCTGTATCGCCGATGGCGAGATCCTGGCCAATGGCCGACGCGTGAAGCGCTTCACGCCCGAGCAGTATTTCAAGACCCAGGCCGAGATGGCCGAGCTGTTTGCCGACATCCCGGCGGCGCTGCAGAACAGCGTATTGATTGCACAGCGCTGCCACCTGAAGCTGACGCTCGGCAAGCCGCAGTTGCCGGATTTCCCGACGCCGGACGGCATGTCGATCGGCGACTTCCTGGTGCAACAAGCAAAGGAAGGGCTGGAGCAGCGCCTGCTGCACCTGTACCCGGACGCAGACAAGCGCGAGGCGGTGCGCGAAAAGTACGAGGCGCGGCTGAAGTTCGAGACCGACACCATCATCAAGATGGGTTTTCCCGGCTACTTCCTGATCGTGGCCGACTTCATCCAGTGGGCGAAGAACAATGGCGTGCCGGTCGGCCCCGGCCGTGGCTCGGGTGCCGGCTCGCTGGTCGCGTATGCGCTGTCGATCACGGATCTCGACCCGCTGGAATACAACCTGCTGTTCGAGCGCTTCCTGAACCCGGAGCGGGTGTCGATGCCTGACTTCGATATCGACTTCTGCCAGGAAGGCCGTGACCGCGTGATCCAGTATGTGAAGGAGCGCTACGGCAAGGATGCGGTATCGCAGATCGCGACCTTCGGCACGATGGCCGCGAAGGGTGCGGTACGCGATGTGGGCCGTGTGCTCGACATGAGCTACAACTTCTGCGACGGCATCTCCAAACTGATTCCGTTCAAGCCCGGCAAGCTGGTAACGATTGCCGATGCGCTGGTGGAAGAGCCGCTGCTGAAGGAGCGGCTCGACAACGAAGAAGAGGTCAAGCAGTTGCTGGAGCTCGCGCAGCAGGTCGAGGGCATTGCGCGTAACGTCGGCATGCATGCCGGCGGCGTGTTGATCGCGCCCGGCAAGCTGACGGATTTCTGCCCGCTGTACACACAGGGCGCCGATAGCGGCGTGGTGTCGCAGTACGACAAGGATGACGTCGAGGCGATGGGTCTGGTGAAGTTCGACTTCCTCGGCCTGACCACGCTGACTATCCTCGATCGTGCGGTCAGGTACATCCGCGCGCTCGATCCGGCAATGGCCGACTTCAGCCTCGAGAAGCTGCCGCTGAATGACAAGGCCACGTACCAGCTGCTGTCGCAGGCGCGCACGGTCGCGGTGTTCCAGCTTGAAAGCCGTGGCATGCAGGGCATGCTGAAGGATGCAAAGCCGGACCGCTTCGAGGACATCATCGCGCTCGTCGCGTTGTACCGACCGGGTCCGATGGACCTGATCCCGGACTTCTGCCGCCGCAAGCACGGCGAGAAGTTCGATTACCCGGACCCGCGTACCGAGGGCATCCTGTCCGAGACCTACGGCATCATGGTCTATCAGGAGCAGGTGATGCAGATGGCGCAGGTCATCGGCGGCTACTCGCTCGGCGGCGCGGACTTGCTGCGCCGTGCGATGGGCAAGAAGAAGCCCGAAGAGATGGCGGAACATCGCCTGATCTTCCGCGACGGTGCAGCGAAGAACGGCCTGTCGGAGCAAAAGGCCGACGAAATCTTCGATTTGATGGAGAAGTTCGCCGGCTATGGCTTCAACAAGTCGCACGCCGCCGCGTATGCGCTGCTGTCGTATTACACCGCGTACCTGAAAGAGCATCATCCGGCGGCATTCATGGCGGCCAACTTGTCGCTGGCGATGGACGACACCGACAAGATCAAGATTCTGGTCGAAGATGCGCTCGATACCTGCAAGCTGACGCTGCTGCCACCGGATATCAACCTGTCGGTCTATCGTTTCACGCCGGTGGCTGACCCGGGCAAGAAGGCCGACCGCATTCGCTACGGCCTCGGCGCCGTCAAGGGCACCGGCCAGAATGCGATCGAGGCCATCATTACCGCGCGGCAGGATGGGCCTTTCACGGACCTGTTCGATTTCGTCAAGCGTGTCGACAAGCGCCAGATCAACCGCCGCACCATTGAATCGCTGGTCAAGGCCGGCGCCTTTGACAGCTTCGGCGTCGATCGCGGCATCCTGATGGCGTCCGTCGGTCTGGCGATGGACAGCGCAGAACAGGCCGAAGCATCGGCCAACCAGGTCAGCCTGTTCGACATGGCCGACAGTGGTTTTGACGACAGCCCCGAGTACGTGAGCGTGCCGCCGTGGAGCGAGAAGCAGCGGCTGACCGAAGAGAAGACTGCGCTCGGCTTCTACTTATCCGGTCATTTGTTCAATGCGTATGCGCCCGAAGCACGCAAGTTCGTGAAGACAAAACTGGCCGACCTGCAGCCGGCGCGCGAGCCGCGTCTGATAGCCGGCATCATCTCCGGGCTGCGGGTGCAGATGACGCAACGCGGCCGCATGGTGATCGTCACGCTGGATGACGGCACCGCACAGGTCGAAGTGACGGTTTATAACGAGGTGTACGACGCGAACCGCGCGCTGTTCAAGGAAGATGAATTCCTCGCGGTGCAGGGCAAGGTATCGGAGGACCGTTTCTCCGGGGGATTGCGCATCACTGCCGAGAAAGTGATGGATATCGCCACTGCCCGCGCCAACTTCGTGAAGGCGCTGAGGCTGTCGATGAATGGCCAGGCCGACGCCGCCAAGCTGCGCGAAGTGATCCAGCCTTTCCAGCAGCGCGAGGGGTCTTGCCCGATCGTCGTGCAGTACACGAAGAACGGCGCACTCGGCGAGCTGCGCTTGTCCGACGACTGGCGCGTGCGCGCCGATGACAAGCTGCGATCCCGGCTGTCCGAGTGGTTGAGTCCAGACAATGTCTGGTTCGAATATTAATCAAGCCCAGTGCGGTCAGCACTGTCGATTCAAGAGAAAGCACCGGTGAGCCTGTCCCGCACCTTCGCGCGCATCCTGGCGATGCTCGTCCCGTACAAAGGCCGCCTCGCGCTCGGCATCGCCGGCATGCTGGTGACCGCCGCCACCGAACCGGCCGTAGCCGGCCTGATGAAGCTGCTGCTCGATGAGGGCTTTTCCAAGGCTGGCTCTTTCCCGTTGTGGTGGGTGCCACTGATCGTGGTCGGCATCTTCGTGATCCGGGGCCTGTCCACCTTCACCACCAACTACATGATGGCTTGGGTCACCGGGCGACTGATGACGCAGCTGCGCCAGCAGATGTTCACGCGCCTGCTCGATGTGCCACTGGGCTTCTATGACAAACAGTCGACTGGCCAGGTGATCAACACCATGATGGTCGAGGTGCAGCAGATCCTCGACATGCTGCGCGGCGTGATGGTGGTGCTGGTGCGCGATTCGCTGACCATTATTGGCCTGCTGGGCTACCTGTTCTGGCTGAACTGGAAGCTGACCATCGTGACCCTCGCACTGGTGCCAGTGATTGCGGTCGTCGTGCGCCTGACCGCGAAGCGCCTGAAACGATTGATCGCGCAGAACCAGTTGATCAATGGCGAGATCACGCAGACCATCGAGGAAACCACGCGCGCGCGGCAGGTGATCAAGATTTTCGGCGGGCAGGCGTACGAGGCACAACGCTTCGAGCAGCGATCGCTGCGACTACGTGGCTTCATGATCCGGATGGCGGCGACGATGGCAACCACCGAGCCGATCACGCAGTTCATCAATTCCTTCTCGGTGTCGGTCATCATCATGATCGCGCTCGCGCAGGCGGGTGACGGCCATATGACGGTTGGGGGATTTGCATCCTTCATCACCGCGATGCTGATGACATTGACGCCGCTGAAGCATCTGGCCGGCGTCAATGGCCCGCTGCAGCGTGGCATCGCCGCTGGCGAGCTCGTGTTCGGCCTGATCGACGCCGAGCCCGAGCGTACGGGCGGGATGAAGTTGGCGCAGCGCGCCAAGGGGCAGCTGGAATTCAGGGATGTGAGCTTCCATTACCCGGGTCAGGCGCAAGCGGCTCTGTCGCACGTGAATCTGGTTGTCACGCCGGGCGAGACGATTGCGCTCGTTGGCATGTCCGGCGGCGGCAAGTCGACACTGGTGAACCTGGTGCCGGCGTTCTATCCGCTGACGCAAGGCCAGATCCTGCTGGATGGTCAAGCCATCGCCGATATCGAGCTTGGCAGCCTGCGCGCGCAGATGGCGATGGTCAGCCAGAATGTGGTGCTGTTCGACGATACGGTCGCGGCCAACATCGCCTACGGCGACAAAAATCCAGACTGCGCCCGCATCGAGGCGGCAGCCGGCGCGGCGCATCTGACCGAGGTGATTGCGGCGCTACCCGAGGGGCTGGAGACCCTGATCGGCGATAACGGCATGCGCTTGTCAGGTGGCCAGCGGCAACGGCTCGCAATTGCGCGAGCGATCTACAAGAATGCGCCCATCCTGATCCTCGACGAGGCGACATCGGCGCTGGACACCGAATCCGAGCGCGCCGTGCAGGAAGCGCTGGATGAATTGATGAAAGGCCGCACCACGCTCGTGATTGCGCACCGGCTGTCGACGATTGAGCATGCCGACCGTATCGTCGTGCTGGAGCAGGGCAGGATTGCCGAAGTCGGCAGCCATGCCGAATTGCTGGCGACGGGCGGTGTCTATGCGCATCTTTACCATCTTCAGTTTGCAAAGGAACACTGATGTCTGAGCAAAAGCCGATCTCGCGCTTCCCGGTACCGGAGCTGAAAGACCTGCCGGATGATATCCGCGAAAAGATCCTTGCCGTGCAGGAGAAGGCCGGTTTCGTGCCGAATGTGTTCCTGACGCTGGCGCATCGGCCAGATGAGTTTCGCGCGTTCTTCATGTACCACGATGCGCTGATGCTGAAAGAGACGGGCAATCTGTCCAAGGCGGACCGCGAGATGATCGTCACAGCCACCAGCGCGAAGAACAACTGCCTGTACTGCGTGGTCGCGCATGGCGCGCTGTTGCGCATCTATGCAAAAAATCCTCTCGTGGCAGATCAGGTGGCCGTGAACCACTTGAAGGCCGACATCACACCGCGTCAGCGTGCGATGCTGGATTTCGCGATCAAGGTGTGTCTGGATTCTGGTTCGGTCGGCGACGCGGACTACGCCGCACTGCATGCGCACGGCTTCGACAACGAGGACATCTGGGATATCGCGGCGATCACGGCCTTCTTCGGCATGTCGAACCGTATCGCGAATGCAATCGGGATGCGACCCAATGACGAGTTCTACCTGATGGGGCGTCTGCCACGGGGGGCATAGGTACACAACCCTGCAATTCTGCCCACCAGTCTTGCCAGATATTTTGGCTGCGGTAGCATCAACCGGGGCAGCAGCGTGAGCAAGGCCAGGACCAGTGTTTTCCAGCGCAGACTGCTGCTCTCGGAATCGCCGATGTGCTTGGACTCGAAAATCAATTTGGATTGGGCGTGGTGATAGCCGCGTATGAACTCTGAGCGCAGCTGGTTATTGCCCTTCACGGAGCCTCGAGACAGGTGGGTGATCGCGGCGTCCGGTGTAACGATGATTTCTTTGCCGGCCTTGAAGACACGCTGGCACAGATCTTCATCCTCGTAATAGAGGAAAAAGCTTTCGTCGAAAAATCCGATTTCACGCATGACTTCCATGTTCAGCAGCATCACTGCGCCTGACACGAATCCCACACAGCAGGGCGCTTCCGCTGCAGGACCGCCGGATATCCAATGAGTGGCAGGCCATCGGTAGCTCAATTCAAGTGCATGATTGCGGCGATACAGATGAGGCGCGATGATGGCTGCATTCGGATAGGTTTCCGCGCACGCCAGCAGCTTATCCACCGCCGCCGGCTCCAGCAGGCAATCCGGATTCAGCAGCAGTGCATAGGGCGTGGTGCACTGCTGTAATGCCCGATTGTTGGCAGCGCCAAATCCAAGGTTCGACGGATTTTCGAACAGCCGGGCGGCCGGCATTTTCCGGGCAATCTTTTGCGGGCTTCCATCCGAGCTGCCATTGTCAACAAAGCAGATATTCGGCATGCTCGCAATGCATTCAGTCAGCGGATCAATGCAATGTGCACTGTTATAGGTAACGATAATCAGGGTTACATCATGTCGCGTAAGTGGTTGGGCTGGCATCGCGTGATTGCTTACTTGTCTTGTTTTTCGGTGGCTTGCGTAGCCTGGCCTCAGTCTGTTATCAGACGGGCCGGTGATTTTGAAGGGCGTTCTGATGCAAGCGGTCCACTGTCGAGCACTTTCTCGTATTTTTCCACGTAAGCATGCGCCATGCGTGACGCATTGAAGCGGTCCCTTGCCAACGTATGACAAGCAAGCGGATCAAATGCTTGCGACCCGATGGCCTCGGCCAGCCGGGAAAGCTCATTGGATAGACAACCGGTCTCTGGCGTCACGATTTCAGGTAATGATCCGCGCAGGCTGCCGAACACAGGGCATCCAAAGTACAAGCTCTCCGTAATGGCGAGTCCGAATGGCTCATCCCAGATCACCGGGAATATCAGACCTTTGGAGGCATTGAGCAAATCAAGCTTTTGCTGTCCGCCGACCATGCCGAAGAATTTGACGCGGGGCGACAAGGTCAGACGAAAACCTCGCTTGAAGTTGAGCCTGTACCCGCCCAGCACCGCGAGTACCTCACCTGCCTGGTGTGCGACATCGATGGCACCTCTGAGGTTTTTGACTTTCCAGGCGGCGTTGCCCAGAAAATGCAACCATCGCCGAGGTCTCTTGAAATCCACCTGACCATAAGCAGCCCAGTCCAGTCCGTTATGCACAAATTGTTCGGATCCAAATCGCTTCGCATGGTTGGCCGATACGAATACCGTGTTACGCGGCATATCAGAGGCACTCGTCTCGTTGCCATGCTGGGTATACAGGTAGGGCAGGAATGACTGGTCAGGATCAAAGCCGGGACGATTGTGAAAATGGACGATATCGACATCATCGGGTATCTGCTGGCGCAGGTCTCGATGCGGATCGATGGTAATCACCTCAGCAAACGGACAGTGAGAACCTGCTGCAGCCATCAAATAAACCTTGTGACCCATCTCTGCCAGTGCCGAGCCCAAGTCCCATACCACGCGCTCGGTACCGCCGTAGGCGAATACAGGCAGACGTGCGTGACAGATCAGAAGGATGTTCATGGGCTTATCGGGGCGATACAATCACGCGGTTCAATTGCTTCCTGATCCGCATTTTCAATTATGGTAATGCACGTCTTCAAACGTCGGCACAAGAATGACAGGATCGGGTATTACCTGAAATCTTATGGCAGCTTGCTGCTGCCGGATAGTGTATTCCGGCACAAAGCGAACAAGCTGCTTTCCAGATATCCCGAACTGCCGGATGTCTGGAAGTCGCGGCTGGATTATTACTGCAAGCTTGATGCACGCTGCGAGCTGACGGGTGCAAGCTCACTTGCGGAATTTCGGTCTCACAAAAAAAGTGCTTATTTTCTGGATCTGTATCCCCACCTCAGGGCATTTCCCGAGGATATACGCTTCCTCGCCATGTTCGGCGACGTCGTCGTCGTCCCCGACCAGCCCAGCTTCGTCAAGAGCCGGCCGATTCATGGCGACAACCGCAACTCCGTATTGATGAAGCTGGACGCGGTTCGTCACTTCATGTTCGTCAATGACCGACAGCCATTTCGTTCCAAGCGCTCCGGCCTGACCTGGCGCGGGAGGCTGCATCTGGATGTGGCGAAGGAGCGTCGTCTGGACTTTCTTCAGCAATTCAGTTCACATCAGCGCTTCGACATCGGGCACATCAATGGCGGCGATGTATATCCCGAATATCGCAAGCCGCGGATGTCCATCGACGAGCAGCTTCAGTTCAAATACATTCTTTCGCTAGAAGGTGTCGACGTCGCTACCAACCTGAAATGGATCATGTCATCGAACTCGCTCTGCTTTTCGCAAAGCCTGAAATACGAAACCTGGTACATGGAGGGGCGACTGCAGCCTGGCGTGCATTTCGTCGAGATCGCCGATGATTTCAGCGACGTCGAAGAAAAAATCGACTATTACGAGCGTCATCCGGAAGAGGCGGAGCAGATCATCGCCAATGCCAACGCTTACACAAAGCAGTTTCTCGATCGCGATACCGAAGATCTGCTGGCCCACTACGTCATCAAGCGCTACCTGGATTACTGCCGCCCCGCCTGAGCTCGCCGACCCGGGCTTCAGGCCCGGCCGTACAAATCTTCCAGTCGCACGATATCGTCTTCACCCAGATAACTACCCGACTGTACCTCGATCAATTCCAGCGGAATGGTTCCGGGGTTCTCCAGGCAATGCTTCTCGCCAATCGGGATAAAAACTGACTGATTCTCTGCGACCAGTTTTGTCGCAGTGCCTATCGTTACCCGCGCGCATCCACTGACGACAATCCAATGCTCAGCCCGGTGATGGTGATATTGCAAGGACAGGCGACTGCCCGGGTTTACGGTGATGCGCTTGACCTGATATTTGTCGCCACGATCAATCGAATCGAACGATCCCCACGGGCGGGAGACTTCACGATGTAATTCTGTCTCGCTGCGGCCGTCGGCATTCAATCTTTCCACGACTTTTTTGACACCCTGCGCGTGGTCTTTGTGACCGATCAAGACAGCGTCGGAGGTCTCGATCACGAACAAGTCTTCTACACCCAGCAGGCTGACCAGCCGATGATCTGCATGCACATAGCAATTGCGTGAGCTCTCGATCAGAACATCGCCGCGCGCTGCGTTACCCTTGTCATCTTTCGCGCGGGCCTGCCAGACCGATGGCCAAGCACCGACATCATTCCATCCTGCATCCAGCGGAACCATCGCTGCGCGAGATGTTTTTTCCATCACGGCATAGTCGACCGAGTTGGACGGGCAAGCCGCAAAACTGTGCTCATCAAGACGAATGAAATCCAGGTCTCTGCGAGCGGTCTTGAAAGCCTGCTGTACGTGTTCCATGATGTCGGGCTGATGAGCGGCAAGCTCGGACAGGAACACGGAGGCGCGGAACATGAACATGCCGCTGTTCCAGAAGTATTGTCCGCTACTGACATAGGCTTCAGCCGTTTTTGCATCAGGCTTTTCGACGAATTGCGCCAGCCTCGACACGCCGGTGGTCGGCGTCGATTCACCGACCTTCAGATACCCATAGCCGGTTTCAGCTCGGTCTGGCACGATGCCAAAGGTAACGAGCCAGCCCGCTTCTGCGGCCTCGCGGCCGACTGCGGCGGCGCGATGAAATGCGCCGGTATCAGAAAAAATATGGTCGGATGGAAGTACGAGTAATACCGGGTCGTTGCCATCGGCGCGCGCCTGCAATGCAGCGGCGGCAATCGCAGGCGCCGTGTTCCTTCCCAAGGGCTCCAGCAGGATCGCGGACGGATGAATGTCGATCGCCCGCGCCTGCTCGGCTGCCAGAAAACGATGTTCGTGGTTCGCGACAATAATCGGGGCCGAGATGCCGTCAATCCCTTGTAGTCGCTGTAATGTCAATTGGAAAAGGGTCTGCTCTTCCGTGATGCTCAGGAATTGTTTCGGTCGCATTGATCGCGATAGTGGCCAAAGCCGGGAACCGGAACCACCGGAAAGAATGACTGGGATCATGAGCGTTTCTTGGAGTCAGGTGCCAAAGGAAAAAGTGGGTCTCAGTTCAGGACGCTATCGTATACGCTGCGAATTCCGTCGGCTTCCTTTTCAATAGAGAAGTTTGCGCCAACACGGATCCTGCCCGCCTGGCCCATCGCAATCGCTCGCTCAGGATCCGCCATCAAAGTCGCCAGCGCTTCGGCCAGTGCCTGTGCATCGCCGGTCGGCACCATCAAGCCGGTCTTGCCCTCGTCGACAATGTGCTCGAAGGCCCCGGTACGGCTCGCAACGACAGCACAGCCCGACGCCATCGCTTCCAGCGGCGTGATGCCGAACGGCTCGTAGCGCGGGCACGCGACCATGATGCTCACGTTCTGGTACCACGACGGGATGTCGTCCAGCGGCAAATCGCCAAGAAACAGAATGCGATCCGAAAGACCGGCAGCATGGATCTTGTCGACCATTGTCTGCTTGAATGCTGCATCCTCCGGCTGGCACAAACCAGTGATGACGGCCGTGAAATCAGGGAAGCGCGGCAGTACCTCGAGCATTGCATCCACATAGATGTCCGTACCCTTGGTCGGACGGATGCGGCCGAACACACCAACGCCGTATTTGCCGGGCAGGCCGGTGCGCGCCCAGACGGTACGCTTGTCCTCGGGCGGTGCGAAACGCTCCAGGCTCGCGCCATGGAACACGACCTTGGTGGTATTCGGCACGAAGGCAGCCGCTTCCGGCGTCGTCGCGACCACGCCATCCATCTTGCTGATCATCCAGCGCGGGAACCAGGAATGCCGATGTTTGGCCGCCGACGTGAACACCAGTTTGATCGGGAAGCGCAGTACATCTCGCAGGAAGATCCCCAGCATCATTTCCGGATCGCGCCGCACATGCCAGATACGCTTGCGGCCGCCGGGCAAGGGCTTGCGGCTGATGGCGATCGCCTGCCACACACTCAGGTGGGCAAATCGCTCCGGATTCTGCGCCTCGGCCATGGCTGCGCCAGGTACCGGCGTGCCGACGAAGGCAACAGCCAGCGTGCGCGACTGCACCGGTAGCAGCGCATTGATGGTGCCGGACACACCGGTATAGCGGCGGTGCAGGTTGGTGATGATGACGTCGGGGTTCATTGGTTCCGCATTTTATAGGGTTGCGGCGCCATCACGGGAATTTTGCAGCCCCGACCTCCAGGCCGGCTTACATCAGGATGATGTCGTACTGCTCCTGATGGAAGGCCGTTTCGACCTGCAGCGAGATCGGCTTGCCGATGAAGTCGCCCAGCATCGCCAGGTGCTGTGACTCCTCCTCGAGGAACATGTCGATCACTACCTGCGAACCAAGGATGCGGAATTCGCGAGGGTTGAACTGCTTCGCCTCGCGCAACAGTTCGCGCAGAATTTCGTAGGCGACGGTGCGCGGCGTCTTCACCTGGCCCTTGCCCTGGCATGCCGGGCAGGGCTCGCACAGCACATGGGCCAGCGATTCGCGGGTGCGCTTGCGCGTCATCTCCACCAGTCCCAGTGCGGAGAACTCGGACACGGTAACCTTGGTACGGTCCTTGGCCAGCGCCTTGTGCAGCTCGGCCAGCACCGCCATCCGGTGCTCGGCATTCTCCATGTCGATGAAGTCGAGGATGATGATGCCGCCGAGATTGCGCAAGCGTAGCTGGCGCGCGATCGCATGCGCAGCCTCGAGGTTGGTCTTGAAGATCGTGTCATCGAAGTTGCGGCCGGAGACATAGCTGCCGGTATTGACGTCGATGGTCGTCATCGCCTCGGTCTGCTCGATGATCAGGTAGCCGCCGGATTTCAAATCCACGCGGCGTCCTAGCGCCTTCTCGATCTCCTCCTCGACGCCATACAGATCGAACAAGGGTCGCTCGCCAGTGTAATGCTGCAGCTTCGGCAGCACCGATGGCGTATAGCTGGTACCAAACTCGGTCAGCTTTGCGAAGTTCTCGCGCGAGTCGATTTGTATGGTTGTCGTGTGCTCGCCGACGAAGTCGCGCAGCACGCGCTGTGCCAGGCTCAGGTCCTGGTATAACAACGCCGGCGCCGGCACGCTCTTGGTTTGCTGGACGATGTGGGACCAGGTCTTGCGCAGATATGCGACGTCCATGCCGAGGTCCGTGTCGCTGGCGTCCTCTGCCATTGTGCGGATGATGTAACCGCCTTTTTCATCGGCGGGCACCAGAGCTTGCAGCTTCGCCTTCAGTGCCTCGCGCTCGGCTTCGCTTTCGATACGTTGCGAGATGCCAATGTGCGGATCCTGCGGCAGATAAACCAGCATGCGGCCGGCGATCGAGATTTGCGTCGACAGCCGGGCGCCCTTGGTGCCGATCGGATCCTTGATCACCTGCACCATGACGGATTGGCCGTCGAACAGCAGCTTCTCGATCGGCAGCGGCGCCGATGACGAACCTGATTGCTGTCTCGCTTCCCAGATATCGGCCACATGCAGGAAGGCCGCACGCTCGAGGCCGATGTCGATGAACGCCGATTGCATGCCCGGCAGCACGCGTGCCACCTTGCCGAGGTAGATGTTCCCGGTGCGGCCGCGCGAGGCGGTGCGCTCGATATGCAGTTCCTGCACCGAGCCTTGCTGTATCAGCGCGACGCGCGTTTCCTGGGGGGTGATATTGACGAGCAGATCTTCGGTCATAGGGTCTTGATGCCCGCTTGATTAAGTAATTGTGCAGTCTCGAACAGTGGCAGGCCCATGATGCCGGTGTAGCTGCCGCTGATGTGTTCAATGAATTGCGCCGCATGGCCCTGTACGCCGTAGGCACCGGCCTTGTCGTAGGGCTCTGCAGTGTTGCAATAGGCTTGCAGCATCTTGTCGGTCACCCTGGCGAACCTGACCTCGGAGCGGTTCAGTGCTTCTTTCAATTCATCGTTCGCGATCACGGCAATGGCGGTCAGCACTTCATGTGTGCGTCCCGACAGCGAGCGCAGCATGTCCATCGCTTCGGCCGCATCGGCCGGCTTGCCCAGGATCTTGCCATCAATGGTGACGGTGGTGTCGGCCGCCAGTACCGGGCGCTGCGGCAGCTTGCGCCACAACACCGCATTCCAGCCATGTTCGGCCTTTTCACGGGCAACGCGCTGCACATAGACATCCGGCGCTTCGCCGGGCAGCACGTCCTCGGACACGGCGCCGTGACGACCTGGCTCTTCGCGCAGCATCAGGATCTCGAACTCGACGCCGATCTGGCGCAGCAGTTCGCGCCGGCGCGGGCTTTTCGAGGCGAGGTAGATTTTCTGGTCCGAGAAGATCATCCGGTGCTTTCCGTTACAGGCGGTCGGGTCCGCTGGCCACCGGAGACTCGCCAGCCGTCAGAGCGTGGGCCGGTGATAGGGGTGGTTACGAGTGATCGACCAGGCGCGGTATAGCTGCTCCGCCAGCAAGACTCTTACCATGCCATGCGGCAGGGTCAGGCTCGAGACGCGCATCAGCATGTCGGCATTCTTCTTGAATTCGGCATCCAGCCCGTCCGCGCCGCCGATGACGAATGTAACATCCCCGCCCAGCTGCTGCCAATTTGTCAGCTGCTGTGCGAGTTGCAGCGTGGTCAGGTCGCGGCCATGCTCATCCAGCGCCACAACGTAACCGCCCTTTGGCAACACGCCCTCGATGCGGGACCGTTCCTGCGCCATGACGGTTTCGGCAGTGCGGCTGCCCGAGCGTTCGACGGGCTTGATCTCTTTCAGCACCAGCCGGCATTCGGCCGGCATGCGCTTCGCGTATTCCTGATAGCCATCCTCTATCCATGCGGGCATCTTGTGGCCGACGGCCGCAATGATCAACTGCATGGCATCAGGATGTCAGGAAGGTGTTCAGGAAGTCTTGCGCGCGGCAGACTTGGCTGGCGTCTTCTTCGCGGCGACCTTCCTGGCAGCGACTTTTTTCACCGGCGCTGTGGCAGCGGTCGTCTTCGTGGCGGTCTTCGTGGCGGTCTTGCGCGGCGTCTTTGCCGCAGTGGTTTTTGCCGCCGACTTCGTCGCAGTCTTCGTGGCCGGCTTGCCTGCAGCAGTCTTCGATGCGGTCTTGGCGGCCGTCTTGCGAGCGCCAGTGCGCTTGGCTGCGCCGAACTTCACCTCTTTGTCGCCCCAGATCTCCTCGAGACGGTAATAGGCGCGGATCGCCGGCTGCATGATGTGCACAACCATGTCACCGAGGTCGACCAGCACCCACTCGCCGGTGCCTTCACCTTCCATGTTCACGATGTCCCCGCCAGCCGCCTTGACCTTGTCGCGCACGGATGCGGCCAGTGCCTTGGTCTGGCGGTTTGAGGTACCCGAAGCAATCGCGATACGGTCGAACATGCTGGTCAGGTGGGTGGTGTCATACACGCGGATTTCCTGTGCCTTGACGTCCTCGAGCGCATCGATGACCAATGCCTGCAGTTTTTTGATGTCCATTAATGAGTCTGGTAAAGATGATGTTGTCGAATATAGTCTAGCACCGGTGCCGGCAGCTGCCCTTTGGCGTCGCCGGTGGCGCCACCCGCAGCCAGTGATGCGCGGATTGCGGTCGAGGACACGTCCAGCGCGAGGTTGGTCGCAATGAATGCCAGCCCGGCCGGCGTGCTGCGCAGTTGCGGCGGGTTGGCCAGACGGCGCGCCACTTCTGCGGCCACTTCGGCATCCAGTACGTCACGCGTCATCGAGAAGCCCGGTCGCGCAGCAAAGCAGAGATGGGCCAGGTCGAACAGCTGCCGCCAGTCACGCCAGGTGTGCAGGTTAGCCAGCTGGTCGGCGCCCAGAGCCAGCACCAGCGATACCTCATTGCCCAGCTGCGCACGCAAGGTACGCAGCGTATCGATCGCATAGCTGGCGCCGTCGCGTTCGATTTCCTGCGTATCGATCACGACCGGCGTCGCCCAGTTCGGGAAGGCCAGTTCCAGCATCGCTATACGATCCGCTGCCGGCGTTTTCATGCCGGGCTTTTGCCAGGGCTGGCCGGCGGGTATCATCCGAAGTTCATCCGGGTGCAGCAGGGTGCTGAAGTAATGCGCGAGGCCCACATGGCCCTGGTGGACCGGATCAAAGCTGCCGCCCAGCAGAAGCACACAGCGCCGGGTGTCGCGGCCGGCCATCACGCGGTCAGCCAGTCCCGGTGCGGCAGGAAATCGGTGTACAGCTTCGCTTCCGGGGAGCCGGCTTCCGGCTTCCAGTCATAGCGCCATTTCACGATCGGCGGCATCGACATCAGGATCGATTCGGTGCGGCCACCCGATTGCAGCCCGAACAAGGTGCCGCGGTCGAACACGAGATTGAATTCGACGTAACGTCCACGGCGATAGGCCTGGAAGTCACGTTCGCGTTCGCCGTAGGGCGTGTCCTTGCGGCGTTTCAGGATAGGCAGGTAAGCGTCGAGGAAGTGGTCGCCGACGCTTTGCGTCATCGCGAAGCTCTGCTCGAAGCTGGATGCATTGAAATCATCGAAGAACACACCGCCCACGCCGCGTGCCTCGTTGCGGTGCTTCAGGAAGAAGTACTCATCGCACCATTGCTTGAAACGCGGATGCTTGTCCGCGCCGAACGGCTCCAGCGCATCGCGGCAGGTCTGGTGGAAGTGCTTTGCATCTTCCTCGTAGCCATAGTACGGTGTCAGGTCCATGCCGCCGCCGAACCACCAGACCGGCTCCTTGCCATCGCCGGCCGTCGAGAAGCAGCGCACATTCATGTGCACGGTCGGCGCATATGGATTGCGCGGGTGGAAGACCAGCGACACGCCCATCGCTTCCCACGGACGGCCGGCCAGTTCCGGGCGGTTCGCCACGGCTGAAGGCGGCAGCTTGCTGCCGGTGACATGCGAGAAGCCGACACCGCCACGCTCGAGCACATTGCCCTCTTCGATCAGCCGCGAGATGCCGCCCCCGCCCAGAGCACCGTCGGCCGGACGCTCCCACGCATCACGAATGAAAGACTGTCCATCGATTTCCTCGATGGCGCTGACGATGCGCTCCTGCAGCGACAGCAACCAGGTCTTGACGGCATTCGTGTCGGGCGTGCTCATGGATAGTCCTTGTCTGTTCTTGCTGTTATCGAAAGGTCTTGCTCAGCCCGGGCGCTTCAGCGCGCGCCAGCCAATGTCGTGGCGGAACTGCATGCCGTCAAAGCGAATCTGGTCAACGGCATCGTAGGCATGCTTTTGCGCGACCTTCACACTGTCGCCGAGGCCGACCACGCACAGCACTCGGCCACCGGAGGTTTTCAGTGCGTTGTTGTCCAGCACGCTGCCGGCATGGAAGGTCATGCTGTCTGTCGTCTCGGCCGGAATCCCGCTGATGACATCACCCTTGCGCGGCGCGTCCGGATAGCCGGCGGCTGCCATCACCACGCCCAGCGCCGTGCGGCGATCCCACTCCAGTTCGATGCTGTCCAGCGTGCCATTGCACGCATGCTCGATCACGGTCACGAAGTCGGTCTTCAGGCGCGCCATGATCGGCTGCGTCTCCGGGTCGCCCATGCGGCAATTGAATTCCAGCGTCTTCGGATTGCCCTGCGCATCGATCATCAGGCCGGCATACAGGAATCCGGTGTATGGAATGCCATCCTTCGCCATGCCTTGTACGGTCGGCTGGATGATTTCGCGCATCACGCGCGCGTGCAACTGGGGTGTGACGATAGGCGCAGGGGAGTACGCACCCATGCCGCCGGTATTCGGGCCTTGGTCATTGTCGAGAAGACGCTTGTGGTCCTGGCTGGTGGCCAACGGCAGGATGTTTTTGCCATCGACCATCACGATGAAGCTGGCTTCCTCGCCGTCGAGGAATTCCTCGATCACGACACGCGCGCCGGCATCGCCGAAACGGTTGTCTGACAACATCATGTCGACCGCCGCATGTGCTTCGTCGAGCGACATCGCCACCACCACGCCCTTGCCCTCCGCGAGGCCATCGGCCTTGATCACGATCGGCGCGCCTTGTTCGTCGATGTAACGATGCGCGGCAGCGGCATCGCTGAAGGTCTGGTATTTCGCGGTCGGGATGCCG
>JACCDI010651825.1_pt1 | contig 22806 bp, 21 predicted proteins | sample 7442791 | NCBI WGS metagenome assembly JACCDI01 (sample SAMN15323434, study PRJNA562643) | freshwater metagenome | isolation source: river surface water | place: USA:Blue River Watershed | collected 2017-08-15
AACTGCAATGAAACCGAAACCCTTTTCAGAGTTGAACCACTTAACTGTGCCTGTTGCCATATGTTTTTACTATTCCTTCGATATGTTGGGAGTTCGAGAATTCCTCGCGCTCCAGTCTTCGTCTTGCGTTCAGCCATACCGAGTAAAGATTTAGATCTAACAACGGGTACTGATAAAGCGTCCGACTAGGGTCAAGCGTACCCGCTACTTCGGGGTATACCTATTTTGCTTTTGGATAAATCACGCTCAAAATCGGTGGCAAAAGGTCTCATATTCACAAAGTCGGCGGAAAGTTGTATAAATGAGGTACTCATTAGCAGTCAGCGGTTGTGGATCGGGGAAGGTCGCACAAATCGCAACCTTGCTAGGAGCACTTCATGCAACACAATTTTATGAACGGTCACCTGACCATTCATTCGGCGCCATCTGCCTTGCGGCAGCATATTGAGTGGGGCCTTAACTCCCTGCTCGGTGCACCTCAGAGCTATACATGGCGAGATCAACCACTCGCTGCCGGAACATCTCGTACCACTCTGGAATTTCGCGCGCCTCGTGGCGTCGCAGCCAAGATTGCAACAGCTTTAAAAAATTGGCATTACCTTCGTTTTGAAGTCCACGAAATTGATCACAGTGGTGGCGAACTCTTTCGTTGCACACCCGAACTTGGTATTCACCGAGCAGCAATTGATGGTGCTGGCAACATACTCATCAGCGAAAATCAGATAACTAAGGCCCTGTCTTACTTCGATGATTTAGAACTTCGGGAGAATTTAGAGGCTGCCCTTGGAAAACCTTGGGACTTAGCGCTTGAGCAATATCGCGGAGTCGATCTGCAGGAAGTTGCGCGGCTGCGAGCGATATAGAATGCAACTATGACATCCCAAGCACCTATGACCTCTGTAGAACGTCGTCGCTTCATCCTTTACATAGTGATTGCAGGAATTCTTGCAACAGCTTTAGGTGGAGGACTCTTCAAAGTAGGTGAAGGATTTGCGTCTCGCACAACTAATGGAATCACCGTCACGGGCTCTGCAAAGACTTCAGCGACTGCTGACAACGTCGTCTGGACACTCAACGTTTCGTTGACACGTCCAACAGTCGCCGAAGCGGTTGCTCGCGTTGGCGCTGATGTTGAAGCGGTGACTCAGTATTTAGTTGATGGTGGGATTCCTAAGGATGCACTTGTGCTCGGATCAGTTTCTTCCTATGGCAATGAGCAGTGGGTCAATGGCAATAACACAGGCAAGATTTTGAACTATCGGGCATCCCGCGATGTTGTAGTCCGCACTAAGGATGTACAACTTGTTGCAAAGTTGTCACAGGAAATTGGTTCGCTGTTACAACGTGGAGTAACTGTTAATAATTATGGACCGCAGTACTACATCTCGACTCTTCCAGAAATGCGCCCTAAGCTGTTAGAAGAGGCGATGAAAGATGCCAAGATTCGCGCCGAAGCGATTACTAAAGCTGTTGGTGGCAAAGTTGGCTCAGTTCAATCTGTCCGTTCAGGAGTCTTCCAAGTGACGACGCCAGATTCAACTATGACGGCTGATACTGGTGCATATGACACATCTAGTATTGAAAAGACAGTGACCTCAACGGTTTCTGTGACTTTTTCTGTTAAGTAGCCAGGCGATTATTTAAAGGGGAATATTGCCGTGCGATCCGCGGCGATATTCTGAAGCTGCTAGAACACGCGCTAAAGCGCTCCGTGTTTGATCTGGCTCAATCATTTCATCAACTGCGCCAATTTCAATTGCACGTGCAACTCCACCAGAAATCTTTTCGTGTTCAGCTGCAAGTTCTAGCTCCATAGATTCACGAGCATCTTCTGGAAGGTCTGCCAACAAGCGACGATGCAGCACACGCACTGCGGCAACTGCGCCCATCACAGACACTTCTGCTTGTGGCCAGGCAAAGACGCGAGTTGCACCCAGTGATTTTGAGTTCATAGCGACGAAAGCGCCGCCGTAGGCCTTACGAGTAATAACTGTTACTCGAGGCACAACTGATTCTGCGAAGGCGTGGAGCAACTTTGCACCTCGGCGAACTGCACCTTCCCATTCTTGTCCGATTCCTGGCAAGAAACCTGTGACATCGGCAATCACAATAAGCGGAATACCAAAGGCATCACATGTTCGAACAAAACGTGCTGCCTTTTCTCCGGCAGCTGAATCTAAAACGCCTCCAATGATTTGAGGATTATTGGCAATGACTCCCACTGTTCGCCCGCCAAAGCGACCGATAACCGTTGTCATATTTTCTGCCCACATATCAAGCAGCTCTAACTTTTCTCCATCGTGATCAAGAATTGCATCCACAAGTGGATGAACTTCATATATACGTTTAGAGGAATCAGGGACTAAGTGCGCAAGAGGAACATCGCTGACTTCTGCTGACATCAGACCTTGGTTTGCAAAGAGTGAGACGAGATCCTGAATTTCGCGGTAGGCGATATCTTCACTTGGCGCAATCACATGGGCCACACCCGAATTCTTACTATGGGCTTCGGGTCCACCCAAGAGAGCCATATCAACGACATCGCCCGTTACTGATTTAACGACATCTGGTCCGGTTACGAAGATTCGTCCTTCGGGCGCTAAAACAACTACATCGGTAAGTGCAGGCCCATATGCACCTCCACCTGCTGTTGGTCCTAGAACAAGTGAGAGTTGAGGGATACGTCCACTTGCAGTGACCATCGCTTGAAACACTTCACCAAATGCATTGAGTGAAGCAACACCATCACTTAATCGCGCACCACCAGAGTGCCAAATTCCGATTACTGGTACTTGTGCACCCATCGCAGCACGGTATGCCTGAACGATTACCTGAGAGCCTTCAATACCGAGAGCCCCACCTTTAATTGTGGGATCCGAGGCGAAGATAACTACTTTGTTACCTTTAACTAGACCGGTAGCAGCGACCATTCCACAATCGGTACGCGGCAATAAAAGTTCGTATTTCTGAGAATCTACTAATCGAGCGATTCGTGCTTCAGGATCCAACAACGCTGTTGACATAGCCCTAGATTAAATCGATTTAAAGGCGAGAACTACGTTATGGCCACCGAATCCGAAGGAATCATTGAGCGCTGCGATATCTCCCGCAGGAAGCTGGCGTGGAGCATCACGTACAACATCGATAGTGACAGCTGGATCGAGGTTCTCAATATTGATAGTCGGCGGAGCTACACGCTCTTGTAGCGCTTTGACTATAAATACAGATTCAATCGCTCCGGCACCACCTAACAAGTGACCTGTCATTGATTTCGTTGCAGATACGGCAACATGATCTGCATCTGCTCCAAGTGCTTTACGAAGAGCATTAGCTTCGGCAACATCACCAGCTGGAGTTGACGTGGCATGTGCGTTGAGATGAACAATATCTTTGGTTGATAGCCCAGAAGCCTTGAGTGCAAATTTGATTGCACGTTGCACACCTTCGCCATCTGGATCTGGAGCGGCGATGTGATAGCCGTCAGAAGTTAAACCCTGACCGCCCACTTCGCAGTAGATCTTGGCGCCACGCGCCTTAGCGGATTCATATTCTTCAAGGACAAGAACACCGCCGCCTTCACCCAAAACAAATCCATCGCGATCTACGTCGTATGGACGAGATGCCTTTTCAGGAGCATCGTTTCGTGTGGAGAGCGCCTTCATGGCAGCAAAACCAGCCATCGGCAATTGGTGAACCGCTGCTTCAACGCCCCCTGTGACAATAATGTCGGCGCGATTATTTTTAATCATTTCATAGGCGTAACCAATTGCCTCTGCACCAGATGCACAAGCACTTACTGGGGTATGAACTCCAGCCTTTGCCTTTAATTCCAGACCCACATTGGCCGCAGGACCATTCGGCATCAACATAGGGACAGTGTGAGGACTTACGCCACGAGCGCCCTTTTCGTTGAGATTAACAAATTGATCGAGGAGAGTTATGACTCCGCCGATACCTGATGCAATCACAACTCCGAGACGTTCCTTATCTATATCGTCTGGAGAGCCAGCATCTTTCCATGCTTCGCGAGATGCGATGAGAGCAAACTGTTCAGATCTATCAAGACGGCGCATCTCAACGCGCTCCATCTGATCAGCCGGCTCTGTGGCCACTCGCGCTGCAAAGTGCACAGGAAGAAGCTCGCGCCAATCTTCAGTAAGAAGTCGAACTCCACTTTTTCCGGCAAGTAGCGCTTTCCAAGTGGTTTCAACATCTGAGCCAAGAGGCGTAGTTGCCCCGAGGCCTGTGACGACAACGCGACGTTCTGACATAAGTGTGAGGGGCTAGAGGTTAAGCAGCTGCGTTAACGATGAAGTTGACTGCATCTCCGACAGTTGCGAGTTCAGTCACCTTATCGTCTGGAATCTTCACGCCGAAACGCTCTTCGCAAGCAACCACAACTTCAACCATGCTGAGTGAGTCAACTTCGAGATCATCTGTGAAGTTCTTATTGAGTTCGATTGATGCAGCTGGAATTCCAGCAACTTCTTCTACGATCTCTTTAATTCCTGCAAGTACATCTTCTTGTGACAGCGCCATGGTTATTCCTTTTCCCTTTAATTCAGTAGTGCGATTGCTTAGGGTTGTAATTGTCTATGAAGGAAAGGCTTACTTCCCAGTAAACGGGGGAGTAAATCCAAAAAAATTATGGTTTTTCGGGCAATCTCACCACTTGCCCCGCGTAAACGAGACCTGCGCCATATCCAATGAGCAGCGCTAATTTGCCGTGAAGCTCTGGATGTTTTTCAAGGAGAGCATCCATCGCAAGCGGAATCGATGCTGCCGAAGTGTTGCCATTGGTACGAATGTCATCTGCGATGACAACAGAATCAGGCATATTCATCTCTTTGGCCATCGTTTCAATGATTCTGATATTTGCTTGATGTGGAATAAAGGCATCCAAATCATTCACAGTTAAACCTGCAGACTCCAGCGCCTTGAGAGCAGCTTTACTCATGGAGAAAACTGCCCAACGGAAAACCTTCTGACCTTCCTGTGCAATGTTTGGCCATTTGCCACCTGCTTTTGTCAGTTGAGTTTCGTTATCTCGAATATCAACCCATGATGGATTCATCAAAATCGCATCACGGCTATCGGCATCAGAACCCCATTCAACTGGGCCAATTCCTGCATCACGTGAAGGGCCAATTACAACCGCACCTGCTCCATCAGCAAAGATAAATGCAGTCGCACGATCATTAGGATCTGTGAAATCTGAGATTTTTTCTGCGCCGATTACTAAAACATGTTTTGAAGTTCCAGACTTTATAAAGTCATGCGCCATCGAGACACCGTAGGAGAAACCTGCACAAGCTGCGTTGATATCAAAGGCGGCAGCTTTCGGATGGCCAAGGCGCTGCAATATTGCAGTTGCGGCAGATGGTGCCTGGAAAGGAAAAGTAATTGTTGCGACGATGATGGTATCGATATCGGTAATGGACATCTTGGCCTTCTTAAGAGCTGCTTCTGCAGCCCAAGTGGCCATATCAAGAACTGATTCATCGCTACCGGCAAAGCGCCTTGTTTCAATCCCAGTCCGCTGTTGGATCCACTCATCACTGGAATCGATGCGATCAACAATTTCTGAATTAGGAACAATTCTTTTTGGGCGATAAGAACCAACCGAAAGAATCTGACTTTCAGTTCCAGATTTAGTAACAATTACTTTGGTCATTTATGCCTTCCCATGGCGCGCTGCGAATTCACGCGCCTGATCAATATCTGCAGGATCTTTAAGCGCGCATTGCTCTATCTCGGGAATGGCCCGCTTGATAAGCCCAGAGAGCGTTCCGCCAGGGGCTAGTTCAATCACACCGGTTACTCCTTGAGAACGTAACGTCTCCATACATAAATCCCATCGAACAGGGTTGGCGATTTGATTTACGATGCGATCGAGCACATCGCGACCATCTGTGACAACAGCGCCTTCTTTATTGGAAATAACTCCAACGGATGGCGCATGTGTATCTAGCGTTGCTGCCATAGCGCGCAAAGGCTCAACTGCAGGTTGCATAAATGAAGTGTGGAATGCTCCAGCTACAGCCAAGGCACGCACCCGCGCACCCTCGGGGGCGAGTGCAGCTAGCGCTTCCAGACTTCCAGCAGCGACAATCTGTCCAGCGCCATTGTCATTAGCTGCAACAAGTCCCAGTTTCTGTATCGCCTCTAACACCACTTCACGATCTCCACCGAGAACTGCAGACATACCAGCAGGAGATAGCGCCGCAGCCTTTGCCATCTCTTCACCGCGAAGTCGTACCAACTTCATAGCATCAATATTGGTAATGACGCCAGCTACAGCAGCCGCTGCAATTTCACCCACTGAATGTCCAGCCACCACGGAAAATTGGATATCAGCTCCTAGCGATTGCGCGCTTAACAAACTGGCAGCAACAATTAATGGTTGGGCGTTAGCCGTATCTTTAATTTCTTCTGCATCTGCCACGGTTCCTAAGCGCTCAAGATCTAGGCCGATAGCAGTGGAATACGCATTTAATGATTGCTTAAGAGATGGATCTTCTAACCAAGCTGCCAGCATGCCCGGAGTCTGTGAACCTTGTCCGGGAGCGATAAGTGCGAGCACGTGACAAATATATGGGATTACGAACGAGTAACTAGCCAGACTTGAGCGCAATGTGGCGCCACTTTTACCTTTGCTGCAGGTAATTCGATAATTGGTTGGTGTGTATCAACAGGTGACGATGCATCAAAAATCCGTCTAAAACTTGTACCCCATTTTTCGTCTGGCAAAGTAAATAAGGTCTCATTGGTAGATGAGTTGAGAAGAAGTAGAAGTCCACGATCTGGTCCTGCTTCAATCTGCACAGTTAGGCTGCGTTTTTCACCATCTGCCCAATGCGCTTCGGTCATCTCATGGCCACCCAAACTAAACCATGCAATATCTTTTCGTTGAGTTCCAAAGTCAAGGCGACCTGTAAAAAATTCTGCTGCTACATCTGCTAAGTAGGTTTTACGAATTCGCGTCAGCTCAGCAACAGAATCACGCATATCGCGCTCTAATTCATTGAGCACCCATGTATTCGCCCATCCACCCATAAATGTTTCGGGGCTATCGGAAATATCAACTGACATATCTCGGGGCATGGAATACGCGTTATTGGAACCTGCTTGAGAGCGAGATAGTTCATCGCCCATCGTAATCATCGGAACCCCAGCAGATAAGAGCAGAGTTGCCATGATTGATTTCTTCAATGAATGGCGGAGCGCAATGACCTGTGGATCATCACTCGGTCCCTCAGTACCCATGTTCCACGATCGATTCTCGGATGCGCCATCGCGATTATCTTCACGATTGGCATCGTTTTGTTTCTGTGAGTACATCACCAAATCGTTAAGCGTAAAACCATCATGAGCTGTTACGAAGTTGATAGAAGAGGTTGGACCGCGATAGAAGAAAATGTCTGATGAACCGCTGATGCCGTCTGCAATATCTGAAACGCCTTCGCCAAATCCGCGCGCCAAATCCCCGAGCCAGAACTGACGTACGGAGTCGCGATAACGGTCGTTCCATTCTCGCCAAGGATGCGGAAAATCTCCCAGGGAGTAGCGTGAAATATCCCAAGGTTCTGCAATCATCTTAAAGTTTCGCAGCACTGAATCAGATTCAATGGCCGACATCAGCGCAGAATCAAATGCTGAATGAGTTGAATATAGAGCCGTTGTTAAATCAAAGCGGAAACCATCTACGCCGATTACCTCAACCCACCAACGTAGTGAATCGACTATATGGCGAACTCCATGAGGGCTGGATGCTTGAATCGTATTTCCGCACCCTGTGACATCTATGTAGTTACCTCGTCCATCATTGCGATACCAAGCGTTGTTATCGATGCCTTTATAAGAAAAAGTTGGGCCGCCAACTCCGCCTTCGGCGGTGTGGTTATAGACAACGTCTAGAAAGATTTCAATTCCATTTTCATGGAGTCGGTCGATTGCCCATTGCAATTCAGTTACCGGATCATCAGTTGCGGCATATTCAGAGTGAAGTGATGAGAACGCAATGGCGTTGTAGCCCCAATGATTCTTGCGACCACGTTCCCAGATTGCAGGTTCGGTTGCATAAGAATGAATAGGAAGTAATTCGAGTGCAGTAACACCTAGATGTTTCAAGTGAGCGATGGTGCTGGGGTGGCCAAGTGCTTTGTACGTTCCACGTTCTGATTCCGGAATCTCATAATTCTTTGCAGTCAAGCCTTGCACGTGCGCTTCGTAGATAACTTCTTGAGTCCATGAATAGATGGGACGATGAATTTCGCGGGCGCGATAATCAGTCACAACAGAGAAAGGAACAAAACCTGCGTTATCTCGGTCATCGCGAATTGATGTATCGCCATTACCTACGCCATCACTTGCAACATGTCCATAAATTTCAGGGACATACTGCACGGTGCCATCTAATTTATGAGCGTACGGATCAATCAGAAGTTTGGCAGCGTTGAATCGAGATCCATATTCCGGTGCCCACGTGCCGTACACGCGATACCCATACCGTTGGCCGGCGCGAACCCCTGCTAAATATCCGTGCCAAATAGGACCATTGCGATGGGATAAGGCGAAGCGCGTTTCGACTAGCTTGCCGTTGACTTCATTGAAGAGACAGAGTTCGACCGCTGTTGCAGCTTGGGTCCAGATAGCGAAGTTGCATCCACCTTCAGTGAGTGTGGCGCCGAGGGTTCGCGGGTCTGCTGGAAGCACGGGGCTATCTTGCCGTGGCAATTGCTAAATCGGGCTTTCGCGTTGTGGAACCTGCTACCCGTCAGTAACATACCCGCTATGAAGATTGCCGTATGCGTTAAGCAAGTTCCAGATTCATGGGCTGAGAAGAAGATGGTTGGAGGCGTGCTCGATCGCGAAAGCGTTGATGCTGTTCTAAATGACCTAGATGAATACGCTGTCGAAGAGGCGCTGCGCATTGCAGAAGCGCATGGCGGAAACGAAGAAGGTGGTCCGCATACCGTCACGGTAATTTCAATGGGGCCAGAGCGCGCAACAGAGGCAGTACGTAAAGCGCTTTCGATGGGCGCCAATGATGCAATTCTGGTCAGCGATAGCGCGCTCGCTGGTTCTGATGCGCTTGCTACATCTTCTGTTTTAGCTAAGGTGATCAACGATGGCGGCTTTGACATTGTTATCTGCGGTACAGAATCCACAGATGCACGTATGAGCGTTGTACCAGCGATGCTCAGCGCTCGCTTGGGTTGGGCGCAACTGACCTTCGCATCAAAAGTAACTGTTGATCCAGCTGGAAAAGTTTCTATCACTCGCGTTACCGAAGCTGGCGTTGATGAACTCTCTGCCGCCTTCCCAGTTGTTATCAGCGTTGTAGAAAAAATTAATGAGCCTCGTTACCCGTCATTTAAGGGAATCATGGCAGCGAAGAAGAAAGTTATTGCTCAGAAAGATTTGGCGGCTGTTGGCGTTGCAGCACAGAACGCTTGGTCACAAGTGAAAGATGCAACTCCTCGTCCACCTCGTGCTGCCGGAGTCAAGGTGAGCGATGAAGGCAATGGCGGAGAAGCGCTAGCAACATTCCTAGCAGAAAAGAAGTTGATATGAGCACAGTATTAATTTTGGCTGATTTTTCAGGCGATCAAGCGACCAAGACAACTGCCGAACTTGCAACGGCTGGAGCACGAATTGGTTCAGTCTCTGCGGTTGTTCTTGCGCCTGCGGGTAAGGGCGCAGCTCTTGCTGCAACGGTGAACCAAGGGCCAATCAGCAACGTTATCGTTGTTGAATCAAATGATTTTTCTGCGTATGGGGTTCCCGCTGTGGCAGATGCACTTTCGCAAATGGTGAAAGAAAAGTCACCTGCAGCGCTACTTATTGCTTCTCATGCATTTGGCAAAGAGGTAGCAGCGCGCGTTGCAGTGCTTACGGATTCTGGAATCATCACAGATGCCGTGGATGTTGCAGCTGATGGCACCGCCACACAATTGGTCTTTGGTGGATCAACTACTGTGCACTCGCAAGTTTCACAAGGCACACCGATCATCACAGTTCGTCCCAACAGTATTGAAGCTAATTTCAGCGCAGCATCGCCTGCAATCGAAAATGCAAATGCCACGATTAGCGATGCATCAAAGAAAGCTGTCATCTCTTCATCACAGCCTCCAGTAAAGGGTGGACGTCCAGAACTCACTGAAGCAAATATTGTTATTTCTGGTGGACGTGGAACAGATGGAAACTTCAGCGCCGTAGAAGCGCTGGCAGATGTACTCGGCGCAGCAGTTGGTGCATCACGTGCTGCAACTGATGCAGGTTGGTACCCACATTCACATCAAGTGGGACAGACTGGAAAAACTGTGAGCCCACAGTTGTACGTTGCATGTGGAATCTCCGGTGCAATCCAACATCGCGCAGGAATGCAGACATCCAAGACAATCGTTGTCGTCAACAAAGATCCAGAAGCGCCGCTCTTTGATATCGCCGATTTTGGCGTTGTCGGAGACCTCTTCAACGTGCTTCCGCAGGCTACTGCTGCCGTTGCAGCCAAAAAAGGCTAAGCGCGCCGCACGAACTAGACTGCTCCAATGAGCGTCTACCTTGACCATGCGGCTACTACGCCGATGTTCGATGTTGCCATTGACGCCATGAGCGCATCGCTGCGCAAACTTGGAAACCCATCTTCCTTGCACTCTGATGGACGCTCGGCTCGAAAAGATGTGGAAGATGCTCGCGAAAAAATTGCGCGCGTTGTTGATTGTTTGCCCAGCGAAGTCATCTTCACTGGATCTGGAACTGAGGCAAACAACGCAGCTATTAAGGGTTTATTTTGGCACTCGCAGAAGAAAGTTATCGTGGTCTCGAGTATCGAACATCATGCAGTCCTTGATCCCGCCCATTGGTTGGCAGACCATGAAGGCGCTGAACTCATCGAACTTCCAGTACATGCAGATGGGGTCATTGATTTAGATTTTCTGGAGCGCCTTGTTGCGCAACGAGGCAGCGAAATCGCCCTTATTTCAGTGATGCATAGCAATAATGAAACGGGAGTAATACAACCAGTTGCAGATGTTGTTCGAATCGCAGGTGAGATTCCAGTGCATTGCGATGCGGTACAAAGTTTCGCAAAAGTGCCACTTTCCTACAAAGAGCTTGGTCTCTTTGCAATGACAATTAGCGCACATAAAGTCGGTGGCCCACTCGGAACCGGAGCGCTGATTCTGCGTCGCGCTGTAGAAATACCGCCGCTTCTGCATGGCGGTGGACAAGAGCGAGATATTAGAAGCGGAACAATCAACGCCCCGTCTATCGTTGCATTTGCCGCCGCCGCCGAAGCAAATATTTATGATGCCAAGAAAGTTGCTGAACTCCGTGACAATTTTGAAGACGGTGTGTTGCGAGCACGACCAGATGCCGTTATTAATGGAAGGTCGGTACCGCGCCTTCCGGGAATTTCAAATATTACTTTTCCTGGTACGCAAAGTGATTCACTTCTACTTCTGCTTGATTCTGAAAAAGTCTCGTGCTCAACAGGGGCAGCTTGCAGCGCAGGTGTTCATCGCCCTAGCCATGTGCTGATGGCTATGGGGCTTTCTGACGTTGTTGCGCAATCTTCTTTGCGCTTCTCTTTTGGATCGACATCAACTCAAGCTGATGTCGACTATGCGCTCTCTGTTCTGCCCCGTGTCATCGAACGCGGATTAGCGGCAAATGCGGTGGGACGTTCATGAGGATTATTGCCGCAATGAGCGGCGGAGTGGACTCGGCAGTTGCTGCAGCACGAGCAGTTGAAGCTGGACATGAAGTTATCGGAGTGCACTTAGCGCTCTCGTCTAATCCGCAGAAGTATCGCAGTGGCGCACGCGGCTGCTGCACTATTGAAGATTCGCATGATGCTCGTCGCGCCGCTGATGTGATTGGAATTCCTTTCTACATCTGGGATATGGCTGATGAATTTCATGAAGGTGTTGTTGAAAATTTCATGAGCGAATATGCCGCAGGGCGAACTCCCAATCCTTGCCTACGTTGCAACGAAAAAATAAAATTTGCCGCAGTGTTAGATCGGGCAAAGGCGATGGGCTTTGATGGCGTTGTCACAGGTCATTACGCCCGTACTCGTGAAAGTGCACAAGGACGCACACTGCATCGCGCGGTAGATCCATTAAAGGATCAGTCATATGTGCTTGCAGTGCTTAACCGCGAACAGATAAACGGTGCAATCTTTCCGCTTGGCGATACCGAGAAAGTTGATATTCGCAAAGAGGCAGAAGCGCGCGGTTTAGCGGTAGCGCAAAAACCCGATAGCCACGATATTTGTTTCGTCCCTTCTGGTGACAATGCTGGATGGTTACGCGATCGCCTCGGAAGCGAAGTTGGACCTATCGTTGATCAAGATGGAAAGAAAATCGGCGAACATAAGGGCGCATACACATACACAATCGGTCAGAGAAAAGGTTTAGGTCTAACAGTTCCAACTTCCGATGGTTCGCCTCGATTCGTTCTCAAGATTGAACCAGTATCAAACACAGTTGTCGTCGGTCCACGCGAAGATTTAGCTGTGACATCAATGCGTGGAGAACGTCCGATCTTCTGTGGACCTGAAGTCGGCGCTGCGCCGATGCGTGGCTTTGTTCAAGTGCGGGCGCATGGCGCCGCATTGGATTGCACCTATTACATGGATAACCAAAATCTCGTTGCCGAACTTGATCAGCCACTCCTTGGATTAGCTACAGGCCAAGCCATGGTGATTTATGACGGTGACCGAGTAGTTGGTTCGGCAACGATCTGCGAGACCGCATGAGCGCTACAGAATTAAACAAGGCGCGCCATCGCATTACAGAACTGACGCAAGAAATTCGCGATCATCAATTCAAGTATTACGTGTTGGATGCGCCCACTATTTCTGATGCACAATTTGATGCGCTCTTGAAAGAGTTGCAAGCCCTTGAATCTAAATTTCCTGAACTACTAGAGCCAGATTCACCATCACTTGGAGTGGGTGGGGGATTTGCTACAACTTTTGAACAACATGATCACATCGAGAAGATGATGAGCCTTGATAACGTCTTTGATAACGATGAACTCACAGCATGGTTTGATCGAGTAGATAAAGAGAGCCCATCACCTGACTATCTCTGCGAACTCAAAGTAGATGGGCTGGCAATCAATCTGCTCTACCAAGATGGCCAGTTGGTACGCGCACTTACTCGCGGCAATGGGACAACAGGCGAAGATGTGACGCTTAATGTCAAGACCATTAAGGGACTTCCTCACACATTAACTGGAAAGAAAATTCCATCATTGATTGAAGTCCGAGGTGAAGTTTTTCTGCCGGTTGCTGCCTTTAACCAACTTAATGAAGAGCTAGAAGAAGCAGGCAAACCACTCTTTGCCAACCCACGCAATTGTGCAGCCGGCTCACTTCGGCAGAAAGATCCGCGCATCACCGCATCTCGTCCATTGGATGTTGTTGTACATGGAATCGGCGCATGTGATGGAATCACGCTGACTTCACAATCTGGAGCATATGAGCAGCTGAAAGCCCTAGGACTGCCCACTTCGTCTCGTTACAAAGTCTGTACATCTCGTAGCGAAGTTCTGGACTACATCGAAAATTACAATATTCATCGCCACGATGTTGAGCACGAAATCGATGGGGTAGTAATTAAAGTAGATCAGATTGCCGAACAGAAAAAACTTGGATTCACTTCGCGCGCCCCCAAATGGGCAATTGCCTACAAGTATCCTCCTGAGGAAGTCACAACCAAGTTACTTGATATCAAAGTGAGCGTTGGCCGCACTGGTCGCGTGACCCCCTTTGCCTTTATGGAACCAGTCAAAGTTGCAGGATCCACAGTTACAAATGCGACGCTGCATAACCAAGAAGAAATCGAGCGTAAAGGCGTGCTCATCGGTGACGTTGTTGTAATTCGCAAAGCGGGAGATGTGATTCCGGAAGTTCTTGGCCCTGTTGTGGATCGCCGCACTGGTAAAGAGAAGCCGTTTGTCATGCCCAAGCAATGTCCGGAATGCGGCAGCGCACTGAAGGCAATTTCTGAAGGCGATGTAGATATCCGCTGCCCAAATACTCGCAGTTGCCCGGCCCAGTTGCGCGAGCGTATTTACTATATTGGTTCACGCGCAGCGCTCGATATTGATGTGCTTGGATATGAAGCAGCGGTTGCGCTCTTGCAAGACAAGATTATTACCGATGAAGCAGATATCTTCTCGCTCACCGAAGCGCAATTGATGAAATCTTCTTTCTTTACCAAGAAAGATGGCAGCAAGGGCAAGAACCTTGAAAAATTATTGGCAGCTCTGGAAGAAGCAAAGCAGCGGCCGTTATGGCGCACTATCGTTGCGCTCTCGATACGTCATGTTGGGCCAACAGCAGCACAAGCTCTGGCTAACCACTTCGGAAGTATGCAGGCGATTTCAGAAGCCAACGTTTCAGAGTTAGCTGATATCGATGGCGTTGGCGAAGTAATTGCTCAATCAATCGTTGAATGGTTTGAGGTTGATTGGCATCGCAACATCATTTCTTCCTGGAGTAATTCAGGTGTTTCTATGGTTAACACCAAGAGCGCTGACTTACCTCAAACCTTGGCCGGACTTACCTTTGTGGTCACGGGTGGACTCAATGGATTTACCCGCGATTCGATTGCCGAAACAATCACAGCACATGGCGGTAAGCCATCATCATCGGTTTCCAAGAAAACGGATTATGTCTTGGTCGGAAGTGATCCAGGTTCAAAGCTGGCTAAGGCGCAAGAGTTAGGCGTCACAATTATTGACGAAGCGCGCTTTTTAGAACTTCTTGCAGGAAAGTAGTAACCTTCCTTCTATGATTCTTAAGGCTTCAGAAGTTGTACGAGAACTCCCTTTATCTCCAGAGACATTTGGTTTGACGGCTTTTGGCATCTTTGTTTTTCTTCTGTACATCACACTTCGCTTAGATAAGTAACTTCGGTCTGTAATCCAGTGAAGGTCGGGCTATACGGCGGGACTTTTGATCCCATCCATAATGGCCATCTTCACGTAATCAAGACTCTCATTTCTCAAAAATTGGTCGATAAGCTATTAGTTGTTCCAGCAGGAAATCCTCGACTCCGTGATAATCAACCACAAGCAACTGGCGCACAGCGCAGACAGATGTGCCAACTTGCAGTGAATTCGCTCGACGATGATGTGAAGCAGCATGTAGAAGTAAACCCCATTGAAGTTTTGCGAGAAGGTCCCAGCTACACGATTGATACGGTTGATGCGATAGCGCATACATATCCGGGCGCAACTATTGTGGTAATCGTCGGCACAGATGCTTACAGCAAGATCGAGCAATGGCACCGTGCGGATGAACTGAAGCAAAAGGTGGAATTTTTGATCATTGACCGTCCAGATTTTCCAGGAAGTGCAAATCTCCAGATTGATGCGCTCAAAGTCTCAGCAACGCAAATACGTGAGCGTAAATCCGATGCAGTCCCGGCGGCGGTCGCAGCTTTTATCAAGGAGAATAACCTCTATGCCAGCTAGCTCTTCGTGTATCGAACGAACACAGATAGCCGCGCGCGCTGCTGCAGAAAAATTTGGTAGCGAACTAGTCGCACTCGATCTCTCTGATCAGACCGTGCTGAGCGAGGTCTTTCTGATCATCACTGCTACAAATTCCAAGATGATTGACACCATTGCAGACCAGATTGAGGAGAAGCTTCGCCAAGTTGGTGATAAGCCCCTACGTCGCGAAGGAACCGATGAGTGGGTGTTGCTTGATTACTCAGATTTAGTCATCCACATTCAATCAACTGAACTTCGCCGTTACTACATGCTCGACCGACTCTGGAATGATTGTCCAAAGATTGATTTAGATATCGTCAAGGAAGAAGCGGCAGCGCGTGGCTAATCAAATTATTTTATGGCGCCATGGCCAAACTGACTGGAATGTGGCGAATAAGTTTCAAGGACATACTGATATTCCACTGAATGAAGTCGGAGCATTTCAAGCTGCGCATGCAGCGCCGCTTATTGCGGCCATCAACCCCACAATGTTGATTGCCAGCGATCTCGTTCGCGCTCAGAAGACCGCCCATGAATTAGTAAAACTCACTGGCCTTGAAGTTATAACTGATGAGCGTTTACGTGAAACGAACTGTGGAAATTGGGAAGGTCTCACCGGCGAAGAAATCAGAAAAGTAGATCTAGATAATTTGCGAGAATGGTCGCTCGGCGGTGACAACCCAGCTGGCGGAATTGGAGAGCGACGTAGCGAAGTAGCTGCACGAGCAGTTGCGGCAATTAGCGATGCACTTGTCGGTAAAGATAATCAGAGAATTGTTGTTGCAACTCATGGCGGCACTGCGCGCACAATCATCGGTTCCTACCTTGGATTGCCAATTCCGTTTTGGTCTCGCATAGGTGGTTTATCAAATGCGCAGTGGTCGATTCTTGATCATTCACCAAAAGGGTGGTTGCTGGTTGAACATAATGCGGGCTCTATTCCAGAGCCTGTATACGGCGAAGAATCCGGGGCGGTCATACCTGACTCGGTGAGGTAAAGTTCATACCTGCTGCAGAGACTGCTGGCGGATTTTCTACGTGAGAATTTCAATGGCTGAGGCCATGTGAAATTCTTGACTAGAAAATGGGGATATGGCGCAATTGGTAGCGCGCTTCCATGGCATGGAAGAGGTTAGGGGTTCGATTCCCCTTATCTCCACAAAAGCGATAGAGATAGTTCATCAGAGAGATTGGAACAATGGTTAATTCTTCGGAACATCAGGCGTACGACTTCGCCTACGTTCAAGAGAAATGGTTACCAATTTGGGACAAACTCGAACCATTTAAATCAGGGCGCGCAGATGACAATCGTCCAAAGAAATATGTCTTGGATATGTTTCCTTATCCTTCGGGTGATCTCCACATGGGACACGCTGAGGCGTATGCGCTCGGTGATGTTATTGCTCGCTATTGGATTCAAAAAGGTTTCAACGTTATGCACCCAATCGGATGGGATGCATTTGGTCTACCAGCTGAGAACGCTGCAATTAAACGTAATGAAGATCCCCGAGTCTGGACTTACGAAAATATAGCCACACAGAAATCTTCTATGCGTCGTTACGCATGTTCTTTCGACTGGGATCGCGTCTTTAATACTTGTGATCCCGAGTATTACAAGTGGAATCAATGGCTCTTTACCAAACTTCACGAACGTGGTTTGGCTTATCGCAAAGATTCTGCAGTTAACTGGTGTCCAGGGTGTCAGACAGTGCTTGCTAATGAGCAAGTAGTAGCCGGTCTATGCGAGCGTTGCGATTCTGCAGTAACGAAGAAGAAACTCAACCAGTGGTACTTCAAGATCACTGACTACGCCGATCGTTTACTCGATGATATGGAGCAACTCGAAGGTAAGTGGCCAGATAAAGTCTTAACGATGCAGCGCAACTGGATTGGGCGCTCACAGGGTGCCAACGTTAACTTTGTTATTGAAGGTCGCACTGAACCTGTCACTATTTATACAACCCGTCCAGATACTTTATTTGGCGCAACATTTATGGTGGTCGCCGCCGACTCTGCTCTTGCTGCCGAGCTTGCTGCTGGCACTCCAGTAGAGGAAGAATTTAACGATTACCTTGAAAAGATTAAGGCAGCATCCGACATTGATCGCTTAGCAACTGATCGCCCTAAATCTGGCGTTAATCTCGGACGTTTTGCAATTAATCCAGTAAACGGCGAAAAGTTGCCAATCTGGGCTTCTGACTATGTATTAGCTGATTACGGAACTGGTGCCATCATGGCAGTCCCAGCCCATGATCAGCGCGACTTAGATTTTGCGCGCGCTATGAAATTGCCGGTGCGAGTAGTTGTAGATACAGGCGAAGCAGACCCTAATGAAACCGGAATCGCAACAACCGGAGATGGCACTTTGGTTAACTCTGGTCCACTGAATGGTTTACGTAAAGAAGAAGCGATTGCTGCAATCAATAAGCAGTTAGAAGCTGATGGACTTGGAAAGAGCGCGCGTAACTATCGCCTCCGCGATTGGTTGGTCTCGCGCCAGCGTTACTGGGGTACACCGATCCCAATTGTTCACTGCGAAAAATGCGGTGAAGTCGCCGTTCCTGATTCACAGTTGCCACTTTTGTTGCCCGATGCGAAAGGTTTGGATTTAAAACCAAAGGGGCAGTCGCCACTTGCCGCAGCAACCGAATGGGTAAATACCAACTGCCCCCAGTGCAACGGACCAGCAAAACGCGATACCGACACTATGGATACCTTTGTCGATTCATCGTGGTACTACCTTCGCTATCCATCATCTACCAATCACGATGAACCATTTAACCGCGCCGATATCGATACCTGGTTGCCGGTTGATCAATATGTTGGTGGCGTAACCCATGCAATCTTGCACCTGCTTTATTCACGTTTCTTTACCAAAGTTTTATATGACATGAAGATGCTCGACTTCACAGAACCATTTAGTCGTCTTCTTAACCAGGGAATGGTTGTCATGGATGGATCGGCGATGTCTAAGTCGCGTGGCAATTTGGTTCGTCTCTCGGATGAGTTAGAGAGCCATGGCGTTGATGCCATTCGTCTATCGATGGTCTTTTCGGGCCCACCAGAAGATGATGTTGACTGGGCAGATGTTTCACCTTCAGGCTCTGTGAAATTCCTTAGCCGCGCTTGGCGCTTATCCGGCGACGTTGCATCAGAACCTGGCGTTGATTTCAGTAAGGGCGATATTTCTTTACGAAAAGCAACTCATAAAGCCCTTCATGATGCTGGCTTTGCAGTCGAATCTTTCCGCTTCAATGTTGCTGTTGCTCGTGTGATGGAGCTGGTAAATGCAACACGTAAAGCAATTGATTCTGGTTGTGGAGCCGCCGATCCAGCTGTGCGTGAAGCAACTGAAGCGATTGCAATCATGTTGTCCTTAGTTGCGCCGTTTACCGCTGAAGAAATGTGGGAGCGGTTGGGCCACAAGCCTGCAATCGCTCTAGCCGGATGGCCAACGGTCGATCCCGCACTTCTCGTTGATGATGAAGTTGAAGCCGTCATTCAAATTAATGGCAAAATTAAAGATCGCATGAGCGTTTCTCCAAATATTTCTGAAGCTGATTTCCAGGCAGCAGCCCTTGCCTTACCTTCGATAATCGCAGAGTTAGCCGGCGCAACACCCAAGAAGGTAATTGCTCGCCCTCCTAAATTAGTAAATATCGTTATCTAACTTATCCACATAGTTATTTAGCTCGACCACTCTTCGGTTCGCAGTTACACCATCATGCGCCGATGGAAAATTCACACTCTGCTCAGAAATATTTATCGCATGTAACAATGTGGTGGAACGAACTTCACTACTCAACTCTGCAAAAACGTGGACTGGCGATTGTTGCTGGTCTCGTACTTCTCATCTCTGCGCTCTTCGTAGCTCGCGGGTCATCTCAAGAAGTAGTGGCAGCGCCTGTGCCTGTCGAAATCGAAGATGTAGTCGCTCAAACTCTGATGGTCGATGTTGCTGGAGCAGTTAATAATCCAGGCGTGTATTCGCTTCCCCTGAATGCACGAGTCTTTGAGGCGATCAAAGCGGCGGGTGGTCTGAAAAAAGGTGCGGATGCATCTGATGTTAATCAAGCCCGTGTGCTCAAAGATGGCGAACAGATTTATATCTATCCAGCATCAACATCTTCGGCACCAGGTGCCAAGAAAACCGTGCGCAAGAACGGGCCAGTCATGATTAATCGCGCAACGGTAAAGGAGTTTGAATCTCTCGACGGCATCGGCCCAGTTCTTGCAGGACGCATTGTCGCTTTCCGCAAAGAAAACGGGCCATTTCTTGTTATTGAAGATCTGCTCAAAGTGCCAGGTATTGGATCAAGCACATTCGCCAAATTCAAAGAGAAGTTGCGCGTGTAATTGATAGCCGCGCTCTTGCACTAGGGGGCGCGGTGTGGATTGGTGCACTGATTCAAAGCTGGAGCGCGCCGTGGGTTATCTCTGCGGTCGCGCTCCTTCTTTATCTTTTCTTACGCAAGAAGAAGAACTTTGCCGTGCTATTGATAGCGCTAGTAATCGGCTCACTCGTGATGTCGCTACGCCTTGCCGCGCTATCGACCAGTTCAGTGCAGGAATATAAAGGTCAACGGGTCGAAATCGTTCTGCAGGTTGCCACAGATCCCGTGCGCGTTCGACCCAAAGTGTTTGGCGATAATTTCGCTCCGACAAGTTTCTCCTTTTTGGGACAAGCGCTGGTTATCAACCAGAGAGAGCGAATGCGCATACCTGTGCGCGTCATCGCTGCAACGCAATCAGTTCAAGGTCTGCTTCCTGGGCAGAAAATTGCAGTGCAAGCACAAGTTCTTGATAGTAAAGAGCGAAGAGTTGCTGCGTTGCTTATTGTGAAGCAGCGCGCACAAGTATTGACCACCCCATCTCGTTGGTCGCTTGCCCTCGCCACCATTCGACAGGGATTGCGTGATGCAACAGGTGATGGAGATGCCGGAGCGCTTATCCCAGGAATGGTTATAGGGGATACCTCAAAGCAGAGTGAAGAGTTTAAGAATGAAATGCGCCGTTCTGGTTTAACCCATCTGGTTGCAGTGAGTGGGGCTAACTTTGCAATCGTTTCAGCTTTTGTCTTATGGGGTATGCAATTTGTTTTCCGACGAACTAACTATCGAATCATAGCAACGGCAATCGCACTTACTGCCTTTATTGCACTGGTACGCCCGTCACCATCGGTATTGCGTGCGGCTGCGATGGCAGCAGTTCTTCTTGCTGCGCATGCAACGCGACGAGGTCGCGACTCGCTTCCAGCGCTAGGTTTTGCAATCGCCGCTGTAGTCATGCTCGATCCCTTTCAAGCACGCGATCCAGGTTTTGCACTCTCGGTATTAGCAACTGCTGGACTCTTGCTCTTTGCCCCACGCGTTAAGCCAACAATATTGGCAGCCCCTATTGCAGCGATGGTCTTCTGTTCTCCGGTAATCATTGCTCTGTCGGGTTACATCAGTCCGATGAGCGTGTTCGCCAATGTTTTAGCTGCTCCGGCCGTCACACCGATAACAATTGTTGGATTTATTGCAGCGCTTGTGGCGCCACTTTCATCAACTATCGCCACTTTCTTAATAACCCTGATTAAACCTTTTGCTCTTTGGATAACCGCCATTGCCGATTGGACTGCACGATTTCCGGTGCTGACTCTTCGTACAGGACTGACAGGTTTTCTTGCAGCGCTCTTCATTATTGGCTTGCTTATGTGGGGAAAACGAAAAGCAGTAGTGCTCCTGCTCGTATTAGTTCTATCACTGACATGGTTGCTGAGATTTCCTGCAGGTCAGTGGCAGATTGCCAATTGCGATATTGGTCAGGGAGATGCGATGGTCATAAATCTGCAGCAAAAGAGAGCGATAGTGATAGATGTCGGACCTGACCCAGAGTTAATTGACCGCTGCTTACATCAACTTGGCGTAAAAGAGATTCCCTTGTTGATTCTCACCCATTCTCATGCTGACCATGTAGGTGGGTTGCAGGGCGCGAAGAAGCGGCGAAAGATTGGTCAGACTTGGTACGGAAATGTATATGCCGGGACAACTGCTCAGATAGGTGAATTTCATATCACGGTGCATTGGCCTGATGGTGATGGCTACAGCCCAAATAATTCCAGTATTGCAACCACTATCCGCAGCAAAGACTTCACACTATTTGCAGCTGGCGATGTTGAACCACTTGCACAGGAGCGCTTGGTGGGAAAGATTGGCGCGGTTGATATTTACAAAGTCTCGCATCATGGTTCCAAGTTTCAGGATTATCGACTCATCTCAGAACTATCTCCGCAACTTGCAATCATTAGCGTTGGCGCCGAAAACTCTTTTGGCCATCCATCTGCAGAAGTACTGACGGCTCTTGCGCAAACAGGAGCTCGTGTTCTTAGGACAGATCTCGACGGGGCAGTAGCGGTAAAGGCCGAGCACCACCGATTAACGGTGCAGCGCGCTAAACGTTGGACTCGGATATTTTCTTGGTACTGAAGTACTATCTAGCGGTATTGATTGCATAGCTAGCAGAGTAGGAGCAGAGCCATGAAAGCCTTCTATCTGCTCCTGGGCTCTGAAGGCGCACTCGCCGACCGCGCTCTCGCTAAGCTCGTTGCGCAATGTAAGGAAGAGAAAGCCGAAATCACGACTATCGCAGCTAGCGAAGCGGCGGTGGGAGATATTGCAGATGCTGTCTCTCCATCTCTCTTCTCTGAACGACGTGCTCTCATCATTAAAGATTTACAGGATTTACCAGAAGATTCCAAAGAAGAAGTCACCCGCTATTTGGATTCACCCGACCCCACCATGACCGTGATCTTTATCCATAAGGGCGGTGTGAAGGGCAAGGCGCTTCTGGATGCAATCAAGAAAGCTAAACCAGAAATTATTGCGTGTGATGCGATTAAGAAAGAGTCAGATAAAGAGAGCTTTGTCCGGGATTTATTTCTGGATGCTGGACGTAAAGCAACTCCAGGTGCAGTCAAAGCCTTAGTTGGCGCGCTCGGAAACGATTTACGTGAATTACAGCAAGCAGTCTCGCAGATTTCTCTCGATGCACCTGCTGGAGCAATCGATGAGCAACTCGTCGATAAGTTTCACCAGGGACGAATCGAAACCACAGGTTTTGATGTTGCAGATGCAACGCTGGAAGGAAACTTGCCAGTTGCACTTATTACTTTGCGCAGCGCACTCGAAACCGGTACAGATCCAGTGATGGTGACATCAGCGATTGCATCTTCGCTACGGTCGATGGCAAAAGTTTCCGGTGCAAGTCGCGGCGCAAAATCATTTGAGTTAGCAGGACAACTAGGAA
>JACCDI010070576.1_pt1 | contig 22803 bp, 24 predicted proteins | sample 7442791 | NCBI WGS metagenome assembly JACCDI01 (sample SAMN15323434, study PRJNA562643) | freshwater metagenome | isolation source: river surface water | place: USA:Blue River Watershed | collected 2017-08-15
AGTAATTGTCTTATTTGCTGCACTAGCTGGTACCGCCTGCGCGAATAAGAATGAGATCGCTGTAAAAAGAACAAGCGCCTTAGCTTTTCTTGAGTTATTTTGCTTCATTGTGAACTCCTTCTCTCCCTGAGTTACTGCTGCTCTTACAAGGAAAAGAGTGTCACTTTGAAATTTTTATTAAAGAGTTTTGCTGAGGGGTACCTCTTTACAAGGTATTACATGCATCACGAATTTATTTGGTGTTATGAAATAGTTCAGTCACTTACTCTTAATGAGTGCTAGCACTTTAAGTGCGTGCGATGCGTTCGCGAGCAACCTGCATTGCCGGTGGTTCTGGTCCCAGAATCGCAAGAAAAATGTCAAGACTTACACGTGAAATTCGCAGCCATATCTTTGAACGAGGTTTCAAACGAAGAAGATCTAATTCACGTTGATCCAATGTTGCGATTGCGGCGTTAGCGATTACCTTATAAAAGAACTTTCCCGCTCCTCCAAATGGTGGGTTCAAAATGAAACGAACTACTTCATCGGTTCGCGCAACATGTGCCAGATCATGTGCTCGAAAATCATCCAAGGTGGCTTCAAGTTGTTCAACCGATAAAGGCGCATTGGTTAATCCAAGCGGAATTGCGCTCTTACTCCATTCAGCTACATATGCATCTGCGCCTTTATCAATGGGGTACCCGAGTGCAAGATGAGCTTTGAGAAATGAATCGGTGAATGCGCAGTGAACCCACAATAGAAAACGGGGATCTTTAGCTTTGTAACTCTGTGTTTCCCCTTGTTTGTCTTTGAACTTTCCTTTTACATGATCATGCATCGCATTTACGCGAGCAGCTTCGCGAGCAATAATTTCTTCGGCTGCAAAGGTTGTAACGGTTAACCAACGCGTGGTACCTGCAAGGCGTCCTAATGGATCTGTTTCATACCGTGAATGTTCGGCCACTCCTGAAAGCGGTGCGGGGTGCGCAGCTTGCAATAGCAATGCACGTACTCCACCGACAAGGGTTGCAATCGTTCCATGTACTTGCCAGACAGCGCTGTCAGGACCGAATAATCCGTCGCCACTTCCTTCACCGATGGTCTTTACCCAATCAGGACGACCATCACGGGAGCCAGAGACATTTTCGCGGAACTTATCCGCGAGTGGTTTTGTCAGAGGGAATTTATGAAGTGCGAACACGCCGCAATGCTATGCAATCGACAAATGCTTCGCCAATCGAAATGCAGTGACGGATTAAGAGCCGAAGTTGGTTTTCTTGTAGGGCTTACCTTTTTGGTTGTAGGTGATCCATACGCCTACTTGCTTTCCATTCTTAAACGATCCTGAGCGCATAATTACGCCATCTTTTCTAAACCATTTCCAATCCCCATGTAATTCGTTCGCTTTCATCTTTCCTGATGCTTTTAGAACGCCATTTCCATAAAACTCCAAGAATTCACCCGTTCGCTTTGGGTAATTAGCATTTATTTGTGCGATGCGAGCCTTCAGAATCTTCTTCAAGAGCGGCTTTGGAAATCTCTTATCGAGCGCAAAATGAATAGAGCCTTTGGTTTGCTCATATCCGGCTAACTCTTTTTCAAGCAACATGTTTGTTGAGCCGCTGTACGGAAACAAGCTGTTGTGCTTCTTGTAGCCATCAAAACCAATGATTGCCACACCTTCAATTAAGAATGTGGGAATTCCATACTTTATGGTTTGAGTAGCTGTTGGCAATTCGGATGAAATCAGATTACACAGATCTGTTAATACGATCTTTTGTTCGGAATTAAAGTTGTTCAAATGCTTCTTTATGATCGGATCAATCACATTAACCCTGCTCTTTCCATGCCGTTTCCAAAGTTTGCGTAAAGACTTCAAGTGACTGAGCCCCAGAAATCCCATACTTCATATCAACCACAAAGAAGGGAACACCTGTCGCTCCAAGTTCTGAGGCCACCGTGCGATCGCGAATTACAGTCTCATGAAATTGATCTGACTCAAGCACTGCCTGTAACTCTTTAGTTGGGATTCCAGCGGTTTCTCCCACTTCGCAAATGTCTTTATGAGAGAAAAGGGGTAGTGACTTCTCAAAATAAGCCGAATACATCGCCTCAAGAAGTTCATTTTGCTTACCGACTGTGGCTGCATATGCCAACGCTCGGTGGGCATCAAAGGTATTGCCAGACAAAGTGTCATCTAAGTTGTAGCAAAGGCCCTCTCCATCGGCGACGGCGCACACATTGGCTTGCATCTGCTTTACCTCTTCAGGGGAAACATGATATTTCTCAGCTAAATGTTCCGATGTTGGAACAACATCAATCGCATTGGGCTGTAATTGAAAAGCACGATGTCGAACAGTCACATCATTGCGATGCTCAAAGCTGGCCAACGCTTTTTCAAGCCTTCTCTTACCAATGAAACACCAGGGACAGACAACATCAGACCACACATCAATAATCATGCAGAAATAACTCCTGTTCCCAACAGGATTAGTATCAAAGTTCCAAGAGCGATTCGGTAAATGATGAAGGGCATGAAGCTCTTTGTAGATACAAATTTTAGTAGCCACGCGATAACGAGGTACCCAACTACAAAAGCAATACCTGTGGCAGCTGCAGTCTCTGCAAGCGAAAAGACATTGGCATTATCTGAGGACGAAAGTGCGCCTTGAAGTTGGTAAAAGCCGCTTCCGAAGACCGCGGGCAAAGCCAATAAGAATGAGTAACGAAGCGCTGCTTCGCGGGTATAGCCAAGAAAACGACCCATTGCGATAGTTGCACCAGAGCGAGAAACACCTGGCATCAGTGCCAACGCTTGTGCAGCTCCGTACAAAATGCCGTGACGTGTAGACAACTCATCCAAGGTACGGACCTTCTGACCGTACTTATCGGCGAACCCAAGGATTATGCCGAAAACAATCAAGGTGGTTGCAATCAGCCATAGTGAACGTAGATTATTTTCAATCAGGTCGCTACCTAGATATCCAAGTACAACAATTGGTACCGAACCAATAATGATCAACCAACCCATACGAGCTTGAGGTTCTTCTTGGACGTTCAATTCTTTTCGCAATACCGCTTGCTGGAACCAAGCACGAACTATCGCAGCTATGTCCTTGCGGAAGTAGATAAGGACGGCGAGCTCGGTACCTATCTGTGTAATCGCAGTAAACCGGGCACCGGGATCTTTTGCGCCATTTAAGAACTCTCCAACAAAACGAATATGCGCGCTGGAGGAAATAGGAAGGAATTCAGTGAGGCCCTGAACAATTCCAAGAATTATCGCTTCGAACATCACGGCCTCCAATCAATCTCTAGAGGGCAATAGTAACGAGCATTCATCTATTAATCCTCGAAAGGTATATTTGAGTCATGAAAGCGAGCCTGGCACTTGATGATTTAAAGGGTTACGGCAAGAAAGGCAGAGTTGGCGATCTTTCTCGCTTCTTCAAAACTGCACCAGGTGAGTATGGCGAAGGCGATCTCTTCTTCGGTGGAACAGTCCCCCAAACACGATCTGTTGCCAAGAAATTCAAGGCCCTTGATTTCGAAGAGTTAACCAAACTATTCAACTCACCATTTCACGAAGCGCGACTATGTGCATCGATAATTCTTAACCTGCAATTCAAAGAAGCCAAAACTTCCCAGCAGCGAAAGAAGATATTTGACTTTTACTTAAAGCAAGTCCGAGCCGAGCGAATCAATAACTGGGACATTGTTGATGTGTCCGCTCCTTGGATGGGCGTATACCTGCTGGAAGTTGATGATCCGATGCCGCTGTTGATCAAGTTCTCTAAATCAAAGTCTTTGTGGCAACGCCGAGTGTCGATCATTCTTACTTTTGCCCTTATCCGTGCTGGAGACCTTGAACCTACATTGATTATTTCTGAAGCCCTACTTAAAGACAAAGAAGATTTGATTCACAAAGCTGTTGGTTGGATGCTCCGCGAACTTGGCAAGAAAGATGTCATGTTGCTTCGTGGATTCTTAAAACAACACTCACATGAAATGCCACGCACAATGCTCAGATATGCAATTGAGCGATTACCTGAATCAGAGCGCAAGCGTTGGCTAATAGATAGTAAGAGTTAGCCAAATAAAGGGCGTAACTCAACCTTTCGATTGCAGGCTCTAGAACCCTCAGCGGCTAACTGCCGTGCGGTTTCAAGAGAATCCACCTTGATGATCCAGAATCCACTGACGTATTCAGCTGATGAATGATGCGGGCCAGGGATTGTTATTTCAGAACCATTTCGTGAATCAAAAACCATGGCCTTATCTGGAGAATCAATCCCGCATACAAATAGGCGTTGCCCGGCATCCTCGATCTTGTCGTTGAAATCATCAATGGCCTTCATCTCTTCAGGCGTATGAGGTGGACGAGTTTGAGTATCAATGACAGAAATAATGAAGCGCATGCGTAAATTGTATTGGGTGCTTAACCATTTTTTTGGAATACATCTGAAACAATTTGGTTATGACATTTTCAGAGTTCAACTACATCGGCATCATCGCGGCCTTCTTCGTTTCATTCATCAGCGGAGCAATTTGGTTTGGCCCAAAGACCTTCTACCCTGTGTGGATGAGAGCAAAGGGAAATGCATCTGGTCAGTTGACGGGCGAGCAAAATAAGCCAGTTCTACTCTTCGGGGGAACAATTGTTGGCATTCTTGTTCAAACCTTCACATTGGGATTGGTGATTAACTCGTTGCAATCCAATAATCCAGATTTCTCTGTGGTCGATGGCTCTCTCGTAGGCCTAGCACTTGGTGTTGGTATAGGAATGTTTGCATCCCTCAGCCACCGTGTATTCGGCGGAGAGTCACTAAAGGTTTGGATTATTGAGACTGCCAATGATGCGATCAATCTAACGATTGCCGGTGCAATCATCACCTATTTCAACTCGCTTACATGAGCCAATTCGAATCTGAAGTCCAAGAGCGTTGGGGAGATACTGACGCTTACCGCCAATCCAAAGCTAAGACCTCAAAGTATTCCAAGGAAGATTTCGAAGCAGCAAAGGTAGATCAAGAGGCTGCTACCGAGTTATTTGTTTACGCCTTTGGTAACTCTCTACCTATTGACTCCCCCAAGGCTCAGGAAGCGGTCCGTGCACATCGCGATGCAATTACTAAGTGGTTTTACGATTGCTCAATAGATATGCAGAAGAATCTTGCACTGATGTACATCGAAGATCCGCGCTTTAAGGAGTATTACGACGGCCGCGTTAGAGGGTTAGCGCAATACGTTCATGATGCGGTAATGGCTCAGTAGATCAAGCCTTTTTAACAATGCTTGACTTCAGGTTCATTGGCCCAAAGCCATCAACCTTTGCATCAATGTCGTGATCACCAGGTCCATCGACTAAGCGAATATTGCGGACTTTTGTCCCAACTTTCAAAGTATTTGAACTGCCCTTTACTTTCATGTCCTTGATGATTGTTACATCATCACCATCGGCCAAGATATTTCCGGCTGAATCTTTAATGACCCGTGCCATTTCCCCCAATTCTTCAGCTGGATTCCACTCATGTGCACATTCAGGACATACCAGAAGCGCGCCCATTTCATATGAGTACTCGCACTTACATTCTGGACACGGAGGTAATTCATTCATTCAATGATTCTAACCAAAGTGAAGAACAAAGGTGTACTCTGAAAATAACGAAATAGGAGTACCCAATGAAGATTAAATCCGAGCAAGTAGGCCAATCCCTCATAGTTAACATAGATGAAATCGCTGATAAGCAAGCTATTTTGGACACTATTCAAGGATGTGCGGATGGAAATTGCGCCTGTTCAACTGATGAATATCAAAAGGTTTCGACCATAGATATCGTTCCTGGAGCCAATTCGATTCTACTTAACATTGAAGTAAAGCCTGGTGAGGTTATTGACCCAGCATGTATTTCAGAGTGCCTCGAGCCAAATTCCTAAATTAAAATCTTATTGAGCGGTGCTTTTTTCGTACGACCAAAGATCCAAATCATCGAGATTTACAGGGATAAAGCCTTTGGCTTCTAGGGCTGAAGCGATCTGTGCTCGGTGTTCAGTCGCATGGTGAATCGCTTGAGACAAAATGGTTGATCTCCATCGTTTCACTAATTTGTCTTCGTAATTCACGAATTCGATCTGCACATCATCTAGCTTTACACATTCCAACAGCAGCGCATCGACTGCAGCTGCCTGATCCTTAAGTCTTACCAAATCAGCGATGATATTGACATCATCGATACACGGATCTCCTGGTTGAGTCAGCGCAGGCTTTCCAGAGATTCGAAATGCATAGTGATCAGCGCTATCAACGATGTGATGGGCAATTTCTCCAACAAACCATTCGGGATTAGTGGCAAAGGCTTTCAATGACTCTTCAGGCAGAGTTTGTAGATGTTCGATCGTCTTCTGATTTGCCCAAGCCATGTGCCCCAATAGGCGATCAAGTGAAATTGTCATAGATCGGAGAGTACTCGAATATGTGAAAATTATTTAGAAGATAGAATTTTCGAGTCCAAAGTAGTCTATTTTCTCCTGATAAAGTTGAGTCATGTCTCAGCCATTCCTTTATTCAGTTGAACGCGAATACCCGGTCTCGATAGATCGGCTATGGAAGGCGTGGACCGATGCTTCTGAACTTGAAGCGTGGTACTTCCCCACAGACTTGAGTTCAACCAAAGGTGCGACTGTCTCTGAACTTGAAATAGATGGCTTATGGGCTTGCGGAGTGGAAGTTCCCGCCCATGGTTTTACAGCTTATTTCTTCGGTAAGTACACAAAAATTATTAATAATGAATTGTTAGAGCACACGTTGCACTACACAACCTCTGCTGAAGAATTCGCAAAGAAGGACCTTTCAACAGAATCCCATTTGATTAGAGTTGAATTTGAAGATCGCGGTTCATCATCTTGGTCAAAGTTTTCACAGTTTGGTGAGCTTCCTGAAGGTCAGGCAGAGATGGCGCAAGCTGGTATGAATAGTTACCTTGAATCGCTCGCAAAACATCTAGCTAATTAATAACTGGTACCTAAAGAATGGATTTGATTTGTTCTGCGTGTTCGACTGGATGTTTAATATAAGTCTCCAGCCATGTCTTAATCGTGTACTCACCAGATTCTGTGTGGATGCCTGCGTTATCTAACTGGGTCATCGAAAGTCTTTTAATTAACTCAAGTGAGGAAGCGCGCACTGCTTTAAAAACATCAATCGATGGGCCCACAGGTAAAACTTTGTACCCCAAGGTTTCGTTTTCGCCCCAGCCGCCTTCGTCATACCCTTGAATTTGGGTTCCAGGCTCCGCGATCAGACGTCGAAAACGTGCATATGACTGAGCTTCGCTATCTGCGACATGGTGAATTACCTGGCGAGCAGTCCATCCACCTGAACTGGAAACATCAAGGTCGGCATCGCTTAGTTCCTGAACAGTATTCAAGAACTCACGCGTTGCATTCTCATACTGAGAAGCAAACGCTTCTAGATCCGACATCACAAACCATTCTTTGCACGGAAAACTGCAACAATCGCATTTGCATGACCATGGCCCATTTCGAACTTCTCTTTAAGGTGTGCCACCTGCTCCATGTGAGCCAACTTTGAAACCTTCTTGAGCTCCTTCATCCAATGCTCGATTGGTTTCCCGTACTTCTTTTCAATAGATGGAAAGTAAGACGCCGGACCCGTAACCTTTTTCTCAGCCATTCTGGAATACTATTTCCATAAAGTAAGAAATTCAATAAAGGCCCTACGAACCAGATCGCAGAATTTTCTCCATTGGACGACCTTTTGCAAGTTCATCAACCAGCTTGTCTAAGTAGCGAATCTTTTTCATTAGTGGATCCTCTATCTCCGCAATATTAACGCCACAGATAGAACCCGTAATGAGTTTTGCATTGGGATGAAGTTTTGCAAACTTGAAAAATTCTTTAAATGTCGTTTCCTTCTTGAGATGACTTTTTAGAGTTTTGGAGTCAAATCCTGTTAACCAGCACATGACCTTAATCAACTCGGCCTCGGTACGATTTTTGCGCTCAACTTTATTGACATAATGCACGTATATTGAAGCCACAGATGCATCAAAAACTTTATGAGTCACCCCCAAAGTATAAAAGAAGAGTCGCCCTATAAGCCGGACACCGTAAAATACTTACTCTGACCTGCACTTTTATGTGGGTTGCCCACTTATTTGCCCACAAACACTTGCAAAGAATCAACGCACCTTATAAATCTATTTTACGCTATTTGTTGATCATCTTCAGCATCAATCTCAAAGGCTTTTGAGAAGCTGTCAAGGTTTGCTGCGAGATCTGTAAGTGTTGACGGGAAGAGATGGCCATATGTATCCATTGTCTCTTCGATAGATTCATGACCGACATGTCCCTGAATTGTCTTGGCATTTACGTTTTGCTGAATCAACATGGACACGCATGTATGTCGGAGAAGGTGTAGCCCCTCTCCTGTTGTTAGTCCGAGCGGGCGACTTACAACTCGAAACATTGCTGCCGCATCCTTATAACGCCAAACCCGACCGCTCCGGTTTTGAAGGATCAATCCCTCAGGTCCAAGTCCAAATTTCCCCACGTGCTCTTTGATTAGCTTTTGAAGCTGTGGCGCAAAAGCAATCACTCGATAGCTGGCTGAAGTCTTCAGGTGCTCGGAGAAGACTTTGTTCGGAGAGCGACTCAATTGGCGATCAATTGTGATTGTGCCACTCTGAAAGTCCAACTGGCCCCAAGTTAGACCTAGGGCTTCAGATGGACGCATACCTGTATAGAACCCAATCCAAACAATGATGCGGAAACGCTCTGCAAAACCAGCGGCAATCTTCTGAACCAACTTAGGATCCAGCGGCACAATCTTGCGTATCGACTTAGCCTTCTTACGTTTAATTTGTGAAAATGGCGTTGTGTGGATGTACCCGTTTTGAACCGCTTTCTTAAGGATAGTTGCAAGGAGATTTACGTGGCGCTCAATGGTCTTATCAGCAAGCGCCTTTCGACCATTAGGGCCAACCTGCTTGAGGCTAACCATCCAGGCTTCAATATCAGCCGGTTTGATTTCAGACATTTTCTTCTCCCCAAATACTGGAAGTATGTGGGAGTTCAACTCGCGCTCATATCCCTCTTTAGTGTCATCTGTTACGTCAAGGGTGTGACGCCAAACCTCAACAACAAACTGAGTCAGAGTTAAATTCAAATCAGAAGGTCGAGTGTTCTTTTGTTTGCGCTCAAGTATTTCTTGTTCGTTACCAAAAGCCTGGGCATCTTTCTTCGTAAGGAATCCACCTTTTTCTAAAGGGTCCCCTTGCCATGAACGCCAACGTGCGTAGTAGTACTTACCGCGTTTCCGTGTACTTGCCATTTATTTTCCCAACTTCATTCCAGTGATTTGCTCTAATCTTGCAGGTCCATCATTCTCCAAGAAGAATGCTTCTCCTTCAGCGGTCATACTGCCTCCGGTTTTACCTTTTCTTCCATCGGTCAACCATCCCTTGGTCCGTGCAATTCTCACGGCTGTGTAAAGAACAGTTGTCTCAATTCCAAGCTCCTCGCAAATTCTCTTCGCGACACGAGTTGTTCCTGTTTGTGATCGAATCGCATAAAGCTTGGCAAGGATGATTGCGTCTTTTTGAGTTGAACTAAATTTTAATTGGGCTTTGCGAGCGCCTTTTGGTCGACCTCCGTTGCTGAATAGATTGACAACATTGCCCGACGCTTCGAGTAGTGATTTCAAATAGCCATCAATCTGCCTTGCGTGATCTTCGAGAATCTGTCCGGAAGGTAGTTCACGAAAAAGAGATGAGTTGAACGCTTTCTCTGAAGCCCAAGCTGAACGCGCATACGCGAGATTTAGCCGTGCTTGTGCTTCCTTCTTCTCGATGGGCAAGAAAATCGAGGCATGCCTTTCAATTTCCACCGCAATAATCTCCCTGCGAACATCGGACCGATTTAGTGAGTGCACGAAGATTCGGAAGCGCCCCTGCTCACCGATCTCTAGATCGTGCCAAGAGATGACATGCCCAAGAAACCCAAGTTGGCCGTCCTCATCTCTTTTGAGCAAGTCACTGTCAGTCACATTCTTGCTGTCCAAGATCAAGCCAGCCTTAGTTTTTGGGCCTATTTGATCCATCGGTGGCCAGGTAAGCGCTTCTGACGCCATGTGGGTACTCCTTCTTCTGGGTTCTACCTCTTGCATAATCATATCATAAAAACCATGATAGAATTCTACCCTTCTGCAAAAGGTAGAAGGGATAAGGATAAACGATGACAGTTCTAGAAGTAAAGCTCACGCGTAAAGAGGCGGCAAAGCGTATTGGGAAGTCCGAGCACTGGCTCTGCACTAAGGGCAAACGTTTGGGGGTGCCTTGCTATCGAATCGGTGGGACCTATTACTACCTACCTGCTGAATTAGATGCTTGGTGGGACAAACAGCGATACGTGTCTTCTACGTATAGCCCAGTACGTCGATCTGGGTATGTGATGGCTTCAAAGGTTTCACTCTAATGCCCTCGTTGGCATGCCAGATCACTGTGACGACCAGTGAGCAAATACGTGCAGGACCTAGACGAAGATCTATCAAAAATTAATTAAAACAATTCAACTTTTAGCGATACAGGAGTAAAAAGATTATGTACAGTTCTACACAGATTCATTCAGACAGTTTCAAAACAGGTTCAATCATCAACCAAGTGGGTAGTCTCGCAAGACCACTTCTCTCTAATAGGTGTTCTTATTGTGTTAGTAATGTATTTCCAATACCAACAATTGCTTGCAGTCCAAGCATTGGAGTTGACCGCGTAGCGGTAGAGATTCCACTAGTACCAAGTAAGAGTGATGCTAAAGCTTTACTCTCTACAATTAAGAACACATTGCTTGGCCGATGGGGTACGCGAGCAAAAGCTGTCCACTTGGGCACCGGAGCTGATATTCACTTTAGTTTCAATAAGGCACGCTGGTCGATCGTAATGGAGTTCAACCCCTCTCGATTTGCTGATCCTGATGGCACAACACTGGTGCCCGTCGAAGCAGTCGCTCGAATCACCGAGCTCCTCATCGAAGAGTATTTCAAAGATGGTGAAGCGTTACCCGCTTTTGCGGTGACTGAAGGCGGCGAAGAGAGTCTTGAGTATTGGGAAGATAACTGGCGCAGTCAGATTCGGATTGTGCGCTTAGACGTCGCCCGAGATTTCTACATTACTGATCCTCTCTTTAACATCGATTTATTCAAGGAGACAAAAGCTAAGTACGCAAGATCTGTCGCTATTCATTACAAGAATGGAATTGCCGAGACTTGGGAATCAACAAATTCAAGAAAGTCTGGGCATGTTAAGTTCTATAACAAGTATCGCCAAGCTGCGAAGGCTGGAGTGAAAGACATGCCAGTCGTGGGTACCTTTCGGTTCGAATACATGCTGCGCAATAAACACCTTCAAAAAGCCCATATTCACACCCTGGAAGATCTCACTTCTGCGAAGTTTGAATATGCACTACGTCAGGGTTGGGAAATTGCTGGACTTGGAAAACCTGTTATGCATCCGTCGGCTTGGATTAAACAAATCCATGATTCTGCGCTCTCCCCTGAGACAAAATCCCAAATTGTTGGTCTGTTGCAAGCAGAGATGATGGGCCTAGATCTTTGTCTTCGTACTTTCCAAGTAACCGCTCTTAAGAAGGCTGCACGAGAGGCTGGACTTACCTTTCGGCGCTCGCTTGCCTATCAGGGTAATTTGCAGTTCACCCTCAACTTAGAAACCGGAACAGCACTTACCGATAATTCGATCTACGTTCACACTGACAGCGATGAATCTGCATGAGAACCTATGAAGATACCTACGAAAGGACAAACATGGAAAAACTCTATACACCTGCTGAAGTGGCCCGTCACATGGGAGTTACTCGCGAAACTGTCTACTCAATGATTTCGAGAGGTCAACTAGATGCCTTTCGGTTTGGGCGTTCTCGAAGAATTTCTGAGCAGCAGATTAAAGAAAGCATGAGTCGACGCTATCAAGTAGTGATCGATGCAACTCAACCAAATGCCGCTTAATCGAAGTTATATGATCAGAGTAATTAATCGATAAGCAAATAACAGGAAAATGACCTTGCAAAGTGTTGATTCACAGTAATAACCTAAAAGTGCATCATTACTAACGATCATAGATGAAGTTAAATCTGTGAATTAACCTTGCAGGGGTCTGTACATGGAGGGACGCAAATAGAAATACTCAATCAAACCTGAGCAGTAGCTCTTAAAGGAATCAGCATGGAAAGATTCAAGTCAAGACAATTTTCGAATGACCAGGGCGCGCAAGCTCCCGGAAAACTATCAAGCCACTCGAGAAAGATGTATCCAGAGTTAGCAAGCTTCTTAGACATGCAAATCAAGCAAGAGCAACTGCTAAAACTGGAGCGTGAGAACCACGCAAACTTAGCCTTTGGCAGGCCTAGTCCTTAGGCTTTGAGCTCGGGTTCCACTCCCACCCAGGCAGGCTTTCTAGTCGCTGAATCTGTTCCTTCGTTAGTTGGCCATTTCGGTATTTACTTCTCTGATGTGCCATCCACTTGGTGAGTAGTTTTCCATTTTCCATGTGTCTCGATGAGACTGAGGTGTGACCTTCTCGATCAGCAAACAGCTTAGCGTTTGCAAATCCCTCTTCCCAGGGGTCGAGGGCATCCCAACGAAAACCAATTGAGTCCAAAAGTTCTTTCCGCACCGGTTCCATTTTTCCTCTGGCAAAGAACTTACGTTGACCAGCTACCCACTCACCTAATTTACTCTTCTCCCCATTTACTTTATAAGGGACATTTGCATGCCCATTAATTCTTACGAATTCCTTGAGTTCTTCAAAAAATTCCTGCCAAATAGTTTCCATAAGATCCCAGGTCCATGACGAATCTACGTTTTCTAAGCGAGTAATTTGTTCTGGAGTCAGTCTTCCCTGCTTGTATTTTGACTTTTGATTTGCAACCCAGCCTCCAAGATTGAATCCCTTATAAACGAGGGCATTAGGCGTTCGACAAGTTTTCTCTTCAGCAACAAAATCGAGCAACAGATCGAAAGCCTCTTCCCAAGAATCCAAAAATGGCGACCAACTCCAATCTGTGGAACAAGATTCAAACTTTTGAATCTGAGCTTGATTCAACTTACCTTTCTTGTAGTCATCTCTTCGATGTGATACCCACTTGCCAAGTGGGAAACCGTCAAGAAAGTATCCGATTGGGACTCGACTTGATCCTGTTTGTTTAATATATTTTGTGAGATATTCAAATTTTGTTTCGAATTCATCTTCACTCGGATTCCAAGACCAAGTTGGCACCGCTTCGAGCTTAGCCTTCCGAACATCAGTCATCCCACCCCGGGCTCGCTTACCCGCAAAGTAGTCACGTTGAGCAAAAGCCCAAAGACCCAAGTGTTCATCTTCTTCAATATGTGATGCAGGCACCGAAGTGTGGCCCTCGCGCTCTTGAAACTTAATCAATAACTCTAGTTTCCTATCCCAGTCTTGCTCTTTGGCATCCCAAGTCCAGTCAGATGAAATTGATTCGAATTCTTGGATTCTTTCTGGAGAAAGTTGCCCTTTTTTGTATGCCGCACGCATTTTCCCAATCCATCTACCCAATTGCTGATGCGGTCCTGACTTTGTTGAAACCCTAGATGTTCCGTGTTGCTTTACATATTGCTTCAGTTCAAGAATTCGATTTTCGTAATCATCAGCAATTGGATCCCAAGACCAAGTTGGTCCTAAAGAATTAAACTTTTCGATTCTATTTAGCGGCATATCTCCCGAGCGATATAAACCTCGCTGTTTCGTAACCCAATTACCCAGTTGATATCCCATGTAATCATCTTTTACTGAAGGTCTTGCATCACCTGTTTCATCTTTGTAGCGCTGAAGTAAGCCAAACATAAACTCCCAGGTGCTGGAAGCAAGCTCAATCGATTCTGCCTGAATGTGTCCAGCGAAACCTGAGTTCACATTCTCTGGTAGATCCCACACTAACTTTTCAGGCATTCTTTCGATTGAACCTCGACGTCCAAGCTGACCGCGCAATTCATCTATTTCTTCACCGAACTCTTGATCGTGTGCGCGCAGAGCATTTAGAACATCGCCAATTTTCTTGTAGCTTGTTGCGTCAAAATTAGCTAATTCTTTCTTCCCCTGCGGTATGAAGATTGGGACAACGATTGTCCCGTGTGTCTTACCAACGCCACCGAGACGAATAGCGCGACCTACTGCTTGAATAATGTCTACTTGTGAAGACTTAGGATCCACAAATACAACCGCGTCTAGAGTGGGAACATCGATTCCTTCGGTTAAACATCGAGCATTTGTTACCAAACAACTCTTGGTCTCATCAATATTCTTCAGTACATCCAAAATACTTCTTCGTTTATCGGTGGGCATGGATGATGAAATCGTTGTAGACGTGAAATCTCCTGAAAGCACTGTATCTTTTGGCATCCATTGATTTACCAGGACTTGATCTGAGCCGAACTTTCTGGCCTTGGACACCCTAGAGTGAAATGAAATCACTCTTCTTAAGTTCCACTTCCTCATTGCCTTAGCCAAAGCTACATGTAGGGCCAGTGACTCAGAGTCCGTCTCAATGGCACCGGCCTTAACAAGAGCTCGTTTATCGACTAGCTCTGAGACTTCTGCACTACTGATGCCGACAATTACGACGCGATAGTCAGTTAAAATCTTGTCCTTTATTGCCTGAGCAAATGAGTAATTGAAAAAAACCGAGCCGAAAATATCCTTATCGTCCATGGACAGGACTTGCATATCGGTTGATTCCAACATTTTCTTGATCTGAGGTGAAAATACTCTTGGAGTAGCAGTCATGAATAAGCGCTTTTTTACCGGCGCTTGAGAATCCAAGAATGAGCCAAAGTCGCGACCAGTCTTTCCGGCTAATCGATGAGCTTCATCGCAAATAAGTAAATCTACTTTCTGCTTAGACTTCTTGATGGCAGCTAAAAGAATAGGTGAAGAATGATAGGTACTAAATACAACTTTAGATTTGGGGCCTTCTAAGAACCTTGCAATTTCACCTTGATTAGTAGTTGCGGGAAAATCGAAATCAATTAATCTCGAGTTGTCTTGGGGATCATTAGTTACACTGTCATCTGAACAGACAGCAAGCCAATTGAATTTTTTGATTCGATCTTTCAGCCAGTCATTTAGGGTTTGCGAAAGCAAAGTTAAAGAAGGAACCAAAACGACAGTCAAATCCTTTGAGATTGCTTCATTAATTCTTAGCGCCGTCAAAGTTTTTCCAGAACCACAGGCCATAATTAGTTGACCACGATCCGACTTCTTAAGTCCAGAAACAACTTGGTCCAGCGCTTGCTGCTGATGTGGACGCAAATTTCGAGGTATAAATAATGGTTGGATTTTTTCTTGGGAAACGAGACTCCAATCGACCGCCGAGTCATTTAGCCGAATCCAGTCAACAATCTGTACGGGTTTCTCCTGTGCAGCTAAGGTTTCTCTAGCATTTGGACCAACACCTTTAGTTGTAGTTACCAGCAACCTGTGTGAGTAAAGCTTGCGATTGGATGCGCTAAGAAAGCTATCAATGTCAGCTTTCTTGAGCTGTGAATCTGGGCTATAAGCCTTGCATTGGATGGCCCAGTTATCACCAGTAATTGATTCCGCAACTAGGTCAATACCTGTGTCACGACCTGTTTTATGTGGGAATTCATCCCAGAGCCAAACATGTTTCAGCTGAGACGACCATACAGGATCACTTTCAAGCCACCACTTAATTGCTCGTTCGAAAGACTTTCCTTTGATATTTACGTCGGAAGAAAGTGATTCGAAATAATCCTGGAACGACTGCATCTGCTTTATTTCGCCAGAATTTCTTTACTGTAAGTAGCTAAAATTCGGGAGAGGTGCTCATCAGCCTTCTTAGTCAATTTAGTGAAGTCGAGCAGAAGTAACACCTGGCGGAACAGGTCTTCTTTTGCGTTTGATTTGGAAAGTGCTGGTCTTGATTTCATCACCCCACGAATAATCATTGCGATTTCTCGAGGCGGGATGTCATAGAGATCTCTTGCACCACGTACTCGAGTAATCACAGGTGGTTGATCTGCCATTCGAAAAGAGGCACTTGCAATCGATTCGCCTGACACCTGTTCTTCCATTACGACTTCTTCTCGAGTGACAAGGCTCTTCAATTTGTCGATGTACTCATTCTCATTGTTCGAACTAAGAGAAGAACCGCCGGTTGCCTTGTAGTGTCTCCGCATCAAATATGATCCGAGGATCGGCCCTTCAATTGTGATTATCTCTTTCAGTTCATTCATCACTTTCCAACTACCTGATGAAATCTTAGACATGCTGGCTACGTCTTCGCGATCCCAGCTCTGATATGACTGCAACCAGGAAAATTCTCTTGCTACCGGTTTTGGAAATTCTCGAACTCGAAGGCCGTCGATATAAACCTCTCTTGGCCCTAATTCACCAGCACTGGTGTATGAAATGCTATCTGGATCAAAATTGGGATGATTGGCATTCTCAATCGTTACAGAGTCATCATCTTCGTCATTGTTTTCAACGTTGATTTCAATTGCAAGTGAATCTTCCCAACTATCAGGATTTGAGTCTTCACTAGCTAACGCCAAAACATCCTTATTCTTCGTTGAAACAAATTTCTCTAACTCTGGCCAAAGTTGATCCATGTATGCAGGGTCGCCATAGAAGCGTGACTCAGGAATCCTGAAGAACTTCCATCCACACCTTTGCAGAATTTCCTGTCGAACCAAGTCCTTTTCAAAGGCCTCTGGGCCTCCATGCCAGAAATCACCATCACACTCAATTGCATACTTTCCATATGGTCCAACTACAACGAGATCTATCCGATACTCATGTCCGTCGATTTGAGGTTCAAATTGCGGAATAACTTTGTATCCTCTTTCGACAATTCGATTGTGAACTCTTTGTTCGAATAGTGAGTCAAAAGGCTCTACACGTTCATCATTTGGAACTTGCCCTATTGCGCCTTCAACAGGATTTAGGAGGCCGCGCTCTATGTTTTGGCAATAGTCAATCAACTGCCTGCGTAAATCTGAAGTGTTCTTAATATCAGTTGCTCTTAAACTATGAACAAGAACCATTTGATCTTTAGCGCGTGAAGCTGCAACGTTATAGCGCTGTACCATTAACTCTTTTGTTTGAGAAGTGAATCTCTGATTTGGTGCCATCACCATTGAGAGAAGTACAACATTCCGCTCTGAACCCTGAAAGTCAGGTGGCATCCCAACTCTGATTTGTCGAGATTCCATCTCAGAAGGCGGCACAAGATCGATAAGTCTCGCTCTAATAACTTCTTGTTGCTTGGAACCTTGCAGAGTTACAACTCCGATTGTCATATTCCGATACGCCGGGTCTTTTGTCATTCGAAGAACCTCTTGTGCAACAGCCTCAGCCTCCGGCTGATTTACCTGCTGCCCCGAAGATCCTCTGACGAATCCCTTTTCAACAAAAATTGTCTTGACTGGAGGAAGTGCATCCGTGCCGGTTTGTCTAACAGGTATCAAACGGATATTTTCTGGAAGGTAAGCAATTTGATTAGAGAAACCAATAATCTCTGGAACGCATCTTCTATGTTCCGTTAACGTGACCATATTTCCAAATGCCACTTTGCATTCATCAAATAGACTTAAATCTGCATTACTCCAGTTGGCCTTTCGCGGATCATCTGCCAAATGTCTATTGACGATTTGCTCAATTTCGGCAACCGGTAACATTCCACCGTCAGGAGAAACCTGTTTGTGGTCACCAACAATCACGACACGCTTTGAAAGTGCAAGCAAAAAGACCGAATCCAGTCGGGCTTGAGATGCCTCATCCACAATCACAACATCAAACATTTCTAGTTGAGCTGGGAAGAACTGAGCAACTCGGTCGATAGGCATAATCCATGCAGGTATTGCAGGTATGCAACTAGTTAAGTAATTACGAATGTCGCGCTTTCGTCGTGCGGCGGTCATTCCAGTACCTGCTCCAAGTTTCTTAGACTCTAGAGCGTAGCGATTCATATTGGTAATAGTTGTCGCGTCGATTCGATCTAGAGCCTTTTTCCACGATCTGCGACGGGATAGCTCACGAACCTTCTTTTCAATCTGATCATCGCAACGAGTGACTGCACGAAACAAAACTCCATAGTCATCAAGTTCTTTGTTTCCTAATGTTTCTCCAAGCCGTTTCCACTTAAATCCATTCACCAGGTCATTTACTCGGTTTAGAATTTCGTGTTCTTCAGCTGCAGAATGGGGCGCATCGACCCAGGTGGTTGCAGTACTTACGAGCAAGTGATCACTAACTGATAACTTGCTGATGTATTCGATCAAAGCTTTCTTGGACTCAAGTTGTTCGACATGAGATTCTAGGATCAAACGGCTTTTGCTGAAAGCATCAGGATCGCTTCCTTTAACATCTCTCACATAGTTTGAGACGTATTCTGGCTCTTGCCCTTGAACACCAGCTTGAAGTTTTGCAATATGTGAATTGAGCTCACGATCGTATTCTTTGAGTTCATCCACAGCATTTATGGCAAGAGCAGCATCATACAAGTGCTCTAAATCAAGTGGCTGATGTAAATACTTATTGGTTTTCGGAAGCTTCTTCCTAAGAAATTCCTTGATAGCTTTATTAGCTGCGTTGAGGGCCAAGGCTTTCTCAAGCACCTTTGATTGCTCGCTGAGCCAAATAGTCCTGTCATATCGATTTATCGGAATCACTTCAACGGGAATTTCGAGATCGGTCATGAAGGTTTTTAAGAGTTGATCAAAATGAACTACTGCTCTGACGCGATCGAAGTCCTCGGCTCTATTCGGGGACTTTCCTAAAATTTTAACCTGATTAAGTATTGGCAAAGCATTCTTCATCAATGCCCCTGACAACAGAGGCTTCTTAATTGATCCAGTTACCGAAGTTTTCAGTGCGCCCTTGGATGAAACTCTCTCCTTCAATCCATCTAGAATTGGCAGCCATTCAAGGCTTGTTTCGCCGCATTCAAGATCAGTGACTTGCCCAATTAGAGCCAGAACAGAATCTAAGGTATCTAGTGTTTTATGGCCATTTTCTAACCGGGCAATGAAGGTGGCTTCACCAAGAGAATTTGTTGCCTCAATTGCGCTCTTCAGCCAATGTGGATTCGAAACTTCGATGGCATTTTGTAACTCAATCGCTGGTTCAAGTAAGCCAACAAGTTGAGTTGCGTATTCAGGGATCAATTGCCAATCTGGATCGGACTTTTCTCGAAGGGATATGAGCTTTTGGGCTTTTTGAAAGCTCTTGTCTGGCCAAATTTCTTCTCTCGTTGGTAATTTGATCTCAGAACTAATCTGAACTTGGGATTGCCAGATTCGTCGTAACTCTGCGCCAATGTGCTCGGCATCTGAACCCGTGTAAATGGGTGCCTTAGCATTCGGATCCGATATTTCGGATAACCATGAAAACTCTATACGTTGATCTAAATGAACGAGTGCTAAGTGCCCGGGACTACCTGTTAGTCCTTCTACTTCTATTGAGGTCGTCTCCTGCGCACGGATATCTATAATTGCTCTTATATTTCCAGCACGTTCTGCATGCAATGCATCTATGGATGCGAGCTCTTCTTTCTCAAATTTTTCAAAACCATCAATTAGTTCCGTCCGATCTTCGTGAGCGGCAACCAGAGCATTAACTGCTTTCTGGAGATCATCGTTATCTGCTTTGCCTCCACCCAAACTTGCGACAGCTAGTTCCCTGATTTCCTCAGGCAGTTGCGAGCGCACTTCACGCAACGCTTGTGGGGTTTGAGCTGCGACAAGAACTCGTTGTCCCTTAGCAAGGAAGTGGGAAACCATCACTGCAATAGTTCGCGTCTTTCCAGTGCCCGGTGGACCTTGGATAATCGTGGCATTACGTGTGTCGGCTCGCTCTAAAGCCTTTAGTTGCTTTGAATTAAGTGCCAGAGGTAAATATGCAGAGTCATCAATTGAAACAACAGCGCCATCACCACTCCAGTCAGAAGAAGATGATTTTTCTCCATATCCTGGTTCTAGCAACGATTGAAGAGGGGCTGGAATGCTGTCAGCTTCCCCAAAGAGAGTCTCCAGTGTTTCAAGCAGCTTAATTAAGTCTTGTTTGCCACGTTTTCTTAGGATTAGAGAAGGTGCCAGTACGAGGCTGTCCCTTTTCTTAAAGTCAACAGGATCAATGTCGGTAACGATGTCAGCCCTGAACTTATGGGCGAGTTTAATTAACTCTTTCTTGATTGATTCATCAGTCAGATCATCGACTTTATTGAGTACCTCGCGGACAATCTCTAGATCTGGAAGGTCCGGCTTCTTGAATCCCTGGATCCAGTCATCTTCAATATTAAAGTTCGCAGTGTCATCGACTCTCACGAAAAGTGTTCCCGTGGTTGAATCTAAATCAATTATGCATGGGACTGTAAAAATGTGCCTATCGATTTCCTTTTCTGTTCCCAAGCCAAGACGCAAGCGTCCAATTCCAAGTATAAATTCCCAATCCTGAGATTGATCTCTTACCTGATCTCTGGTCTCAAAGAGCGAGTTGTAGAGTTTTCGAATTTCGAGGTCATCTTTAGACTTGAAAGCCCACTGCTGCCACTTATCCAGCCATGTTCCAAATTCTTTAACTAGATTCGGATGATCCTTAATATCCATTTCGGTGATGACTTGCTCATCAGACTGATCTGCTAGCTCAATTCTTTCCATCAATTGTGGCGTCTCGTAAATGAATTCAATATCACCATCAATCCACGGGCCTAGCTCGGCAGATGGCTGTGGAGGTTCAGGAGGTGTGATTTTTGGGAGTCTTAATATCGACCCTTTTGTTTCCTTGAATGTTGTAATGCCGAGTTGAACTACTGATGCAATATCGCCACCGAGTGCGCCCATAGCGCGTAGCCCGACTGATCCCCAGAAAGCAACACCATTCTTGGTGGCGGGGGTCTCGTCCAGGTGATGGACCCAATGCCCTGAAGCGCTCGCATAGGTAGAAATTGTCTTTACAGGTTTGTTGCGAAGACGAAGCAAATCTTTTAGAAAGCCGAAGAGAGCTCGTGATTGCTCGAGGCTTGTCTTTGCCATGCGCTCCAAACCTCTCACTCCTGTACGATTTTTGTAGTCCTTACATTAGAGATCCCCACCGACATGTATTCGGGTTGGTAAGGATTCATATTCAGGATTTGTTCAAGGGTAATGCCGAATCAGCAATATTCATATTGTTTATTGGATAAATCTGGCCCAGGCAAGAGAAATTTACCAAAATTTTGAAATTCACCCCCCTATACCCTTAAGTCAGGCCAATTCCCGGAACGCACCAGGGCTTACGGATAGGTGGGCCTAGCCAGTTAAGGCAGTAGCCCAGATTAATGACTTTGCGGGTTTGGGATTCCCGTGAGCACCTAGAACTTTAAAGAAACCTTGGTTGTCTTCTTATAGATCGCGGTTAACACTTTTAATGCGCTCCTGAATTCAGGTTCATTTGTGAATGCATTTCCGACTACGTTATTGAAAGCCTTAGCTGAACTCATTGAGTACTTAGAAGCTATGGCATCGCCATTTACGGCCAGCTTGTTTACCTTAATAATCGAATCGATGGTGCGGAATGTCCATTCCCCAGTCCATGCAGCATCTGCAATTTCTCCCACCATGAGTCTGTTGTACTCAAACTTGTATGCGACTGCAAATGCTGCGTCAAAGACTTTTACATCTTTTGATGCTCTCTTTGCAGCCAATAGAGCTAGATTCGCTGCGGTCTCTTGAGCTTCTAGTTGGGCTTTGGCTGTTTCAAAGGCTTCATCTAAATCAGCCAAGGCATCTGATCTAGCTTTGTTAGCAGCCTCTATGGCCTTTTGATTCTTGGCTTCTGCTGCCAATCTGGCCTTCCCATTTTTTTGCGTTAAATCCGCAACATTCCCATTTTCAGCCAAAATGGATAGTCGACTCGAATCAAACAAACTTGGATTTACTGGTACTAACCAACCATTCGAGACTGCATAAAGAACGTCTTTATTATCTGCACTGACGAGAGCTATCTTTGCAATCTCATTTGGCTGCCAGTCTTCTCCACCAATTGTGTTTTTACTTGTTGTTTTAGTCGAAATGTCTCCTGGGCGTGGAAGATTGTTTACATTTGAACAATATCTCTTGGCAATCTCCATCCACCCTGGGCCTGCAGGAAGCGTTGTTTCAGGACAGATTAGGTGTGAATAAACTCGGTCAGCGTTTTGCCATGAGAATAGAGATTGCTGGATTTTAAGATCACTATTGTTTTTGAATTGCGTCTTTGCAGCTTCAAGGCGCTGATTTGCTGATGCAATTTGTGGAGAATATAGATCTGTAGCAGTTTGAATTTCTTGGGCAAGAAGAGCGTTGGCAGCCTTTGTAGCCGCAGAAAGTGCATCGTCTAGTAAATCAACATCTGCCTCGTACTTCTGCTCCAGCGCATCCATTGAGTCAACTGTTGAGTTTAGAAGCGTCTTAAATGCAGCTGTTACCACTGATGCCTTTGGGGCTGCTTGGGCAGGGTTCACGATCGAAATGGATAGTGTTATAGCGATACAAGCCAACAGTGTTTTTCTCATAGCAAGATGGTATCTGCTCGATCTGACAGATTCACCTGAAGTCCTAGGCTGAGTGGTCATATGCGTGTAATTTCCAGAGTCGGTTGAAGAAATTCGACGGATTGATACTCTTGTCTTATGGCCACAGAAAATCAGGTAAGAAAAGTCGCTAGGGACTGCTCATTGGTATTCAACGCCCTTGGCGACCCCAACAGGCAAGATATATTGATCATGCTTGAA
>JACCDI012026479.1_pt1 | contig 22802 bp, 9 predicted proteins | sample 7442791 | NCBI WGS metagenome assembly JACCDI01 (sample SAMN15323434, study PRJNA562643) | freshwater metagenome | isolation source: river surface water | place: USA:Blue River Watershed | collected 2017-08-15
AACCAGGTGGTCATTTGAACTTGGTTGTCTTCTATCGCGTTTACGTTTGAACTTTCTTCAATACCTAAGCCTTCAGTTTGTTCTTCGTGGAGCTGTGGGTCTTGGGTAGCTATTCCTTGTGGACTTGCAGTATTGACAAAACATTCAGTTCCATATGCAGACCATGCCGTACCACTTTGCACTTTTACTTTAATCGTATACACGTTATCCCAGATTGGGACCAATGCTTGTGGAGTTTGACCAACACTTTGGCCTTCTGACAATGCAATCCAGCGGTCTGGTGATTGAACTGTGTATTCTAGCAAAGTAGCGCCATCAATGATATGGAACTCATACATTGTAGCCCCTTGTACATTATTCGCACTAATTCCAGCAGATAAAGATGTTAATGTTGCACCACATGAAGTTGCTGACAACACTGTAGTTGGTAAAGATGGTGTTGTAACGCTACATGAAGAACCTGCAGAACTCCATGTGCCACCATTCTGAATGGCTACAGAAACATTGTAGACGGTGCCATAGGTTAATTGCATGTTCGTGGCTTCAGTAAGAGCAAACCAACGATCGGGAGAATCCACTGTATAGCTTGTTTGACTTCCGTTAGGTGTAATATTAAAGCGATACATACTTGCACCCATAATATTATTTGCACTTAATCCAGAAGAAAGGGAAGTTAAAGTAACACCACACGAAGTAGCTGCCAAAGTTGTTGCTGGCAATAAAGGTGTGGTCACAGTACATACTGTACCCGGAGTTCCCCAATTTCCGGCATTTTGGATGGCTACTGTTACATCATACGTGGTGCTATAGATTAATGGCATGTTGGTAGCTTCTGTTAGCGCAAACCATCGGTCTGGAGAATCAATCGTGTATGATATTTGGCTTCCGTTTGGTGTAATTGTAAAACGATACATACTTGCACCTGTAATATTATTTGCGCTTAATCCAGAAGAAAATGAATTAATTGCTGCATCACAAAAGCCTGAAGATAGGGTAACTTGGGGCATTGATGGAGTTGAAATGATGCATGAAGTACCATAATCCATCCATGTACCATTGTATTGAGTTGCAACTTTCACAGCATAATTTGTATTGTAAACCAGCGGTAAACTGATCACCTCTGTTAATGCAAACCATCTGTCAGTCGATTCTAAATAATATGCAGCTGCACCAGAAATATCTGGGGTAATTTCAAATTTATAGGCTCCTGCACTCTGAACATTGTATGAACTAATACCTGCTGAGAAAGAGGTAATTGTTGTTCCGCAATAAGTATCGCTTAATTGTGTATACAAATCACAGCCTACATTTGCACTTAAAGTAAGTGGGCCACAAGTTGTCTCAATTGTAACAGTTAAAGGTTGTGCGCTAGTACCTGTTGCTGCAATATCCACAATAAGTGGGTTAGAACTGAGTGTGTAACCACTTGCTGGGGTCATCCAACTCGGCAGGCTCCATAAAAAACTTGACCCTGAACTTGTTGGAACGCTATAAGTAGCTGTTGTGATGCCACAAATTGCCGTTGGGCCTGTGATTGTTGACACAGCTTTCGTTATTGTTTTTGTTCTCGGAGCGCTTTGACAAGAACCAACACTTGCAGTAACACTAACAACTCCAGAAGTAAAATTAGTTAAACCAGCTTCATTGATTTCGACAGTAATTGAATTCGTATTTTGACCGCTTGTAATAGTCATAATTGAAGTTGGAACTGTCCAAGTATAGGTTGTTCCATTCACATTTGGAACACTGTAGGTCAAATTATTTTGTGAAGTTTGTGACAGCGTATTTCCAGAAATGGTATAGATGGCTGCTCCACATACAACTGAAGCACCGCTTATTGAACCTGGCATAGAAACAGTAGCTACAGCTAAGGTTTTCCAAGCACTTGTCCCACAGGTTCCAATCGCACGCACTTTAATTATTCCTGAAATTGAAGAAGAGTAACTTGTGGAGATAGAATTCGTAGTAGAAGTACCCGACATGCCCGTTGGCAATTGCCACTCATAACTAGTTGCGCCTGTTACATTGGAAATTGAGTAATTAGCAACAGAATTCGATGTTGGGCAAGATAAATTAGTTGGACCTGAAATTGAGCTCGGAGTTGGTAAGCCACCAATAAAAATCGATGCAGTTGCAGAACCTATAGATGTTCCTCTCACGCATGTAATATTTCCGCCTGTAAATGAAGTCGAAAAGTTGACCACAATTGAATTCGTGGTTGATCCTGAAACTGCAGTTACCCCTGTTGGTAAAGACCAAATATAAGTTGCGTTAGTGACAGACGGCACGCTATAAGTAAGACCGCTGTTATTTCCACAAACTACAGTTGTTCCTGTAATGTTCATTGCTGTTGTACCAGGTGCAAGAACATTTAATGTTTGCCAAGATGTTTCCTGACCTTGACAAGCGGTAGCCTTTACTTTAATTGTTCCTCCCGTAAAGTTACTTTCAACAAGTGCATTAATTGTTGCTCCATTATTCGAATATGAACTATTAGAAATATACATTCCTGTTGGCATGTCCCAAACGTAACCTGTTGCATTCGCCACTTGGTTTATAGCGTAGGTATTGGTTCCTAAAGTTGCCGTAGTTGGTCCACTAATTGCAGAAATCGAACCCAATGAACCAGATGTAACAGGTGAAACCTCAAACTCTGTGGTATAGGCCACAGGACAGGCACCATTTGTTACTTGCGCCTTGTAAAATATGTTACTATTAATGGCAGATGTCGTAAAAGAAGCATTTGGCTGACCAATAGATGTAAAAGTACCACCTGAACTTGTTGCAGACATCCAGACAATGGTTCCCGTGTATGAATTTAATGTTAGGGTACTAGTTGAACCAAAACAAACCGTTGCATTTCCCGTAATGTTTCCTGCAACAGATGTTGCATCAACGCTAATTTGTTGAGCTGATGCATTTACAGACGCACAAACACCATTTGAAACAACAACACGATAGTAATTATTGCTGGTTAATGCCGCCGTAGTATAGTTCGAAGAAGTTGCTCCTAAAATATTAGTGTAAGAACCCGATGTGCCGCTTACGCTTTCTTGCCATTGTATGTTGCCCGTTGAACCAGTCAATGTTAATGCTTTGGTTTCACCAGAACAAATGCTTGCTGAACCATTAAATGTGATTGTTCCAGCAACAGGAGTAGCATCAACAGTTATGGTTTCTGTGCTTGTGTTATCTGCTGCACAAACACCACTTGTTACAACAGCTCTATAGTAGGTCGTGGATGACAAAGCACCTGTGTTTAAAGATGTAGAAGTTGCTCCACTGATATTGGAGAAGGTGGTGTTATTCGTGCTCTTCTGCCATTGAATTGAACCTGTATTTCCTGTAAGCGATAACGCACTTGAAGCACCCTCACAAATAGTAGATGAAGATGAAGAAATTGTGCCTGCAACAGAAGGAGTTTGTACAGTAATTGATCTTGTAGCCACTGCATCAGGACAAATATTTTGACCAGAAACCGTAAAAGTAATATTTGTTGTACCAACACCTAAGCTGTAGACCATACCATTTGATGCTACCTCTGCCACGGACATATCCACAACGCTCCATAGATTACTATTCGCGGTAGAAGATGTTGTAAATTGTGTTGATTGACCCAAACAGATGGTATTTGTTCCTGAAAGTGTTCCCGCATCAGGAAGTGCCAATACCGTTACAGCAACAGCAACTAAATTACTTTTTACAGTTGCACATGCGGTTTGTCCTACATAATATGTCCCTGTGGTAAGCGCCGTACTGCTCGATAGTAAGTTGTTACCTGCCACATCGTTGTACCACTGTATGGTGCCACCAGCTACGTTGGCCGTAGCAGTCAAGCTTGCAACCGTTGGACTTGCACTAATACAAAAATTCTGAGTTGTGGTTACCGTAGGTGTTGGCGTATTTGCACAAGTTGTGAAGGATTGGAGTGCCCCCTGATATGTTGTTGTACTATTTTTGGCATAGGCACGATAATAATAGGTGGTGTTTGGTTGAAGTGAACTAACGGTTCCAGTAAAAGTAGCATTGGTACCCATAGATTGCAAAGTACCTGTTACGGGTGATTGAGCAGTGACAGCACTTGATGTGCTATATACAACACCTCTCTCAGTTGGAGAAAATGTAGTTGTTCCTGTCGGGGCTGTGTATACTCCACCTAAAACCGCAGAAATATTTGTCACTGTTGTTGCTGGTGCAGTTGTCGTTACTGTTGGAATCGAGGCAACATATTCATTAAAATCTGCAGCAATAGTCCCACTGTTTCCGGAATCCGTACCACCATCTGTATAAGACAAAGAGATGCCGACTTTTACAAGTAAGAATGCCGAAAAATTATAAGTACTTAAGTTGGAAGGGCTTGTTGTCGGGACTGGTACTACTTGGGTATAACCAGCAGCTTCAGAAATAGTTACAGTATGCTTTTGGGGTGTTGTAATTGTAACTGATTGTCCAACTGCAGGCTTGATCAAGAAGGCCTGAATCGTATTTCCACTCGCAATGCGTGCATAGACGTTTACAGGGAGAGAAAAAACACTTCCGCTGGTATTTTCAAAATATGCCGTGGCAGTAATTGGATTGACAGTCGTATTGACATTCTGCAAATAAACATTTGTAACCCCAAACTTCGCTACTGTATTGTGCAGGTTTGTTATGGATACGTTGTTCCCAGGATTTCCAAAATAAGCAGAACCGTATTGAAAGGTTGTTGTTTGCGTAGGCGTTTGAGCCAAAACTGCAAACCAAAAACCGAATATTGCTGCAGTTGCGAATAAAATATTTTTCATTGGTTTAGATTTTTTACAAAACTAGGCTATTCCAACGTATATATAGTATAGATATAATATAGATTAAATGAATTGTTTAAAATCTATTAAAATATTCATATAATTATGATTGTCAGTGGTTTAAATTTTTTTTTAACAAAGTATAACAAGAATATATTGTTAGGAATAATAATACAAGGTCTTTGGATTGGATTTTACTAAAATTACTTGATACATTTAAATTTCAATTCGTATTTGCTTTTCATTCAACTAGTATAAACAAAAAAGACCCTAAAAAGGGTCTTTTTTGTTGTCATAAAAAGTTTATTCTGAAAGCTATCTTTTCACCACTCTAATTACTCTCAACTCCTCACCTTGGCGAAGGGTCATGAGATACATACCCGGTGCAAGTTGCTCCCCGAAGCTTTCTGCTTCGAGTTGCTCCTTGCTGAGTGTTGCTTGGCTGTGCACCTTACCGCTCATGTCAGTGAGCTGCGCTGTGAAGCTAGCAGCTGAGCTAATACCCTCTGCCCCATTCAACTTGATTTGGAAGCTATGTGCAAAAGGGTTGCTTGTTGCTGTGGCTAACCAGGTGGTCATTTGAACTTGGTTGTCTTCTATCGCGTTTACGTTTGAACTTTCTTCAATACCTAAGCCTTCAGTTTGTTCTTCGTGGAGCTGTGGGTCTTGGTCTTGAACAATCATACCTTGGGTAACTGGGGTATGAATAACACAGCCAACCTCAGCATACTCGCCAAATTGAGTTCCACTGTAAACGCGTACGCGAATCACATATTCCTGGTTATTTTGTGGAACTAATGGTATGTTGGAAGTGGTCAAGCCTTCGCTTAATGTAATCCAACGGTCAGGAGAAATCACATAATATTCTGTTTGCGCTTGACCTACTGTTTGATTAATGATCTGGAACTCATATTGCGTTGCTGCAGCTACATTCGTAGCGCTGATACCTGAACCTAGACTTTGTAGCGTTACGTCGCAAGATGCAGTTGATAAACCAATTGTAGGAATTGCGGGTGTAGTGACCGTACAAGCTGTGCCTGCCGTGCCCCATATACCCGAGCCATTCTCTAATGTTACAGTTACATTGTAAGTGGTACCATACAACAAGGACATACCAGTTGCTTCAGTCAATGCAAACCAACGATCGGGGGAGTTCACAATATAGCTAGAAGCATTTTGGATGTTTGGCGTAATCGTAAAACGGTACATCGTTACACCTAATACATTATTTGCACTGATACTAGCCGATAACGATGTCAATGTTGCCCCACATGAAGTAGTCGATAAAGTCGTTGTCGGTAACGATGGCGTAGTAACACTACAAGACGTCCCAGCAGCGCCCCATGCTCCACCATTTTGAATGGCCACCGTAACATTATAAACCGTGCCATAAGTTAATGCCATGTTGGTGGCTTCACTGAGAGCAAACCATCGGTCTGGAGAATCAACTGTGTAGCTTGTTTGACCACCACTAGGTGTTATATTAAATCGATACATAGTGGCACCTTGAATATTATTCGCACTAATTGCTGTTGTTAATGAGCTCAGTGTAGCGTCACAAAAAGCAGTTGATAATTCCGCGCCAGGTGTCACCGGGGTTGTCACCACACAGCTTGCACCGTAATCCATCCATGTGCCATTGAATTGAATTGAAACTTTAATGGCATAATCAGTATTATATACTAACGGTAAATTAGTGACTTCGGAAAGTGCAATCCATCTGTCTGTAGATTCTAAATAATAGGTTGTTGCACCCGTTAGATCGGGGGTGATTTCAAATTTATAAGAGCTTGCACTTGCAATATTATCAGCACTAATTCCTGAACCGAATGAACCTATTGTGGCACCACAAAATGCTGAACTCAATTGGGTATACAAACCACAGCCAACACTGCTACTCACGGTTACATTACCACAACTTGTTACAATCTCTACTGATATATTCTGAGTGCTTGTTCCTGTTGCTGAAAACTCAACAATTATTGAATTTGAATTCAATGAAGAACCACTTGCTAAAGTCATCCAACCTGGCAAAGTCCAAGTATAACTAGAACCAGATCCTGAAGGCACGCTATAGGTAGCTGTTGTAAGGCCACACAAAGAAGTTGGGCCTGTAATCGTTGCAACTGACTTCACTACTGAAAGCGTTCGTGCGCTGCTAACACAATTGGTATTTGAATTACTTGCTGCGCTTACACTCACTTGTCCTGATGTAAAACTTGATGCATCTACACTTACTACAATAGAATTGGTACCTTGACCAGAAGAAATAGTCATCCCGGTTGGTACTGTCCAAGCATAGGTTGTTCCTGAAACGTTGGTTACACTATAATTCAAGGTTGTTTGTGAAACTTGGGTCATTGTAGATCCTGTTATTGTATATGTTGCAGCTCCACAAATTACTGTTGGACCTGAAATTGTACTTGGTGTTGCTATAGTTCCAACTGTTAAAGTTTTCCAAGCACTTGTTCCACATGTGCCGACGGCACGTACTTGAATGTTGCCATTTACTACGCCACTTATACTCGCAGTAATGGAATTACTAGAAGATGTTCCAGTCATTCCAATTGGTAACTGCCATTGGTAACTTGTTGCATTCGGGACAGATCCAATGGAGTAAGTAGTTGACGTTAAACCACACAAAACCGTTGATCCGGTAATACTACCAGGCGTTGAAATTCCACCTACAATAATTGAAGCAGTATTTGAAGATGTAGCAGTACTGCGCACACAAGATATTGTACCGCCTACATATCCAGTTGTAAAATTAACTTGTATTGAATTTGCAGTTCCTGTTGAACCATTTGCTAATGTTAAACCCGTTGGTAAAGTCCATTGGTAGGAAGCTCCACTCACGGCTGGCACACTGTAGTTAACGTTATTGGATCCACCACAAACAACAGTAGTTCCGCTTATACTCATTCCTGTCTGACCAGGTGCATTTACTATTTTAGTTTGCCATGGGGTTTCGCCACAGCTATTGACTGCTTTTACTTTTACGATTCCTGTTGCATAACCACTGGAAACAGTAATCGTTACATTAGCTCCGTTGTTGGATGAAGATGCAATCGTTAAGCCTGCTGGTAAATCCCAAACATATGATGTTGCCCCATTTACTTGTGTTACGCTAAGTGCCAATGGGGTGCCTGGTGTAGCAGTACTTGAGCCGGAAATGGAAGATAGTAATCCCATGGTTGTAATACCAACCTCAAAAGCGTCAGATAATACCGCAGGACATACACCATTTGTAACACTTACTTTATAATATGTAGCAGCAGTAATTGAAGACGTTGTATATGTGGAGGCTGAGCTGTTTAACGAAGTATATGTGCCATTTAAACTTGATGAAGTCTTCCAATCAATAGTACCTGTATTTCCCGTTAGACTGAGCAATGCCGTTGCATTTGGACAAACTGATGCAGCTCCAGAAATCACTCCCGGGATGGATGTTTGGTCTACAACGACAGTTTGAACATTTGAATACTGCGTACCGCAACCATTGGTAACCGCTGCTCGGAAATAGTACGTACCAGCAGATGTGGCACTGAATACTTCAGTAGAACTCGTGCCAGAATTCGGAAGTTGAACAAAACTAGAGTTGTCTAACGATACTTGCCATTCAATGCTTCCAGTGTTTCCTGCAAGTGTCAATGTAACATTGTCATTTTGACAAACTGTTGCTCCACCTGACAAAGTACCTGGAACCGCAAGTGGGTCAATAGAAATTGAATTCACATTTGAATACTGATCAACACATGCATTTGTGGTCACCATATAACGATAAGATGCTTGACTAGTTAAAGCACTAGTTTGAAGGGTCGCTGAAGTTTGACCAGAAATATCAGAGTAAGTACTTCCTCCGTTTGTTGAAATCTGCCATTGAATAGCGCCTGTAAATCCAGAGGCAGTCAAAGTGGTTGATGTACCAGAACAAACACTAGATGCCCCACTTACGGAACCAATTGTTTCGATTACAACCGTGACACCAATTCGAACACTTTCAGTTGAACCAGAAATTTGAGCTACATAATAAGTGCTATTTGTAATTGCTGTTGATGAACTCAATGCTGTTCCTCCAGAGGACGTAGAATACCAAGCGAGTGTAGCACCTGTAATATTAGTTTGTGCATCTAAATTAGCAACTGTTGCAGAAGTACAGAAAGATTGAGTTGTAGCGTTTACAGTTGGTGCAGATACTGAAGAAGAAACTGAAATTGTTTGACTCGTTGATGCGGAATTGTAGAAGTCATCCCCGGCCTGAGATACGGTAATAGTTGCCGTGCCAGCAGTTAAATAATCGATAGTTGCATTCGTACTATTCCATGCTAGAACTGATGCAATACTTGAAGAAACACTCAAGGGATACGTAATAGTAGGATCTAAACTAATAGCTGCATTTGTTGAATAAGTGAATGGAACACTATTTCCAACATAACCATCTTGTAATGTTGTAACCGTTAGTGTTTGGTCATATTTAAGCACGTTAAATACATCCACAATAGATGTTGCAGCCTCATAATTTGCATCACCCGATTGGGAAATTGTTAAGGTTACAGAACCATTTCCACCAGAGGCGAAGTTGAGCTGGCTACCAACAACTGTTGCACTGCCACCTGCATTTACAGTGAATGTCAATGGCAAACCACTTGAGGTTGTTGCTGTTAAAGCAATTGGATTGTAATAGAAATCAGCGGCATATAAATCGGCAATTGCTGAATGTGTTATTGTTTGTGTTGCTTTTGAAACGGTTAAAGTTGCCGTTACAGATGCAGAAAGATAGTTGTCACTTTCTGCTTGCTGCAATGTAATAGTAGCCGTTCCTGCACCAACTACTGAAACGTAATTTCCTGAAGTACTTGCAACAGAAGTTGCACTACTTGACCATGAAATATTACCATTTGAATTCGATGAATAGGAAGGTGTAAATGGCAAATCGCCATATGTTTTTGAAATATTGGCAAATGTAATTGTAGGATTAGCCTTATCTACTACCAATGTTTGAGTGACACTTGATGCAGGATTATGACTTGCATCGCCAGGTTGAGAAGCAGTAATAACTATTGAACCTGCACCATTGATACTCAAAATATTATTTGCACCTAAAGTACCCGGACCTGAAACAACAGTATAAATTATTGAAAGTCCTGATGAAGCCGATGCAAAATTCGAGATATCAACAGTAGATCCTGAAGCATAAGTAACAGCATTAGGTGTATTAAAAGTAATTGTTTGATTATTCAGGGTTACATCCATTGATTGAGAAATCGATGCAGCATTGTAATTTGCTGTTGCAGTGGCAGATGCTGTAAATGTGACGGTACCAGTACTAGCTACCCCACCAAGGGTGTATTGTCCGGCAGTGCCTGTTGCTGTTAGCGTACCCATATTTGTAGGTGCATGGCTTACAGTTACCGGTAATGAAGCCGAAGATGAACCCGTTATTAGCAAGGTGGAACCATTTACAAAGGTATTTAGCGGTGCGTTTGCTGGGATATTCAAAGTAAGAACTTGATCAGCCTTTGACACCGTTAAAGTTGCCGTATTTACAATTATTCCATAAACGCCACTTGCAGCTTGAGTAGCTGTAATTGTAGTTGTACCCGCTCCAACAATTTGGACCGTATTTCCGCTAACAGTAGCGACAGCTGTGTTTGAAGAAGAATAAGCGTAAGAACCAGCACTTGGAGATGTTGGATTGATAATATTAAAGTTTGGATCTCCAAAGATTTTTGACATGTTTGTCAATGTAACATCAGGTGTTGTGAAGCTCACCTGCGCACCATAGTATGTACCAGATGTATTTGTAGCATAAGCACGTGCGTAATAAGTTGTTCCGGGTGTAAGTCCGGTCAGGTTTGCACTGAAATCTCCTGATCCTGTCCCTGCCGATGCAATGGAGTTAGCTGTTGTTGGGTTAGGAGAAGTCCCATATGCAATACCTTTTGCTGTAATCGCTGTTGTGTTATTTGAAGGTGCACTGACAAATTGGTAACTGTATGAATAAGCTCCCCAAGATGAGGAAGTAATCCCATTTGCCGTTGTAGACGGGTATGACGTAGCTCCAGAAAGAAGTTTCAGATATACTTGTCCAGTTGTATTATCTGCTAAAATTCCGGCATGCACGGCAGCTTTGGATATTTTAGAATCGTTCGTGTAAATATTATTACCACCCCAAATAGTTCCCCCTGTTGTCCCTGTTGTACTTAGGGTATATACTTTACCAATATTTTGAGGCTGACCATAGGAAGTCAAATTATTTGTGGTATTTGGTATAACTTCCAGAGACCCTAGCGCAGCAAAAGCTCCTGAAACAGCAGCTGAAGTTTCAGTAATATTGGATGCTGAACCAGTTGTTAACGACAATTGATCGTTAATAATGGAAATGGAGGTAGTGGCCGTTTTTACCAATTGAGGATGCACTGATTTGATAGTGTAGGTTGTGGCCTCACTTGAACCTTGAGGTGTGCCAGAAATACTTCCATCTTGGTTCAATGCCAATCCGACAGGCAAGGCTGGCGTGATGGAATAACCAAAAATTGACGTTTTAAGTATTTTACCTGTTTGTTGACCATAGATAAAGCCATTTAACATTTCCATTGTCCACCCAGCGCCGTAGCCACCGGTTGTATAAAGCGTTGTCACTTGAATTGTGGCCAAATCAATTTTACGAATAGCATTGCCATCAACACCATATAGTGAATTATCAGCAGCATTAAACGCAAAAGAGGAGAAATTTGTAAAGTAGGCACTTGTACCGATACCATCTGTGGAAGTTGTTTGATTGGTATTTCCTGCGATTGTGGTCACGACCGCACCTGTAGTAATTTTTCTAATTAAGTTCAGGTCGGTTACATACAAGTTATTACTTGCGTCAATCGCAATTTTTCCATTGATCTGCTTGAACCTTGCATTACTACCTGTACCATCTAATATCGCTTGAATGCTATAGTTTCCTGCCCAATTGGGAACTGGAGTGCCAAAAGTTGGTGATGAAGTATTAGATGTACATGGAATTCTACCAATTGCCTTTGTATTGTTGATGTAATAAATATTACCATTCCCGTCAATTGCAGCATAAGTATTTGGGAAACCCAAATTACCAGATGCAATTGTAGTTACTACACCAGCAGGAGTTACCTGACGACATCGGCCACCGTTAAAACCTCCGTTTTCAATAACGTAAAGATTTCCTGATGTTTTATTGACAGCAATACCTACAATTCCCCAAAACTGAGCTGAAGCGCCAGTGCCATTGGTAGTACCTTGTGTACCTCCGGCAAGGAAAGTAGCTACTCCTGTGTTGATATCAACCTTGTAAATGGTATTATTAGTTGAATTCGCGACAAAGAAAAAGTCATTATCCTTGCTTAAAGCAACTTGCTGCACACCAGAGGTAAGGGTACTTTGTGTTGTTGACACACCACCTAGTCCTGCCCACGGAGTTCCCCCAGAAAAAGTCGGTGTTACAGTTGCAGCTGTACCTACATAAAGTGTATTTGAAGCAGGGTAAGTGATTGCAATATCTTTTCGATAACTCAAAGTAGCTGATGTGGCAGACCATCCACTACTTCTAAACATACCAATTGATATGTTTCCTGTCATAGGAGCAATGTATGTGTGTGAGGTACCAACTGAGGTTCCCGCAATACACATTCCATTAGTATTAACAGTTGTATTGGAAGAAAACACATATCGCTCCCCTGCTACTACTGCTAAATTTCTGGACTCACCTGAACCAAGCGAAAGCGTCTTGGTATTGAAATCGGCAGGAGTTGCAGTTCCAGTATTGGAAATGTCACACTGGGCTATTAGTACGCTCCAGTTGGCAACAAAAAGGAACAATAAACTTGATAGAAGTAGGTTTTTTCTCATTGGTCGAATTATAATAATCAAGCACAAAATAAACGAAAAAAAACCAACCTAACAAAACTTATTTAAGCATATCAGTACTGCATATCAGATTTAATCCACTGATATAGAATCTCTAACCCTGCGTTAATGGAGGTTTTGGGCTCCCATTTAAGCATATTTTTTGCTATTAAATTTGAAGAACTGCGTCCTGCCACCCCCACTGGGCCATTAACAAACTTAATTTGAGCAGAAGTTCCCTCAAAAGATTGCGCCATTTTTGCCAAAGAAAGAATGGTAATTAATTCTGATGAACCAATGTTGATTGGGTCTGAATAATTACTGTTCATTAATAGTTCCAAAGCTTCTAAACAATCTTGAATATATAAAAAAGTACGCGTCTGGCTGCCATCGCCCCAAATTTCTAATTGCTGGGAGTCTTTCGCTTCATGTACTTTTCTGCAAATTGCCGCTGGTGCCTTCTCTCTACCTGAATTGTAATCACATTCTGGACCATAGATATTGTGAAATCGAGCAATCCTCACTTCAAGTCCTGAGTTTCTCGCAAAACTTTGATACAGTCTTTCACTGTATAATTTTTCCCAGCCATATTCGCTATCTGGTTCGGCGGGGTAAGCAGATTCCTCTTCACAATATGGATTTAGCGGATCTACTTGATTCCTAGCAGGATATACACAAGCTGAGGAGGAATAAAAAAGAACACCCTTGAAATCCTTTACGGTTTGAATGCGTTGAAGTAAATTCAAGTTGATCAAACTAGATTGAAGCATAATGTTGGCATCGTGGTCACCAGAAAACACGTATCCTGCGCCTCCCATATCTGCAGCAAGCTGATATATGCGTGTAAAATTTGCCAATTGAATATAATGCCAAGAAGCTTGCAAAGTAAGATCAAGCTGATGAAACTCATCTGGTTGAGCGTTCTGAAAAATGCAAGGAGTGATATCTATTCCAACCACGTGCCATCCGTTTGCTCTTAAATAGCGCACCAAATGATGACCAATAAAGCCACTTGAACCTAAAACTAATGCCCTATTCAATTTCTCCATATTTCTTTAACAATTCTTGTCTGATCAGCATAAAATTTTGATTGGCTGGATACAATTTTTGTCCTTTTTTAGAAAACTTATCACAAAGTGCTAGATTACCTGTCAAAAGATAAGTGTGTGCTGCAATTTCAAGTGTGAGTTCTGAAATCATCGGAACTTTTTTTGGTTTAAGATAATTGAGCACTCGTTCGTACCTTTTGGCCAAGTAAGCAGCACGCAAACGCTCTTCGATAGCCAACTCATTCGAAGGTTCAATTGAATTTGCCCGACTGAAAGCAATTTCTGCGTTGTAATAATTTCCTTGCTCAAGATAGACTCGCCCTAAATCAAAATTTGAATTAAACAAATACGGATAGATTTGAATAGATCTTTTGAAATAAGTCTTAGCTTCATTGAGCAATAAACCTTTGTCATCCTCTGTGAGCATGTCAGCCTCATTTGTCAACTTTTTCATGCAGGCTATGCCTGCTAAATTGTATCCTTGGGCTGATAATTTTGATTCCCTTGCATCATGAGTCATTAAGGTATATTCATTTGCCCATAATTGATTGCGCTTCATGGCAACTACTCCAAACACCAGGATGAGAACCACCACGAGCCATTTAAAACCTGATTTTAATATCAAACTAATATGCGCCAATATAAGTGCACATCCCAGACTCGCCGACAAAGCTAAGCGCTCACCTATTCCGCCAGCAACTAAGACTGGAATATTACTGAACAATAGTATGAACCCAAGAAACCAAAACACACCAATCCAAAGGGGTTTTGCCGCTGTTTTTCGCCAAATTAACAAACCACCTAAAGACAAGATTGAAATAAGCGCTACCCAAAACAAAAACGAATGAAAAGTCAAAGGTTCAACTACCGAATACCCGTAATAAAATGATAAGCCAAACGGTATAATTGACAATTGCAAGTATTTGAAAATGGTAAACACACCCAAAGCCACGCGATGCTCCCAGTCATAATATGCAATCAACGGGTTTTCAACGAATGTTAGATTCCGTCCTTCCTTAAGCCCCTCCCCTACAAGTTCTGATGTTGCATCTGGTTGAGGAACCGGCACTTGGAATTCAGGTGCTGTTCCGAGAAATAAAAACAAAAAAACAAGAGCTATGCAAGCGATTAGATAGTATTTTAAACTAAAAAATCTCCGCACCCAATCTAACTTCTTTTGTACTAAAAAATTAATACTGAAAAGCAGGATAATTAAACTCAAACTTAATATAAGTGCAAGCCGCCAATTAAAATCTAGAGTAAAAAAAAGTGTGGGTGAAATCCAAAGAAATAGACCTGTAAGTTCATGGTAATGTATTCGAATATGATTTACGATAAAGTAGACGGCTGGAAATACAACTACAATTGGAACAGCGGATTTTTTGGCGGTTACGGAAAGAATGGCAAAACAAAAAATCCCAATAAGATTTACAACTTTCTTCACTTTCAACCAACGATGGAATTGCAAAGCAGAGGATAAAGCAAATGTGAACGCCAATAACTCATCTCGGTTTTTGATACTTGCAACTGCTTCAGTATGCAACGGCATGAGTGCATATATGAACATCGAAACGATGATCAAATTCTCTTGCTTTGGAAGTAAAAGTCTTAAAACTTTAAAACACAAAAAGAGAAGGCATAAGTATATACTTAAATTCACAACATGTGACACTGTAGCTGACTCACCTAATAAGACATGTTCTAAAGCGAAACTACTTAGAACCGTGGGTCTATATCCATAATGATTCCCTGCGGCATCTTCAAAATAAGAAGAGGTCCAGATTTCAGCAAAAGCAGATAGCCCCTTGGAAGTCTTTGGATGTGCTATTGTGACAAGGTGATCATCTAAATTATACCCATTTGAAAGTGTATTGAAATAAACAATACATGTCAACGACAAAACAAATAAAACCCACTTATTAAAGGTTGTTTGGAATCCGAAAAGTCTGATCATCTGCTTATTTATTTTTCAAAAATCCGAACTATTTTCCACCTCATAAAATAAATGAGCTCAGGAATGCGCCTCAGATCGAATTTATTTTTTTGCGGATGTAGCGCTACTGGTGCTGATAGACTCAAATTTTCAACATATGAAAGATAGAAGGCATGTAAAAAATGTGCTGGGTCTGCAAACGTCCGCATACTTAAATCCGCAAAATGGATACAAACAATCTCCTTTTTTTCAGCTACATTTTTGTCAAATTGCCAATCGTTCCAAGCAGCAATATTGAACTTCCTTGTGTCCAAAATTTTGACCTTCTTGAACTTAATTGGTACTAAATCTAAATATTTTTGATCGTCATAAAGTCCCCTCCAGAAAGATTTTTTCATGTTGTAGGCACAGCATTTTATCCACCAATCCAAAAACGGTAATCCCGCAGCATTTACGGCAACAAAACCGGCATTAAATAAGCCAACTCTGTAATTTGCTTCAAACCAGTTTGGTGCATCATTGGGCACATGGCAATAATCATGCGGCGTAAGTAAAATGTCAAATTTGTCTAATTGTTCATTCACTTCATTTGGCGAACTAAAAAAATAAAAATCATTATCTACGTACACCACTTTTTCCGTAGTTGTTGTCAACAAATACCTCATGAGTATGGGCTTAAGCGCCCAACGCCAACGATCCTGGTTATATCTTCGCTTTAACACACCTACCTCCTCCCCTAACGCACTCAATTCAATGTTTTCAAAATTGAATTGAAAGTCTTTTGTGTCAGTAGTAGTTTTATCTATTTGACAAACAAATAGCTTGTACCCAAACTGTTCAAGTGACTTGGCTAAAACTGTGCATTTGTGCAAATGTGAAGCAGTTGTGAGGGTGCAGAAGATCATTTCTTGACAAGAATCAAATTTATAAATCGAAATATCTCAAATGTTGGATTGATAAAAAATGCAATCATTGGTAAAATTATTGGCGGGATAATTATCTCCATGTAGTAGAAAATACCAATATGCATCACCAAAAGTAAAAGGCCATATGGAAGTATCCAATTACGTTTCCATATTAAGATGGGTGAAAATAATTCTAAAAGAAACGAACCAAGTAATAGTCCCTTAACAAAAAACGGATTCGCTCTAAAAAACGTCACTCTCTCTGCACCCAGTTGCAACCAGTATTTCTGGCCCATATCTATATACTGTTGGTCATAAGATTTTAATAGCTGTAATATAATATTTGGCGCATCATTGAACCAATCAATTCCGGACGCCATGATTTTACTCAACGCCGATAAAAAGTAGGTGGCCATAACCAATTGTTGTGCATGCCAGATCCCTTTTTGCTTCCAATCTTTGTGTATAAGTGAAGAGATAAAAAGCACTAATAAACATGCTCCCAAAAGCGCATTGCGGTAATGCGTACCGGTTTTTTCTTCATGTATGAACACCATTAAACTGAACAAATTCACGACACCAAATAACCAAGTAAACTTTTGATTTTGAATTAATCTGAGGATGCATAAGTTTACAATAATAACCAATAAAGTAAGCGCGCTAATTTGTGCATAAATTTCAAAATGTAGCAAGCTCATTTGTTCGACAAGGCTTAAACTGAATAGTACTTGCCAAAAAAACAGAAAAAATGAAATCGAATGATTTTCCGGTTGTTTGATCCATGCTTTCATTTCGAATACTTTTTAGTTGAGTACAAAAGCACGGTGTCACAATGAATATATTTTCCCCGCAGAAAATAATGCTTTTTGATAATTTGAAATGAATTAAAACCGGGGTTGAGTTGCTTTATACGTTTAGCCATTAATTTTCCGACAATCTTTTCCTGTGCCGGAGTTTCATACCAATAGCCGTAATTTATTTTACGTTGTTCACAAAAATGGCCATACCAATGATTGAGGTTGCCTCCATTCATATGTAAGCTTTTGCAAGGAATCAGATTTCGTGAGGTATCTTGAACCTCAAATGAATGTGACCAATTTGGCAGGTTATCATACATAGGAAAGCGAGAAAATGGATGGTGTTCACCTATCAGCAAGCCCAAAAGGACGTAAAATACAAAAATTATTGGGAAAATTGACATTGGTTTTTTCTTGAAAACGTCGGCTTTTAAAACGTTATATCTAGTCAATAACTTTGCTAAAACTGAATCTCCTGAGACTGCATTAAACTTTATTTTTTGGTGACGCCAAACTTCATTTTGCCAATGAATAATTTGCCAGTTTAAAGGGAGTGCCCGATTTGAAAAAATATATGGTTTGAGCCGATCCCAGTAATCATCGTTTGACGCGTTTTTGACAATGTATTGAGTGAGTTGTAGGGCTTCAACCTCTTCAATTAGTATTTGAATAGGCAAATGCCAATCAGTATTATCTGCTTTGACTTCTAAAATGGCACGCTCAAAACAATGGCGCATGAGTTCCGAACCCTTTGGTACTTTCATTAGATTTCCGACCAAAAGTAATTCATGATGTGCTCTAAAGTAATAAATCGTGTGATTAGGTAAAGGTCTTAGGCATGTAATATCCATATCTGACCACCAACCTCCTTTTTCGAAAAGCAACTTATATCTGAAAATATCACTGAAACCTGCGAAACTACCTTTGCCGTGTCCGAACGCATTCTTTTTCGTATAGGAAAAAAGTGCTGATTTATTTATGATCAATTCGGCGTCTAAGATCATCAAACCTGGCTCTGGTGACAACGCAGTTAAGTCATAACTATATAGGTGAAAAGTATACCCGTTGGCAACAAAAGAACGAACTGTTAGTAGCCCAAGTTCATTCAACGGGCCACTCACCCATAGACCATTGATGACTTTATCCATTGTTCAATAATTTGTCAACATTTTGCCAGATTGACCATGTTGTGTCACCAAAACGATGGTAAATATGTACGAATTCTGTTTTGAAAGTCTGTCTTCCTCCGTCAATACTTCCTATTCCATCTTCATTGAAAACTACCGCTTCATTGTTTGCATCTGCTAAAAAATTCCATTTCGTATCTAAGGGGATTCTATCTTGTAATTCATGCTTCCAAACCGTTGCTATCAAACTCCCTTGATCTCGGGTCTTCCAATTTGGAAGCGTAAATATATATAAAGTCAAATTGTGCCAATTCTCTAAAAATGAGGCGCTATTTTGAGAAAATAAAAAAACACCTCCATTCCAATGATGCCAATTCTCATTGGCCACATTTATATTCAAATCCGCTCGAATTTGATTTTCTAGACACCTACAGGAGTCATCCCAAATATCCTGACCAAATTGATTTGTCCATTTGTTACGCTTTTTATTATAATATATTTCTATGCCGTCTTTACCTCTGAATTTCCTGACATTTGTCTTAAGGTCACCAATGTCTTTGTGGTACCACTCTTTTTTACGTTTGTCAAGTAAAAATTCTTCATTCAAACGAAATTTAGGATAGGAACTGAAGTACTTCATCCCGAGCAAAAGGCGACGAGAGATTGAACGTTTTTCGAAATCAATGGCTGCATTGAGCTTCTTATGGTAAGGCTCGTATACTTTTATTTCCTTCATAAATTCATGCCAAACAAATTGTTCTTTTGCCTTATTTTTAGAACAATTACAATGTATGGCTGTCGGGCTAAATTTCTGAATTGTACAATGATCTAAAGCAAATCGAATTGGTGCAATATATTCGTTAAATATCTCATCGGGGTGGGCACCACAAGCAATGACATCCGTGTCTAAATAGCAATATTTTTCATGAACTGGTAAATACCGATGTAAGCTGGTTTTAAGAAAAATACTGGCCTGATGGTTGTCATATTTGGATTCCACTTCTACATCTATGCAATTTTCTAGATCGATTGGCTCTTCATTTCTACTCGGGTCTGTAATGATATAAATCGGTAATTGTGTTCGTGCTTTTAGGGCAGCATGCGAAAAACGGAGGGTGTCAATATGTTCCTTGGCACCGCAGACCACAAAAACAAAGGCGGCATCAAGCATATTTGAAATTTTTGAACCAATCTACCATCTTGGCAATACCCTCTTCGATTGGTGTATTGGCATAATAATTTATTGCCTTTACTAATTTTGAAGGATCGGAATACGTCTGTTTGGCCTCATTTGTTGGTAATTCGGCATTTAGAATTGTCGTTTGAGCATTCATACACGAACTGATCGTTTGATAAAAGGTTTCAATAGCAATTGGAGAGCTCGATCCAATATTAAATATTTCATGTGACGGAGATGATTTATTGAATTCAGGTAGTAACAAAGCAATTGCTCGGCAAATATCAGCTACATAGGTAAAGTCGCGGACAACACCATTTTCAGTCGTATAGAGCGTAATAGGCTTTCTTTCATAAATCGCGTTCATAAACTTATAGGCAGCCATATCTGGTCTTGTCCAGGGCCCATATACTGTAAAAAATCGTAAACCAATGGCATTCATCTGAAATCGGCTAGAGAACTCATCAACCAACTGTTCCATTTGCAACTTCGTAAATCCATAAAATGATTTGGGTTGAAGTGCAGCCGAATCTTCAGACATTTTACCCTCATGAGGCGCATAAACCGAACTGCTACTTGCATAAAGAAAATTCTTAATGCCCTTATTTTTACAATATTCAAGGAGATTTGAAGTTGCTAAAATATTATTTCTTACATATTTAGAAGGATTGGTTTCAGAAGGACCTATACCCGTTTCTGCAGCTAAATGTATAATTATGTCAGGAATGCTTGCTAATTCAATTTCATCAATAGCTAAATCGAGTTTATGAATTGGCAAGTCAATAAATGTTGAACGATATTTGGCGGCATGTTGGTCGTCAGCTAATGCATCAATTAATAGAAGCTCATGGTCATGTCTTAATTGGTCAATCAAATTGAAACCAATGAATCCTGCTGCACCAGTTATCAGTATTTTAGCCATTGTGTGCCGTATTTAAAATCCAATACTTGTACCAATTTTCAAAAACGAGAATTTTCCATAAACGCCAGTTATAGGTTTCATTGAGAAGCTTATCCAAATAGGATTGCTGGATGATCCCATCTTCCACCAACTTTGAATTAGAGAGTTCCGCCTTATAAAAATCTATATTCATGTAATAAGCATCGGGCCCCACAAAGCCTTGCTTCTCTCTATTCAGGATTTGCTCGGGTAGAATAGATTTAATCAGCTTGTACAGATTGATTTTCGTTTGTTTGGAGTCAAAATTATCATTTTTATGCTGAGAAAACACAGTGGAAACCAACTCATGGTCCAAAAAAGGAACCCGGACTTCTAGTGAATGTGCCATGCTGGCTCGATCAATTTTAGTAAGCACTAATTCAGACATAAATGTTCTTATATCCAAATACTGAATTTGCCTTTGAAGCGATAAATCTTTACGAATATGAGCCCTGTAAAACCAATGAATATCTTCCCGAATGAAAGGTTTCCAATCGTCGCAAAACATTGCATTTAATTCATTTTTATCAAATTGCCCCATAGCCATTGCGGATGAATAGAACGCTATCAAATTCTTCTCTTTTTTCTTGACGAATGGAAAAACCCCTTTGATTTGTTTCAGCCATTGTTTTTGCCAAGTATAGCCTAAAAAAAGCTCATCTGCCCCTTCCCCACCTAATACAGCTTTCACCTCCTTAGCAGCAAGCTGACTAACTAAATAGGTTGGTAATATGCTAATATCTGCAATTGGTTCGTCATAAACGTAGGGCATCTTTTTTAAAAGCGAAAGATCCACGTCATCGGCAATATAGGATTGGTGTGGCAATTCCAAGTGTGCTGCAACTATTTTAGCATATTGATCCTCACTGTTAGACCAATTTTTAAATCCAATGGAATAAGTCGGCAATTCGTGATTCATTTTTTTCGATAAAGCAACCAACGCACTGCTATCATATCCTCCGCTTAAAAAGGCTCCAATTTGAACATCTGACCTGAGGTGTTTATCTATGGAGTCATTTAACGCAGTACTTATCTGTTCTTGCTGATTTTTGTTCTTACCCTCATGGAGTATCCAATATTGTTGCTTTGAGACTTCAAAGGTTTTTAAACTTAATTTCAAGTAATGCGCTGGTTCCAATTTATTGATCTCATTCCATACTGTTTCAGGACTTGGGATGTATCGGTATACAAAATAATCTGTTACCGCAGCTTTATTGATGGTAAACTTGTTGGTCGACTTAATGATCGCTTTTAGCTCTGATGCAACGAGAAGCTGGTTATGGAGAAGCGCATAATAAAGGGGCTTGATCCCAAATCTATCTCTGATTAAATAAACAATTTGTTGTTGAGAGTCCAAAACAACCATAGAAAACATTCCTGCTAACTTTTCAAGGCCATCAATACCCCATTTTTCAAAAACTGCTAAAACTACCTCCGTATCTGTTTCATTTTGGAAGTTGTAATCTGCAGACAATTCTTGTTTAAGTTCCTTGTAGTTATAGATTTCACCATTTAAAACAATAGCAAATCTACCCTTATTTGAATGCATTGGCTGCAAGCCTTCTGAGGATAAATCCAAAAATGACAAGCGCTTGTGACCTAGCGCCAAATGACCATTCAAATAATACTTCATACCTTCTCCATCTGGTCCGCGATGACTCAGCGTTTGAAGCATTTGATCAAAACGCTCCTGATCGATTTGTTGATCTTTGTGGAACCACGCTAATATGCCGCACATAATTAAATTAGTCTTTTCGGATTTACTCCTTAATATTTATGAAATCTAATAGTATTCTTCAAAATAATATCGAATAAAACCCTAGCTATTTCTTCATTTTTGTTTTCTCAAGAACTCCAAAGCACTTTTCTGCTCTTTTTTCAAATTCACCCCTACTATAAGAAAAAGATAATAAATACTGTAGTTAACTATTTTGCTCATCATATTCCTAATGCCTTTCGATACGATTTCTTTGAAAATGAATTTTAATAGACCCTTTAACCGCAAAATATAAGATTTAGGAATCAGTGTTAATAAATGTATAGGAACTAATATAGACCATAATGGAGCCTCTAAACAAAGAGTGGATAAACAAATTAGAGGAAAATAAATCTGATAAATTGCGTTAGATTTAGAACAAAAACTTGAATCTAAAATAAAATATTTATAATCTTTTTTAATTCGAATAAAAATGCCAAATAAGTAGAATAACGCGATGAATAA
>JACCDI010109622.1_pt1 | contig 22789 bp, 24 predicted proteins | sample 7442791 | NCBI WGS metagenome assembly JACCDI01 (sample SAMN15323434, study PRJNA562643) | freshwater metagenome | isolation source: river surface water | place: USA:Blue River Watershed | collected 2017-08-15
ATTACGTATGCCACCAGAGCGATTAGTCCAACCGACAAGCGGGCCCATCTTCCGCCTCCCAGTCGTCGAACAGCAAAATAAAACACAGCCAGGACAATTGCGCAGTTGGCACCCGATACGGCGGTTAGGTGGGTCAGCGAGACGAGCTTCATATCTTGAATAAGTTCAGGGCTGATTCTTGAGACTTCACCGATAGCCAGACCCGCCACCAGACCCGACGCATCAGAGTTCAGCCCGGTAAGGCTTTTCATAAAAGATGCTCGAACGTTTTGAATTATGGCCGCAGCCGCTGGGGGCTCAGCAATCAATTTCGGCGTAGTCACGCAGCGTGCCTTAAATCCAGGACGCTCCCCCTCTGGAGTGGGGCTTAGCGAGAGCAGGCAGCGGTAAGTTGATCCACGAGTTATTTGCAACAGGGTTTTATCACCGACTAACTTTCCATTGGCCGCCAGCGATACCTCACCGCCCTGCAGATCAGCACTCAAGATTTTTATGTTCGTCGAATAGTCGTCTAACTGACCAACGCTAATTGGTTGATCCAAAATCTTGAATGTTGCAGTTACTTTCTGGAAGGAATGCACGCTGGCCTGCAGTTCAATGGGCCTTGAGGCTGAGTGCTGAATGACAAATGAAACACCTCCGGCAAATAATGCAGCGAGAACCAGCAGCAGCGTGCGCTTCATAGTCTGCCCATGATCGACATCAAAATAATCAGCGAAAGCCATAGCGCACCGGCAGCCAGCCAGATTCTCAAAGCGTCACATCATTCTTGATGCCGGAAAATAATTTTTCGCCAATTCCACTGATGTTTAGTAGATCTTCTTTTTTCTTGAAACCTCCGTTTGCCGTTCGCCAGTCAATCATTCTGCCGGCAAGAGCCGGACCTACTCCGGGTAACTGCTCAAGTTCAGCTTGACTTGCGCGATTAAGGCTTATTTGGGTTTTCGAAGATATGCCAGCGGAATTCAAACCCGCAGACCCTGCTGGCAGCTGTGGGTTAGCGCCAATCTTGAAAATAATTACTTGCTCACCGTCAGTGATTTCGCGTGCAAGATTCACACTTCCCTGATCGGCAGCGGGACTGAAACCACCAGCAGCGAAAACTGCATCAACGACTCGGGAACCGGCGTCTAATTGATAAATTCCCGGCGACCCAACTTCGCCAATTATGTGAACGTAGATGTTTGCCGGCCGTACCTCCACTTCTTCAATGCTTGTTTCAGCATTTAGCGCTTTTGGCTCAATGGATTCAGTTGTAATTGCATTTATTAGAAATGTTGCCGCGGCAATAACTGCTACTACTCCAAGCACCAGTTTTTTGTTGATTGGCTGATCACCGCCAATTGCCGCTGCTATTTTTAGTCGAATCCAATCCACCGGGTAAAACTAAGGTGCCCCGCAAATTTGCAGGGCACCTTAGTTGAAACTGTGGAAAACCAGCACAGCGCTTGGCGTTAGTTGGTGGCGATGTTGACTAACTTTGGTGCTCGAACGATGGTGTTTACAATGCTTTTTTCACCAATTGCTCGTTTTACTGCCTCGGATTCCAAGGCGAGCGCCCTGAGCGCATCCTCGGTGATGTCAACCGGCACCTCAAACTTGTCACGCAACTTACCGTCCACCTGCACTACCGCGATAGCACTGCTCTCAACTAGGAGTGACAAGTCAGCATCTGGCAATTGCGCCAAGGCTACCCCAGGCTGATGTCCGAGCTTTTGCCACATGTCCTCAGCTGTGTAAGGCGCAAACAGTGACAGGGCCTTTGCTACGGTTTCGGCTGCCTCACGTACAGCGGGATCCGCGCCGCCTGCCTCGCCATCAATTGCCTTGCGCAAGGCGTTTACCAACTCCATGATCTTTGCCACGCCAACGTTGAATTTGAAGCCCTCAATAAGTGGGCCAAAATCACGAAGGAAAGCGTGAGTCGCCTTACGAAGTTCTTTATTACCAGTGGCGACATCGGTGTTAACGGCACTGGTGACATCATTTGCCGCACGCCAGGCGCGAGCCAAGAACTTAGCCGAACCCGATGGCGAAACATCAGCCCAGTCAATGTCTTCCTCCGGTGGTCCGGCAAAGGACATGGTTAGGCGAACTGCGTCGACTCCGTGTTGATCAAGTTGCTCGCTGAGGGCTACAAGATTACCGCGCGACTTAGACATGGCGCTACCACCCATTAGCACCATTCCCTGGTTCAACAGACGAGTGAATGGCTCTTGAAAATCTACATAGCCAAGGTCGTGCAACACCTTGGTAAAGAAGCGTGCGTAAAGCAAATGCAAGATTGCGTGGGTAACTCCGCCAACATATTGATCAACCGGAGCCCAATCCTTTGCGGCCTGCTTTGGGAATGCCTCTGTTGTTGAGTTTGGCGAAAGGAATCGCAAGAAATACCAGGACGAGTCAACAAAGGTGTCCATAGTGTCGGTATCGCGCTTTGCCGGCATGCCACATTTAGGGCAGGCAACGTTCACCCAATCTTCTGCACCGCCAAGTGGAGATGTTCCCTTTGGTTTTAGGTCAAGCCCCTCAGCAGAGGGCAATTCAACCGGAAGCTGATCCTGCGGCACCGGTACCTCACCACACATCTCACAGTGGACGATTGGAATTGGAGTTCCCCAGTAACGCTGACGGGAAATTAGCCAGTCTCGCAAACGGAAGTTTTTAGTTTTCTTTCCCTTGCCCTCCGATTCAAGAAGAGCAATGACTGTTTCAATCGCCTCTTGTTTCGCAAGTCCATTCAGTGGACCCGAATTTATCAAAGTGCCCTCGCCAACGGTCGCTGTTCCCGATAGGTTTGGATCTTCTTCCCCGGTATCGACTACAACCTTGATTGGCAAATCTAATGCCTTGGCAAAGTCAAAGTCGCGCTGGTCATGAGCTGGAACAGCCATGATGGCACCGTGCCCGTAGTCAGCAAGCACATAGTCAGAAACCAGAATTGGAATTCGCTCGCCGTTCACCGGATTTATTGCAAAGCGACCCAGGTGCACGCCGGTTTTTGGTCTGTCAGTTGCCAGCCGCTCAATGTCGTTTGATTGCTTGACCATTTCCAGGTACTCGGCGAACTTTCGCTGAGTTTCAGCATCGGTGTTGGCTGCCAGTTCAGCAGCCAGAGCACTGTCTGCAGCGACCACCATAAAGGTTGCACCAAAGAGAGTATCTGGGCGAGTGGTGAAAACTGTTACCGGCTCTTCGCGACCTTCAATTTCAAACTGAACGTCGGCACCGTATGAACGACCAATCCAGTTTCGCTGCATCGACAACACTTTGGCCGGCCAATTGCCCTCAAGAGTGTCTAGATCGTCAAGCAGACGGTCGGCGTAGTCGGTTACTTTGAAGTACCACTGGGTAAGTGCCTTTTTGGTGACCACGCTGTCGCAACGCTCACAGAGCCCTTGAACCACCTGTTCATTCGCCAAAACAGTTTGGCAACTAGGACACCAGTTAACGTTTGAGTTTTTGCGGTACGCCAGACCCTTCTTGTAGAACTCCAAGAAAAGCCACTGGTTCCAGCGATAGTAAATAGGGTCCGAGGTAATCAGCACCCGGTCCCAGTCGAAGGAACACGCGTAGCGACGCATCGAAGCCTTCTGCTGAGCGATGTTGTCGTAAGTCCAACCCTTAGGATCCAATCCACGCTTGATAGCGGCGTTTTCGGCCGGTAGACCAAAAGAGTCCCAGCCAATCGGGTGCATTACGTTGAAACCCTTTTGAACCCAGTACCTAGACACAACGTCGCCAAGAGCGTAAGCCTCGGCGTGCCCCATGTGCAGGTCGCCCGATGGGTAAGGAAACATGTCCAGCACATACTTTTTTGGTCGCGAGTCTTGAGGATTACCTGACGCAAATGGGCGCAGCTCATCCCAAATCGGGAGCCACTTGTCTTGTATTGCGAATACGTCGTATTCGGTTTCGTTTGTTGCGTCAGTCATTCTTCTAAGGTTACCAATTAGTCGCCGCGCAGAGGGCTAGCCCCAAGGGTCAGCAGCGTTTAGCACCCTCAAAAGCGCCTGGGCCTTGAGTTTCGTCTCTTCTAGCTCAGCAACCGGGTCTGAATCACTGGTGATTCCCCCACCAACACCGATATAAGCGCCGCCATTCTCGAAAACGATTGTCCTGATCGTCATTCCAAATTCTGCAGCCCCGTTGAAGCCAAAGTAACCCACGGCCCCGGAGTAAACCCCGCGGCCACCGCCTTCTAGATCGGCAATTATTTCCATGGCCCTATGCTTTGGCGCCCCCGTCATTGATCCTCCGGGGAAGGCCGCTAACAATGCGCTTAGAGCGCTTTGACCCTCAGCCAATTGACCCTCGACAGTGCTAACTAACTGGTGCACAGTCGCGTAAGACTCAATCTCAAATAATTTAGGTACCTTGACGGATTCAGGTATTGCCACCCTGCCGATGTCGTTTCGCATCAAATCTACAATCATTAGATTTTCAGCACGTTCTTTTTCGTTTTCGCGAAGTTCACGAGCGAACCCCAAATCAGTCTCCGGATCACTTGATCGTGGCCGCGTGCCCTTAATTGGTTTAGTGCTTACCAAACCAGATGGCCTAACCTGCAGAAATTGCTCGGGAGAGCTGCAGACCAAAGTTGAATCACCGATTCGAATGAAAGCAGCATACGGTGCCGGATTTGAATTTCTAAGTTCCAGGAACGTCGAAAGCGGATCAGCGGAGGTTTCAATTTCAATGCGGTTAGTCAGGCAAATTTGATATACGTCTCCGGCGGCGATGTGCTTCTGCGCCGATTGAATCATTGACAGATACTGCTGAGCACTGTGCCGAAGTTTCCCGTGAGATCTTGTGCCTTTAGTTTCGGCGCGCAATCTATATGCCGCGAGTTCCCCACCGATTAGTCCAAATCGAAGAAAGGCTGCGTTGCACCAATGTTGAAATTCGTCCTCGGTCTCAAACAATCCAACTAAGTACATGTGTCGGTTATCGTGATCAAAAACCATTGCGCGATCAACATCTAAGAACCGAGCCCGACCCTCATATTCAAAAAAGCCAACTAGACCTGGTCGCCAGTCAAAGGGTAAATCCGCGTCCTCGTATCGGTTTTCTGGATCTGGAAATGTCGAAATCTCTTCATTTGGCACTCCAGCGCCGATTACGGAGATCGGACTTTGAATGTTGAATTCACGATCAAGCCAAAAAGAGTTTGGCGAGCTGGCAAAGAATTGCAGAAATGCATTTGCGGGCGGCACCCATCCCCTGAGTTTGAGACTGAAGAGACGCATGATACGTACCTTTCAGGCTCAGGGCAGAAGCCAATTTATTTTCAAGATGATTCTTAATCTAGATTAGAGGCAACCAGTTCATAACGCCTGAGGAAGGAGTGAGATTCATGAGTGAAAACGAACAGCTTTACGTTTTCGATCGCCAGGTGCTCACCAGCAAAACACCTCAGGAACTTCTGGATGGTCACCTTGCGGTGGCCGATAGCTGGCTAGTAGAAAATGGCCGAGTTCGACACTTGGCCGAGCACTATGAGCGTTTTACCCAATGGGCCCTAGCCGAAGACGCTGAACAAGATTATGCTTCGTTTTGCGCCGCGGTGACTGAGTTGATTCCAATGGAGGGTCGCTGGTTTCCGCGCATTGAGCTGCTAAAAAACACCGATACCGGTCAAAGCCAACTGGTGTTTCGACTTCGCGAAGCCCCAAATCAAATTGATTCGATGACACTTTGGAGCTACAGCGAGCCGGACCCAAGAATCAATCCCCTCGTCAAAGGACCTGACCTAAGCCTTGGTCTGCAAATGCGGCGCGCAGCGCAGATGCATGGGGCTGATGAAGCGGTAATTCTGAATAGTGATGGCTACATCCTTGAAGGTGCGCTGAGCGCGCTTGTCTGGTTTAGAGATGATGTGCTTTGCGCGCCCGGAAATGACCTGCCTTGGATTCCCAGTATCACCCGCATGGAGGTGTTTGCCATCGCGGAACAAATGGGATTGGCCACCAGAACAGAGAAGGTAAAGCCTGCCGATCTAGTTGACCTGGAGATTTGGGGTCTGAGTTCGTTGCATGGAATCAGACCAGTTGAAGAATGGGTGAATCTTGGTGGCCCAGTAGCCCAACCTAGACACCTGGAAGCATTCAACAAAAGGCTAAGAATGCTTTCTACCAGCATCAAATAATCTCCTAGCAATTCCACAGTCAAGAACGGGCTCTTCGATGCGAAGATGGACGAGTGAATGAACTCCTAAATTGGCTGCTAACCACCGTGCAGAGTGTTGACCCGCTTACACGCAATCTTCTGGCAGGCCTTGCAATCATGTTGGAGACGTCGCTGTTTGTGGGCCTAGTAATGCCGGGAGACACGGTTGTTCTGGTAGCTGCTACCGGAGTTGCAAACTTGCTTGATTTTTTCTTTTTGCTGGGTGCCGTGCTGCTTGGCTCGCTAATTGGCGAATCCCTCGGCTTCTGGATTGGCCGCCTATTCGGAGAAAAAATTCGCTACAGCAAACTCGGTAATAAAATCGGCGAAAAAAACTGGAAGATGGCTGACGCATTCATCGAGTCCCGGGGTGGACTTGCCGTTGCAATATCAAGATTTTTGCCGGTGCTTCATTCTTTGGTGCCAGTGGTGGCAGGTGCCTCAACCATGCGGTATCGGATCTTCATTCGATGGACAGTAGCGGCTTGCGCGATATGGGCGTCTGCTTATGTTGGCGTTGGCTACATCGCTCAAGCCAGTTATGAGCAAATTGGGGCGAATCTAAAATTTGGTGCGGTGATTTTCATCGCCATAATTCTTACCTTTGCCATCATCGTTCACTTCGCTAAAAAGAGACTCGAGAAGGCAGCCATCAAGATGGTCGAAACCGATAAAGCCGCACAATTTAGCGGACTTGAAGGCTAAGCCATGTGCGGCCGCTTTGTTGTTGCCCGCAGCGTGGGTGAGATTCAAACCATATTCGAGGTCGATGAAATCATCGGTGAGCTGCCTGGGGTCAGTTACAACGTTGCCCCAACGCAGCCAATCGCAATAATTGTGGATCGCGCTTTCGAAAAGGCAGCCGATGGTTCTCCGATTGGTGAGCTCAGCCGCGAAATCCACGCGGCGCGTTGGGGTTTGGTGCCTAGATGGGCAAAAAGCCCAACAGAACACGCACCGCTGATCAACGGACGCATCGAATCTATCTTGGAAAAACCGTCTTTCAAAGATTCCGTTGTGAGACGCCGCTGCGTGATACCGGCATCGGGATATTACGAATGGCAGGTCGCGGCCGATGGATCTAAGCAGCCTTTTTACATCACGGCCGGAACCGACGGAATGTTTGCGCTAGCCGGTCTATACGAGTGGTGGTCTGATCCAACCAAAGACGCTAAAGATCCTCAGCGATGGCTGCTATCGGCCACAACTCTGACTAAGCACACTGCCCCGGAGCTTGCCCACATACATGATCGCAATCCTGTGCTGCTGTCGCCAGACACCTTTGAGGCGTGGCTGGACCCTCACATTGTGGGCGATGAAGATCTTCTAATGGCTGTAGCCAACGATTCGGATTTAGTCGCCGGCGAGGCCGAGTTTTACAAAGTTGGAACTGAGGTTGGCAAAGTCAGTAACAACTCTGCCAACCTAATCAGCCCAATAAATTAGTCTCGATTGAAAATCGATAGCAGACGCAGGATCTCTACGTAAAGCCAGATTAGAGAAGACACCAATCCAAAGGCGGCGCGCCACTCGGTCTCAACCGGTAATCCTTCTCGAGCACCAACGGTGATTGCCTCAAAATCAAGATTTAGAGTGAAGGCAGCTAAGCCCACGCCAACTAGGGCGATTAACCAACCAAATCCGGTGCCGTACGCACCCGATGAATTGGTAAACAGACCCACACCAAGATTGATCAACGCGAATGCCATGTAGCCGAACAAAGCGAAAGTCATTACTCGAGTGAATCGAGCATTTACTTTGATCCATCCGTATCGGTAGGCAGCAAACATAGCGCCGGCGGTGCAAAGTGTTGCAAGCACTGCCTGCTGGGCAATTCCTGGGTACATGGTTTCGAAAATTCTAGTTAGCGCACCAAGAAAAACACCCTCTGCTGCCGCGTAAGCAATCACGACACCCGGACGAACTTTCTTACCGAAGGTGGCCCAAAGACCTAGGCCCAAACCCACGATCATGGCTGGGAACATTAACCCGGTCAAACCAAAGAACCAGGTCACACCAGCGGTTGCTAGTAGAACCAGAAACATCCCAAAAACTTTTCCGGCGGTTCCTTCGACGGTCATCTTTGGGCCTGAAGTGATTTTTGCAAACTCAGAATCAACGGCGGCCTGGTCAACTCGAGCGACCTCGACGCCGGTGGACATTGCCTGGTTGAAGATTGGGTTGTGCGAAATAGCCACGTAATTACCTTTCGATTATTTGCCTGGTGAAGAAAATGTTACGCAAGATCACTGTGAATTCGCTGAACGTGCTCTGGAGAAATCGTGTGTCCCCCTGAGTGAAGAAAATATTTAACCTCAGCTCCCAGGGATTCAAACTCGGCAATCAGGGCTTCAACTCGATCTCTCGGCGAGTAGGGGTCTGCGGCGCCATTGGCAATCCAAACTTTCTTGCCAGTCAAGTTGGGCCGCCCTTTAGGAAATGGAGTTTCTTGGAAAACTTTATTATTTCCAAATGCCACCACTCCCGCCACGGAATCCGGATGAAGCAAAATTAGCGATGTTGCGGCGTTGGCCCCGTTTGAGAAACCCACCGCAACCACATTGTCAGGATTGAATCCATACTCGCCGGAGGTGTTCCACAAAAAATCAGCTAATTCCGAGGAGTTTTCAATTACTTCGTTCTCGTCGTAGTTGTCTTGCTCAAGAAGTTTGAAGAATCGATTAGCACCGTCACTCTTTCGAAGCCCCCTTGGCGATATCAAGTTTGCACTTGGGTCCAGGGCTTTTCCAAGACTCAGTAAGTCAAATTCATCGGCACCTGAACCGTGTAAAAGCAAAAGGGTTCGATTTCCGGCAACGTCATTGCTCGGTTGCCAGACATGTGGTCGCGAGGAGTCTCTTGGGTTTATCAATCGACTAAACAGCCTTTGCGATGAACTCTTCAAGTACCTGGCCAGTTGCTGAGCAGCCTGATCTGGTCACTCCTAGGTCCATGTAGTCAATTAATTGATCCAGCGTTCGAACTCCACCGGAAGACTTAACCTTGAGTCGGTCCCCTACTGTCTGCTTCATCAGCGCAACGTTATGAGTTGTTGCACCTTCACTAGCAAAGCCCGTTGAGGTTTTTACGTAGTCCGCGCCGGCGTGCTCCGTGAGTTCGCAGGCTTTGACGATTTGGCTGTCGTTCAAAAACGCAGTTTCAAAAATAACCTTGACCGATGCTCCCTTGGCGTGAGCCGCATCAACGACAGCGCGAATGTCTTGCTCGACGAAGTCGTAGTCACCCGAAAGTAGCGCAGACACGTTTATGACCATGTCAATTTCAACTGCCCCATTTTCAATGGCATCAATTGTTTCAAAAACCTTGGTTGCGGTTGTTGTAGAACCGTGAGGGAACCCAATCACGGTGCAGACATTCACGCTGCTGCCGGCCAAAGCTTTAGCCGCCGCCACCACATCCATTGGCCTGATGCAGTACGAAGCGGTGTTGTACTTGAGCGCCAGCTCAGCGCCCGCAGCCACGTCAGCATAGGTGAAGTCGGGTTTAAGGATTGAATGATCAATGGTTTTAGCTACTTGCTCAAGGGTGTAGCCGCGGTATGTCTTACTCATGGTTTCAGTCTAAGTTTGTTTTGTGCGAGTTACAGTGCTGGTCAAGCCGGGTTCTAAAAAAGGTCCCCTGGTTGAGGTAAATGACGATGGCAGTTACACCGTCTATTTGCTGCAACGTGCTGTCGATGGCGCTGCAAACGAAGGGCTCATCGAACTTCTCGCAAAGCATTTTCAGATATCAAAATCACGAGTCGTAATAGAGTCAGGTTTTACCTCAAGAATTAAGCGCATTTCTCTGGACATCTAAACTGACTTCAAATTCCGCCGCAACAAGTAGACCGTGTTGAGCAAAGAGAAACCCGCCAGCACCTGAGCGGTGTTGACGGGTGATTCTTGTGGACCTAAGGGGATTTGAACCCCTGACCCCCTGCATGCCATGCAGGTGCGCTACCAGCTGCGCCATAGGCCCATTCTTTGCCAAAGCAACTCCCTTAGTTTACAACAAACTAGGCGGTTGGAACTGCATCCAGCTTTACGACCGGGCAGTCCTTCCAGAGCCGCTCAAGCGAATAGTACATACGATCTTCCTCGTGCATCACGTGGCAGATAACGTCACCAAAATCCAGCAGAATCCATCTGCCAGTCTCTTTGCCCTCGCGACGAAGGTACTTTATTCCAGCCTCATGTAGCTTCAGCTCAATTTCATCGGCAATTGCCGCAACCTGACGCTCATTTCTGCCTGAAGCCAGAAGAAAGACATCGGTTAGCGGCATGGGTTCAGTGACATCCAGCGCGATTATGTTTTCGGCAAGTTTTTCAGCTGCAGCGGCAGCGGCTATGTTGGCCACCTCGATAGCTTTTTTAGTTGCGGGCAATTAGGTCCTTAGGTTTACTTCAAGAGTCCAAGCATAAACGCTGCCAGTACCAAACCGCCGGCGGTAATCATAAGAAGTGACAGTGTCAGTATCGCGAATCCACCACCCTGCCCCTTTGCAGACCTTGATGGCATGATTCCAATTTTGCCCGCGGTGTTTACAACGCCACTGGCTCGAAGCGGTGCAATTGTTGATACATAGCCATTTACGCTATCCGCGGCAATTGCCTCATCCACCTGAGCGGCATCCAAAATTGTGGCAATTTCACCGGTGTTGGTTGAAAGATTTGGCAATTCGATTGAGCCAGTCTTTAGCAACTCACCGGTTTCAGAAATTGCAATTGAAATCGCATCCAGGGGCTCAAAGTTGTCAATGATTATCGAGGCGGTCTGTGGCTCAATGTTCAGGTTTGGCGACACGTCAAAAAGCTGAATCTGGGATGTAAGTGGTTCTTCTGCCTCGCCTAATACCGGCTCGTAGGCTGCCGCTTCAACCTGCTCGGTTACCGGTTCTATAGTGGTCGCCTCAACTGGGATTTGCGAAAATTGGTTTTCAGGTTCGAGTTTTAGAGGCTCTAACTGTGGGGGCTCGACTTTTGGCGCCGCTTCTGCCGAAGTGTCCATTTTTGGTGCATCAATTTTTGGTGCGTATGGATTTACTACGCCACTAGTTGCAATCTGTGCAACCGTTGTTTTTGGAATAGTGGAATTAGGATCTGCGGCCTCAACAACAGTTTGCGCCTCAACCGAATTCGAATCATCAACAATTCGCCCCATTTGCAACAATTGGTTTCTGGTCAGAGGCGGAAAATTAAACTGCCCCTCGTTCATTCAGTCCCCCGGTATAGATGATGCTTGGCTATGTACTTGAGTACCCGCTGCGGAAGAAGGTAGTCGATAGGCTTTCCAGACCTAACTCTGTCACGAATATCCGTCGACGAGATAGCCAGTGCTGGAATTTCTAAAATTGAAAGCACCCCGGGTTGAACAGCTGGAGGCTTAAGTGCGTGACCAGGTCTGGTGACCCCAACAAAATGCGCCAATGACCAAATCTTGTCGACATCTTTCCAAGTGAGGATGTTCGAAATTGCATCTGCGCCGGTGATGAAAAAGAATTCCGCATCTGGGTGGATTGCCCGAAGATCTCTCAAAGTATCAACCGTGTAGGTCGGCCCAGTGCGTTTTACATCAACGTCGCTAATCGAGAAAAGTTTGTTTTTCCTGATTGCCAATCGAGTCATTGCGTATCGGTGTTTTGAACTCGTTTGAGCTTGCTTTTGCCAAGGTTCGCCCGCTGGCACGAAAATAACTTCATCTAGGCCAAACGCAGAAGCAGCTTCGCTAGCAGCTACTAGGTGACCAAAGTGAATTGGGTCAAAAGTTCCACCCATCACGCCGAGACGAATTTTGCTCATGCGAGAAAAGCCCTAGGTGGCTCCTAGTGGTGCGCCTTGGAGTCGTCTACCTTGTGCTCGTGGCGATTGGCCACGTCACGGTAGGACCAGGTGATCCAACCCAATAGAAGGAATACTCCCATGGCGATAACGCCAAAAAATATTCCAGGGAACGGAAGCGTCACGTAGGCCTCGTGTTCACCTTCGGCTACCGAAGCAAGAATTGCGTTCATTATTTCTCCTAAGAACTAGTTCAAGAATAACCTAGGCAAGAGCCAGATTGGCCGAATTAGCCCCTGACCTGACCGGATCCGCGAACCAACCATTTTGTGGTGGTAAGTTCCGGCAACCCCATCGGCCCACGGGCGTGCAGCTTCTGGGTTGAAATTCCCACCTCAGCACCAAAGCCAAATTCCCCGCCGTCGGTGAAACGGGTCGATGCGTTAACCATGACTGTAGATGCATCAACCTCTGCCAAGAAACGTTCCGCATTCTCCACATTTTCTGTGATTATCGACTCGGTGTGCTTCGTGGAGTACTTTGCAATGTGGGCCAGCGCCTCATCCATATTCTTGACAACCTTGACCGAAATATCGAGGTCGTGGTACTCAGTTGCCCAGTCTTCATCGGTCGCAGGTACGGCAGCAAAAAAGTTTGCCTGAGTAATTTCGTCACCGTGAATTGTGACACCAGATTCAGAAAGTTTGTCGAGCACCGCCGGCAAAATTCGCTCAACTGCCGATTCATGAATTAGCAGGGTCTCTGCCGCATTGCACACGCTTGGGCGTTGAACTTTGGCGTTGTGCACGATGTTCACAGACCAATCCAAACGGGCCGTTTCATCGATGTATATGTGAACCACGCCATCGCCGGTCTGAATAACAGGCACTTTGGCTTCTTGCACGACCTGTTGAATTAATCCGGCGCCCCCGCGCGGAATCAAAACGTCTATCAGACCCACTGCCTGCATCATTACAGTGCCGCCATCGCGGCCAAACTCGTCAACGGTCTGGACGGCATCAGCATTGATACCAGCAATCGCCAAGGCATCCTGGAGAATTTTGACCAACACGCGATTGGTATTCTCGGCAGCACGCCCCCCGCGCAAAACTACAGCGTTGCCACTCTTGATTGCCAGCACCGCAATATCAATCGTCACGTTTGGACGTGCCTCGTAGATCACACCGATTAATCCAAGTGGCACCCGGACCTGGGTAAGCTTCAGAGCGTTTGGCAGAGACATGCCACGAATCACGTCGCCGATGGGATCCGGCAGGCTGATGATTTTCAAAACAGCTTCTGCAATGGCAGAAATTCGATCGTGGTTTAGACGCAATCGATCCTGCAGGCTCTCGGTCATTGATTCCGCCTGACCGTTAGCTATGTCTTGGTCATTAGCCAAGATGATTTCATCCGCACGGGCATTCAGCAAGAGAGAGATCTGACGAAGAGCCTCGTTTTTTGTTGATGTTGCAGCCTGAGCCAAAGAGCCAGTTGCGGCCTTCGCCAGCTTAATTTTGTCGAGTGCGGTTGTCATGGTCGCCTTCTGCTCGGTTATTTATTTATTTGGGTTGGCCTGAAACCAGGTACCAATGTCAGCACCGTCTAGGGCAAGAGAAACTTGATCGGTGTTGGTAAGCAAAACGCTAACACCTGCCTCAGTTGCAACTTTAGCCGCTGAGACTTTGGTCACGGCTCCGCCGGTGCCTACGTTGGTGCTGCTGCCACCAATTTCAACCCCGGCAAGTTCTTCGCCGAACAGCACTGTTTCTATTCGCTTGGCACCAGCTTTTGTTGGTGGCATGTCGTAAAGGGCATCAACATCGCTGAGCAAAATTAGTGCATCGGCGTCAACTAAAACTGCCACCAGAGCTGCAAGACGATCGTTGTCGCCAAATTTAATCTCATGGGTAGCCACGGTGTCATTTTCGTTGACGATTGGAAGTGCTCGCAGCTTGACCAGTCGATCCAAAGTGGCCTTGGCATTTCTGCGAGTCTCTTCAACTTCAAAGTCACCTGCGGTGAGCAAAACCTGGCCAACGATGATTGAGTACTTGTCTAAAGACTGTTGATACCGAGCAATCAGTTTGCTCTGACCCACTGAAGCCAACGCCTGAACGGTGGCAAGGTCATCTGGTCGCGAATCCAGATTAAAAATTGGTAGCGCCGTTGCGATTGCTCCTGAGGTGACCAAGATTATCTCAACACCGCGAGAATGAGCCTTGGCCAGCGCATCGACCAGCGACTGAATCTTGTCTGCGTTTGCGCCGCTAATCGATGACGATCCGACCTTAACGACGACTCGCTTGGCAACAGCCAATTCGCTTCTGTCTCTAAGAGTCAATTACTGATCCTTTTCAAAATCTTCAGGCGTAGACCAGATACCGGCCTTGCCTTCTTTTTCCATTTCTTCACGCAAGGCGGCTTTTGCATCCATACGTTCTTTATAGCTTGCGCGGCGTTCTTTTGTAGTGCGACGCTCGCGCTGATCCATACGAGCATCGGTACCGCGCGGCCCGGCAATTAGTTCACCGGCTGATGTGATGGTTGGCTCCCAGTCAAAAACAATTCCCTGACCCGGACCGATGACCACGGTTGAACCAGCTTCGGCGCCGGCCTTGAACAATTGATCCTCCAAACCAATCTTGGCTAAGCGGTCAGCTAGATATCCCACAGCTTCCTCATTAGCAAAGTTAGTTTGTTGAACCCAGCGTTCTGGCTTTACGCCGAGCACACGGAAGATAACCTCATCGCCGACGTGTTCCTTTTTGATCTCAAACTTATTCTCGTCGCGCTTCTGCTGCATCAACTGAATTCGTGGCTTGACCGGCTCTGTCTCTTTTGCCTTGCGTGCCTCTTCCACCAACTGAGCCAGCGCAAAATTCAACTCGCGTAGACCCGAGTGACTGATTGCCGAGATGATGAATACTCGGTAGCCGCGCGCCTCAAGGTCTGGCTTCACAAACTCGGCAAGTTCAAGGGCATCTGGAACATCGGCCTTGTTCAAGGCGATTAGCTGCGGACGCTGAGTCAGCGGAACCTGACCCTCTGGAACTTCATAGGCATCAAGTTCTTTAAGAATCTTGTCGAGGTCAGTGATTGGATCACGGTTTGGCTCAAGAGTTGCGCAATCAATCACGTGCAGCAAAGCCGCGCAACGCTCAACGTGACGCAAAAACTCGAGCCCCAGACCCCTGCCCTCGCTGGCACCTTCGATGAGTCCGGGCACATCGGCGATGGTGAAGCGAGTGTCTCCAGCCTGAACCACGCCAAGGTTTGGATGCAAAGTTGTAAACGGGTAGTCGGCAATCTTTGGACGTGCGGCACTTAGTGCTGCAATCAAAGACGACTTACCTGCAGATGGGTATCCAACAAGAGCAACATCTGCAACAGTCTTGAGTTCAAGAATTATGTCGCCGCGCCAGCCAGGAACGCCAAATAGTGCAAAGCCAGGAGCCTTGCGCTTAGTGCTTGAAAGAGCTGCGTTGCCTAAACCACCCATACCGCCTTCGGCGATAACAAGCTCCATTCCGGGTTCATCAAGATCAGCAATGAATTTTCCATTGGAATCTTTAACAACCGTGCCAACCGGAACTGGAAGCTGAACACTTTCGCCTTGGAATCCGTTTCGGTAATCTCCAGCGCCGTCGCCACCGTCGCCTCCCTGTCGGTGAGGGTGAAAGTGGTAATCAAGCAAGGTCGTGACGTTTGGATCAGAAATTAGCGAGACACTTCCGCCCTTGCCGCCATCGGCGCCGTCAGGACCACCAAGTGGCTTGAACTTCTCGCGGTGAACAGAAACACAACCATCGCCACCGTCACCGGCGCGCACGTGCAGGGTCACTTGATCAACGAATTGAATCATGATTCCCTCCTAGTTTTGTATTTGCTGCTATTTGATGTGCTTCAGAAATGGGAAAGGCGAGCCAAAGGCTCGCCTTCCTACAAAATTTGGTTGACCCTTACGCGGCCTCAACGATGTTTACAACGCGACGGCCACCCTTGGTGCCGAACTCAACCTTGCCGGCTGCAAGCGCGAACAGGGTATCGTCCTTGCCCTTGCCAATGTTTGCACCGGGGTGGAAGTGAGTGCCGCGCTGACGAACAATGATTTCGCCTGCGTTTACTTCTTGACCTGCGTAACGCTTTACGCCTAGGCGCTGTGCGTTTGAGTCGCGGCCGTTGCGGGTGGAACTAACACCTTTTTTGGAAGCCATTTTGAGTCAGTCCTTTACTTAATCTCTTTGACCTGAACGCGAGTTAGTTCCGCACGGAAACCCTGGCGCTTCTTGTAACCGGTCTTGTTCTTGTACTTCTGGATGATGATCTTTGGTCCGCGTAGATCGTTTAGAACTTCTGCGGTTACCTTTACCTTTGCCAGTGCTGCTGCATCGGTTGTGACCTTGTCGCCATCAACTAGTAGAAGAGCTGGTAGCTCAATCTTGCCGTTGGCATCAGCCTTGATTCGGTCCAGAGTCACAATGGTGCCTACTGACACCTTCTCTTGACGGCCGCCTGCGCGGACTACTGCGTAAACCACAGATCTACCCTTTGTTCGAAAGTCTTATTTTGTTGCTCTTGCGAAAACCCAGCAGGCAACAAAGATTTAGTCTACATTGCCAATTTGCTGGGGTCAAACCGTTTTGGCCAGTATTTTGCTAGCCGACTGACACATTCCCAGCACTGGTTGCGCGTCTAGGCTTGCGACGACCTTGACCCGGTGCTTTTGGCTCTGGCAACGCGTCCAGCACGGCCTCAAGCATCTTTTCTGCCGCTGGAGCATCATCGGTGTTGGCCCCGGAATCCACTTTCAACTTGGCAGCTGGCAGGGTGATCGGCGAACTCTCGCCCGCTGCCTCGTGAGCCGCCACGGTTGATGCAGCAATCTGGGTCATCACATTGTTGATTTCGACGGCACGCTCGGCAGTTACGACCTTCACGGTCTCCTGCTTTTGGTTACGGTCGCGGTTCTTCTTCTTGTTTCCACCCTGATTTTGCTGGGGCTTCTGGTCATCCGGTGCGCTGTGCTTGGAGCGCATGATTGGCTCGTGGTGCACGATCACACCGCGGCTAGCACAAGCCTCGCAAGGCTCACTGAATGCCTCAAGTAGACCAATTCCAAGCTTTTTACGAGTCATCTGCACCAAACCAAGCGAGGTAACCTCGGCTACCTGGTGCTTGGTGCGGTCGCGGCTTAGGCACTCCATCAAGCGGCGCTGAACTAGGTCGCGGTTTGACTCCAAAACCATGTCGATGAAGTCAACGACGATAATTCCACCGATATCGCGAAGGCGCAGCTGACGAACGATTTCTTCGGCCGCTTCAAGGTTGTTCTTGGTTACCGTTTCTTCAAGATTTCCACCAGAGCCAACGAACTTACCGGTGTTTACGTCAACCACGGTCATGGCTTCTGTGCGGTCGATAACCAGCGAACCACCCGATGGCAGATAGACCTTGCGCTCGAGCGCCTTGGCAATCTGCTCGCCAACGCGATACTCGTCAAAGACATCCTTGTAGCCCTCGTGCTTAACTACTCGCTCCAGCAGATCTGGGGCAACGGAAGCAAGGTACTCCTCGATCACTTCGCGGGCATCATCGCCAGAAATGACCATCTTTTGGAAGTCTTCGTTGAAGACATCACGAACAATCTTGACCAAAAGGTCTGGCTCGCTGTGAAGCAGCGCCGGGGCCTGCCCCTTTTCAACCTTCTTGCTGATGGCTTCCCACTGCTGCTGCAGTCGTTGAACATCAAGAGTCAACTGTTCTTCAGTTGCACCTTCCGCTGCCGTGCGAACAATCACCCCAGCATCTTCAGGAAGAATCTCTTTCAGGATCTTCTTCAGGCGGGCGCGCTCGGAATCCGGAAGCTTACGAGAGATGCCATTCATTGAACCGTTTGGGACGTAAACCAAGTAGCGGCCAGGCAATGAAACTTGACTGGTGAGTCGAGCACCCTTTTGCCCAACTGGGTCTTTGGTTACCTGAACCAGCACGGTATCGCCAGACTTAAGCGCCAACTCGATGCGGCGAGGCTGGTTACCGGTTTCGGCAAGTTCCCAGTCAACTTCGCCCGAGTAAAGCACGGCATTGCGACCGCGACCAACATCAACGAACGCGGCTTCCATTGAAGGAAGCACGTTTTGAACCTTACCCAGGTAAACGTTGCCGATTAGTGAAGCCTCTGATGCCTTGGCAACATAGTGCTCAACCAAAATTCCATCTTCAAGCACCCCGATTTGAATCTTGCCGTCTTTTGATCGAACCACCATGGTTCGGTCTACTGCCTCGCGGCGAGCCAAGAATTCTGATTCTGTGATGGTTGTGCGGCGGCGGCCCGCATCGCGACCGTCGCGGCGGCGCTGCTTCTTTGCCTCAAGACGCGTTGAACCCTTTACCCGTGTTGGCTCGTTACTTGGTGCCTTTGGCTCACGCGGAGTGCGCACCTTTACTACAACGTTTGGCGCTGCGTTTGGATCAATATCTACTGCTTCACCGGCGCGACGACGTGAACGGCGTCGTAGGTGTGAATCGTCTGAATTCTTGTCGTTGGCTATCCCCTTTGCCGAAACCTTTGGGGTCGGCAAATCAGGGGCCATGAACATTAGGGAAGTTGCAGAAAGCGGAGCCGCAGTAATCGGGGCTGCAACTTCCTCAGCCTTTACCTTGGCACCGCGTTTAGCAGGGGCCTTCTTAGCCGCTTTTTCAACCACTTCATCAACTGAGGCGGGCTCTTTTTCGGCCTTCGCCTTCTTTTCGGCTTTGCCGCTTTTCGCAGCGGGATCTTTTGTGATTAGCGCCTTTTTTGGCTTTTCAGATGCCTCACCGGCGGTCTTTTTAGGTGCACGTGCACGAGTGACTTTTTTTGCAGCAGTTTCTAAAACTTCTGCGGGTACGTTTGAATCTTCGTTTTTCACCATTTCTGGTGTACTCCAAGCTGCCTCACCTAGGCCACACTCACTAGGCCCTGAGGCTTAAATCCTTGCTGCCCACGATTGTGAACAACCAAAACTAACGGCGAGCTACTCGTTTTGCGACTATCGCTGCCCGATTGATCAAAACTTGATCTGGCCTTACGCGTTCTAAGTGCTTGGTACTCGCTAAATCTTCAGTCGATCCCGGTGTGGCGGGTTCAACTCATCTAAGTATGACACCTGGCCCTAAAAATGTCACCAATTGAGCGTGTCATACTGGAAGAGTGAGCATGGAATTCAAGGCTGATAAGCAGCCAAAAGGTATTACATTGGCGCCAACCCGCGGGTTTGCCATCACCCTCATCTGGACTGGAATATTGGGCTGGTTTGCCGCATTTTCGCTAGTTTTAGAGCGAATTCACGTGGCCACCAACCCAGAAGCCGTCTTGAGTTGCGATTTGAACCCATTTATTTCCTGCAAGTCCGTGATGCTTACCGCACAGGCCTCGCTTTTTGGCTTCCCTAACCCACTAATTGGCGTGGCATCGTTCGTTGCCCCCATCGCGGTGGGAGTGGCAATTCTTGCCGGGGCGCAGTTTGCGGCGTGGTTCTGGCGACTATTTTCAGTGGGTATTACCGCTGGTTTCGTATTTGTGATCTGGCTCTGGATTCAAAGCACCTTTGTTATCGGTGTGCTTTGCCCCTACTGCATGGTTGCATGGGCCGCGATGGTGCCACTGTTCTGGAAAGTCATTCTGTTTGGCGCCAAAGATGGATTTATCGACACGCCACTGAGATTTGTTGGATTTTTCGACCGCGCTTACGACAAAGCCTGGGTTTTCACAGTGGTGACGGAGGCAATCATCATCGCGATTATCATCGCTCGATTTTGGACCAGTTGGCCATCACTCTGGAGCTAGTTTTTAGAAACTCAGAACCAAAGCGCAAGTTCGCGCGCAGCTGACTCCTCAGAGTCTGAACCGTGAACCAAGTTCTGCTGAACTTTTAGCCCCCAGTCGCGGCCAAGGTCACCGCGAATAGTTCCGGGCAGTGCCACGGTCGGATCGGTTGCACCAGCAAGGGAACGGAAGCCCTCAATAACGCGGTGGCCCTCAAGTTTGATTGCAACAACGTCTCCGCTTGACATGAATTCAACTAGAGGCTCAAAGAACGGCTTGCCCTCGTGTTCTGCATAGTGCTTGTGCAGTAAGTCCTTGGTTGGAGTGAATTTCTTGAGGTCTGCAACCACGTACCCCTTGGCCTCGAGTCGGGAAATTATTTCACCGATGAGGTTTCGCTTTACACCGTCAGGCTTAATTAGAACGAGTGTCTGCTGGGTCATTTAGATCTCCTCCGTTGAAGCTTGCTCTGCCGCCTGGCGTTCAAGAACCGCACGTGCTGTGTCAATTGTGCCACCTGCAATCATCGCCCAAGCCCACAGGCAGATAAAAATTCCACCGATTACGTACATCAGCGGCACCCAGATACCAAGTGAGACGACAACTAATTGCAGGAACCATCCCCAGGCGTATGAAAATTTCTTTCCAAGAATTGCGGGGGTGAGGATCAGAAGAAAAGAAAGCGATAGCCCAATTGCCCAAACGGTTGGACCATCTGCAACTTTGAGACCAAAAGCAACCAGCATCGCGAAGAAGACGACAAAAGATTCAAAGGCCAACAGCATTGAACCAAGAATTCGCTTGGTGGACTTGTTACGCATCTTGCTCCGCTTCTATTTGCTTCAACTTTAAGACCTGTCCAACTAGAGTGACCGAACCTGTGACCACAATTGCGCTACCAAGGGTCGGTGGCAATAGCTTTGCAGCCTCGGCTAACGCCCACTGCGGGTTAGCCTGAACGTGCACGCGGTCGCCGCCAAACACTTCGCGAGCCAATTCGGCAAGGGTTTCAGCTGGAATTGCGCGCGCCGATTCCGACTGGGTAATGATGAACTCAACGAAGGTGTCATCCAGAATTTCAAGCAGCGCCCGGGCGTTCTTCTCGGCCAAAATTGAAACTACCGCCACAGCGTAAGGAGCACCGAAAGACTCCTTCATGGCACCCACTAAGGATCTGGCCCCGTCTTCGTTATGGGCGGCATCAAGAATTGTCAGTGGCTCGCGATTTACAATTTGAAGTCGACCCGGAGACGAGAAATCTGCAAACGCGGCCCGAACGACGTCATCCATAATCCGCTGATCGCCACCGCCTAAGAACGCCTCAACCGCTGCGACCGCAAGAGCTGCATTGTGCGCCTGATAACCTCCATGCACCGGAAGATTAAGGTCGTGGTACTCACCGGCAACCGAACGTACCGATACGGTTTGCCCAAGTTTATTTAGCGAAGAAGCGGTCACGCCAAAATCTTTGCCATAGGTCAAGAATTTTTCACCAACCGCAGCGGCGCGCTCTGCAAGAACCTTCAGTGCTTCAGGTTTTTGTTCCGCACTCAACACAATTGCACCGGGCTTAATAATTCCGGCTTTGGTTTTTGCAATCTCTTCAATGGTTTCGCCAAGTCGATCCATGTGGTCAAGGGAAATTGGCGTGAATACCGCAACATCTCCATCGGCTACGTTTGTGGAGTCCCACTCCCCGCCCATGCCAACTTCCAGAACCAACACGTCTACTGGGGCGTCTGCAAAAATTGCGAAGCCAAGCACCGCAAGCACTTCAAAAAAAGTTAGTGCATCTTCGCCGGTAGCTTCCAGTTCGGCATCAACCAAACCAACGATTGGTGCAATCTCTGTCCACACGTTGTAAAGACGCTCATCAGACACCGGTTCACCGTCAAGTGAAATGCGTTCGTTGAGCTTCACCAAATGCGGACTTGTGAAACGACCCGTGCGCAAACCGTGTTCGCGAAGCAGGCGTTCAATGAATCTGCTGGTGCTGGTTTTACCGTTGGTTCCCGTGACGTGAATAACCCGATACGCCTTTTGCGGATCCCCAAGCAACTCAGCTAATCGCGCGGTTGGTTCAATGCGCGGGCGAATTTTGTTTTCGGGAACGCGAGCAAGCAGCGCGTCTTCAACCTCTTTAGCTTTCAGAGCCCAGTAGTGCTCTTCGCTTAGGTTTTCGATCACTTGGCCGCCACAACTGCAACGTGCACTTCAACCTGTTGACCTTCGCCCACAGCAACCGAGTTAGCCAAAGTTCCAGAGCTAATTGTTTCAAGCTCAACGGTTAGGGTCTCACTCTTCACAAGTTCCGAGTGCTCGGCAACAGCCGCCAGGACGTCGTCTGCCGCCTTGAGGGTCAACTTAATGCGATCACTCACATCAAAGTCGGCATCCTTACGCGCAGACTGCACAGCACGAATAACATCGCGCGCCAATCCCTCGGCTGCAAGCTCGGCGGTAACTTTTCCATCCAGAATCAAGAAGCCCCCGGTTGGCAAAATACCAATGTGGTCTGTAGCTTGGCCATCGGTGTTGGTTGAAGTATCGGCGACCAAATCAATTTCGTATTCGCCTTCGATCAGAGCGATTCCGCCCACAATAACCGTTCCGTCAACCTCTGACCAGTCTCCGGACTTAGCAGCCTGAATCACCGCCTGCACGCTCTTTCCAATTCGCGGACCAGCAGCACGGGAGTTCACGGTTACTCGCTTGATCACACCAAACTCGGTTGTTGAATCAAGTGACATCTCCACAAGTTCAACGTTCTTTACGTTCAACTCTTCGGCGATGATCTCGGCAAACTGATTGAGCCCTTCCACGTTCTTGGTTACCACGGTTAGCTTGGCCAGCGGTAGACGCACGCGAAGGCTGGCAGCCTTGCGCAAACTCGAAGCCACAGATGACACTGTGCGCACCTGGTCCATCGCCTCAACCAAGGCTGCGTCGTGTGGCAGCTTGCTGGCATCTGGCCAAGACTCAAGGTGCACGCTTCTGCCACCGGTTAGGCCGCGCCAAATTTCTTCGGTGA